>Ga0207864_1000431_pt1 | contig 60343 bp, 47 predicted proteins | sample HigsolmetaAR202D_FD_184834 | JGI IMG/M metagenome (GOLD analysis project Ga0207864, IMG submission 184834) | Ionic liquid and high solid enriched microbial communities from the Joint BioEnergy Institute, USA - AR20-2-D (SPAdes) (version 2) ...
GGGGGGGGGGGCCGGGCGCCGCATTCTCGGCGAATCCGGGGTGCGGCGGGGACTTTCGTCGGCCGTCGGGTCGTGACAGCGGGCGGCGGTACGCCATGGGGGTGGCGCGGCGGGGTGCCGGCGGCCCCGGGCGGGCCGATCGCTCGATCCAGCATGGACGCGAGGTTGTCGTGAGAGGAGATCGCGGGAAGCTCGCGAGCCGGTTGGGCGGCGTGCATCCGGTGACGGTCCTGGTATGGGCCGGCTTCGCCGCGGTGCTGATCGCTGGCGCGTTCGTGCGGATCGATGAGGAGACGGTGAGGGCGATGCTGCAGCGGCTGGGTCCAGTGGCGCCGCTGGCGTACCTTGCCGCGGAGGTCGTGCAGGTCGTAGTCATTCCGGTTCCCGGGCAGCCGCTGGAGATCCCGGCGGGTTGGTATTTCGGGTTCCCGGTGGGGCTCGTGCTCGGGAGCGTGGGGGCGATGGCGGGTTCCATGATCGCCTTCGGGCTGGGGCGGCGGTACGGGCGGCCGTGGGTGTCCGCGCGGGTCCCGGAGGATGTGAGGGCGCGTTTCGGTGCGAAGCTGGGGAGCGGGGACACCGCGGCGTGGGCGGTCTTCTGGCTGATGCTCCTTCCCGCCTTTCCGCGGGATCCGCTCTGTTATCTCGCCGGTCTCACGGATCTGACGCCGGGTCGGTTCGCGCTGATCGCGGCCATCGGGCGACCGATCGGGATGGCGCCGTGGGTCGCGCTGGGGGCAGGCGGCTGGGCGTTCGGGCTCTGGCTCCAGGTGTCGTTGGCGGCCGCGGTGGGGCTCGTCTGGCTGGCGGTGACGCTATTACGCCGGAGGCGGAGTGCGAGTCCGGCGGGGGAACGGGTCCAGTAAGGGCAGGCATCCGGCAACGTCCCGGTTCGGGCGCGCATCGAAGGGGTGCGGAACGGACCCATCATCGGATTTCTCATCGTTTGGATCCTTGGCAATGGTTTGGATCGGAACATGGCGGCGCGCCGTGCGGTTCGCGGTGGTGGCCGCAGCGCTTGCAACGGCGTGGCCGGGCGCGCTGGGCGCGCAGGGGAGCAAGGCGTCGGAGCCCGCGGCGTACTCCGAGGGGATGGAGCTGCTGTCCGCGGGCGACACGCTTGCGGCCATCGATCGTTTCCGGGAGGCGACGCGGGTCTCGCCCGACTTCGGGCCCGCGTATCTGCGGTTGGGCGCGTTGCTGAGCGCGCGGGCCGGGGAGCGGGAGCGGGAGTTCCAGGAGCGGCAGGAGGCGGAGCGGGCGCTGCGCCAGGCGCTGCGGCTGATGGGCGACCATCCGGAGGTGCTCCTCGAGTACGGTCTCTTGCTGCGGAAGCAGCAGATCCATACGGACGCGAAGCGGGTGCTGGACCGGGCGTGGCAGGCGGCGGAGCGGAGGGGGAAGGAGCTGACGCCGGACGAGCGTGCGCGGATGCATTTCGCGCTGGGCAAGGTCTACGAGACCTGGTGGAACGACTGGCAGAACCTGGTGATGATCCCGCCGGCGCAGGCGGATGCGCTGCATTGCGGCGCGATGGACGGCCCGCAGCCGCATCACGTGGCGTCGGTGCTGTGCCCGCGGGCGTGGGCGGACCAGGCGGAGCACGTGGTTCCGCTGGCGGACCTGAAGTCCGAGGAGCGGGAGCGGATGATGAACCACTTCCGGCTCGCGCTGGAAGCGGATCCGGGGCACGTGGACGCCGCGGTACACCTGTTGGGGCATCTGGCGGATGCGGGAGCGTGGGAGGAGTACGAGCGGGTCGCGCGGCGGCTGGTGCTGGCGGCGCCGGACGATCCGCGGTCGCACCTGTTCCTGGGGCTCGGGCTGCACGAGACCGGGCGGGGCGCGGGCGCGGACAGCGCGTTCCAGAGGGCGCTGGCGCTACTGCCCGCGGAGGAGCGGCGGGTCTTCGAGGACGTGACGCCGCTGCTCCCCCGTCGGGTGCAGGAGCGGGTGGCGGCGCTGGACAGCGCGGCGCGGGCGGAGGCGGCGAACATCTTCTTCGCGTCCGCGGATCCGCTGTACCTGACGCCGTACGAGGAGCGCCGACTCGAGCACTATTCGCGGCTCGCGTGGGCGGAGCTGAAGTTCAGCGAGCCGGCGTCCGGGAACCGGGGTTGGGAGTCGGAACGGGGCCGGATCTGGGTGCGGTACGGCGCGCCGTGGAAGTGGTACCAGTGCTGCTACGGCGCCGCGTATCTCCAGGAATCGGCGTTCGGGCAGGTGCCGGTGCGGTACGTCTACTGGTCGTACGGCCCGTATGGGCCCGTCTTCGTGTTCTCGCGGCTGTTGACGCACCGTCGGGCGCAGCTCGTAGAGGCGGCGAAGTACGCGGCGGACCAGCTCGAGGACGCTGCGCCGCAGATGTACCGGCCGCGCACGATCACGTCGGTGCACGAAATCCCGCATCAGGTGGCGCGGTTCCGGGGGCGGGAGCCGAACCTGACGAAGGTCGAGTTCTATGCGGCGCCGCCGCTCGACTCGCTGGCGGCCCGGCCGGGGATGCGGTTGTCCGCCGGGATCTTCCTGTTCGACATGGCCTACCGGGAGTTGTGGAACCAGCGGCACGAGGTGAACGTAGGGGATCGGCCGCTGGCGCTCACGTACCGGGTCGAGCTGCCGGCGGGCGCGTACCGGTACGGGCTGGAGGCCCGGACGTCCGGCCCGGACTCGGTGGCGCGACCGGCAGCGAGGTCCCGGGCGGAGCTGACGGTCGAGGCGTTCCCGGAGGACCGGCTCTCGATCTCGGACCTGCTCCTGGCCGATGGGCTGGGGACGCGGGGGGTGGAGCCGAAGACCCGGGACGACCTGTTCCTCGTGGCGAGCCGTACGCTGCGGTTCGAGCAGGGCGCGCCGATCCACCTGTACTTCGAGGTCTACGGCCTGACTGTGGATGCGGACAGCATGGGCGCGTACCGGGCCGAGCTGGCGGTGGAGGACTCGACGCGGCGCAACGTGGTGGAGCGGCTGGCCCGGGGCGCCACGGAGCTGTTCCGGCGGCGGGGTGGGGACGCGCGGGTGACGTGGGACCGGGTCGTGCCGGTGCGGGATGGTAGGGCCATGGACTACCTGACCATCGAGCTGCCGTCGCTCGAGCCGGGCGAGTACGTGGTCCGGGTCCGGGTGACGGAGCCGGCCACGGGCCAGGGCGTGGAAGCCCGGCGGGCGTTCACGGTGACGGCCGTGGGGCCGCCGGAGGAGCGAAGACCCTAGCCGGCCGGCGCAAGCGGAGCCGGCGTTCTCACGGGTCCGGCGTCCCACCGTCGCGGGGGGCGCGGACGCCGCCGGGGCCGAGGCTGTGCGCGGGGAGCGAGGGGTACGCGACGTGGCCCCAGGACCGATCCCGGCACGGCACTCGGCGTCAGCTTTTTCGGGCACCGTGCGTTTCATAGTGTTGACGGCGCGTCCGGCGTGTGAACGGGCCGGGGCGCCGAATCACTTCCGCGATTCGAGAATGGACCGCGGCGCCGCGGAGATGCTGCGACGGCGCGGGGTGGGAGCGTCATGAAGCCAATGCATCGCCGATTCCTGATGGCCGGCCTGGTTCCCCTGATCGCCCTGGCGGCCTGCCGCGAGGCGGACCGGCCGGTCGGCCCGGATGAGGGGGGCACGATATTCGTGGACTCGGATCCGCCCGGCGCGGCGATCCTGCTGGACGGGGAGTCCACCGGTCTGCGCACGCCGGACACGCTGCGCCAGGTGAAGGTCGGGCTCCGGAACCTGGTGGTGCGGCTGGACAGCGCGGGGCTGCCGTACGGCTACGGCGTACGGATCGAGTCGCGGCGGGGCGAAGTGCGCGATGTGTGGGGCTCCCTGGTGCTGCGTTGCACCGCGGAGCCGTGCTTCCGCTCGCGCGTCCAGTACCATGCGCCGAACCGGGTGAGGTTCGGCGTGAGCCCGACCGGTTCGATCATGTACGTGAACGGCGCGGGCGAGGGGCTGTACTGGCCGGCGGAGACGGGGAACAGCTACGTTTCGGCCGCGGCCGCGGTGTTCGCCGGGCAGGTGAACTACGGCAGCGGGAGCCAGCCGGTGAGTCTCGGCGTGTACAGCGCGCGGGACGTGTTCGGCCAGGTCGTCTACGAGTACTACGCGGGCCGGCCCGCTCCGGAGGTCACGCAGACCGCGGGCCGGTTCACTCTGCGTCAGCCGGTGTGGGTGCTGCCGCCGGTCGATCTCCAGGTCTACGCCACGGTGCGGGGGCTGGAGATCGAGCAGGAGTTCATCGCGCGGTCGGACGTGGATGACGTGGTGCTGATCCGGCTCACGTACCGGAACATCAGCGCAGAGGACAACTATCGCGTGATGGACCCGTACGTGCCGGAGACGGGCGTGACGTTCGAGAACGCGTACATCGGGCTCGCGCTGGACGCGGACATCGGGAACTCGGACGACGACCTGCTGAGCTACGTCCCCGATCTCGACCTCGCCTTCATGTACGACTCCGACTTCCGGGAGAGCGGGTTCGGCGCCTGGTCGAGCCGGCCCGGGCTGATCGGGGTGCGGATGCTGGAGTCCCCGCCGGGCACGCAGGTCTACCTGAACGGCTGGTGGCGCGAGGCGGACTGGTTCGCCGGCGTGGAGACCGAGTCGATCGGGCATGTCTGGCTGCGGGGCGACACGCCGTCCGGGGTGCCGAAGCACTCGGCGCGGATCGGCTATGCGCCGACGGAGCCGAGGGACTACCGGGTCAGCGTGATGGCGGGCCCGCTGCGTCTCGCGCCGGGCGAGAGCGCGTCGGTGACGGTGGCGGTGATGCTCGCCGAGCCGGCGGCGGGTTGGTTCACGTCGGGCGCGGTGGTGGAACCGGGCGATCCGTTCGACGCGAACCGGCGGCTCCTGAGGATCGCGGAGCCGCTGGTGCAGCGGGCGGTGGCGGCGGAGGCGCTACTCGGCTCGTCGTGAGCCGGTTGCGGGAGGGGGCGGGGGCGGGTCCGCTCGCGGGCTCCGGCCGGCGCCGGGGCCCGGCTCGCCGGACTCGGGGGTCGAGGGGCGACGTCGCGTGATCAGCGCATCCGGCGCTTGAGCTCCTCCAGCCGCTCGGCCGCCGCGCGCTCGCGCTGTTCGTGCTCGAGGCGGCGGAACTCCGCGTCATCGCGCGCCCTGTCGAGGGGATCCGGGCCCGGGGGCGTGGCGAGCATCTGTTCGCGGAGCAGGCGGTCCATCTCGGCGACTTCCCGCTCCAGGAGCCCGGATTCGGCCTCGAGCGCGTCGACCAGCTTTTCGAGCACGGCGGCGCGCTCGGTGTGTTTTTCAGCGAACCGTCGGGCGATCTCGGCGGTTTCCTCGTCGCCGATCCCGCGGGCGAGGGCCTCGCGGCGCCGGCACACCTCGATTTCCTTCCGTTCTTCTTCGAGCCGGCGCCTGGCGCGGGAGAGTTCGGCGCGCAGCCGGCGGAGCTCGCCGTCGGCGGTTTCCAGGTCCCTGCGCATGGCGGAGATGCGGCGGTCCCCGCCGAGCGCGGCGTCATCGTCCTCCAGCTCGCGCCGGAAGTTCTCCACGGCCTCGCGCCAGGCCTTCCTCAGATCCTCGAACATGAGAAGCAAGGTAATGCCTTGTTGCCGTGCGCGGTAGCGCGTGCGGAGGGGGCGGGCGGCGGAGACGTCGCGCCGGTCGGAACGGCGTGGTCCGGGGGCGCGGCCGCGCACGGTACGCGGTCCGGGGCAGCGAAGGGGTATGCGGCCCGAACCTTGCGCGGACGGAGGGTGCCGGAGCGGCGGGGACGGGTTCCGGGGTCGGGACGGAGTCACGGCAGGGAATGGGGTGCGGATGCTGTCGCCCGAGATGTCCCAGCTCACGCGGGAGGAACTGAGGTCGCTGACGCACGGGGAGTTCTGGATCCCCGAGGCGGAGCGCTCGGTGTACCGGCTCGCCCTGCGGTCGCTGAACGAGGCCGGGATCCCGTACGTGGTCAGCGGGCTGTACGCGATCTTCGAGTACACGGGGATCTACCGGCAGACGAAGGACCTGGACCTGCTGATGGAGCCGCAGCACGTGGTTCCTGCCGCGCGGGTCCTGAAGGCGCAGGGATTCCATACCCATCTCGAGCAGGCGCACTGGATCGCGAAGGCGCTCATGGACGAGGCGACCATCGACCTGATCTACGGGATGGGGAACGGGCTGCAGCTGATCGACGAGGCGTGGTACCGGTACTCGCGGGCGGGGATCCTGGCGGCCACGCCGGTGCGGGTGGCGCCGGCCGAGGAGCTGATCTGGCATCGGCTGTTCATCTCGGAGCGGCATCGCTCGGACATGGCGGACGTGGTGCACCTGATCCTGGCGCGGGGCGACGAGCTGAACTGGGAGCGGCTGCTGGCGCGGGTGGGCGAGCACTGGCGGCTGCTCCTGGCGCAGCTGCACTTCTTCGATTTCGTGTATCCCGGGTACCGGCGCCGGGTCCCGGCGTGGGTGCGGGAGGAGCTGTACGAGCGCGCGTACGAGGAGATGTACGATGAGGGGAGCCCGCGGATCTGCCGGGGCACGCTGGTGTCGCGCTTCTCGTTCGCGATCGATGTGAACGAATGGGGGTTCCGGGATCTCCGGACGGAAGCGGTGGCGGCGATCCGGTCGTTGCCGATCATCCGGGAGATCCGGGACAGCGATGTCTGGGATGACGGAAGACCGGGCGCCGGGAGGTGAGCCGCTCGCGGAGCGGCTGGTCAGGATCGCGGCGGTCGGGGACCTGCATTTCGATCCGTCGGGCCGGGGCGGGTTCGCGGACATTTTCACGCGGGCGAGCCGGGAGGCGGAGGTACTGGCGCTGTGCGGCGATCTCACGACGCACGGGCGGCTCGAGCAGATGCAGGCGTTCGTGGATGAGCTGGCGGCGGTGGAGGTCCCGATCGTGGCGGTGCTGGGGAACCACGATTTCGAGGGGGACGACCCGTCGCTCCTGGCGGAGGTGCTCCGGGATCGCGGCGTGACGGTGCTGGACGGCACGGCGGCGGTGATCCATGGCGTGGGGTTCGTAGGGACGAAGGGATTCGCCGGCGGGTTCGGGCGCGGCGCGCTGGCGCCGTTCGGCGAGCCGCTGATCAAGGCGTTCGTGCAGGCGTCGATCGACGAGTCGTTGAAGCTGGAGAACGCGCTGCGCACCATGACGGCGCCCACGCGGGTGGTGCTGATGCACTACTCGCCGATCACGGCCACGCTGGAGGGCGAGCCGGAGTACATCTACCCGTTCCTGGGGTCCTCCCGGCTGCTGGAGCCGCTGGAGACGTACGGCGCGACGGTGATCTTCCACGGTCATGCGCACAACGGCACGCCGGAGGGGCGGACGCCGCAGGGGATCCCGGTGTTCAACGTGGCGCTGCCGCTCCTCAGGAAGCACGGGATGGACTACCGGGTGTGGGAGGTGCGGGCGCCGGAGCGCCGGGGCGCCGCGCAGCAGGGTGGCGGGCGGGGTGGTGGGCAGGCAGGGGGGCAGGCTGCCGACTAGCCGCTGTACAGCTTGTAGGGCAGCCAGAGCAGGGCGGCGCCGAGCCGTTCGATCCAGCGCTGACGGGCGGGCCGGCGGCGCCACGCCTCGAGGGTGATCTCCCGCGCGGAATCCAGATCGGCCAGGAACTGACGTTCGAGGGCGGAGGCGAGCTCCGGGCCCTGGATCTCCACGTCTAGTTCGTAGCTTCCCCACAGACTGAACGGATTGAGGTTGCTCGACCCGATGAGGGCCCAGTTGCCGTCGGCCACGACGGTCTTGGCGTGCAGCATGGGGCCGGTCCACTCGTAGATGCGGACGCCGGCGCGGAGGAGCGCGGTGTAGTGGGCGCGGGCGGCCTGGTTCAGGATCGGGAGGTCGGAGCGTCCGGGAGCGAGGATGCGCACGTCGACGCCGGTGCGGGCGGCGGAAGCGAGGGCGCGGCGGAGGGAGGCGGGAGCGAGGGGGTATGCGCCGGTCACGTAGAGGGATCGTTCGGCGAGCGCGGCGATGAGCTGGTAGACGCGGTAGGCGCGGGCGTGGGTGGGCGGGCCGTCGACGACGCGGGCGGTGACTGTCCCGTCGGCGGGGCAGGGCGGCGCGTCCAGGTCGATGACCCCGCCGCCGGCGCGGCGCCAGAGGCGGGCGAAGGAGCGGTCCAGTGCGCGGGCGATGGGGCCGTCGAGGCGGACCGCGGTGTCGCGCCAGCAGGGGGAATCGGGTCCGCCGGCCCATTCGTCGCCGATGCAGAGTCCGCCGAGCACGGCGGTGTCACCGTCCACGACCAGGAGCTTGCGGTGGTCGCGGCGGAGGAGGTCGAGGGGGCGGCGGAGGGAGGGCGGGCCGAACGGGCGGACCTCGCACCCGGCGTCGCGGAGCGCGGCCCAGAAGCTCGGCGGGGTGGAGAGGTTGCCGAACCAGTCGTACAGGACGCGGACCTCGACGCCGGCCCGGGCGCGTGCGGCGAGGGCCTCGGCGAAACGCCGGCCGGTCCGGTCGGGCCGCAAGATGTAGTTCTCGAAGTGGACCCGCCGCTTTGCGCCGGCGATCAGCGCCAGCATGGCGGGGTAGGCGACCGGGCCGTCCACCAGCAGCGCGGCGCGGTTGCCCGGGATGACCGGCGCCTCGGTGGCGCGGCCGAGGGCGCGCTGGAGCAGGCGGTCGAGGGGCGGCCACGGGAGGATCCGGCGTCCCGGGGCGCGGCGTGCGGGGCCGCGCGGGTGGCCAGGGGCCGCGGAGCCGGCGCTCGCGACGTCGCGCGGATCCGGAACCCGGCTCATCCGAACCGCTCCAGGAACCGGATGAGCGCGGCCTCCTCGGGGTAGTAGTCGGCCGGCATGGTCCCGGCGATCGGGCGGGGCTCCCGGCGCATGAGGGGCTCGATGGTGCGGCCGGCGGCCACGTACTGCTCCAGGACCGCGGGGTGGATGTACGCGGACCGGCAGATGGCGGGCGTGTTGCCGAGCTCGTGGGCGACGAGGCGGCAGCAGAGCGCCACGTTGCGCCGGGCTTCCCGCTCGTTCGCCGCCGGGCCCAGCTCGGCGAGGACCGTGGCGGAGCGGACCGTGGCGCCGAAGGTCCGCATGTCCTTGGACGTGCAGCGCTCGCCCAGGATCTCGCGGATGTACCGGTTCACGGCGCTGGCGGTCACGTTCCGGGGCTTGCCCGCGGCGTCCACGTAGCGGAAGAGCCGGCTGCCCGGGAGCTCGAGGAGCTGCTGGATGATCTCGACGAGGGGCGTGTCCGCCACCACCTGCCGCTGGTCGACCTTGCGCTTCCCGGGATAGGTGAAGATCAGGGTGTTCCGCCGGATCTCCAGGTGGCTCTTGCGGAGCGTGCAGATCCCGAAGGTCCGGTTGCGGACCGCGTAGCGCTCGCTGCCCACGCGGAAATACGCCCGGCCCATGAGCCGCACGACGGTGGCGAGCACCTTCTCGCGGTCCAGCTCGCTGCGCTGGAGGTGCCGGTTCGTGGCCTCCCGCAGGCGTGGGAGCAGCCGGCCGTAACGCAGGACTCGCCGCCACTTGCGTCGGTCCCGCCGGGCCACGTGCTCCGGGCTGTAGATGTACTGTTTGCGGCCGGCGGCGTCGTAGCCCCACGCCTGGACCTTGCGCCCGGGGTCGGGCGAGAGGTGCACGTCCGTCCAGGCGGGCGGGACCGCCAGCGAGCGGATCCGCTCCAGCGCGCTCTCATCCCCGACCGGCAGCCCGGCCGCGTCCAGGATCAGGAACCCTCCGTCCGGGTCCCGGACGCGCCGCCACCAGATCCCGTCTTCGCGCGCGGTCATACAGTGGGCAACGCGGTACACGGATTGTGCCAGGGATCGACGGACGAGGCGGGTGACGACGGATCGCGAGCGGGCGGGTTCGGCGCGCGGGCGCGGCCGGGGGCAACGAGCCGACCCGGGCCGGAGGCGCGGGGCCGGAGGCGAGGTCCGGCCAGACCGCCGGTAGGAAGCCGCCGACCGCTCGGGCCCGGCTTGGGATACGATCGCTCACGGGCTCCCGATACGCGCCGCGAGGGCTCGGTGAGGCGCGAGGGCTCGGGTGCAAGGCGAGCTGGGGTGGTCGGGCTCGCGAACGACCATTCGGGCGGGTTGGGAAGGTGGGTGGCAGTGTCCGACAGGCCGAAGGGAGGCGGGGCAGCGACCGGTCGCCGGCCGGGCAAACGGCCGGTCGTTCCTGACCGGACACCGGTCAGCCGATAGTCCGGCCACCGTGTCTCCGGGGTGTGGCCCGGCGCCGGGATGGGTTCCGGGCGCCCGGGTGGAGCATGAAGGAGGCCCGGCCACCCGTACGTCGCTGGATGGCCGGGCCTCTCGGGAGAGGGGGCAGGGACCGGCTCAGCGCCGGAAGCGGTACGCGAGCTTGAGGAAGAACCCGTCGTTCGTGCGTTCCAACTCCCGGGGGCTCACGAGCGGGCTCCGCTCCATCGAGCTGCCGTAGCCGAGGTACACGGCGGTGCCGGGCGTGGGCTCGTAGGACGCGAGCAGGTCGATGCGCAGCCCGTGCAGGTCCTGGGGCCCGGCGAGCTCGCCGCCCACGTAGAGCGGCGCGCCGGTCCGGGCGTCCTCGAGCGCGGCGCGCCGTTCCGCCCGGTATTCGGCGATCGTGCGGAAAAAGAACGCGCGCGTCGGCTGGATCTCGACCTTGACCCGGGGGATCACGGTGCGGGCGAACTCGGACCCGTCCCGCTCGCGGTCGATCCGCTCGAACGCGGTGCTGGTCTCGATGCGGGCCCACGGCGCGGGCCGCAGCGCGACCGACCCGTCGATCGCGTAGGCGATGCCCTCGGAGCCCTCCGGGAAGATCGCCACGCGGCCGCGTTCCACGCCCAGGCTCGCGTCGAACCGGCGGTAGGTCGGGGTGTTGATCTCGAAGGCGAGCGCCGGGCCGGAGACGCGGTCGAGGGGCGCGTAGGGGGCGAGGCCCGACGTCGTCTGCGTTTCATAGCCGGCGTAATCCGACCGATCCAGCTCGACGAAGGAGCGGGCGAGCTCCAGTCCGAGGTTCCAGCCGCCGCGCAGCCGCAGGGACAGGTCGACGTTTTCGCCCCCCTCGATGGATCCGTCCGCGATCCGGCCGTGGTGCCAGAGCCGGCCGATCCTGGCGAAGACGGACCCGGTCTCCAGGAGGGCGCCCTCTCCGCCGTACCAGGAGAAGCGATTGAACATGCTGCCGTCGACGATGCCGGAACGGGGGACGAAGCCGGCGCGGGTCACGAAGTCTTCGCCCCGCCCCGAGAGGCTGTAGTTGAAGCCCCAGTGCCGGCCCGTGCGGTCGAGGGTCAGCTCCCAGATGGGTGCGCTGCGGGTCGGGCCATCGCCTTCCCGGGTCCAGGACCCGCCGAGCTGGGCCTGGAAGAAGTAGAGCCGGGAGAAGACGATGCGCGTGTCCGCCGCGATCACGCGGTTGTAGTCGGATGTGCCGCGGACGCTACGGTCGGTGAAGGTGAGGCCGACCACGGAATGGGCGCCCACGTCCCGCCGGAGCCGCGTGACGTTGAACAGCGCGTCCCGGCCGGCCGCGTCCAGGTTCTCGTCCAGGGCGGTGAGGTGGGCGATGGTGACCCCGCCCATCTTGCCGGTGACCTTCGCGCCGGCGATCGGGTCGACGATCTGGCGGGTGTAGATGAGCCGGCCGGGCGTGGCGAAGAGCTCGATGCCCTCGAGGAAGAAGGGGCGCTTCTCGGGAAAGAAGAGGGCGAACCGCTCGTTGACCGTGACCTGGCCGGCGTCGGTTTCGACCTGGCTGAAGTCCGGGTTCGCGGTGACGTCCAGGGTGAGGGAGTTCATCCCGGCGCGCAGGTTCAGCCCGATCTCCGGTTCCGGGCTGGAGCGTTCGAACGCGCCGGACAGCTCGTTGCGCACGCCGGGGGCGCTGGCGGTCAGGAAGGGCTGCGCCTCAAGCAGGATCCCCCGTTCGAGCCCGTACAGCCCGGCCATGGTGCCGGCCTGGGCCAGGAAGCTCGCGCCGGCGCGGCGCACGTCGGTCCAGGTGTCCTTGAATCCGGTGCGCTGCACGATGCGCTCGATGTTCAGCCCCCACCGTTGCTCCGAGGCCGTGCCGAACCGGAGGCTCTTGAAGGGGATGCGGACCTCGACCACGTAGCCTTCGGGCGTGATGCGGCCCTTCGAGTCGAACACGAAGTCCGGGCTGAGGTCGGTGCCGCCGCCGAACATGCGGCCCGCGCTCCCGGCGCCCTCCATGAGCACGCCGTCCTGCTGCACGCCGAGCGGGTTCACCGCGAAGACGTACGCGCGCCGGCGGTCGTGGAACGTGTCCAGATAGATGACGACGTGGTCCTCGCCGCTGATCGCGTCGCGATCCGCGTTCGTCGCGCGGATGCTGCCGGGCTGGCTGTCGTAGGCCAGGATGCCGAAGTGGATGGCGTCGGGCGAGTACCAGACGAGCACCTCGGTGCGTTCGGCGGCGGGCCGGCCGTCCACGGGCTCGAGCTGGGAGAAGCCGGTGAGGCGGACGGCCTGGGCCCAGACGGGCTCGTCGAGCACGCCGTCCACCACGATGGAGGCGTCGATCCGCGGCGGCACGAACTCCGGGCGGCCTTGCCCGTCGACCGTCTGGGGCGCCGCCACGGCCATTTGCGCTGCGAGGAGTGCTGCAAAGGCGAACATCGATCCGTTTTCCCGGTGCTGCACCTACGGTTATCTGCGTTGGCGCGGCGGGTCGCGGTGCCGCCGGGCCGGCCGGGAAGCTAACGCCCGGCGCGGGTCGGGGCCAGCGACGGCGGGCGGACGACGTCGGTTGCGGGATCGTGGGAGCGCTGGGTCGGCGGCCGTTGGGTTCGGCCGTGCTCCTGAACGGAGGTGGGAGCGTAGGTATGACGGGAGGTCGATTCGGCCGGTGCATCCGACGGGCGGGATCGGCGGCGGAGCGGCGTCATTCGCCGGGCGGTCGGACCAATCGTCGATGAGAGGCGGACTGTTGCGGGGCGCGAGGGCTTCGGCCGCGGGCACCGAGGTGGGCCGGTAGCGCCGCTGGCCGGCGGGGGGATGAACTGGAGGGGGGCGGCGGCGCCGGCCGGCACGGATGTGGCGCAGTGGTCCGCGGGCACGGCGGTGCGGACAGGACAGCCGGGGGCGGGCGCGGTTGGACACGGCCGTGGCGCTGGTGAGCGCCTATTTGAGACTGAACGGGTACGTGGCGTTGCCGGAGGAGCCGATCCTGATCGGGGAGGGGCGGCCGTGGCGTTACCACACGGCGACGGACGTGGATGTGCTGGCGGTGCGCTTCCCGAACGCGGCGGTCGTGGTGCCGCGGGACAGCGGGAGGGCGCCGCTGGGCGAGGACGAGGACCTGCACCTCTCGGTGGACCCGGTCCTGGAGCTCGAGGACGGGACCGTGGACGTGCTGGTCGGGGAGGTGAAGGAGGGGCGGCCGCGGCTGAACAGCGCGCTGCGTGACGGGAACGTGCTCTACGCGACGCTGCGGCGTCTCGATCCCGGTTTCGACGAGCCGCTCGAGCGCTGCATTGCGCGGCTGATCCGGAATGGCGTGGATCATTGTTCGTCCGCGGGCCGCCGGTGGCGGTTCCGACTGGTGGCTTTCGGGGAGGGGGCGCCGGTCCGGGAGGAGGGGCCGTTCACGGTGATCTCGCTGCGGCACGTGGCGCGTTACGTGATCGGTTCCTTGCGGGAGCACCGGAAGGTCTGGCGGAACGCGCAGTTCGGGGATCCGGTCCTGGGCGTGCTGCATCTCCTGGACAAGCTCGAACTGCTGGGGGCTTCGGCCAGGGAGCCGGCGCGGGTGGCTTCCACGGGGGAGTTCGAGGTCGAGGCGCTCGAGGATGAAGCGGCCATGGAGGCGGAGCCGGGGGGAACATCAGGGGCTCCGGGGACGGTTCGCGGCGGCCCGGGCGGTGCCGTTTCCCACGCCGGGCGCCGAGGAGCGCGCGGCGAGCCGGGGGAGCAGGATCGGGGGATGGAGATGACGCGGGCATCGAGATCGACGGAGTCGTTGAGCAGGGACCACGCGGCGATCCGGGACATCCTGAGGCAGGCGCGGACGCGGCTGACGGTGCCGGACCGGGCCACGCTCGCGCTGGGGCTCATGGGGCATCTCGCCACGCTCATGAACCGGCACCAGATGGCGAAGCTGTTGCGGCAGATCGAGGATGAGGTGCTCCGGGTGCAGGACGTGCCGCCGTTGCGGGGCGGTGTGGGCGGGGTGGGGTCCGGGCACGGATATCCCCCCGCGGGACTGGCCGGAGCGGATCTGGCCGGAGTCGGCGCCGATGGTGCCGGGCGAGCGGCGGACGTACGAGCCCGGTCGCCGCGAGGCGCCGTACGGCGGGGTCGGGCCGGGCGGGGGGCGCGGCGGCGGAGCCGGCCGTGGACGCCCGGGCGGGAGCCGTACGGCTGGCCGTAACCGGCAGCCGCTGGGGGCCGGGCCCGACTCGTGCATGTTCGAACCGGCCGATCCGGCCGGCAACGACATGGGCGCGGAGTGGGATGGGGAGTCTGATCACCAGGACGGTCAGGGGCGCCCGCGCGCTCCGGTTCGCGGCGCTGCTCGCCGCATGCGGCGGGTGGTTCGTGCCCGCCGTGCGCCTGGCGGCCCAGGATGGAACGCGGCCGGAGATCAGGGTCGGGGCCGTGGAGATCCGGGGGCTCGGGCCGGCCTTCGAAGCGTCGCTGGACCTCGAACGGCTCCCGCTCACCGCGGGCGACCCCTACACGCAGGAGCGGCTGGACGCGGCGCAGCAGCGGATCCGGGAGGCGCTCTCGGAGGCGGGCTATCCGTGGGCGGTGGTGGAGGTGGGCGGGGAGGTGGACGAGTCGGCGGGCACCGCGCTCGTGATCTTCGACGTAGACCCGGGCCCGGCCGCGGTGTTCGGGCCGATCACGGTCCAGACCCAACCGCCGGTCCGGGAAGAGGACGTCCGCCGGCTCCTGGAGTACGCCCCGGGAGATCCGTGGCGGCCCTCGCGGCTGCGGTCCTCCGTCGCGCGGCTGTACGAGCTCCCCATCATCGAGAGCGCGGTGGTCACGCCGGTGGATGTGCAGCCGGGCGACACGGTGATCCCGACGGTGGTCACGGTGACCGCGACCCGCCGCCGGGGCCTCGAGCTGGAGGGTACGGTCTCGTCCATCCGCTGCCTGCAGCTCGCGGGTTTCTGGCGCGACCGCTACTTCCTCGGCCGGCCTCGACATTTCTCGTTGGGCGTGGGTTTTTCGAACCTGCTGGCGAACGAGCTGGGCGGCAACTTCCCATGCACGGGGGTGGGCGAGGGGACGTACGGGCGGCCGGACTACTTCGTGGTCACGGAGCTGGTCGAGCCGTGGCGCGGGGATCCGCGGACGGCGGTGCTGGTGCGGCTGTCGGCGTTCCGGGAGTCGTGGGCGCAGACGTACGTCCGGCGGGGGTTCGGCGCCCGGGGGATGGTCTCGCGGCGTCCGCGGACCGGCCTCGAGCTGCTCTTCGGCTACACGCCGGAGTACACGGAGCTGGATGGCGCGGCCATCTACTTCTGCGGCAACTTCGGCGCGTGCACGCCGGACGCCATCGACCGGTTCACGGGCTCGTCGTGGCTCTCGCCGCTGGAGGTGGGGGTGGCGTGGACGCCGTTCGGCCCGCCGGGGCTCATCGTGCCGCCGCCGGACCGGCGCCAGCCGTCCGAGACGCTGGAGCCGCTGGGGCCCGAGCGGGAAGGGCTGAACACCCAGACGCCCGTTGCGCTGTGGCGCCCGTGGGTCCGGGCGGGGCTGGAGGGGGCGGCCGGTCCCACGGGCTCGGATTTCTCGTACGTGCGGGGGCAGTTCGAAGGCGCGGTCACGCGGGCGCTCGGGACCCGGTTCGAGGTCGCGGGGCGTTCCCGGATCGCGCTGCTCGGCGGCGAGGACGTATTGCCGCCGCAGGTCCGGTTCTACAGCGGCGGGCTGAACACGGTGCGGGGCGTGGGCCAGAACCTGCTCGGCCCGAAGTTCCTCACCGTGTCGAACGAGAACGCCCTGGCGTTCGGCTGCACCCTGACGCCGAACGGCTGCCCGCCGGGCCTGGTCGTCGACCCGGACGACGTGGGCGTACGGCCGACCGGCGGTGACGCGGTCATCGAGGCGAACGCGGAGGCGCGGGTCTGGGTCGGCCGCCGGGTGCAGCTCGCGGCGTTCGTGGACTACGGGATCCTCTGGCGCAACGCGTTCACGAACCTCGTGGGGTTCTCCGGGATGGCCGGCCAGGAGGCGCTGGTCACGCCGGGGGTCGGGGTGCGGATCCTCACGCCGATCGGGCCGATCCGGCTGGACGTGGCGTACGACCCGTCCGACGCCCGGATCTACCCGCTCTTCACCGAGGACCCGGTCACGGGTGATGTGATCTTCCTGGGAGACGTGGTCTACGACCGGTACGGCTTCGATGACGCGCGGGGCTTCGAGGCCTTCGTGCGCCGGCTCCAGCTCCAGATCGCGGTGGGCCAGGCGTTCTGAGGCCGGCCCGGGTCACGCCGCAAGGCTGCGGAGCCGCGGGGCGGGTCGAAGCCGTGGAGGGTGGTTCGGGCGACGTCGCGTAAGCCACCCTCCCCGCGTTCGATCCGGCCTCCCGTTTGCCGCCTGCCTCCCCGGGTTCAGCCGCGGAGCGACGCGGTGAAGCCGGCCTCCTCGACGATCCTGAGCAGCCGGGCGATCTCCACCGCATCATCCTCGAACTCCACCTCCGCCCGGGCGTTCGTCCTGTCGACGACGGCACCGAGCACGCCGGGCTCCGTCCGGAGCGCGGCTTCGAGGCGAGATTTGTCTGCGTCGTCCCGGAGGCCGGCGACGCCGATCACCACGGTCGGCATGTCACACGCGGATGATGATCCGTTCGACGCGTCCCCGCCGGCGGCGGGGCGCTTCCCGTCCGGCAGCCATTTGTGGTTGTCCGTCGTCCGCGGGCAGCTCGACGCCGGAGCGGGCCTCGCGCTTGCGGCCGAGGAACGGCCGGGCCAGACCGGTACGGAACGCCATGGAAAGCATGGCGGAGAGCCAGCGTGGGCGCCGTGCCCGACGTCGGCGCCAGAAGGTGCCGCCATCGGGCGTGCGCAGCCGGTCCGCAACGTTGACCACGGCGCCGCCGAGGCCGGCCCCGAGCGCGGCGGCGCCGACGAGCCGGACGGGGGACGAGCCACGTCGCGCCGGGGAACGGAAGTGCCGGGTCAGATCGCGGATGGCGCCAGCGTACCGCGAGGTCGTGTCAGCCGCCATTGGACCCTCCCGTGATGGTGCCGATCGGGCGGCCGCGCGGTGCAAGACGCGGACCGCGGCGGGTCAGCGGATCCGGTCGATGCCGCGCGCCACGCCCAGATAGATGTACCCGTCGATCAGGTCGCGGAGCCGGTAGCCGTCCGGGCGCAGCTCGAGCGTGACGCCGGCCCCGGCCGACTCGTAGATGGGTTTGCGGAGGAAGTCGAACCGGTCGTTCACCAGGACCGCGAAGGGGGTGGCGGCGCGGGGGCCGTTGCGCCGGAACAGGTCGAAGACGCGCGTGACGCCGAAGGAGCTGAGCTCCCCGTGCGCCGACGGGTACGGCGCGCCATCGGCAACGACGGTGAAGACCTCCGTGGGGTAGCGCTCCCGCAGCCGTGCGGCGAGCCAGGTCACGGTGGCGGGCGGTCCGCCGCCGAACCTCAACTCCGCGCTCCCGGACTTGAGCCCGTGGTAGCCGCCCATGAAGATCAGCGCCCTCGCCGTGGGGTGCCGGTCCAGCACGCGGGTCGTCACGATCTCCGCCATGTGCGCGTCCCGCTCCGCGTAGCGCGCGGCCGCCACGTGCGGCGGGAGCGGGCGCTCCGGCGGCCAGCCGGGGAGGTCCGCGGCGACGATGCGGATCTGCCTCGTCGGGCCGAGGGCGCGGTTCAGGCGCCAGACGCGGCGATAGATCTCGAGGTACTCCCGGGAGAGCCCCCAGTGGCCGCGCAATGTCCGGGGGTTCGCCAGGAGGATCGACACGTCCTCCGGGTCCGTGGCGAGGTAGCGGTCGATGTGGGGCTGCTGGTCCGAGCCGACTTCCAGCACCACGGCCTCGAGCCCCGGCCCCCGGGCCAGCCGCTCGATGGCTTCCGCCGCGATCCGCTTCGGCTCCGCCGAGGGGTGCACGTCCCCGAGGAACACGATCCGGTGCGACCGTGCGCCGCTCAGGATCAGCGTCAGCGGGTCGACGTGGTAGTCCCGCACGTATTCGACGAGGGCCCGGACGTCATCCGCGTGTGCGCGCGGGCGGGTCGTGAGCACGGACGCGAGGCCGATGGCGGCCATGAGCGAAGCGCCGCCCGCCACGGTGGCGAACCCGAGCCGCTGGGCCTGTGGACGGCCTATGTGAAACCCCATCCGATGTCTCCGACCACGGTCCACCAGGCGGAATGTGTTGCAACCTGCGGACCGGCGGCCGCGGCGGATGCCGGTCCTGTACACAGGAGGGCGTGGGAGGAAGATTGGGAGGATCGGGGAAGGGGGTCGGAATCACATCCCGGCGGGGGAGGCACAGATGACCCGGGGAGCGCGGGTGATTCGGGGCCGGAGTGGTCGGGCTCTGGTTCGGGCGACGGGGCTCGTCACGATGGCGTGGCTGGCCGCGGCCGGGCCGGCTGCGGCGCGGCAGTCAGCGCCGGGTCAGGCGACGGAGCTGCAGCGCCGGCTGCTCGGGGTCACGCTCGTCGAGCTGCACCTCGTCACCGGGGAGACGGTGCGCGGGAGCCCGGTGGGCTGGGTGGAAGACTGGCTCCTGCTGGACACGGGCCGGCGGGTCCCGGCGGGGGAGGTGGTGGTGGCCGAGTCCCTGCGCCGGCGCACGGGTCGGTACTGGTTGCGGGGCAATCTGTTGGGGGCCATTGCCGGCGGCGGCGCGCTGGTGGCGGCCGACGGGGCCGGAGGCGATGCGGGGTACTGGGCGCCGCGGGTCGTCGCCGCGGTGGCGGGCGGCGCGCTGGTGGGCGGTGGGCTGGGCGCCCTGATCGGGGCGACCCGCTACGATCGGGATACGGTGTACGCGGCGAGCGCGGTGGCGGGGCGGCGGGAGGGGGGGCTGATCGAGTACCGGCTGGGCCCGGCGCCGGGCCGGATCCGGACCCGGCTCGCGGTCACGCCGTACGTCGCGATCGGGCGGTACGGGTACCGGACCGGCCGGACGGAGCCGCCCGGGGTGCAGTACGGGATCGTGGGGTCCCAGGAGCTGGGCGTGCAGCTCCAGTACGCGCTCGGCCCGCGGTTCGTGGCCAGGGCCGGGGTCGGCGCGGTCCGGACCGCGCCGAAGTATCGGAGCGGCGGGCAAGACGGCATCCTGGACGACGACATGGTCCTCGGCCGCGGGGAGCTGGGCCTCGAGTTCCGGACGCGCCCGGACGTGCCCGGCTATTTCGTGCTGGCCGTGGACGGCATCCACAACTCCAGGGGCTACGCGTTCGGCGATGGGGCGCCCGGGGATCCGGACGATCCGGCGCCGCCCGTGGCCGGACCCGCCGGCCTCGACTCCGGCGTGCTGCCACGCATCGGACTGGGACTCGGGTTCGACGTGTTCGGTCCGAACGACCGCCGGTTCCGCATCGAATGGCTGTACCGGATCGGCCGGTATCACGCGCCGGCGGTGGCCCGGCACCGGTTGGATGTCACCCGGCTCGTACGGGACATGAGCTTCTCGATGGGCGTCCACGTGCCGATCGTCCGTCCGGAGGAGGCCAGACGTCGGGACCCTGCGGGACGTTAGCGTTGCTCTGCGGGGGCATCGGTCATAAATTATGGTTCTGTATCACCGATCACCCAGGAGGATCGATGGACGACAGTGTGGCCAAGGACGCCAAGCGGTTGCTCCTCCGGTATGGCGCGCCCATTTCGGTGGTCGACCAGCTGTCCGACGACCAGCGCATCACGGTTGCCCGGTCCATCATCCGCACGGCGGTGGCCGAACGCCCCGCGAAGCTGCGGGCGATCCTGAGCGAAGCGGGCTTCCTGGAATCGAACTAGACGCGTAGTCCAATACATTCCTTTGAAAACGACAGCCCGCCTCCGAGCTCTCGGAGGCGGGCTTTTTCGTTGGCCGCGGGCGCGGCGGGAGTGGGGCGCGCCCGGGCGGGGACCCGAAGACGTCGCCCCGGTTCAGAGGACCGCCGCCGCGAACACCAGGTAGAGCGCGGTGGAGAGGGCGGCGAGGGTGGCCGCGATGGGGAGCTGCGTGTACACGTGGTCCATCAGGTCCGAGCCGGTCGCGAGCGCGCTGAGGATGGTGGTGTCGGAGATCGGCGAGCACTGGTCGCCGACGGTCGCGCCGCCGATGCAGGCCGCGAAGCTGAGCGTCATGAAGGTCGGGTCGGGGTTCACCGCGTAGGCGAGCGGCATGGCGAGGGGCAGCACGACGGCGTAGGTGCCCCAGGAGGTGCCGGTCGCGAAGGCGATTCCGACGGTGATCACCATGAACAGCGCGGGGAGGAGGACCGGGGCAATGGCGCCGGCGAAGGTCTCGACGATGTACTGGGCAGTGCCGAGGGATTTCGAGACTTCGCCGAGCGTCACGGCGAGGGCGAGGATGATGGCGCCGATGGTGACGCCCTTGGCGCCGTCGACCACGCCGTCGATGACCTCCCGCAGGCGCATCCCCTTGACGAGGGCGAGCACGATGGCGCTGAGCACGGCGAGGCTGAAGGCTTCGGCGATGGGGACGCGGATCGAGGCGATGTCGCCGCGGATCAGGGCAGGCACCACGCCGGTTGCGGCCACGCCGATGAGCGTGCCGAGCGGGATGAAGAAGTCCGACAGTCCTGTCGGATAGTCCTTCGCCACCTTGAGCTCGGACAGCTCCTCGGAGGTGAGCGGGCGGGAGTCGGGCGCGTTGAGCTGTCCGGTCTCACGGGCGCGGCGCCGGGCCGCGCGCATGCGGCGGCCCTCCCAGGGCAGGAGCTCGAGGGCGAAGAGCAGGGTCGCCATCACCGCGAGGATCGCATAGAAGTTGAACGGCACGGCGCGGAAGAAGAAGCTGACGGCCTCCTGTTCGGTCATGAAGAGCGGCGTGGTTCCGACGATGAGGCCGCCGACGTAGATCGGCCACGCGTTGAGCGGGATCAGCGCGGCGACGGGGGACGCCGTGGAGTCGACGATGTACGAGACCTCCTCGTGGCTGATGCGCTCGGCGTCGGTCACGGGGCGGACGGTGGTGCCGGCGAGGATCGTGGAGATCGTGCCGCCCTGGTGGAAGATGACCCCCACGAGCCATGCGAAGAACTTGGCGGAGCGCGGGCCGCGCACGAGGTAGCGGCCCGCGGAGACGGCGAAGTGCTGGGCGCCGCCGGTCCGGGTCCAGAGCCCGATCAGGCCGCCGAGCGCCCAGAGGTAGACGAACAGGATCAGGGCGTAGGACGGCGTGCCGATGGACGGCAGCAGGTAGGCCTGGACGATGTTGATGTTGCCGCTGACGATGCCGCCGACCACGATGCCGAGGAAGAGCGCGGTGACGACCTCGCGGGTGAGGAACACGAAGACGAGGGTGACCAGCGCGGGCATCACGGAGAGGAAGCCGTAGTGCCCGGTTTCGGTGACCTGCGTTCCTCCGAAGGTGCGGGCCAGGAGATAGATGCCGACGATGATGAAGGCGGCGATGGTGGCGCGGAACGGGAGGGAGCCGCGGGGCGGGGGGATGGGCTGACCTTCCATTCCGAGCGCGTCGGCGGGAGAGATCGGTGTCCTGGTCTCCTGGTCCATGGGCTACCCTCCAGAACCGGTCACCTTGCGCAGCAGCGATGCGAGCTGGGCCCGGCCGAAGGGCTTGGAGAGCGCGGGCCGGCCGGTGGCGGTGAGGAACCGGCGGATCTCGTCGGAGACGGTGTCGCCGGTCATGAACGCGAGCCGGTTGGCGGCGTTGGGCGTCTCTGCGGCGAGGCGGTTGTAGATCTCGCGGCCGTCGAGCCCGGGCATCCGCACGTCACAGAGGATGAGGTCGAATCCCCCGTCTCTCGCCTTTTGCAGCCCCTCCTCGCCCGTCGGCGCGATGGTGACGGAACAGCCGAAATGCTCGAGGACGCGCCGGATCGCGCGCTGGAGGCCGGGCTCGTCGTCGATCACCAGCACGTGCAGGCCGGCGAACTGGTCGTTGGCCAGGGTGTCCCGGGCGGGCGAGTCGGGCGCGGGCCGCGGGGCGGGGGGCGTCGCGGCGAGCGGCACGGTGAACCGGAACGCCGCGCCGCCGTTCGGCAGGCTGTAGCCCGCCACGGTGCCGCCGTGTTCCTCGATGATCTCCTTGACGATGGCGAGGCCCAGCCCGGTCCCCTCGCCCACGGGCTTGGTGGTGTTGAACGGCTGGAAGAGGTTCGCCTGCACCTCGGGGGCGATCCCGGGCCCGCTGTCGATCACGGTGACCACGACGTGGCCCGGAGCGCGGCCGGGCTTTTCGGCCGGCGCATTCGCGGCGTCTGCTCCCGCGGGTCCGGGGGACGGGTCGGCCGGATCGGGCTCCGGCGCTGTCCAGGCGCGGATCACGATCCGCCGTTCGCCGCGCCAGTCCCGCATGGCGTAGATGGCGTTCTCGACCAGGTTCGAGAGGACCTGGCGGATCGCCCGGCGGTCGGCGAAGATGGGCGGCAGGTCGGCGGGCACGTCCACCTGGACCCGGATCCCGACGGCCGCGATCCTCGGCTGGTGCACGGTGAGGACGTCGCCGATGACGTCGCTCAGGGACGTGGGCTCGAAGGCGCCGTCGGGCTTACGGGAGAAGCGGAGCAGGTCCCGGACGATGGCGGAGGCGTGCTCCAGCTCCCGGCCGATGGCGCGAACGTGCTCGATGAGCGTGAGGTCCAGCGGCTCGGTCTCGAGCATCTCCGCGAGGAGCCGCGCGGTGGTGAGCGGCTTGTTGAGCTCGTGGGCGACGCGGGCGATCAGGCCGCCCAGCTCGGAGAGCTTTCGGGACTGGGCGAGCTGCTCGCTGGAGCGCCTGGTGGATTCGAAGAGCTCGGCGTTGCGGATGGCGACGGCCGCCTGGTCTCCGAGGGCGCGGAGCAGCGTGGGTTCGAGGGCCCAATGTTCGGGGAGCTGGCGGTACCCGAGGGCGAGCGCGCCGAGCAGCTCGCCTTCCACGGCGAGGGGCACGATCACGAGGTCCCGGATGGGCAAGCGTCGTCTGACCGATTCGGGGATCAGCGGAGAGTCCTGGACCTCTGAGACGATGACCGGTTCGGGGCGGCTGCGGAGCTCGGCCAGGAGTGATTCGTGCGGGCGGAACCGCAATCCGACGGGGATCCCGGGCCCATCGCCATCGGCGGCGTGCACCACGATCTCGGCCATTTCGTTGCGCCTTCGCAGGACGGTGACGGAGTCCGCGGCGGTGAGACTCCTCCCGTGGGACGCGATGCGGCGCAGCACCTCCGCGAGATCGAGCGATTCGGTGAGGGCGCGGGCGATCGCGGCGAAGGCCTCGAGCGGGGATGACTGGCCAGGCGCTTCCCTGATCATGTCGGAAGCACGGGCGGATGGCCCCGTCCCTCCAGCGCCGGGCGGGTGGGTGCGCGGGGTCGTACCCGTGTGCGATGGGACCGTATTGCCATTGGGATCTGTCGAGGCGGCCGATTCAGCGCGGCCGGACCGGGCTGGTCGTGCGAGGCGCCCACCGCGCTGCCGGGCAGCAAGTTATGTCCTGGGCTTTCGTTTGTCCAGAAGTTATGGACACGGGCGGTCCGGGCTTGCGCGGGTGGGCGCGAGAGCGCATGATCGCGCGCTGGCCGGGGCGATCCACGGCGCGTCCGGGCCGCGACGTACGATCTGAGTTGTCGGAAACGAGGTTGGAGCCGATGTGGACGAAAGGATCGCGGCGCGCGCGGGAGCGGGGCGCCGTGTCGTGGGCGGAAGGGTGGCGCGCCCGGGCGGCGCGTGCGGGTCTGGTGCTGGCCTGGGCGGCATCGGCACTAACATGGGCAGGTGTGGCTCGGGCGCAGGAGGTGGCGCGGGGGGTGGGGTGGTTTCCCCGGACCCACTTCTTCCAGGCGCCGGTGGCGGATCCGCGGGAGCCGCAGACCGGTGCGGGGCTGATCGTGACCGATCTGTTCGATTCCGAGGCGCAGGAGCGGCCGCCGTTCTCGTTCCCGCCGTGGCAGGACGTGGTTCCGGACGTGCAGGGCGCGGTGGCGTTCTCGGCGAACGTGCCGGTGTGGGGGCGGGGGTGGCCCGATGGAACGGGCGGAGTCGTGGTCAGTTTCCAGGCGGGGGTCCAGGCGCGGTTCCGCATCGAACGCCCGAGCCGCGACATGCTCGGATCGGACTGGATGGTCGCGATCCCGGTCGAGATCGCGGGGCCGCGTGCGTCCGCGCGGATTCGGCTGCTCCACCGGAGCGCGCACCTCGGGGACGAGCTTGCGGCCACCACCGGCGCGATGCGGATCGAGTACAGCCACGAGGCGCTGGACGCGCTCATCGCCATCCCCATGGCGGGTGGACGCGTCTACGGAGGCGGCGCGCTGATCATCCGGTCGATCACCGAGACGGAGGACGTCCTGAAATCGCGCAGCCGACGGGACAGCGGGTCGATCCAGGCGGGCTTCGACGGCGTTTGGTACCCGTGGCTCGGCGGCAGCGTCGGCCCGGTCGTGGGGCTGGACTGGCAGCGTGCGGAGCGGACGGCGTGGCAGGATGAGGTGGCGGTCGTCGCGGGGCTCGGCGGCCGGGCCGCGGGATACGAGTTCCGCCTCCTGGGACGGTATTACCAGGGGCCGTCGCCGCTGGGGCAGTTCTTTCTGACGCCGGAGCGGTACTGGGGGGTGGAGTTCGTGGTGGAGTTGTGAGGGCAACCTTCGTCGTAATGCTACCTTGCCGGGTCGTGCACGAGCACGAGCACGAGCACGAGCACGGGTAGGAGGCAACCTTCGTCGTAGGGCCACCTTGCCGGGTCGAGCACGTGCACGAGCACGGGGCGACCTTCGCGGCGGGGCTACCTAGCCGGGTCGAGCGCGAGCACGGGGCAACCTTCGCGCTGGGGCTACCTAGCCGGGTCGTACACGGGGGCAACCTTCGTCGTAAGGCTACCTTGCCGGGTCGAGCACGTGCACGAGCACGAGCACGAGTACGGGTAGGAGGTAACCTTCGTCGTAGGGCCACCTCGCCGGGTCGTGCACGAGCACGTGCACGAGCACGGGGCAGCCTTCGCGGCGGGGCTACCTTACCGGGTCGAGCGCGGGTGCGAGGCTTAGCGAACGCGCTCCCCCGCATATCCGAGCGCGCCAACCCACTCGGCCAATCCCGCCTCACCGCCCCAGCATCCTGACCAGCATCGACACGATGCGCACGATGAGGGTTTTGCTGGTTTGGATGTCGACTTCATCCAGAAGCCCGATGTCGACCATGTGATCGAGGGCCGAGGCGGCGTTGGTGGCCGAAGCCCGGGCTACGCGAAGGAAGTACGCCCGGCGCCGGAAGGTCGGCTTGCCGCACGCTTCCGCGATGTTCAGCGCGACGGAGGACGTAGCCCGCTGGAGCTGGCCCGCCAGGTCCGGCCGCTTGCGCCTCACCTGCCCGGCGATCCGGGCAACCTCCCGGCTCAGCTCGCGGAAGAACCGGTAGACATCCAGCCGTTCATGATCGAGCCCCGCAGCCATAGAGCGCTCCTTCCACGGCCGACATCGCCAAGACTACACTGCGAGGCTCAGGAATCCATGGCCGGGCTGGTCGTCTACATGTGTGGAACGGCCGGGCAGACGCGCCAGCGCCGCCCGGCCTGTTGTGGAGGTTCCGTGCACGTGCACGTGCTCGTGCTCGTGCTCGACCCGGAAACGCAGCCTAACCGCGAAGGTTACCCTCAGAGATCCACGGACAGCCCGACCTGGAGCAGGTGGTCGTCGGGGCGGACGTCCGTCGGCGGAGTGGAGTCCCGGTTGTACGAATAGGTCACGTTCAGGCCGAGGCGCTGGCTGAGCCGGACGCGGACGGCGGCGTCGGCGTCGAGCAGGTAGTCCGCAGCGCGGTCCCAGATCGGCTGGTAAAAGACGATGCCTTCGAGGCGCACGCCGGACTGGAGCTCGTGGGCGCCTTTGAGCCGCCAGCTCCAGCGGGCCATGTCCTCCCGGGGCTCGGGGGGCAGGCCGGGTTCCGCGCGGAGCTGCTGGTGGCTGTAGAGCGCGGCCATGCTGATGGAGAGGTTGCTCTGCGCGGTGTTCACGAGCACGCGCTTGACCCCCGCGCCGCCGTTCGCGCGCAGGTCGAGCCTGCGGAACGGATCGCGCTCCGCGGTCACGAAGAGGAACGGAGACCAGACGGCCTTCGGCTGGAGGTCGACGCGGATTCCGCCGCGGAGGTTGCGGGCCACCTCTTCCCCCTCGCTACGGCCGTACCGGGCCTGGCCGGTCAGCTCGAACTCCATGGATTCGGTCCGGAGGTGCGTGAGCTGCACCCCGGACGTCAGTACGGTCAGCTCCTGATTGCCGCTCGCGGCGGTCAGGCCGAAGTCGATCCGGGCTTCCCAGCGCTTGGGGTCCGGATCCTGTGACTCGGCCTGGCGCGCGGCCACGGCCGAAGGGAGCAGGAGCGCGAGCCCGCAGGCCAGAACGCTCCCGAGCGCGGGAATGGATCGACGAGATTTCATCGCTGGTATCCGGCGATGGACGCGCGAACGCGTCCAGGGGTTCCAGTGGCCCACCCGGCTCCCGGTCTGCACCATCGATCGTGGGTCGGGCTGGTGGGTAGACTGCACGGATGAAAAGTGTGTCCTCCTCCCGGTTCCTGCAACCACGGTCGGGAGGCCGGCGTGCGCACGCGAGGGGAGCGATCTGCCGGGAACGGTCGCTTGCCCGTCGTCGCCTGACTCTGCATCATGGTAGCTCAACCGGAACAACGCGTCCCAAGCGGTCCCAGGGCGGCACCCGATCCGATTCGTCCCGTCCGAAACCCGGCCGGCGCACGCCCCCGCGTCGCGGCATCCGTAGGTGGTTCCTGAATGCGACTCCTGGGCTCTTTCCGCACCGTCATCTTCGATTGCGACTCCACACTCTCGGCCATCGAGGGGATCGAAGAGCTGGCCGAGCGGCATCGTGAGGAAGTGGTCGCGCTGACCGAAGCGGCCATGCGTGGCGAGGTTCCGCTCGAGGAAGTCTATGGCCGGCGCCTGGAGCTGGTGCGCCCGGACCGGAGCCAGGTCGAGGCGCTGGCCGAGCGGTACATCGCCGCGCTGGTGCCGGACGCGCGGGAAACCGTGGCCGCGCTGCTCGGGGCGGGGATCGACGTACGGGTGATCAGCGGCGGGCTGCGTCCGGCCGTGGCCGCGCTGGCCCGCCACCTCGGCATTCCGGATGAAGCGGTGGCGGCGGTGGAGGTCCGGTTCGACGCGGACGGCCGTTACGCCGGATTCGACGAGTGCTCACCCCTCGCCCGTGCGGGCGGCAAGGCCGAGGTCGTGCGGGAGTGGGCGCCGGCGCTGCGCTCCCCGGTCATGCTGGTCGGGGATGGCGCGACCGATCTGGAAGCCGCGCCGTACGTGGACCTCTTCGTCGCGTTCGCGGGCGTGATCGAGCGGCCGCAGGTGGTCGAGGCGGCGGAGGTGGTGATCCGGGCGGCATCGCTGGCGCCGGTGGTGCCGCTGGCGCTCGGGGGTGAGCGGCCGGCGGACCCCGGGGCACGCGCGGTGTTCGACGAGGGTATACGCCTACTTGAACCTAAGTACCGATCGTTGTTGAACTTGTAACCACTGGGAGCGAGCATGCCGCAAGGCGAGGAGAGCGCGGCGCGCACGAACGGGTTCGGGCGGTTCTTCCTGCCCGGGCCGACGGAAGTGTTGCCCGAAGTGTTGGAGGCGCAGGTCCGCCCGATGATCGGGCACCGGGGGAAGGACGCGGTCGAGCTGATCAGCAGGATCCAGCCGCTGCTGCAGTACGTGTTCCGGACGAAGCGGCCGGTGTACATCTCGACGTCATCGGCCACGGGGTTGATGGAGGCGGCGGTGCGCAACGGGGCGCGGCGCCGGGTGCTGTCGCTGGTGAACGGAGCGTTCAGCGAGCGGTTCTGGAAGATCGCGCTGGCGTGCGGGTTGGAGGCGGACGCGCTGGAGGTCCCGTGGGGCGAGGCGAACACGCCGGAGCAGCTCGAGGAGGCGCTGCGGCGGGGGGATTACGACGCCGTCACGGTCGTCCATTCGGAGACGTCGACGGGCGTTCTGAATCCGATCGCGGAGCTGGCGCGGGTGGCGCACGCGGCTGGGGATGTGGTGCTGCTGGTGGACAGCGTGAGCGGGCTGGCGGGCGCGCCGGTGGAGACGGACGAGTGGGCGCTGGACTTCGTGCTGACGGGCGGGCAGAAGGCGCTCGCGCTGCCGCCGGGGCTGGCGTTCGGGGTGGCGCAGGAGAACGTGCTGCGGCGGGCGGAGTCGAAGCCCGGGCGGGGGGTCTACTTCGATTTCCTGGAGTTCGAGAAGAACATCCAGAAGAACCAGACGCCGAACACGCCTGCGGTATCGTTGTTGTACGCGCTGGCCGTGCAGCTCGAGAGGATCCGGGCGGAGACGCTGGAGGCGCGGTGGGCGCGCCACGCGGCGATGGCGGAGCGGACGTGGGCGTGGGTGGATGAGATGCGGGATCATGGGGTGGAGATGTCGGTGCTCGCGCCGGAGGGCTACCGGTCGCCGACGGTGACGACGATCCGGGTGCCGGAGGGGTGGACGGGTCCGTCGCTGGCCGCCGCGATGCGGGAGCGGGGGTACACGATCTCGCCGGGGTACGGGAAGTTGAAGGATGAGACGTTCCGGATCGGCCACATGGGTGACCACACGGTGGAGGAGCTGAACGAGCTGCTGGCCGTGCTGGAGGAGGTGTTGGTCTCGTGAGCGAGAGATACAGGATCCTGATCGCGGACGCGATCGCGCCGGCGGGGCTCGAGCCGCTCCGTGCGAATGGACGGTTCGAGCTGATCGAGCGGTCGGGCTTGAAGGGGGAGGCGCTCGCGGACGCGCTTTCGGACGTGGATGGCGTGATCGTGCGGAGCGGCACGCGGATCACGCGGGAGTCGCTCGTTCGCGCGGACCGGTTGAAGGTGATTGGCCGCGCCGGGGTGGGCGTGGACAACATCGATGTGGAAGCGGCGACGGAGCGGGGTGTTGCGGTGCTCAACGCGCCGATGGGGAACACGATTTCGGCCGCGGAGCTGGCGTTCGCGCTGCTGCTGGCGGTCGTGCGTCGTGTGCCGGCGGCGGACCGGTCGATGAAGGCGGGCGCGTGGGACCGCAAGAGCTTCAACGGGATCGAGCTGTACGGGAAGACGCTGGGGCTGGTCGGCGCGGGCCGGATCGGGAGCGAGGTCGGCCGGCGGGCGCGGGCGTTCGGGATGCAGGTCATCGCGTTCGATCCATACCTGAGCGACGAGCAGGCGCGGGCGCGGCAGATCGAGCGGGTCGGGCTGGAGGAGCTGCTCCGCCGGTCCGACGTGGTCTCGTTGCATGTACCGCTCACCGATTCGACCGCGGGGATGATCGGGGAGCGCGAGCTGGCGATGATGAAGCCGGGCGCGTTCCTGGTGAACGCGGCGCGGGGTGGCGTGGTGGACGAGGCCGCGCTGCACCGTGCGCTGGTGGAGGGGAAGCTGGCCGGAGCGGCGCTGGACGTGTTCGAGCAGGAGCCGCTCCCGGCGGACCATCCGCTGCGCAAGCTGGACAACGTGGTGCTGACGCCGCATCTGGGCGCGGCGACGGAGGAGGCGCAGCAGAACGTCGCGCTGGAGATCGCGGAAGCGATCCGGGCCGCGCTGATCGACGGGGATTATTCGCGGGCGGTGAACGCGCCGGCGCTCGGGGGCGAGGAGATGAGGCGGCTGCGGCCGGTGCTGGACCTGAGCCAGCGGATCGGGCGCCTTGCCTGTGCGTTGAGCGGCGGGTCCGTCCGGCGGGTGGAGGTCCACTATGCCGGGCCCGCGGCGCACGGGCTGCGGCCGGTGACCGCCTCGGCGCTCATCGGGGTGCTCTCGGACATGCTGGGCCGGGGCGCGGTGAACTACGTGAACGCCGAGCACCTGGCGCTGGCGCGGGGGATCGACCTGAAGCAGGTGCAGCGCGACCCGCGCGGCGGCTACGCCGAGTACGTGGAGGTGGTCGTGGCCGGGGACGAGGGCGTGGGCCGGGTTGCGGGCGCGGTGCTGGCGGAGGGGTACGCGCGGGTCATCAGGATCGGCGAGTACCGGGTGGACATGGCGCCGCGCGGGCCGATCGTGGTGCTGCGCAACCGGGACGTGCCCGGCGTGATCGGACGGGTGGGCACGCTGCTCGGCCGGGCCGGGATCAACATTGCGGAGTATCACCAGTCCCGGCGGGAGGCGGGCGGCGAAGCGCTGGCCACGATCAGCGTGGATGCGCGGCTCGACCCCGATGTGGTCGAAGCGCTCCGGGCGATCCCGGAGATCTTCGAGGTCCACCAGGTCCAGCTCGACTAGGCGTCGGCGGCCGACCCTTCGGGGGGTCGGGCATACGGCGGGTTCGGGCCCGTAGGGTTCATCCTTCGCCCGGCCCGGCGCCCGGGGGGGCGCCTGCGGGCACGATCGGGCTGCACGCAATGCGACGGCCCCGGCGTCCAAAGAGACGCCGGGGCCGTCGATTCTCCGGACCCGTGGCGGGTGGTCCGCGGTCCGTCAGCGGCGGTCGGTCTCGCCGATCCGGGCGCGGGCGGGGCGGCGGGACCTGCGGGCCATCATCCACCCTTTGCGGATCGCGCGCGGCTCCTCGACGGTAACGAACGCGCCGGGATCCCAGCGATCGACCTCCTCCAGGAGCTCCGGGACCTGGCGGCGGCGGAGCACCGTGTATACGATCTCGACGGGGCCATCCCGTCCTTGACCGGCGAACTCGGTGACGCCGAACCCGCGTTCGCGGAGGGCCTCGGCGAGTTCCACGCCGCCGTGGGTCGAGATGATCCGGACCGAGGAGAGGCCGATGGCGAGCTTTTCCTCGATCCAGAGCCCGACCGCGGAGCCGCACGCGAAGCCGCCGGCGTAGCCCAGGATGTGCCATCCGCTCTCGAGGTTCCGGATCGCGGAACCGACGGCGAAGATCCAGATCAGGACCTCGAAGAACCCGATGATGGGGACGGCGAGCCGGGCGTTCCGGACGGACAGAACGACGCGGAGCGTCTGGAGCGAGACGTCGAAGATCCGCAGGACGAAAATGACGATCGGCCCCCAGGGGCCGGCCAGCAGGATGTCGAGCGATTCCAACATGGATGTGGTCCGGAGATCGGTGCGCGGGAGCCAGCGGCCAGGTCGCGGGCCCTCCTTCGTGTATACGACGAAAAGATAATCGGGTGCCCGTGCGAAGATGAAGATAAGGTGGGGGTACCCACTGGCCCGTGCCGGTCGGGGATGATAACGTTCGCGCGGATCCCGGCCGAAGCCGGGTATGCCGGAGATGGTACGGAGAGACGCGGGTTATCCCGAGCGGGTGGAACCCGAAGGAGCATATATGCGCGTGGATGTCGTGGGCTGGAACGGCGGGGGGATGGATTCGCCGATGGGCGGTGTGCGCCGCGGGACCGCCGGGCGGAGGTGGAGGGCGGGGGCGCGGGCGTGGTGCGTGGCGCTCGCCGCGGTGGCCGCGCTGCTCGTCGCGGAGGCGGATGCCCGGGCGCAGGTGGCGGGGTCGGGCGGGTGGAACCGGCCGGAGCACGTGGACCGGCCGTACATCGTGCTGCTTTCGTTCGACGGCATGCGGGCGGACTACCTGGACCGGGCGCCGACGCCGAACTTCGACCGGTTGATCGCCCGGGGGGTGCGCGCGGACTGGCTGAACCCGGTGTTCCCATCGAAGACGTTCCCGAACCACTACTCGATGGCCACCGGGATGTACGTGGACAATCACGGGCTGATCGACAACTCGTTCTACGACAGGGAATGGGACGCGTGGTACCGGATCAACGACCGGGCCGCGGTGGAGGATGGGCGGTGGTACGGCGGTGAGCCGTTCTGGGTGACGGCGGAGAAGGCCGGGATCGTGACCGCCGCGTTCTACTGGATCGGGACCGAGGCGCCGGTCGGCGGGGTGCGCCCGACGCACTTCCGGATGTTCGACGCCAGCGTGCCGAACGAGGCCCGGATCGACCAGGTGCTGGAGTGGCTCTCGCTTCCGGAGCGGCTCCGGCCGCACGTGGTGGTGATGTACATGTCGGACCCGGACGATGTGGGCCACCGGTACGGTCCGGACTCGCCCGAGGCCACGGAGGCGGTGCAGAGGGTGGACGCGCTGGTCGGTCGGCTGCTGGACGGGATCGAATCGCTGCCGATTGCGGACCGGACGTACTTCATCGTGGTCTCGGACCACGGGATGGCGCCGGTGGACCAGTCGCGCATACGGTTCCTGGACGACGTGATCGACCTGACCGGGATCCGGGTCCGGTTCGGCGGTCCGTACGCGGTGCTGGACTTCGACGGGGATGAGGCCAGGCTCGAGGCCACGTACCGCGCGTTGCGGGATGGGCTGCCCGGGGTGCGGGTCTTCCGGCGGGAGGAGATCCCGGAGCGGTTCCGGTACCGGTCGCACCCCCGGAGCTCGGACCTGCTGGTGCTCGCGGAGCCGCCGGAGCTGATCGGGACGCGGGCGCGGGGTCCGGGGTGGACGCGTGGGGAGCACGGGTTCGACCCGGAGCATCCGGCCATGCGGGGCGTGTTCATGGCGATGGGTCCGCGGCTGAAGCCGGGGAGCCGGATCCCGGCGTTCGACAACGTGCACGTCTATGCGCTGGTCATGGAGCTGCTCGGTCTGCCGCCGAACCCGAAGGCGGACGCGCGGCTGGATCCGTTCGCCGGCGTTCTCGTGCCGGCGGGGGCGGCGGAGCCGGCGGCCGGGCGGTAGAGCCATGTTCCGGTGGCGGCGCGACGCCGGGCAGGGTGCGGGGCCCCGGCAGGAGGACGGGGAGCACGGGGACATCGCCCGTGCGACGTCGCCTCAGGCAACGTCCGCGGCGGAACCCGGGATGCTGGCCGACACCGCCCTCGTGCTCACGGGCGGCGGCGCGCGGGCCGCGTACCAGGTCGGGCTCCTGGTCTGGCTCGCGAAGCGCTTCCCGGACCTGCGCTTCCCGATCCTGACGGGCGTCTCGGCCGGCGCGGTGAACGCCACGTACCTGGCCGGGCACCGGGGGACGTTCGGCGAGGCGGCGCTGGAGCTGGCGGAGCTGTGGAAGGGGCTCTCGCCCGAGCAGGTCTTCCGGGTGGACATCGGGTGGCTCGCCCGGAACCTGGCGAGGTGGGGCGCGCGGCTCGTGGCGGGCGGGTTGACGCGCGGGCCGCGGGTGCGCGGGCTGGTCGATACCACGCCGCTCCGGGAGACGCTCGTCCGGGCGCTGGGCGCGCCGGACGGGCACATCACCGGGATCGACTACAACCTCCGGCGTGGCGCGCTGAAGGCGCTGGCCATCAGCGCGACCCGCTACGCCACGGGCCAGTCCGTGGTCTGGGTCCAGGGTCGGGACGTCGAGACGTGGGCCCGGCCTATGCGCCGGAGCGTGGCGACCACGATGACGGTGGACCACGTGATGGCGTCGGCGGCGCTGCCGCTCTTCTTCCCCGCGGTCCGGGTCGGCACCGAATACTACGGCGATGGCGGGATCCGGCAGACGGCGCCGCTCTCTCCGGCTCTGCACCTCGGGGCGAGGCGGATCATCGCCATATCGACGCGTCACGGGGGCGCGCACGTGGCCGCACACCGTCCGCTGGTCATGGGCTACCCGCCGCCCGCCCAGGTGATGGGCGTGCTCCTGAACGCGGTCTTCCTCGACCTCATCGACCAGGACGTGCTCCGGTTGCAGAGGCTGAACTCGCTGCTGGCGAAGCTGCCCGAAGAGAAGCGCGACGGGCTGCGGATCATCGACCTGCTCGTGCTGCGGCCGTCGGAGGATCTCGGCCGGCTGGCCAGGGAGTTCGAGCCGCGGCTGCCGGGCGCGTTCCGCACGCTGACGCGCGGCCTCGGCACGCGGGAGGCGAGCAGCCCGGACGCGCTGAGTATGCTCATGTTCCAGTCCGACTACCTGGAGCGGCTGATCGAGATCGGGGAGCGGGACGCGGAAGCACGGCGCTACGAGCTGGAGGCGCTCATCGCCCGGGTGCGCGAGGAAGGCTGACGCGGCGGTTCCGGATGGGCCCGGGCGCGGTCGCCGTGGTCGGGCCCGGCGGGACCGCTCCGGCAGCGCCTGGACGCCGACTTACACGTGTAGGTTGCACCAACGGAGGCGTGCTACCGGTCAGGCGCGGACGCTGCGAGGGTCGGTGCCGGGATCTGCCGTGGGTCCGGCCCGGCCCCGGCCGGGCAGCGGGCACGGTCGGGGGCCAGACCGGATCCCGGCCCATGCGATGGCGGGCCACCCGGGCGCCTCGGGCCGGCGCGCCGCGCTGCCGACCGTCGGTCGCGGTTCGTTGACCCACGTCGCCGGCCGCGACCGATACGCCGCGTGAGGCCGGCTCTTTCCGCCGCCCTTGCCCGGGCGCGCAGAACCCTGCACCCCGGCGCTCCGTGACTGCGCCCTCCCGACCCCCCGGCCAGCTTGCCGGGCCCTGCGGTGATCCTCGGCCGGGCGCTGCCCCGGCACCGTGGCCGATCACCCGCCCGACCTCCCACCTGCAGGCTCTCCCTTCGTCGAAAGACCGGTGGCACGGGCCGCAGCGGGCGCTCTACCGTCCGTCGTTGCGCTATGTCACTGTCGGCACGCCACGGTGGCAGGCCGGGGAAGCGTCCCGCCGGCCGGCGGCCGCGAGGATTCCCGCTGGCGCCCGCGGGCTCAGTAAACGCCCCCGGCCCGGCCGGGTGGCAGCGTCCGGTCCCACTCCAGGGCGTTGTACTTCCGCAGGACATCGAGGGTCTCGGGGATCGGGAGCGCTTCGACCGTGCCGCGGTGTCCGGCGACCGTCGTCGCACGGAAGAGGGAGTTGACGATCGCCTCCTCCGTGGCCTCCGCAACCGCCTGGAAGAGGCCCGTCATGGCGTCGTTCGGGAGCTCCTGCACGGAGCGGGGCGCGGTGCCGGGCCTGCGGCGCACCGCGGGCGAGGTCGAGAAGGCGATGACGTAGTCGCCGGAGCCGTTGCTCATGGTCGCGCCGGTCCGCCCGAGCCCGAGCAGCGCGCGGGTGGCGAGCCGGTCGAGGTTGCGGGGATCCAGCGGCGCGTCCGTGGCCACCACGATCATGATGCTGCCGTCCGGCGAGAACCCGTCCGCGTCCAGGCCGGGCGCGGGGCTCGACGCGCCCCGGCCGCTCCCCGCGGCGCCCGCCGCACCGGGGCGCTCGGCGGCCTCGAGCTCGCGCTGGAACGCGTAGCGCCCGAGCTCCCGGCCGACGGGCGCGCCGTTGATGGTCAGCACGCCGCCGAAGTTGCTCTGGACCAGGACGCCGACGGTGTAGCCTCCCATGGACGCCGGCAGGCGGCGGGAGCTGGTCCCGATCCCGCCCTTCCATCCGAACGCCACGGTGCCCGTACCCGCGCCGACCGCGCCCTCCTCGACCGGCCCGCCGCTCGCGGACTCCAGGGCGCGCTCCACGTGCTCGGGGCGGATCGGGCGGGCGCGGATGTCGTTCAGCAGGCCGTCGTTCGTCTCGCCGACCACGGGGTTGATGGACCGGACGTCCTCCATCCCCGGCTGGCGGAGCAGCCAGGCGACCATGGCGTCCGCGGCGTTCCAGACGCACAGCGTGCAGGTCAGGAGGATCGGGGTCTCGAGCTCGCCGAGCTCCCGGACCTGGGTGACGCCGAGCAGCTTGCCGAACCCGTTACCCACGTGGATTGCGGCGGGCACCCGCTCGAAGAACGGATTCCCGCCGTGCGGGAGGATCGCGGTCACGCCGGTGCGGACGGAATCTCCTTCGCGCACCGTGACCTGGCCGACCCGCAGGTCGGGCACATCCGTGATCGCGTTCAGCGGGCCGGTAGGCAGGACGCCGATGACGACGCCTGCTTCACGCGCACGGGGGCGCCCGGCCTCCGTCGTCTGACTCATGAGCGGTGCGGTCCAGGCCAGCAGCAGGAACGTGATGGCGATGCCGTGCCTCATGATGGTTCTCCCCCAACGGGTGCCGCAACGTGGAGCGGCGGTCGTTCGTTCGCGGCGGGCGCCCCGGCGTTCGCGAGCCGGCGGACCATGGCGGCGAGCCGCGGGATCGGGATCCCGGTCGGGCAGACGGCGGCGCACTCGTGGCATTCGGCACAGGCTGCCGGCCCCTCGGCAACGAGCCGGGCCCGATCAATGGCGCGGGAAGGTCCGGCGACGAAGGTCCATGCCTCCTCCCACGCCGGAGCCGGCGCCGCGGCGAGAGCCGGGCACGCGAGGGAGCAGAGGCCGCAGTGGATGCAGTTCATGAAGGCGGGGAACGCCTCGCGCTCATCGGCCGCGAGCGGGACGTACCCCTCGGGCAGGACCGCGCCGAGGTGGCGCTGGAGGTCCCGGTCCCGCCGGAGCGCCCGGACCGGCAGGCGCAGGAGGTGGAGCGCGAACCGGTACCCGAGGTTCAGCCAGGCGAAGGCGCGGCCCCTCATGCGGCGGCCTCCACGGCCAGCTCGCCCGCGCGCCAGCCGTCCGCGGCCGCGTGGCCGAGCCCCAGCGCGGCGGTCTCCACACCCGCCGCTATGCTCCCAGCCACGCACACGTTGAGGTAGGCGACGTCGCCCGTCGCCTCCACGGGCCTGGCCCGTTCGTCGCGCGCCACGCCCGCGCGCAGGAGCGGCTGGGGCAGCGTCCGGTCGGCATGGGTCAGGGCGAGGGGGTCCACGTCCCGCCCGTTCCCACCCGGGTACTCGAGCCGGACGGGGCAGCCGAGGGCGGGCTCGCGCGCCCCGTCCCCGTCCGCCACGATCCCGCCGGCCGCGAACTTCCCCGCCGCGAGGACGAAGGCGCCGGCCTCCACCTCCTCCGCCGTTCCATCGGCGCCCTGAACCGTGACGGAGCGGACTCGCCCCTCCGCCGCCGCCCGGCCCGTGACCCGGCCGGAGAGGACGGTCACGCCCGCGCGGTCCAGGACCGCGAGGAGTGCCCGGTCCAGCCGCCAGCCCGGCACCGAGGGAGGCATGCCGAGCGCCTCGCCCACGGGCACGCCGGCCGCATCCCGGATCGCGGCGCGCGCCGCCTCCGATCGCGCGATCCCGAGCACGGCCGGGAGGATCACGCGGCGGGCGCCGGCCCGCGAGACGGCGGCGGCCACGGACTCGGCCAGCGGGCCCGCCTCCCGGTCGAGCGCGTGCGCCAGCGCGACGGGGGACCAGCCGGTCCGGGGCGGGTCGCCCGCCCGCACCTCCGCGGCCTCCAGCGTGACGCCGGCCGCATCCGACCATAGCGCGGCGAGCACCGACGGCTCGTAGTCGGCCAGTCCTTCGATCCCGCACACCAGCGCGCCGTCCTCGGGCGCAGCGTCCGCGTGCGATGCGGGCGCATGATCGAAAACCCGCACGTCCCCGACGGGGTGCGGCACGCGAACCGGGCCGGGCACGAACCGCAGGCCCGCGGCCGCGAACGCCGCGGCCAGCGGGTCCGGCAAGGGGCCGGTCCAGCCGCCGCCGGCCATGGCGGTCACGCCCGGGCCCGGCCGCACCAGCCCGGCCCGCGCCCCCCGCCCGGCAGCGGCCAGCGCGGCCGCCACGCCGGCGGCCCCGCCGCCGATCACGAGCACGTCGAAGCGCCGCGTCATGGCCGGAGAATACACCCTTCCCCCCGGCCGGGCAAACGCGCACGGCCGCAGAACCTGCGGCGGTCCGGCCGCTCTCCGCGTCCGCCCTGCGCCACAACGGGATGCAAGGGTGGCGGATCGGAGGAAACCTGGCGATATTGCCAGGTATATGTGCAGCAACGAGACGCGGCGGCCGCCCGCCGCGTGATCACCGAGATCTTCCCAGGTACGAAAGCAAAATGTCCGTGGAGACTGTGGTCCCGCCCGGAGCCGCGGGCGCCGGGACCGACGTATCGGAGACCGTGCGCCGGCGCATGGGCCGCATCGCCGGCGGGACGGCGCTCTATACCTACCTCCTGATCGTGTTCGGCGGGATCGTCCGGATCACCGGGTCCGGGCTCGGCTGCGGCGACGACTGGCCGCTCTGCAACGGTCACTGGATCCCGCCCATGACCTTCGAGACGGTCATCGAGTACGTGCACCGGCTGCTCGCCGCGGCGCTGATCGTGCCCTTCGGCGCCCTCGCCTTCTACGCCGTCCGGCACCGCAACAGCCCCGGCTTCGCCGGCCCGGGCGGCCTGAACCGGCCGGTCGCGCTCGCGTACATACTGCTCGTGGTCCAGGTCCTGCTCGGCGCGACCACCGTCAAGCTCGAGCTGCCGGCCGGCGTGACCGCGCTCCATTTCGTGACCGCCGTCTCGATCCTCGCCACCCTGCTCGTCGCCATGGCGCGCGCAGGGCGGCGTGTTGCCGCGGGCGGCGCGACCGGGACTGAGAAGAAATTCGCTGCCGCGGCGGTCGGCGCCGCCGCGCTCGGGATCTGCGTCATCGCGTTCGGCGCGCTGACCGCGAACACCGGACTGCCTCCGGCCGCGGGCCAGCCGTCCGGCGCGGCCTGGGCGTGCCAGGGTTTCCCGCTCTGCAACGGGAAGTGGCTGCCGTCCGGCGGGTCCTGGGTCCACATCCACTGGACCCACCGGCTCCTCGCGTTCCTGCTCCTCTTCCACGTGCTCGCGGCAACGGTCACGACCTGGAAACGCGGCGCGCCCGCCGCGATCCGCCGGGCCTCTCTCATGAGCCTGGCCCTCGTCGTGATCCAGATCGCCGGCGCCGCGGCCCTCGTGCTTATGAGGCTGCCCGACTGGCTCCAGGCGTTCCACCTGGCCGTGGGGACCGCGGTCTGGGCGTCGCTGGCCTACTGGGCCTCCCTGGCCAGGCAGTTCGAACGTATGGCTTGACCCCGGGCACGAATCTTTATAAGCTGACGCGCTCTTCGAAAACACGGGCCGATGGCCACTGCGTTTCGGTTGATAGGGAGATTGGGGCGAATGTCCTGTCGTTGGGGATTCCCGGGTCAGCGCGCGCTGGCGCTGGCCGTGCTCGCGGGCGCGCTCGCGCTTGCCGGTTGCGCCGGTGAGTACCCGCAGTCGGTGTTCCGTCCGGTAACCGACTTCGCCGTGACGCTCGACAATCTGTTCACCCACGTCTTCTGGTGGACGATCGTCATTCTCGTCGTCGTCGAAGTCATCCTGGTCTTCGTGATCCTGCGCTACCGGCAGCGACCCGGTCAGCCGCAGCCGAAGCAGATCCACGGGAACGCCCTGCTCGAGATCGTCTGGACGATCATTCCGGCGCTGATCGTGGTGTTCATCGCGGTGCCGACGATCCGGACGATCTTCGACACTTACGAGCCCGCGGGCGAGGACGCGCTGATCGTGGAGGCGGTCGCGCACCAGTGGTGGTGGCAGTTCCACTACCCGGAGTACGGGATCACGACCGCGAACCAGCTCTATCTGCCGGTCGGCCGGCAGGTCGAGATCCGGCTCCGCTCCAACGACGTGCTCCACAACTTCTGGGTGCCGCGCCTGGGCGGGAAGCGGTACAACTATCCGCAGCGGGTGCGGCCCGGCGAGGAGCCGCGGTACAACTTCCTCGTCTTCACGATCGACGAGGCGGGCGAGTATCCCGGGCAGTGCGCGGAGTTCTGCGGCGTCGCGCACGCCCTCATGCGCATGATGGTCGTTGCCCAGCCGGAGCCCGAGTTCCAGGCCTGGGTCCAGCAGATGCGCGCGCCCGTCGAACCGGCGGAGGGCTCGCTCGAAGCGCAGGGCCGGGAGATCTTCCTGCGGAGCACGTGCATCGCGTGCCACACCATCGAGGGTACCACGGCGCGGGGCGTGCTCGGCCCGAACCTGACCCGGTTCGGTACGCGCTGGAGCATCGGCGCCGGCGCCGCGGACAACACGCTCGAGAACATCGCGCAATGGATCCGCGATCCGCAGAGCATCAAGCCAGGCGCGCTGATGCCCGGCACCACCCAGGGTGCGGCCGGGATGCCGCCGACCGGTCTCAGCGACCAGGAAGTCGCCGCCGTCGCGGCGTACCTGCACAGCCTGCGCTGATCGGGGGCGGGCGGTCCAAGCGGTTCATTGGGTCGGATTCACAGCACGAGGGCAGGATACCCTAAATGGCCATAGCGCAAGCCACGACGCACGCGTCGACGAAACCGCAGACCGGGATCTGGAGCTGGATCACGACCGTCGACCACAAGAGGATCGGCATCCTGTACGGCGTCACCTCGCTGATCTTCCTCCTGATCGGTGGGATCGAGGCGCTGCTCATCCGCATCCAGCTCATGCGGCCGGAGATGTCGTTCCTCGACCCGGACACGTACAACCAGCTCTTCACGATGCATGGCACGACCATGGTCTTCCTGGTCGGCATGCCCATCGCGGTCGCGTTCTTCAACTACATCATCCCGCTCCAGATCGGCGCGCGGGATGTGGCGTTCCCCCGGCTGAACGCGCTGTCGTACTGGATCTTCCTGATCGGCGGCCTGTTCATGACGTACAGCGTGATCGCCGGGATCGCGCCGAACGTCGGCTGGTTCGGTTACGCGCCGCTCACGTCCGCCCAGTATTCGCCTGGCCCGAATGTCGACTTCTGGGCGCTCGGCCTCCAGATCCTGGGCGTCGCGTCCATCATGGGCGGCATCAACTTCATCACGACGATCATCAACCTCCGGGCGCCCGGCATGACGCTCATGCGCATGCCGCTGTTCACCTGGATGGCGTTCGTGACGAGCTTCCTGCTCATCACCGCGCTGCCGGTCTTCGCCACGGGGCTCTTCTTCGTGACGTTCGACCGGGCGTGGGGCACGAACTTCTACAACGTGGCCGCGGGCGCGGACCCGATGCTCTGGCAGCACATCTTCTGGCTGTTCGGGCATCCGGAGGTCTACATCCTGATCCTGCCGGGCTTCGGCATCGTGTCCGAGGTGATCCCGACCTTCTCCCGCAAGCCGCTGTTCGGCTACTCGATCATGGTGTACTCCGGGATCCTGATCGGCTTCATCGGCTGGGGCGTGTGGGCGCACCACATGTTCGCCGTCGGGATGGGGCCGATCGCCGACGCGTTCTTCGCGGCGAGCACCATGATCATCGCGATCCCGACCGGGGTGAAGATCTTCAACTGGCTCGCCACGATGTGGGGCGGCTCGCTGCGCTTCACGACGGCGATGCTCTTCGCCGTGGCGATGGTCGGCATGTTCACGATCGGCGGGATCTCGGGGATCCACCACTCGGTGGCGCCGTCGAACCTGCAGCAGACGGACACCTACTACGTGGTGGCGCACTTCCACTACGTGCTGATCGGCGGGCTGATCAACGCGATCTTCGCGGGGATCTACTACTGGTTCCCGAAGGTGACCGGCCGGCTGCTGAACGAGACGCTCGGCAAGTGGCACTTCTGGCTGTTCATCATCGGGGTGAACATGACGTTCTTCCCGATGCACTTCCTCGGGCTGCTCGGGATGCCGCGCCGGATCTTCACGTATCCGGCGGAGCTGGGCCTGGCCGACATGAACATGGTGGTCACGATCGGCGCGTTCATCCAGGCGATCTCGGTGCTGATCTTCCTGGCGAACGTGCTCCGGAGCGTGAAGCGCGGTGAGCTGGCGGGCCCGAACCCGTGGGGCGGGCTGACGCTGGAGTGGGCGATTCCGTCGCCGCCACCGGTCTACAACTTCACCGCGATCCCGGAGGTCCGCAGCCGGGAGCCGCTGTGGGCGGAGCCGGAGTCGATCGAGAAGCAGCTCAAGGAGGCGTCGCCCGAGGGGATCCACATGCCCGGCCCGTCGTTCTGGCCGCTGGTCGTGGCGATCGGGATCTTCCTCTCCATGGCGCTGTTCATGGTCGACGCCTGGTGGGCGCCGCTGGTCGGTGTCCTGCTCACCTTCTTCGGTGTGGTCAACTGGGCATTCGAGAAGAACTGAGGTCGGGACGCGCCCGTACGCGTCCGTTACCGGATTCTGAGAGCGGGAGTTAGCACCTTGAGTCACGCCGCTGCAGCCGACGCGCACCACACGTCCACCGGGCTTCCCACGTGGAAGATCGGGTTCTGGACGTTCATCGGGTCGGAGAGCCTGTTCTTCGGAACGCTGATCTCGACCTACATGGTCTACAAGGGCCGGAGCCTGGTGGGGCCGTACCCGCCGGACGTATTCTCCATCCCGTTGACGACCCTTAGCACCTTCGTGCTCCTCATGAGCAGTCTGCTCATGGTGCTGGCGCTGAACGCGGTCCAGCGGGGCGACCGGCGGGGCTCGATCCTCTGGTTGTTCGGCACGGCGTTCTTCGGCGCGATCTTCCTGGGCTGCCAGGCCTACGAGTTCACGCACTTCTATCACGTGGGGCTCACGCTGCAGACGAACCTGTTCGGGTCGTCGTTCTTCATCCTGACCGGGTTCCACGGCGCGCACGTGATGGTCGGGATCGTGTGGCTCCTGATCCTGTGGGTGATGGCGCTGCGGGGGCAGCTCGGGCCGCAGGATGCGCTCAAGGTCGAGATCGCCGGGCTATACTGGCACTTCGTGGACGTGGTCTGGATCGCGATCTTCACGCTCGTGTACTTGCTCCAGTAGGGAGAGTGGATCCATGTCGTTCGAACCAGGAAGGGCTGAGACCACCAAGGTGGCTGCGGCGGAGGAGCACGCGCACCCGGGCACCAGGACGTATCTGCGGATCGCGCTGATCCTCACGGTGCTGACCGCAGCGGAGGTCGCGGTGATCCACATTCCCGCGCTCGAGGCGGTCATGGTCCCGGTCCTTCTCGTGCTGACGGTCGCGAAGTTCAGCCTTGTCGTGATGTATTACATGCACCTGAAGTTCGACAGCCGGATCTTCACGGGCGTGTTCGTAGCGCCGCTGACGCTGGCGGTGGGCGTCATCATCTCGCTGATCCTGCTGTTCAAGGTGCTGCCGAAGTACAACCCGTGGTAATGACCGTGACCGTAGTCCCTGGCAGTGCACTCCTCGGGATCGTCCTGCATGGCGCGGGCGATTTCTCCTGGACGCGGTTCGAGATCCATCCGAGCGTCCTGATCGGCTGTACGCTCTTCTTCGGCGCGTACCTCGCCGCGATCGGTCCGCTGCGCCGACGGCTCGGCGGACCGGATCACGTGCGGCTGGACAAGCTCGCGTACATGCTCTCGGGCGTACTTGTGCTGTTCGTGTCGTTGAACGGGCCGATCCACGATCTGAGCGACAATTACCTGTTCAGCGCGCACATGGTGCAGCACATGCTGATCACCTTGATCGTGCCGCCGCTCTTCCTGCTCGGGACCCCGGACTGGTTGATGGCGTGGCTGCTGCGGCCGCGGATCGTGGAGCGGACGGCGAAGTTCCTGACCATGCCGCTCGTCGCGTACGCGGTGTACAACCTCGTGTTCGTGGGGTGGCACTTCCCGGTCTTCTACAACTGGGCGCTGGTCGACCACAACGTGCACATCGTTCAGCACCTGATGTTCATTGCGGCGGCGATGGTGATGTGGTGGCCGATCGCGAGTCCGCTCCCGGACCTGTATCGGCTGTCCAGACCGGGTCAGCTACTGTACATCTTTGCGTTCGGGATCCCGATGTCCGTGGTGTCGGCGTTCATCACGTTCTCGGAGACGGTGCTGTACACGTGGTACGAGGCGGCGCCGCGGCTCTGGGATCTGAGCGCGCTGGATGATCAGCGGCTCGGCGGCGCGATCATGTGGGTGCCGGGGATGCTGGTCTTCTGGACCGCGATGACGTTCGTCTTCTTCCGCTGGGCGCGGAGCGAGGAGCGCAAGGAGCGGCAGGCCGCGCGGCGGATGCGTCCGACGGGCGAGCACGGCGCACCGGACGCGCTGCCAGCGCGAAACTGAGATGAAGGGATCGGCGCCCCGGTCGGGCGCCGATCTTTTTCCGGCCCCTGCGACCGGCTGGCGGGGGCGTACCCCTACGGAGCTTCGAACCCACGATGCACGGGCGTCCGGGATGCGTCGATGACGGCGTACCCCGGACGCCCGTTCGTATCCACGCTCAGGCGACCGGCTCCTCGAGCTCCTCGAATGGACGCCTGCGCAACTGCCTGCGCAATACAGGGTGCCTGCGCCAGAGATAGAGACCCATGCTGGCCGCGGCGATGAGGTTGCCGATGGCGATTGTCCACCAGCGCAGCGCATCGAGCAGCCAGTTCGCGGCAATCGCGATCAGCCCGACGAAGAACGTCTCGAAGCTGACGAAGAGGAGCACGATCGCGAGGATGATCCGTGGCTCGCGCTCGGCGATCCTCACGAGGGCGGAGGCGATCAGTCCGACGAACACGAAGGCGGCCACGTGGATGATGGTGTAGCCGAGCACGGTGCCGGCATCGATCTGTACCTGCTGGGTGGAAGCGGCCCCGTGGAAGATGGCGGAGCCGAGGGCCGCGGGAGTGAAGAAGACGCGGCCTTCCGCGGTGTCCAGGACGAGGAACCAGAGGGCCACGGCGCCGGCGCCGATCAGGCCGCTGACGATGCCTTCCCGGGTCGCGGGGTGCTCGCGCAGGAAGTCGGACCAGTTCACCACTCGGAGCGGGGCGGCGAAGTGGAGGACCGCCATGATGGAGATGCCCGCGAGGAGGTTGCCGACCAGAACCTGGGGCCAGCCGAGGGCGCGCATCACGCCGGCGCCGGTCGTCACGAGGCTGAGGTAGAAGGCGACGTCGAACAGGAACATGCCGACCACGAGGCCGAGCAGGAACGTCGGCGCGGTGTCGAGCCAGGCGCAGAGCAAGGCCGCGGCGATCCCGACCAGGACGAACACGCCGTAGTGGACGAGCGTGTACAGTGCGACGGCGAGGAAGTCGGGGGCCGGCGCGTCGACGCCGAGCAACGCTCCAGCCAGGAAGGAGGGGGTGCCGAACGGTTCACCCCGCAGGGCATCGACGATGAGGAACCATGCGGCGATCGCGGTTGCGCCGATGATGCCGGCAATGGCGCCGCGACTCACGAGCTTCCAGGGTTGTTGCATGGTGACCTCCCGGTCCGGGGTGATGAGGGCGCGCGGGCCGCGGTCTCGCGGGTCGCGTCCGCGCGGCCGGTCGCGTTGGTGACAGCCGGCGCACTGGCGGGCCGTGTTCTCGGGACGGCCCGGGGCGAGAGCCCGTCCCACGGAGCCCGGGTCGCGCCGGCACTCAGGCCCGGGCGCCCCGGCCCCGGGCGCGGGACGGGTCCCGCGAAGCCTGTTCCACCCTGCACGGGCGGAGGTCGAAGGCGCGGGCGACGGGCGCGAGCGCCGTCACCGGGTGCGCCATCGGGAGCGAAGCAACTCGGTACCTGCCCTTCGTGAGACCGTACTCCAGGGTCTCACCCCAGGACGTAGAGCAACAAATATACGGCCACGCCGCTGACGCAGACGTAGAGCCAGGCGGGCAGGGTCCAGCGGGCCACCGCCCGGTGGCGTTCGTACTGGCCTGTCACGGCTCTGTAGAGGGTGACCGCGACGAGCGGCACGATGGCCATTGCGCAGATCGTGTGCGAGGTCAGGATCGTGAAGTACAGGGTCCGGATCCAGCCGTCTCCGGTAAAGCGGACGGAGCCGACGTGGAAGTGGTAGACCAGGTAGGATGCCAGGAAGAGGCCGGAGAAGCCGAGCGCCGCGACCATGCAGGTCCGGTGCGCGGACCTCCGGCCTCGCCGGAGCTGGAGGTATCCGGTCCCGAGGAGCAACGCGCTCACCGCGTTGAAGCCCGCGTTGAGGTGGGGCAGTTCACGGATCCAGGCTGCTCCTTCGTACAGCATGCCGGAACCTCCGCGCCGATCAGGCCGGCAGCTTGTCGAAGACCATGAGGATCAACAGCGCCGGCAGGTACAGGACGGAGGCGAAGAAGAGCCGGCGCGCGCCGCGGTCGGTCCGGTTCAGGGCAACGGCGGCACCCGCGGCGAGGAACGCGAGGCCGAGGAGGAGCGCGCCGATGAAGTAGATGCTGCCGGTCATCCCGAGCACGGTCGGTATGAGGCTCACGGGCACCAGGGCGAGGGCGTAGTTGAAGATCTGGCGGCCGGTCCGGCGTCCGTCGGGATCGTTCCGGCTGAGCATGACGAAGCCGCCACGGAGATAGTCCTCGCGGAACATCCAGGCGAGCGCCAGGAAGTGTGGGAGCTGCCAGAGGAACATGATCGCGAACAGCGTCCAGCCGGCGAGCCCCATGGAGCCCCCGCCCGCCACCCAGCCCGCCAGGATCGGGAGCGCGCCGGGTACTGCGCCGACGATCGTGTTGAGGGACGTGCGGCGCTTGAGCGGCGTGTAAACGTAGATGTAGCTGACGAGCGATGCGAGCACGAGCGCGGCCGGGATCCACCCGACGAACAGGACGAGGTAGATGATCCCGAGGACGGCGGTGGTCCAGGCGAACCAGAGCGCCTGCCGGGGGGTGAGCCGGCCGGCAGGGAGCGGGCGCATCGAGGTCCGGCGCATGAGCCCGTCGACGTCCCGCTCGGCGTACTGGTTCAGGGCGTTCGTGCCGCTGCACGCGAGCGCGGTGCCGAGGAGCGTATGGAAGAGCAACACGAAATCGACGGCGCCGCGCTGTGCCATGTAGAAGCCGACGCCGGTCGTGATCAGGATCAGCCGGGTGATGCCGGGCTTGGTGAGGTTGAAAAAGTCCCGGGCGCGTTCCCTAGCCATGGCCAGAGAACAGCTCGCCGGCCGCTCGGCCGGGGTCCGGGATTCAGCCATCAGAGACAACTCGAGACCTCCATCTCTCAGGAGCGATCCCCGGCGGTGCCGTGCCCGGGGATCGTCGCGAGTGGGGCGGTGGCGCCGCCGGCCCGCTCAGGCGAGCCGGCCCGGACTTCGGGCGCACGCGGTCTTTCGCGACGAGCCAGCGCCGTCCGGCAGTTCGGCCGGAAGTTCGCGCCGGTGATCGCGAAGGCCGTTGCCGCGTCCCTTGTACCACCTGACCAGCGCTCCGGTGCCCTCCGCCGCCGGACCGTCCCCCATGCCGTGGACACGGGGCCGATGCTCGACGGTGTTCCACGCGCCTGAGCGCGGGGCCGGGACCCGTCCGAAGACGGTGACCGGGTCATCCGGATCCCAAATGGAGTATAGCGAGAATGCCGGGAAGCCGCCATGACTCGCGGCCGCGGGCGGGCCCGCCCGGGCGGTTCCCCCATGGAGGCTTCCGGGTCTACGGCGGCCCGGGGCGGCCTGGAAGAACCCCGGAAGAAAACGGGGAGGTCGGAAAGACCTCCCCGCTGCGTCGTTCGTCCGGCGAGCGCCGGCCCGGCCGTCCGGAGCCGGGATCAGGCGCGGGTCGCGAGCTCGTGTTCCCCGATCGCGGCCTCGCCCTGCGGAACGCGCTCCGCGCGGCTGATCTTCACCGCGCAGTACTTGAACTCCGGGATCTTGCCGAACGGATCGAGCGCCGGGTTCGTGAGGATGTTGGCGGCGGCCTCGACCCAGCAGAATGGGACGAACACGGCGCCCTTCGGGACCGCGAGGTCGGCCCTCGCCGCGAGGGTGATCCTGCCCCGGCGCGTTTCGAGTGCGACGCCGTCGCTCTCCTCGATCCCGAGCCTGGCCAGCTCCGCGGGGTGCAGATACGCCGTGGGCACCGGCTCGATGGCGTCCAGCACGTTCGAGCGGCGGGTCATGGCGCCGGTGTGCCAGTGTTCCAGGAGACGGCCGGTGATGAGCACGTACGGGTACTCGTCGTCCGGCAACTCGTCCGGCGGCGTGAGGTCCACGGGCACGATCTTGCCGCGCCCGCTCGGCGTGGGGAAGCGCTCGGTGAAGAGGACCTCCTCGCCCGGGTCGCCCTCGTTGCGGCAGGGGAAGGTGACGGCCGACTCGCGCTCCAGCCGCTCCCACGTAATGCCGGCGTAGCTCGGCGTGGCCTTGCGGATCTCCTCGAACACGTCCCGCGGGCCGCCGTAGTTCCAGTCCAGGCCGAGCCGGCGTGCCATCTCCTGAATGATCCAGAGGTCCTGGCGCGCGTCGCCAGGCGGGTCGATGGCCTGCCGCCCGAGCTGCACCCGCCGGTCCGTGTTCGTGAAGGTGCCGGTCTTCTCCGGGAACGCGGACGCCGGCAGGATCACGTCCGCGAAGGACGCGGTCTCGGTGAGGAAGAGATCCTGCACCACGAGCCAGTCGAGGGAGGCGAGCGCTTCGCGGGCGTGGTTCAGGTCCGGGTCGGACATGGCGGGATTCTCGCCCATGATGTACATCCCGCGGATCCGGCCCGCCTTCGCCGCGTCCATGATCTCGACGACGGTGAGCCCCTTCTTCGGGTCGAGCTCCGTGCCCCAGAGCTCCTCGAAGAACGCCCGGGTCTCGGGGTTCTCCACCGAGCGGTAGTCCGGGTAGACCATGGGGATCAGCCCCACGTCCGACGCGCCCTGGACGTTGTTCTGCCCGCGCAGCGGGTGGAGCCCCGTGCCCCGCCGGCCGATCTGGCCGGTGATCAGCGCGAGGGTGATGAGACAGCGCGCGTTGTCCGTGCCGTGGGTGTGCTGGGAGACGCCCATCCCCCAGAAGATCATGGAGGCGCGGGACGTCGCGTAGAGCCGGGCCACCTCGCGCAACGTCTCCGCGGGGATGCCGCACACTGCGGACATGGCCTCCGGGCTGTAGGGCCGGATCCGGCGCTTCAGCTCCTCGAACCCCTCGGTCCGGTTCGCCACGAACTCCTCGTTGACCAGCCCCTCCTCGATGATCGTGTAGATCATCGCGTTGAGCACGGCCACGTCCGTCCCCGGCTTGAACTGGAGCGAGTAGGTGGCGAGCCGGGCGAGCTCGGAGCGCCGCGGATCCATGAGGATCAGCTTCGCGCCGCGCTCGATGGCGTTCTTCATGAACGTGGCGGCGACGGGATGGTTCACGGTCGGATTCGAGCCGATCACGATGAACACATCCGCGTACTGCACGTCCGAGACGGGGTTGGACACGGCGCCGGACCCGATGCATTCGAGGAGCGCGGCCACCGAGGATGCGTGGCAGAGCCGGGTGCAGTGGTCGACGTTGTTCGTGCCGAACCCGGTGCGGACGAGCTTCTGGAAGAGGTAGGCCTCCTCGTTGGACCCCTTGGCGGAGCCGAAGCCGGCGAGGGCGCCGCCGCCGTAGGTGTCGCGGATTTCGCGCAGCCGGCGGGCGGCGAGGTCGAGGGCCTCCTCCCAGGTCGCCTCGCGGAACGCGGCGAGCGGGTTCGCGGGGTCGAGCAGCCGGTGCGGGTCCTTGGGCACGCCCTCCCGGCGGATCAGCGGTTTCGTGAGCCGCTCCGGGTGGTACACGTAGTCGAATCCGAAGCGGCCCTTGACGCAGAGGCGGCCGTGGTTGGCCGGGCCGTTCCGGCCCTCCACCTGGATGATGCGTCCGTTCCGGACGTGGAACGTGGTCTGGCAACCCACGCCGCAGTAGGGGCAGAGGGAGTCGACCTTGCGTTCCGGGACGGCGTCGGCGGCCAGGCCCGCAGGCATGAGCGCGCCGGTCGGGCATGCCTGCACGCACTCGCCGCATCCCACGCACGAGCTCTGGCCCATGGGGTCTTCGAGGTCGAAGACGATGCGGGCGTTCGCGCCGCGGCCGGCGTAGCCGATGACGTCGTTCACCTGCTCCTCGCGGCACGCGCGGACGCAGCGGGTGCACTGGATGCAGGCGTCGAGGCGGACGAGGATCGCCGGGTGGGACGCGTCGGGCGCGGGCTGGGGCCGCGGTGCGAAGCGTGGCCGGCCGACCTCCAGGAAGCGGGCCCAGTAGTCGAGCTCGGAGTCGTGGCGGTGCGCCTCGGCCGGCATGTCGGAGAGGAGCAACTCGACGACCATGCGCTGGGACTTGCGGGCGCGCTCGCTGGTCGCGCGGACCTCCATGCCGGGTGCCGGCTTGCGGCAGCAGGAGGGCGCGAGGACGCGCTCGCCCGCGATCTCGACCACGCAGGCGCGGCAGTTCCCGTCCGCGCGCATGCCTTCCGTGTAGCAGAGGCGCGGGATCTCGATGCCGTGGCGCTCGGCGGCCTGGAGGATGGTCTCGTCCGGCCGGGCGTCGATCTCGAGCCCGTCGAGGGTGAAGCGGATGGTCTCGGCGGACGGAGCCGTACCCTGAATGGCGGTCGATCCGTTGGTCGAGCTCATAGGTCCTGCTCCTGCGAGGCGTGGCTGGCCGGCGCGGCGGCCGGTTCGGCCAGCTCCGCGGGGAAGTAGCGCATGACGCACCTGACCGGGTTGGGCGCGGCCTGGCCGAGCCCGCAGATGGAGGCGTCGGACATGACGGCGCCGAGCTCGGAGAGGAGCGCCGTGTCCCAGCGATCCTGCTTCAGGAGCTCGACGGCCTTGGAGGTGCCGACCCGGCAAGGCGTGCATTTCCCGCAGGATTCGTGGGCGAAGAACTTCATCAGGTTGAGCGCCGCGGCGCGGGCGCGGTCGTGCTGGGAGAGGATCACGATCGCGGCGGACCCGATGAAGCAGCCGTACTCCTCCAGGGTGCCGAAGTCCAGCGGGATGTCGGCGAGGCTGGCCGGGAGGATCCCGCCGGACGCGCCGCCGGGCAGGTAGGCGTAGAACTCGTGGCCCGGGAGCATGCCGCCCGCGAACTCCTCGACGAGCTCCCGGGCGGTCACGCCGGCCGGCGCCAGGTAGACGCCGGGCTTGTTGACGCGGCCGCTGATGGAGAAGGCGCGCAGCCCCTGGCGTCCGCGGCGGCCGAGGGCGGCGAACCGGGCCGCGCCCTTCTCGAGGATCTCCCGCAGCCAGTAGACGGTCTCGACGTTGTGGACGAGCGTGGGCCGGCCGAAGAGCCCGACCTGGGCGGGGAACGGCGGCCGGAGCCGCGGCTGGCCGCGCTTCCCCTCCAGCGACTCGATCAGCGCCGTCTCCTCGCCGCAGATGTACGCGCCCGCGCCGCGGCGCAGGTGGATCTCCGGCAGCTCGCAGGGCGGGTCCGCCTGGAGCGCCGCGATCTCCCGCGCCAGGATCCGGCGGATGAGCGCGTACTCGTCCCGCAGGTAGATGTAGACCGCCTCCGCCTCCACCGCCCAGGCCGCGATGAGCAGCCCCTCCAACACGCGGTGCGGGTCGGTGGACAGGAAGAACCGGTCCTTGAACGTGCCCGGCTCGCCCTCGTCGGCGTTCAGCACGGCGTAGCGCGGTTTCGGGCCTTGCCGCACGAAGCGCCACTTGCGGCCGGACGGGAACCCGGCGCCGCCCAGCCCGCGGAGGCGGGAGTCGTCGATGATGGAGATGATGTCCTCCACCGCGCGGAGCCCGCCCACGCACGCGCGGAGCATCTGGTACCCGCCCCGGCTGCGGTATTCCTTGTAGCCGATGTAATCGACCTCGTCCGGCTCGGTCCGTTCGGCCCTGACGTCTTCCTCCACCGCCTCCGGCGTGGCGTTCGGAACCGGCCGGCGGCCGACGACGGCGACGGGTGCGACGTCGCACCGGCCGACGCACGGCGCGGGGATCACCCGCACGCCGGGGCCGAGCCGGGCCCGGAGCTCCTCCAGGAGCGCCGGGCCGCCCGCCAGCTCGCAGCTCAGGGACTCGCAGACCCGCACGGTCATCGGCGGGGGCGGCGTCTCCCCCTCCTTCACGATGTCGAAGTGATGGTAGAAGCTCGCGACCTCGTAGACCTCCGCGGTCGTGAGCCCCATCTCGTAGGCGAGCGCGGTCAGGTGCGCCGCCGACAGGTGTCCGTACGCGTCCTGGATGCGATGGAGGTGCTCGATCAACAGGTCGCGGCGGCGGGGCGCGTCACCCAGCAGCGCGCGAACCTCTTCCAGCGCGCTGGCATCGACGATCCTGCCCCTGGGTGGGCGCCGGACCGCGAGCCCCCGCGGTCCGCCGTTCCGACGTGGTCTGCTCATCTGGGGATCCGGGCGGGAGGTTTCCAACCAGGCCAATCCGGCCGTGCCACGGCCGTGTCGGCGGCTTCGATGATAGTGGACCGAAGCGGGCGGGGAGTCAACCCCGGCCGGCCTCCGGCTCCCCGCCCGATCCTCCGCAGATTACAGAGGTTCCCCCACAAGAGTGTCTATCCCGTCCCGACAGACGGGGGCGCCCCGTGGCCCTAGCTTGGGGGTGCGGGTCGATGAACAAGAGCCAGGAGGCGATGATGGTACGCAGGATCCTGATCGCGGTGGCGGCGCTGGGCTTCGTGGCCGGCGGCGCCTACATCCTTTCGGCGGCTGCCCGGGCGGATCTCGTCGAGTACACGGACTTCGGCGCCGCCGTCACGCCGACCGAGCCGGCGTTCCTCGCCGAGATCGCGCCGCCCTCCCGCGCGCCGGTCAAGGAGTTCCGGATCCCGATCACGCACGAGACCATCGAGATCGCGCCGGGCGTGACCTATGAAGGCTGGACGTTCGGCGGAACCGTTCCCGGCCCGGTGATCCGCGTGCGCCAGGGCGACCTGGTGAGGATCAAGCTCGTGAACGAGTCGCCGATGGCGCACTCGATCGACTTCCACGCCGCGCGCATCCCGATGAACGTGGCGTTCCGGAACGTGATGCCGGGCGAGGAGCTGGAGTTCGAGTTCGTGGCCCGGGACCCCGGCACGTACATGGTGCACTGCGGCACGGCGCCGGTCCTGATGCACATCATGCAGGGCATGTATCTGCCGATCATCGTTGACCCGAAGGGTGGCTGGGGCACGGAGGTGGACCGGGAGTTCGTGCTGACGCAGAGCGAGTTCTATGCGCGGCAGGGCGCGAACGGCGTGTACGGGCCGGACTGGAACGCGGCAATGAGGAAGGAGCCGACGCACGTGGTCTTCAACGGCAAGGCGTTCCAGTACAAGGCGCATCCGTTGAAGGTGAACGAGGGTGAGCGGGTGCGGTTCTTCGTGATGAACGCGGGTCCGAGCATGCGGAGCGACTTCCACGTGGTCGGCGCGGTGTTCGACCGGGTCTACCCGGACGGCAATCCGAAGAACGCGCTGAACAGCGTGCAGACGTGGTCGGTGCCGGCGGGCGGCGGCGCGGTCTTCGAGACGGTGTTCGAGAAGGGCGCGAGCGGCGAGGGGGTGTACGCCTTCGTGACCCACGCGTTCGCGGACGCGGAGAAGGGCGCGGTCGGCCTGATCCAGGTCGGGAGCCCCGGGGTGATCGCGGGGCACTGAGTCCGCGGCGGTCGCCGGCCGGACTGCGGGGTGGTGCTGCGGGGCGGGGGCGCGGGCTGCGCCTCCGCCCCGCTCTCGCATCGATGGCCCAGGCAATGGGCGCGCCCAACAGAGCCGGGCGATGACCCCGGCAGGACGTGCCCCGGAACGGCCGTCGCCCGGCTCGGCTACACCGCTACCCGGTTGATCTTCTCCTTCGCCTCCTCGACCAGCCCGGCCAGCTTGCCGCTCGGGAGGCCGAGCGTCGTCTGGTTCCAGTTGATCGCGGAGCCCTTCATGCCCCGGAGGCCGGCGAACTCGAAGCGGGACGCCTTGATCACCTCCCGCGCCCTGTCGAACACCGGCTGCGCCTTCCTGACCATCGCCTCGACCTCGAACTTCCAGCCGGGCTTGCCGTAGTCCGCCACGGCCATGTTGATGATCGCGGCGGTGTCCGAGTTCGCGATGAGGTAGCAGCCGACGATCGGCGAGGTCCTGAACAGGTTCAGGTCGTAGATACCCTGATCGAGCAGGGCGTTGACATCCCGCGTCTCCTTCCAGTCCCGGGCGAACAGGTAGATCTTCTGGACGGTGAGCGCGAGGGTCTCCGCGGCGCCGAGGAGCGTGCCGGAGAGCGCGCCGAAGTCCGCGGCCGTGAAGGCCGCCTTCGTGCTGGTCGAGATGGCGTGGATCCTCGCCGTCGTCGCGTAGGGGTGCACCTCCCGGTTCATGATCTCGAGGATCGCATCGAACGCGACGGTTTCCTTCATCCACCTCTCGTAGGTCACCTTCATCGGTGCCTTCTCGTCGTGGGGAGCCGGGCAGGGTGGGGGGAGCCCGGGTCAACGCGGGCCTCGAATTTTCAGTATACGCGCGTGAATCCGGCCGCAAGAATCATCCAGGCCCCGGTCAGCGGAGCCACCGTCCGTCAACCGGGTTCGAGCGCCAGGCGGGTGCCCCGGTCCACGATCCGCGCGCCGAACCGGCGGCATTCGCGGTCCAGCGTGTCGCGCAGCCACGCGCGGTCCGGGGCCGGTGCGTGTTCGAGCCGGAACCGTCGGATCCTGAGCGGCGCCAGCTCGAGCCGAATCAGGCGGCCGGTGCGGCGGTCGAGCGTCGGGAGGTACATGAGCGTGAGGTCGCCGCGGAACTCCTCATAGCCGCGGATGCCCTCGTAGTCATTGAGGAAGTCACCGCAGCCGTAGAGGATCGGCCGACCGTGGTGGATCTCGATCGCCTTCGGGTGGTGCGAGGAGTGTCCGTGTACGATGTCGACGCCCGCGTCATCGATCAGCGCGTGCGCGAAGCGGCGGTGCTCGCGCGGGATCTCGTACCCCCAGTTGGGGCCCCAGTGGATCGAGGCGACGACGATGTCGCCTTCCCGCTTCGCCGCGTCCACGACCGCCGCGATCTCCGCCACGCTCCGCGGTGTGTAGCCGCGCAGCAGCGCCACGCCCGGCGTGGATCGGCCAGCCGCCCAGTCCTGTGGGATGCCGCTGTCGGCCGAGCCGAGGCCGAGCACGAGGATGCGCGTGCCATTGGCGGCGGGGATGATGGCCGGTGCTCCGGCGGTCGCGGCGTCCCGCCCCGCGCCGGCCACGCGGATCCCGGCCGCGGCAAGCACGTCCAGCGGTTCCAACAGGCCGGCCTCGCCCCAGTCCAGCACGTGGTTGTTGGCGAGCATGCAGCAGTCCACGCGCGCGACCGTGAGGACGCCTACGTTATCCGGGTGCATGCGGTAGTTGATGCCCTTGGGGTGCGCGTCCTCGTGGGTCGTGATGGCGGTCTCGAGGTTGATGATGCGCGCGGTCGGGCGTGTTTCGTCCAGCACTTCCAGCGCATTACCCCACACGTAGGCGTGGTCCACCGGGCGGGGGATGCGGCCGTTCGCTCGCTCGGCGAGCTCGACATATTCGAGCGCGGAGGTGACGAACGGCTCGTGGAGCCGGGGCGGACAGGAGCGGGCGAACGCCTGGTCCACGCCGCGGCCGGTCATCACGTCGCCATAGAGGAACAACGTGAGCTCGTCGTGATCGTCCATTCTGCGACAGGAGCACGCAAGGCCGGCGCCGGGCCGGTGGCGGCCGCGCAGGCGAACGCGTCCGGTACGCTCCTACGCGGGTGCGGCCGATGGACCTGCGGGGCATGAAAGCTCGCCCGGACTCCCGTTACCCGCTGCGTGTACGGCCGGCGGGCGGGTCGACCCGGCAGCGTCGTGTCCGCTGGGGGGCCGTGGCGCGCCCGAAATGCGCTCCCGATCGGGGCCCGTGAATATGTGCGCACCGACGCCGCGCCAGGCAGGCGACGTACTCGCCGGCGGCACGGACGGTGCGCGGATCGGAACCCATGAGCATGGTGGCCGAGCCATTCACCTGCCCCGCGTGCGCCGGTCACGAGGCGGAGCATGTTGCCGGGCAGGCCGCTCTACTCGAAGAGCTGGAGTCGTTGTGGGCGTTCCGGACCCGGCGGCTGCGACCGGGCGTGCCGGTGGAGAGATTGGTGGACCGGCTCGTGTTCACGCAGCCGCCGCCGTGCGCGGTGCTGCGCTGCCGTGGGTGCGGCACGCTCCGGAGAGATCCGCCCGAGCGAGGGGCCGCGCGCAAGTACGCGGAAGACCCGACCGGCGCCGCCGTCGTGCCGTTCAACTTCGGCCGCGGGCGGCGGCTCCAGCGCAGGCGGGTCCGGCGGCTCACCGCGCTGAACGGCGGGCCCGGCCGGGGACTCGAGATCGGGCCGTACGACGGGACGTTCCTGGCAGAAGCGGTGGCTTCGGGCTGGCGCTTCGAAGGCGTGGATGTGAATCCGCGCGTGGTTCGCCACCTGCGCCAGCGCGGGCTGCGCGTGAGGTGCGGCGGAATCGAGGACGTGCCCGGCGACCGGGCGTTCGACGCCGTCGCCATCTGGAACTGCTTCGAACAACTCGAGGATCCGCCCGGCGCGCTGCGGCTCGCCCGGACTCGGCTCCGGCCCGGGGGCGTGCTCGCGCTGCGCACGCCGAACGGCGCGTTCTACGGGGCGTTGCGTTCGCGACTCGCGGGGCGTGCCGGGCGCCTCGCCCGGGCGCTTCTCGCGCACAGCAATCTCCTGGGCTTCCCCTACCTGTACGCGTTCAACCCGGGCGCGTTGGAGGCGTTGCTGCGCGCGCACGGCTTCCGCATGCTGAGCATCTCGGGGGACGCCCTGGTCCCTCTCGCGGACGAATGGACGAGGGCGTTCGCCGGGGCGGAGGAGCAGGTGGTGCGCCTGCTGATGCGGACAATGATCCGGTTGGCCGGCCTGGCAGGTCGCGGCGCGGCCTTCGCTCCGTGGCTGGAGGTCTACGCCCGGGTCTGAGCGTCGGCCGGTGGCGCCTCACGAGCCCCGATGGCGGCGCAACGCAGGGCACCGCGCGCCTCGCCGCGGCGCGGCCGCGCCCGACGGGTGCATGCCCCCCGGCCGGGGATCCGTGCGGCCCGGCGCGCTCCAGGCCACGTCCTGGCCACGAGCCGTACCGGTCGATCGACGGCGGACGCCGACCCGGGCGCGGGGCGGCCGCCGCTCGCCATGAGGTCCGAAAAACTCTTGACTCGCCATCCAGCCGCGTCTACCGTCCGTGATACCTGCCGACGAAGGCCGGCCCGATACACCCCTCCACAGTACCTGCGAGCCCTGTGGCTTCCACCGCTGACCCGCGGGGCGGAGCCCCTGACGCGGGAGGTTGCGTGAGCTGGACGGATCGTGGATTCCGGGCACGCTGGGAGCGAATGCGGCGGCACGGTGCATTCCACAGCGCCATCGTGTTCGTGAGCGCGTCGTGGCTCGTGCTCCAGGCCGCGGACGTCTTCGGCTTGCCCACGAGCGCGGTCAGGGCTCTCGGCGTGGTGCTGCTGATCGTGTTCCTCGCCCTGATCCTGGGCGCCTGGATCGCCGCGGGACGGCTGGAGGAGCCTACCGCAGCCGTCCCGGCCGCGGCGAAAGGCGCCGGGTCGCGCCGGGTCCGCAGCAAGATCGTCGTCGCGGCGGCGGCCGTGCTGCTTCTCGCGGGCTTCGGCGCGTGGTGGGCGCGGCCGAAGCTGTTCGGGAGCGTGCGGCCGGGCGCGGACGTGATCGCGGTCCTGCCGTTCAGCACGTCGGGCCCGTCCGTGGAGTTGCTGGGCGAGGGGCTGGTCGATCTGCTCTCCACGAACCTGGACGAGGTCGGCGCGATCCGCACGATCGACCCGCGCACGGTCATGCACCGGTGGCGGCAGGTTGCAGCGGGCGGGTCTCTCGACCAGGAGGGCGCGCTGCGTGTGGGGCGCGCGGTGGACGCGGGCTCCGTGCTGCTGGGGAGCGTGGTGGAGGCGGGGAGCACCGTACGGCTGAGCGCGGAGCTCGTGGGCGTGGACGGCACGCGGTTGGCGCGGGCGCAGGTGAGCGGCGCGGCGGACAGCGTGCTGGCGCTGGTGGACGCGCTGAGCATCGCGCTGTTGCGCGAGATCTGGCGCAGCCGCGAGCCGGTGCCGGAGCTGCGGCTCTCGGCGATCACCACCGAGTCGCCGGCCGCGCTGCGGGCGTTCCTGCGCGGCGAGCAGTTCTACCGCTCTGCGCAGTGGGACTCGGCGCGGGTGAGCTTCGAGCGCGCGGTGGCGCTGGACTCCACCTTCGCACTCGCCCACATGCGGTTGGGCGAGGTGTACGGGTGGAGCGAGCAGTTGGGGTCGTCCGACGCACGGCGGCACTCCGCGGCGGCGGAGCGGTTCGCGGACCGACTCCCCGCGCGGGAGCGTACGCTGGTCGTCGCAAACCGGCTGTTCGAGGACGGCGACCCGGCCGCCGTGGACTCTTTCGCCGCATACGTTCGGCGGCATCCGGACGACGCGGTCGCACTCCAGATGCTGGGCGATGCCCGGTTCCACGCGGCGGCCGTGCTCGGGGCCACGGTTGCGGAGATCCTCGAGCCGTTCGAGGCGTCACTGCGGCAGGATCCGTCGTACACGCCCGCATACCAGCACCCGCTGGAGCTCTCACTGATCCTTGGAGACACCGCCCGTTTCGAGCGCTACCGCAGTGCGCGCGCGGCGATCGAGCACGCCGGGGGCGCCGGGTACTACGACACGCTGGCCGCAATGCGCTGGGGGCCGCGCGAGCGTCGGCAAGAGCTCTTCGAGGCGGCGCTCCAGCGCCAGGGGCCGGGATTCGGGTTGATGCAGGTGATGTTCTCCTCTCTATACGACGACGAGGCGCCAGACCTCGACGACGTCCTGGCCGTGTTCGCGGCCTACGACGCCGCGTTTCCGGACGGTGCAGAGCTGAACTGGATCGATGCGAGGCGCGCGCAGACGTACATGCACTTCGGCCGATTCCGGGCCGCCGCGCCGCTCCTCGATTCACTGCGCAGTGCGAACTCTTCCCTCGGCCTGGCGGCCACCCTGATTCCGATCCTCGGCGGCATGATCCCGGACGAGATCGCCGCGCCGGACATCGCGCTCCTCGAGGCGGGCGTGCGGGCCGGCGCGCCGCCAGCGGTGCTCTTTCACGCAACCATCGCCCTGGCCCAGGGCGACACCGCCCGTGTGCGCGCCCTCCTCGACGGCATGCCGAACGCCGAGGAAGTGAGCGCGAGCGTCCCGGAGTTCCGGGTGCTGCGCGGGCTCTACGCGGTGGCCATGGGCGACACGACGGGCGGGTTGCGGACCGCGCGGGCCGCACTGCGGCGCACAGGGTACGGGCCCCAGGCCGGCGGGATCGGGAACATGCTCGGGCTCCTGGTGACGCTGGTGGAGGCCACACGGCCGGAGCTTCGTGACCGGGCCGTCGGGCATCTCGATTTCATCATCGCGATGGATCCGTCCCAGGCCATCCTCATGCATGCTGCGATCGCCCGCGCGTACGAGGCGGCGGGCCGGCCGGACCGCGCGGCCAGCGTCTACTCCCGCTTCCTGCGCTTCTTCGCGGAGGCCGACCCGGAGATGGAGCCGTACGTGGAGGCGGCGCGCCGCGAGCTGTCGAGGCTCGCCGCGGAGGGCGCGGGCCAATAGGCCGGCCGAGGGCCGTCGCCGGTAGCGGTGGGCCGGCACGGGGAGTCGGCCGTGCGACGTCGCCTCCCTCGAACGCGAGCTCCCGATGCCGATTGCGCTGTGGTACGGCCCGCTCTGCAACCCGACGATCGGCGGCTGCGGTCGTCGGCGGGCGCTGCCTGGACCGCTGCGGGGGCACGCAATGGAGTGGATGGCGGGGCGCCCCGGCCGTGGGCGTTGCGGCGGCGCCCGATCCTGCATGCGTGCAAGCGCGAGGCAGCCAGGCAGCCCACCCAGCTCGCGCCGGATCGCGGCCTACCCGCTTCAAACCACGAAGCCCGGCCCCGGCTCCCGCCCGGCGCGATCGGGAGCCGAAGCCCGGCGGCGAGCGCGTCGTCTACCGGGTAGAGGTGCTCGTCACGACGCCGTTGCGAACGGCTCCCACGGACTCCCCCGAATCCGCAGGGCATGAACGAAAAAAGCGCGGGGCGCGCCCAGGAAGGGTGCGCCCCGCAGCGATGGTCCGGCTCGCCGCCGTTACGTCGTCTTCTTCTCCTGCTCGACCTGGAGCTCGATGATGTCCGCGCTCCAGCGATCGTCGCCCAGCAGGTGCTTCACGAAGTACTCGGCCCGGAGCCAGAACCAGTAGTCGTTCATGTTGCCGAAGCCGTGGCGCTGGCCCGGGAAGATGAAGAAGTCGAAGCGCTTGTTCGCCCTGATCAGCGCCTCCGCCATGCGCAGGGTGTTGGCCGGGTGCACGTTGTTGTCCACGTCGCCCGTGACGAGCAGCAGGCGTCCCTTCAGGTTCCTGGCCAGCTCCGAGTTCTTCGCGATGTCGTACTCGAACCGGACGTTCCCCTCGGCGTCCACGACCTCCTTCACGCCGTGGTGGGTCTCGGACCACCAGCGGTTGTAGATGTTGTTCTCGTGGTTGCCCGCCGAGGCGACGCCGACCTTGAAGAAGTCCGGGTAGACCAGCATCGCGGCCGTGGTCATGAAGCCGCCGCCCGAGTGGCCGTAGATGCCCACGCGCTCGATGTCGATGAACGGGTGCCGGGCCGCGAGCTGCTCGATCGCCGCCTTCTTGTCGGCGAGCCCGTAATCCCGGAGGTTGCCGTAGCCGTAGTTGTGGTACCACTTCGACCGGGCCGGATGGCCGCCCCGGTTCCCGACCGTGATGACGATGAAGCCGAACTGCGCGAGCGCCGTCTCGAACCGGTTCGTGCTGAAGGACTTCGAAACGGACTCCGTCTGTGGGCCCGGGTAGACGTAGACGATGATCGGGTACTTGCGGTTCGGGTCGAAGTCGAACGGCTTGTACATCACACCGTACAGGTCGGTGACGCCATCCGCGGCCTTGACCGTGAACGGCTCCGGCATCTGCCAGCCGGCCTCCTCGAGCCGGGAGAAGTCGGCCGTCTCGAGCTCGAGGACCTGCCGGCCGTTGCGGTCGCGCAGCACCGCGGCCGGCACGGTGTTGACCCGGGAGAAGTTGTCCACGAAGTAGCGG
>Ga0207864_1000434_pt1 | contig 59792 bp, 60 predicted proteins | sample HigsolmetaAR202D_FD_184834 | JGI IMG/M metagenome (GOLD analysis project Ga0207864, IMG submission 184834) | Ionic liquid and high solid enriched microbial communities from the Joint BioEnergy Institute, USA - AR20-2-D (SPAdes) (version 2) ...
GGGGCTCGGGGCTCGGGGCTCGGGGCTCGGGGGTGGCGGCCGGGGGGCGCAGGGTGCGTGGCTAGTGGCGCCGATTCCTGAATAACGAAAGCGCAATTGCACATGATCAAGAAGGTCCTCGTCGCGAATCGGGGGGAGATCGCGCTGCGGATCATCCGGGCGTGCCACGAGCTGGGCATCCAGGCGGTCGCGGTTTACTCGGAGGCGGACCGGTTGTCCCCGCATGTGCTGGCAGCGGACGAAGCGTACCTCATCGGGTCGGCTGCGTCCGCGGAGAGTTACCTGCGCGCCGACAAGCTGATCGAGGTGGCGAAGCGGGCGGGGGCGGACGCGATCCATCCGGGCTACGGCTTCCTCGCGGAGCGGGCGCATTTCGCCCGAGCGGTCGAGGAGGCGGGGCTGGTGTTCATCGGTCCGTCGCCGGAAGCGATCGAGGCGATGGGGGACAAGACGGAGGCGCGGCGACGCATGATCGCGGCGGGCGTGCCGGTCGTGCCGGGGACGGCGGAGCCGCTGGCGGACGTGGCGGAGGCGTTGGCGCGGGCGGGGGAGATCGGGTACCCGGTGCTGCTCAAGGCGGCGGCGGGCGGCGGTGGGAAGGGGATGCGCGTGGTGGATTCGTCGGACGAGCTGCCGCGGGCGTTCGAGGCGGCGGCGCGAGAGGCGCAGGCGGCGTTCGGCGACCCGTCGGTCTACCTGGAGAAGTACCTGGTCGGGCCGCGGCACATCGAGATCCAGGTCCTCGCGGACGCGCACGGGACGACGCTCTACCTGGGCGAGCGGGAGTGCTCGATCCAGCGGCGGCACCAGAAGATGGTCGAGGAGGCGCCGTCGCCGGCGCTGACGCCGGAGGTGCGGCGGCGGATGGGGGAGGCGGCGGTCGCGGCGGCGTGCGCGGTCGGCTACCGGAACGCGGGGACGATCGAGTTCCTCTTCCAGGACGGCGAGTTCTACTTCCTGGAGATGAACACGCGCATCCAGGTCGAGCACCCGGTCACGGAGATGATCACGGGGCTCGACCTGGTGCAGTGGCAGATCCGGATCGCGGCGGGGGAGCGGCTGCCGTTCAGGCAGGAGGACATTCGGCTCGACGGTCACGCGATCGAGTGCCGGATCACGAGCGAGGATGCGCGGAACGGGTTCCTCCCGTCGACGGGGCGGATCGAGCGGCTGCAGCTCCCGGCGGGCCCGGGCGTGCGGTGGGACGGCGGGATCATGGAAGGGTTCGAGGTGTCGCTCTACTACGACCCGCTGCTCGGGAAGCTGATCGTGCACGGGCCGGACCGGGCGGCGGCGATCGAACGGATGCGCCGTGCGCTCGCGGAGCTTCGCATCGTGGGGGTCGAGACGAGCGCGCCGTTCCACCGTCGCGTGATGGAAGAGCCGGATTTCCGGGCCGGGAACGTCGACATCCGCTACCTGGAAAAGCACCCCGGGCTGCTGGATGGCGAGCCGGACGAGGGGATGCTGCGTGCCGCCGCGCTGGCCGCCGCGTTGCTGGAGGAAGAGGACCGGCAGCGGCGGGCCGTGCGCCGGATCGGCGCGTCGCCGGCCGAGGCCGGGAGCGGGTGGAGGGAGCGGGGCTGGCGGAGGTAGCGAAGCGGACTATCTTTCGCGCGGCCTGAGCGGCGCGTGGCGAGGCGGGCGATGGGAGAACGCGGCCGGGGGAGCGGGGCGCGGGGCGTCGAGGTCGAGATCACGGGGATCGCCGCGGGCGGTGCGGGGGTGGGGCGGCTGCCGGACGGCCGCGCCGTATTCGTGCACCGGACGGCGCCGGGCGAAAAGGTCCTCGTCCGCGTCGTCGAGGAGAAGCGACGCTGGGCGCGCGCGGAGCTGGTGCGGGTGCTGCGGCCGTCGCCGGACCGGCGGGAGGCGCCGTGCCCGCACTACGCGCGCTGCGGCGGCTGCACGATCGAGCACCTCGACTACGGGGCGCAGTTGCGGGTGAAGGCGCGGATCGTCGCCGACGCGCTGCGCCGGATCGGCGGGCTCGAGATCGAGCCGCCGGAGGTCGTACCGTCGCCCGAGGAGTTCCGGTACCGCAACCGCGTGTCGTTCACGCTGCGGCGGCTGGGCGGCGGTCGGGTCGTGGCGGGGTTCCACGAGCTGGACCGGCCGGGCCGGATCGTCGACATCACGGAGGCGTGTCTGCTACCCGAGGCCTCGGTCGCCGGGGTCTGGGGGCGACTGCGTGCGTCGTGGGGCGAGGATGCGTCGCTGTTGCCGTCGGGGCGGGAGCTGCGGCTCACGCTGCGCGGCACGGCGACGGGCGACGTCGCGCTTCTGGTCGAGGGCGGGTACGCGCCGGGGAACGCGCCGGCGCTGCTCGAGCGGGTGACCGGGCTCGTCGCCGTTTGGCACCGGCCCGCGGGCTCGGCCGAGGCGATCCTCCTCGCGGGGCGGGGCTCGGTCCCCGAGGTCTGGGCGGAAGAGGAACTCGAGCTGAGCGGCGCGATGTTCCTGCAGGTGAACCGTCGCGCGGCGGCGCTTCTTGAGGCGTACGTCTTCGAGCGCGCGGGCGACGTCGCGGGGAAGCGCGTCGTCGACGCCTACTGCGGCGTGGGGCTGCACGCGCGGCGGCTGGCGCGCGCGGGCGCGCGGGTGACCGGGATCGAGCTGGACGCCGACGCGGTCGCCGAGGCGCGGGCCGCGGCGCCCGAGGGGGCCGAGTTCGTGGCCGGCGCGGTCGAGGAGCACCTGGAGGCGGCGCTGCCGGCCGAGCTCGTGATCCTCAACCCGCCGCGCTCTGGCGTGGACGAGGCCGTGCCGGAGACCTTGCGGCGCACGCCGCCGGCGCGGCTGATCTACGTGAGCTGCGACCCGGCGACGCTGGCGCGGGACCTCTCGCGGCTCGCGCCGACGTTCCGGGTGCGGTCGGTTCGTTGTTTCGACCTGTTCCCGCAGACGGCGCACGTCGAAACTGTGGTGGAGCTGGAATGCGGTACTTCGTGACGATCGGAGGGCGGACCTTCGAGGTCGAGCTCTCGGGCGACGCGGTGACCGTGGACGGACGGCCGGTCGAGGCCGAGCTGGCCACGGTGCCGGGCACGCCGTTGCGGCACCTCCTGGCCGACGGCCGCTCGTTCGGGCTGGTCGCACAGCGCGGCGCCGAGCGCGGGAGCTGGGACCTGCACCTGGACGGCCAGCGCTTCGCCGTCGAGGTCGTCGACGAGCGTACGCGCGCGATCCGGGCGATGACCGGCGGCGCGAAGGCGGCGCAGGGGCCGAAGCCGGTGCGCGCGCCGATGCCGGGGCTCGTCGTGCGCGTCGAGGTCGAGGCGGGCCAGCAGGTGAAGGCCGGACAGGGCGTCGTCATCATCGAAGCGATGAAGATGGAGAACGAGCTGAAGGCGGAGGCCGACGGCGTCGTCGCCCGGGTCCACGTGAAGCAGGGGCAGGCGGTGGAGAAGGGCGCGGTGCTCGTGGAGTTCGAGGGGTAGCGCGGCGGCCGGAAGGAGGGACGATGGCGGACAAGGAGCGCTGGACGCGAGAGACGGTCGCGCCGGTCCTGGCCCGGCAGTCGGAGCGTCGGGAGAAGTTCGAGACGACGAGCGGGATCGAGATCGCGCGGGTCTACGACCCCTCGGACGTCACGATCGAGTACGCGCGCGACCTCGGCTACCCGGGCGAGTTCCCGTTCACGCGCGGGGTCTACCCGACGATGTACCGTGGGCGGCACTGGACGATGCGCCAGTACGCCGGGTTCGGGACGGCGGAGGAGACGAACCGTCGCTACCGGTACCTGCTGGACCACGGGCAGACCGGGCTCAGCGTCGCGTTCGACCTCCCCACGCAGATGGGGTACGACTCGGACGCGCCGATGGCGGAGGGCGAGGTCGGCCGGGTGGGCGTCGCGATCGACACGCTGGACGACGTGCGGATCCTCTTCGACGGGATCCCGCTCGACCAGGTCTCGGTTTCGATGACGATCAACGCGACCGCCGCGATCCTCCTGGCCTTCTACGTCGCGCTCGCCGACGAGCGTGGCGTGCCGCGCGAGAAGCTCTCCGGGACGGTGCAGAACGACATCCTGAAGGAGTACATCGCGCGCGGGACGTACATCTACCCGGTCGAGCCGAGTCTGCGGCTGATCACCGACATTTTCGCGTTCTGCTCGTGCGAGGTCCCGCGCTGGAACACGATCTCGATCAGCGGCTACCACATTCGTGAAGCGGGCGCGACCGCGGCGCAGGAGATCGCGTTCACCTTCGCGAACGCGCTGGAGTACGTGAAGCGGGCGGTGGCGGCCGGGCTCGCGGTGGACGAGTTCGCGCCCCGGCTTTCGTTCTTCTTCGCCGCGCACAACGACCTCTTCGAGGAAGTCGCGAAGTTCCGTGCCGCGCGGCGGCTCTGGGCGCGCCTGATGCGCGAGCGCCACAGCGCGTCGGACGACTCGTGCCGGCTGCGCTTCCACACGCAGACCGGCGGCGTGACGCTCACCGCGCAGCAGCCGCTCAACAACGTGGTGCGCGTGACGGTGCAGGCGCTGGCCGCGGTCCTCGGCGGGACGCAGTCGCTGCACACGAACGCGTACGACGAGGCGCTCGCGCTGCCGACCGAGGAGTCGGCACGGCTGGCGCTCCGGACGCAGCAGATCCTGGCGACGGAGTCCGGAGTTACCGAGACGGTCGACCCGCTTGGCGGGAGCTACTACGTCGAGGCGCTGACCGATGCGCTCGAGGCGAAGGCGCGGGAGTACCTGGCCAAGGTCGACGAGCTGGGCGGCGCGGCGAAGGCGATCCCGTTCTTCCAGGAGGAGATCCACCGGGCCGCGTACGAGCACCAGATGGCGGTGGAGCGGGGCGAGCGCATCATCGTGGGCGTGAACGCGTACCGCACGGAGGAGGGTCCGCCCCGTATCGAGCAGCCGGACTTTCCGGCGCTCGAAGCGCGCCAGAAGGCGAAGCTCGCGGAAGTCCGCCGCCGCCGCGACGAGGCGGCGGTCCGTCGTGCGCTCGAGGCGGTCGGCGCGGCCGCCCGGGGCACGGACAACCTGATGCCCCCGTTGATCGAGGCCGTCAAGGCGATGGCCACGCTCGGCGAGATCAGCGACGTGCTGCGCGCCGAGTGGGGGGTGTACCGCGGTGCGGCGTCGTAGCCGCGGCCGCGAAGCAGTAGCAGACATCGTTCGTGAAGCACAGAGGTTGGAAATGCCGACGTACGAGTATCGCTGTTCGAATGGGCATGACTTCGAGCAGTTCCAGCGGATGAGCGATCCGCCGGTGGCCACGTGCCCCAAGTGCGGCGCCGAGGCGGAGCGTCAACTGTCCGCGGGCGGCGGCCTGCTCTTCAAGGGCTCCGGCTTCTACATCACGGACTACAGGAGCGATAGCTACAAGAAGGCCGCCGAGGCGGACAAGGCCGGCGGCTCGGGGAAGAGCGAGTCGAAGTCGTCGACCGGCTCGTCGTCATCGAAGGACTAATGCCGTCAGAGAGACTGAAGGAACAGATCGAGGCGATCGTTTCGGAGTTGGCCGGCACGGAGGTGCCGGTCCGGCTGGAGCGGCCGCGCAACCCGGAGCACGGGGACGTCGCGACCAACGTCGCGATGGTGCTGGCCGGGCGGCTCGGCCGCCCGCCCCGCGAGGTGGCGGAAGCGATCGTCGAGCGGCTGGACCGCTCACAGGCCGGGCTCGCGTCGGTAGAGATCGCGGGGCCCGGGTTCATCAACTTCCGCTTCGCGGAGTCGGTTTTCCAATCCCAGCTCGCCTCGATCGTCGAGGCGGACCGCGCGTTCGGCCGGTCGTCGAGCGGGGCGGGGCGCCGGGTCATGGTCGAGTTCGTCTCGGCGAACCCGACGGGGCCGCTGCACGTGGCGCACGGTCGCGGCGCCGCGATCGGCGATGCGATCGCGAGCCTCCTCGAGTGGACGGGGCACGAGGTCGCCCGCGAGTTCTACATCAACGACGCGGGCGTGCAGATCGACCGGCTCGCCGAGTCGCTCGAGGTCCGGTGGCGGCAGCGCCAGGGCGAGGCCGCTGAGCTGCCCGAGGGCGGGTACATGGGCGAGTACCTGGTCGACCTGGCCGCCGAGGTCGAGGCGGAAGCGGGCGACAAGCTCCGGGCGATGGACCCCGGCGCCCGTCGCCAGTGGCTGCGCGACTGGGGCGTGCGCCGGCTGCGCTCGGAACAGGAGGAGGACCTCAGGGTCTTCCGCGTCGTCTTCGACGAGTGGTACCCGGAAACGAGGATCTACGCCGAGAACCGGATCCAGGACACGCTGCGCGAGCTGGGCGAGCGAGGCCTCACCTACGAGGCCGACGGCGCGCTCTGGCTGCGGACGACCACGTTCGGGGACGACAAGGACCGCGTCCTCGTCAAGGGCGACGGCACGTACACGTATTTCACGCCCGACATCGCGTACCATCGCGAGAAGGCGCGGCGCGGGTTCGACCTCGCGATCGACGTCTGGGGCGCCGACCACCACGGGTACGTGCCGCGCATGAAGGCCGCGCTCGCCGCGCTCGGTCTGCCGGACTTCCTCGAGGTCGTGATCGTACAGATCGTGCGCGTCATGCGCGGCGGGAAGGAGGTCCGGCTGAGCAAGCGCGCCGGCGAGATCGTCACGCTGCGCGACCTGTTCGAGGAGACGGGCGTCGACGTGGCGCGCTACTTCTTCCTGATGCGCAGCGCTGAAGCGCAGATGGTCTTCGACCTCGACCTGGCGCTGGACCACTCGGAGAAGAACCCGGTCTACAAGGTGCAGTACGCCCATGCGCGGATGAAGAGCATCCTGCGCAAAGCGGGTGTGGAACCGGAGGAGGCGGATCCGCGGACGGCGGATCTCGGCCTGTTGACCGATCCGATGGAGCAGGCGCTGATCAAGCAGCTCGCGCTCTTCCCGGAAGTCGTCGAGCGGGCGGCCGATGCGCGCGCGCCGCACATGGTCTGCGAGTATCTCGAGGCGACGGCCGGGATGGTCAACTCCTGGTACCACGCAGGCAATCCGAGCCGGAACCCGGCACTCGCCGTGCTGACGGAGGACGAGGCGCTGCGGCGCGCACGCCTCGTGCTGACGCGCGGGGTATCGATCGTGCTCCGCAACGGCCTCGAGCTGCTGGGGCTCACGGCACCGGAACGCATGGAACGGGAGGACGCAGAATGAGCTTGCTGGTGGTCGGGAGCGTGGCGCTCGACTCGGTGGAAACGCCGTTCGGGCGCACGGAGGACGCGCTGGGCGGGTCCGCGGTCTTCTTCAGCGCCGCGGCCTCCCTGTTCCATCCGGTGCAGCTGGTGGGCGTGGTGGGCGACGACTACCCGACGGAGAAACTCGCCTTCCTGTCCGGGCGGGGCGTCGACCTGAGCGGGCTGGCGCGGGCGTCGGGCGAGAGCTTCCGCTGGTCCGGTTATTACGACTTCGACCTGAACACGGCGATCACGCGGGAGACGCGCCTCGGCGTGTTCGCGGACTTCCGGCCGCAGATCCCGGATTCGTTCCGGGACGCCGAGTGGGTGTTCCTCGCCAACATCGACCCGGAGCTGCAGTGGGACGTGCTCGACCAGGTCCGCTCGCCGCGGCTGGTTGCGTGCGACACCATGAACTACTGGATCGAGTCGAAGAAGGATGCCCTGATCCGGCTCCTGGGGCGCGTCGACGTGCTCCTGATCAACGACGCCGAGATCCGCGCGCTGTCCGGGGATTACAACCTGGTCCGCGCGGCGCGGTGGGTGCAGCAGCGCGGCCCGCGCTACGTCGTCGTGAAGAAGGGCGAGCACGGGGCGATCCTCTTCACGCCGAACATGGTCTTCTTCACGCCGGGGTATCCGCTGGAGGTGGTCTTCGACCCGACCGGCGCGGGCGACTCGTTCGCCGGCGGCTTCCTCGGCTACCTGGCGCAAGCCGGATCGACGGATCCGGTCGAGATGCGGCGGGCGATGGTCTACGGCTCGGCGCTCGGGTCTTTCGCCGTCGAACGATTCAGCGTGGAACGCCTGGTCGACCTGGACATGGACTCGGTCCACGAGCGGGTCGCGGCGTTCCGCGAGATGACCGCATTCGAGCACGCCTGGAGCGCGAACATCCATGCCTGAGCCGACGGAGGTGGCCGGGACGCCCGGCCTGAGCTACCGCGACGCCGGGGTAGACCGAGACGTCGCCCAGAGGGCCAAGCGGAGCATCGCCGAGCTGGTCCGCTCGACGGAGATCCCGGGCGTGATCTCGGAGCCCGGCTCGTTCGGCGGGATCTTCCGCGTCCCGGCCGGATTGTCGTCCCCGGCGCTGGTCGCGAGCGCGGACGGCGTCGGGACCAAGCTGAAGGTCGCGATGATGGCCGGCCGCCACGACACGGTCGGGTGCGACCTGGTCAACCACTGCGTCGACGACATCCTGGTCGAAGGCGCGCGGCCGCTCTTCTTCCTGGATTACATCGGGATGGGGCGGCTCGAGGCGGGCGTGACCGAGCAGATCGTGGCGGGCGTGGCCGAGGGGTGCCGGGAGAACGGGTGCGCGCTGCTCGGCGGCGAGACGGCGGAGATGCCGGATTTCTACGCGCCGGGCGAGTACGACCTGGCGGGCTTCATCGTCGGGATCGTCGAGGAGGAGGGACGGCCCGGGAAGCACCGCGTCCGCGAGGGCGACATCCTCATCGGGCTGGCATCGAACGGATTCCACACCAACGGTTATTCGCTGGTGCGGCGGCTGCTCTTCGATCGGCTCGGGCTCGGCGTGGACGACCCGTTCCCGGACCACGACGCGTCCGTCGCCGAAGTGCTGCTGCGCGTGCACCGAAGCTACCTGAAGCCGGTCTATCCTCTGATCGAGGGCGGGCTCGTTCACGCCCTCGCCCACATCACCGGCGGCGGGCTCCCCGAGAACCTCGCCCGCGTGATCCCCGACGGCCTCGAGGCGCGCGTCGAGCGGTCGAGCTGGACCGTGCCCCCGGAGTTCCAGGCGATCATGCGCCACGGCCGCGTGGCCGACGAGGAGATGTACCACACCTTCAACATGGGCGTGGGGATGGTGCTGATCGTTCCGCCCGCCGAGGCGGACACCGTCGTCTCACGGCTGCGGGAGGCGGGCGAGTCGGCGTGGGTCGCGGGCGAAGTGGCGCGGGGCGAGGAGAGGGTGAGGCTCCTGTAACGCCGTGCTGGTGGGATGCTAAGGAGGTTGTGATGGCGCGCAAGACGATCCTCCCGGTGGCCGCGGCGGCGGCGTGGCTGGCGCTGGCGCCCGCGGACGTCGCGGCGCAGGAGCGCGCGCTCGTCCAGCGCTGCTCGCTGCTGGCCACGTCGTCGTCGGTGATCAGCCCCAACGCAGTGCGCTTCTGCAACATGGTCGCGCAGGCGATCGAGATCGCGCAGCCCGTCGTAGGCTTCGCCGCGGCCGGTGGCAACCCCGTCCCCGGCACCGCGAGCACACTGGGGATGCGCCTCGGGGCGTTGCCGCGCCTCAGCCTCGCCGGGCGGGCGACGGGCGTGTTCGCCGACCTGCCGCCGATTCTCGACTTCGACGACCGGCGCGAGATCGGCATCTTCGTGCCCAGCCTCAACGTGGACGGCGCGATCGGGATCATGAGCGGGTGGTCGCTGGCGCCCACGGTCGGTGGTGTCGGGTCGCTGGACGGGCTGCTCAGCATCGGCGTGCTCCCGCTCCCGGGCGGCGAGGACGGGTTCCGCGATTCGCCCTGGACGGTCGGCGGCGGGTTGCGGCTCGGGATCCTGCGCGAGTCGTTCACCATGCCGGGGATCTCGGTCACCGGGATGTATCGCCGGGTCGGCGGCTTCACCTTCGGCGACCGGGACCTCACCATGGACGATTCGTTCTTCGACATGGACATGGGGATCTGGAGCCTGCGGGGCGCGGTCGGGAAGCGGATCATGTTCCTCGGGCTCACGCTCGGCGCCGCCTACGACCACTACTCGAGCGACGTCGAGTTCGGGTTCAGGGACCCGGTGAGCCTGGCCGCGACGCCGGTCCGGATCAGGTTCGAGGACTTCGAGAACGACCGCTTCGCGCTGTTCGGCAACGTGTCCTGGACGGTGCTGATCCTGAGTCTCGTGGCCGAGGTCGGGTGGCAGTCCGGGGCGGATGCGGTGCCGGGCGCGCTCCCGGCGAATGTCGACTTCGATGCCGAAGGGAGCCGCTTCTTCGGCAGCCTCGCGTTGCGCCTCTCGATCTGACGACCGTCTCACCCGCACATGGCGTCACTGGCCCCGTCGAGCGACCGTGCCTTCATGAGGCGCGCGTTGTCGCTGGCCGAGCGAGGCTGGGGGAGGGTGCACCCGAACCCGCTCGTCGGCGCCGTCGTCGTGCGGGATGGGGACGTGGTGGGCGAGGGGTTCCACGGCGAGTTCGGCGGGCCGCACGCGGAGGTCGTGGCGCTCCGCGCCGCCGGCGAGCTGGCGCGAGGCGCGACGCTCTACGTCACGCTCGAGCCGTGCAATCACTTCGGGAAGACGCCGCCGTGCACGGACGCGATCGTCGCCTCGGGCGTGGCGCGCGTCGTGATCGCGGCGGAGGACCCGCACCCGGTCGCGCGGGGTGGCGCGGAGCGGCTGCGGGCGGCCGGGATAGAGGTCGAGATCGGTGTCGAACGCGACGCGGCGCGAGCGCTGAACGCGGCGTTCTTCCACGCCGTCGAACGGGGCACGCCGTTCGTCGCCCTCAAGTACGCGCTCTCGCTGGACGGCCGGCTGTCGAGCCGGAGGGGCCGGCCGACGGCGGTGACCGGGAACGAGGCCCGTGCGGAGGCGCACCGGCTGCGCGCCGGGTTCGACGCCATCCTCGTCGGGATCGGCACCATCCTGGCCGACGACCCGTTGCTCACCGTCCGCGGCGCCGTCGCCCCGCGCGTCCCTCCGGTCCGCGTCGTCCTCGACTCCGACGCGCGTCTCCCGCTGGAATCCCGACTCGTCGACACGGTAGGCGAGGCCCCCGTCTGGGTGGTGTGCGCGGCGGACGCGCCGGCTGAACGGCGCGCGGCGCTCGAGGCCCGCGGCGTGCGGACCCTGGCCGTCCCGCGCGTCGGTCGCCACATTGACCTCGACGCCGCGCTCGCCCGGCTCGCCGACGAACACGTGCGTTCCGTGTTCTGCGAGGGCGGCGGGCGCGTGGGCGGGGCGCTGCTCGAGGCGGACCTGATCGAGCGGCTCTACCTGTTCTACGCTCCCAAGCTCTTCGGCCGCGACGGTGTCCCGGCGTTCCCGGGGCGAATCCCCGCCGCGGCCCGCGACGGCTGGGTCCGCCGCGCCGTCGCCGAGTTCGGCGCGGACGTCATGGTGCAACTGGACAGGATTCGTTAGATGTTCACCGGGATCGTCGAAGAAGTCGGCCGCGTCCGCGCCGTGGCTCCCGTCGAGAACGGAGTGCGGCTCACGATCGACGCGGCCCGGGTCCTCGACGGGCTCACGCTCGGCGATTCCATCGCGGTCGACGGCGTCTGCCAGACCGTCGTCGCGATCGACGATCGCGGCTTCGACGTCGTCGCCATCGGGACCACGCTCTCCCGCACGACGCTGGGCGAGTTCGAGCCCGGCCGGGGCGTGAACCTGGAGCGGGCGCTCGCGTTCGGCGGGCGGATCGGCGGCCACTTCGTGTCGGGGCACGTGGATGGCGTGGGGACCGTGCTCTCGGTCGAGCAGCACGGAGAGCACCGGCGGATCGACATCCGCATGCCGGAAGAGGTCGCGGAGGTCACGGTGCTGCACGGCTCGATCACCGTCGATGGCGTCAGCATGACGGTGAACGCGCTCCCGGCCCGGGACGTGGTCCAGATCACGGTGATCCCGTACACCTGGGAGCACACGACGCTCTCACGGCTCGGCGTCGGCTCGCGGGTGAACCTGGAGGGCGACCTGCTCGGCAGGTTCGTCGTCCATTACCTGAAGCGGAGCGCGACCTCCGGGGTACAAGGCTGAGCTCCGCTTCCAGCCCGGAAGGTGAAAAATGCCGTTCGATCGCGTCGAAGACGCCATAGAGGACATTCGCCAGGGGAAGATGGTCATCGTCGCCGACGACGAGGACCGCGAGAACGAGGGCGACCTGGTCTGCGCGGCGGCGCTGGTCACGCCCGAGCACGTCAACTTCATGGCGACGCACGGCCGGGGGCTCATCTGCGTGGCGCTCGCGCCCGAGCGCGCCGACGAGCTCGACCTGCCGCTCATGACGGACCATAACCAGGACGGGTACGGCACCGCGTTCACGGTCTCCGTCGACGCGCACCAGCGCTTCGGTGTGACGACCGGGATCAGCGCGTCGGACCGTGCGACGACGATCCGGCTCCTGGCGGACCCGAGCACGAAGCCCCACGACCTGCGCAGGCCGGGGCACATCTTCCCGCTGCGCGCGGTGCCGGGCGGCGTCCTGCGGCGCGTCGGGCAGACGGAGGCGTCCGTCGACCTGGCGCGTCTCGCGGGTCTGCCGCCCGCGGGCGTGATCTGCGAGATCATGAACCCGGACGGGACGATGGCGCGCCGCCCCGAGCTGGAGGCGTTCGCGGCGAAGCACGGGCTGAAGTTCATCACCGTCGCCCAGATCGTCGCCTACAGGCTCCGGCACGAGCGGCTGGTGCGGCGCGTCGCCGAGGCCGACATGCCCACGCCGTTCGGCCATTTCCGTATCATCGCGTACGAGAGCCAGGTCGACCAGCGCGAGCACGTCGCGCTCGTCAAGGGCGACATCGCCGGCAAAAAGAACGTCCTGGTGCGCATGCACTCCGAGTGTCTGACCGGCGACGTCTTCCACTCGCTGCGCTGCGACTGCGGCGAGCAGCTCCATGCCGCCATGCGCCGCATCGAGGAGGAGGGCGAGGGCGCCGTCGTGTACCTGAAGCAGGAGGGGCGCGGGATCGGGCTGGCGAACAAGATCCGCGCGTACGCGCTCCAGGACCAGGGGCAGGACACGGTGCAGGCGAACGAGTCGCTCGGCTTCAAGCCGGACCTGCGCGACTTCGGGATCGGCGCCCAGATCCTCCTCGACCTGGGGCTCAGCTCGATCCGGATCCTGACGAACAACCCGCGCAAGATCGTGGGGCTCGAGGGGTACGGCCTGAAGATCACGGGCCGCGAGCCGATCCAGATCCGGCCATCGAACTACAACCGCGGCTACCTCGAGACGAAGCGGACGAAGCTGGGGCATCTGCTGGGGGATTTCGACGAGCTCGAGCCGGCGGCCCAGCCGGTCGAGGGGCGCGCGGAGGCGCCGACCACGCCGCGCGCGGCCGCTACGCCGGCGGAGCGCGGTGAGCAGGCCGCCGCCGAGCCGCAGCGGCCCGCGGACGCGGTGACGGCAGAGACGTAGCCTTCGACGGAGGAGGACGGGGAATTGGGTGTTTTCACCGGACGGTTGAACGGAGAGGGGAAGCGCTTCGCGATCGTCGTGAGCCGCTTCAACGAGCTCGTCACGGAGCGGCTCGTCGCGGGCGCGCGGGCGTGCCTCGTGCAGCACGGCGTCCGTGAGGACGACGTAGACGTCTTCTGGGTCCCTGGCGCGTGGGAGCTGCCACCGGTCGCGAAGCGCGCGGCCGAGTCGGGTCGGTACGACGGCATCGTAGCCCTGGGGTGCGTGATCCGCGGTGAGACGCCGCATTTCGACTACGTCGCGGGCGAGGCGTCGAAGGGGCTCGCGTCGGTCGCGCTGTCGAGCAGGGTGCCCGTGGCCTTCGGTGTGCTCACGACGGACACGCCCGACCAGGCGCTCGCGCGGGCCGGCGGCAAGGCCGGCAACAAGGGATGGGACGCCGCGATGAGCGCCCTGGAAATGAGCGATCTCTACCGGCAACTGGAAGCCTAGCGTGCGGGACCGGAGTCGCGCCCGCGGTTGGGCGCTTCAAGTGTTGTATGCGTGGGAATCGCGCGGCCGCGAGAACCCGCCGGCCGCGATCCTGAGGGAGTTCGAGGAGCATCGCCGGATCTCGCGGGCCAGCCGGGAATATCTCGAGACGCTGGTCCGCACGGTCGCGGAGCACATCGACGAGGTCGACCGCGCGCTCGAGGAGGCGCTGACGAACTGGCGGCTCGAGCGCCTGTCGGTCATCGATCGGAACATCCTGCGGATCGCCGCGGCGGAGATGCTGTACCTCGAGGAGATCCCGCCGCGCGTCTCGATCCAGGAAGGGATCGTGCTCGCCGAGAAGTACGGGACCGCGGAGAGCCCGCGCTTCGTCAACGGTGTGCTGGACGCGCTCCTGCGCCGGATCGAGGGGCGGAGCTGAGCCGTTGGGGTCGGGAGAGGAAACCTGAGACTTCTCGTCGTCAACTGGCAGGATGGCCGCAACCCGCAGGCGGGGGGAGCGGAGACGCATCTGCACGAGGTCTTCGGCCGCCTGGCGCGGCGCGGGCACGACGTGACGCTGCTCGTGTCGGGCTGGCCGGGCGCGGCGTCGCGTGAGGAAGTCGACGGGCTGGACGTCCACCGTGTGGGCGGGCGCTACACGTTCGGCCTCGCGGCGCCGCGATATTATCGGCGGTCGCTGCGGGACCGCGGCTTCGACATCGTGGTCGAGGACCTGAACAAAGTCCCGCTCTTCACGCCGTACTGGGGCCGGTTCCCGCTCGTGCTGCTGGTGCACCACCTGTTCGGCAGGACGGCGTTCGAGGAGGCATCTTTCCCGCTCGCAGCTGCGACGTGGCTCCTGGAGCGGCCGCTGCCCCGGGTCTACCGGGACGTGCCGGTCGAGGCGGTCTCCCCGAGCACGGCGGACGACCTGGTCGCGCGCGGGTTTCGCCGCGACCGGATCGTCGTGATCCCGAACGGGGTCGATCTCGCGTGGTACCGACCGGGCGACGGCCCGCGATTCGATCGCCCGACGCTGCTGTACCTGGGGCGGCTCAAACGATACAAGCGGGTCGACCTGGTCATCCGGGCGCTGGCGCTGCTGCGAGAGCGGGGCGTGGTCGCGCGTCTCGTGGTGGCGGGGCGCGGCGACCACGAGCCGGCGCTCCGCGCGCTGGTCGCGGAGCTCGGCCTGGAGGACGCGGTCGAGTTCGCGGGGTTCGTGCCGGAGGAGGAGAAGCGGCGGCTGTTCCAGCGGGCGTGGGTGCACGTGCTGACATCGCCCAAGGAAGGGTGGGGGATCACGAACCTGGAGGCGGCGGCGTGCGGCACGCCGACCGTGGCGAGCGACTCGCCGGGGCTGCGGGACTCGGTCGTGGACGGGGCGACGGGGTTCCTGGTGCCGCACGGAGACGTCGAGGTGCTGGCCGACCGCATCGAGCGGCTACTCCTCGACACGGAGCTGCGGGAGCGGTTCGGCCGCGAAGCGCGCACCTTCGCCGAGCGATTCAGCTGGGACCGGGCGGCGGACGACACGGAGGCGCACCTCGAGCAGGTGGTGGAATCCTGGAGGCGGTCGGGGCGGGGATCGGTGAACGCGGCGTGAACCTCTGCGCGGGAGGTCGCATGTTCGTCACGATCAGCGCACGCCATTGCAGGGCGCCGGCTTCCGTTCGCGAGCGGGCGATGGTACGGCTCGAGCGACTGCGGCGCATCGCACCCGGGACGATCGGTGCCGAGATCGACCTGTCGGTCGAGCGCGGGGTACACCGCGTGGAAGCGCGGATTCTGCTGGCCGGCGCGCCTCCGATCCGTGCGAGCGGGACCGGGACGGACTTCCGGTCCGCGCTGGATGGCGTGCTGAACCGGGTCCGCCGCCAGATCACGGAGCGGAAGGCCCGCCGTCGCGGCCGCGCGGGGGCGCGGGACCTGGTCAGGGTCTGAGACCGGGCCCGGGAGTTCGAAAGTGCGATGACGATGACCGTCGAGGACCTGCTGCGGGTCAAGGGCGAGACGCTGCAACTCGAGTTGCTGGCGGGTGGGTCGGGGCTTTCGCGCCCGATCGAGGGGCCGGACGTGTCGAGCCCGGGGCTGGTGCTCGCGGGGTACACCGAGCGCTTCGTCGGCGGGCGCATCCAGGTGCTGGGCGAGACCGAGATCAGCTACCTGCGCGCGTTGCCGAAGTCGGAGCTGCGCACGGTCCTCGAGAAGTTTTTCTCCCTCGACATGCCCGCGGTCGTAGTCACGAAGGGACTCGATGTGCCGAGGCCGGCGGTGGCCGAGGCCGACCAGCGGGCGGTGCCGCTGATCCGCACCCGTCTCAAGACGGGGGAATTCTACCGGCGGATCCAGCCGTACCTGGAGGGCGAGTTCGCGCCGCGGACGATCATGCACGGCTCGCTCGCCGACGTCTACGGCGTAGGGCTGCTCTTCATCGGCCGGAGCGGGATCGGGAAGAGCGAGTGCGTGCTGGACCTCGTCGAGCGGGGTCACCGCCTCGTCGCGGACGACGTGGTGCACATCACGCGTCGCGGGAACGACGTGCTGATCGGCCGCGGGCACGAGCTGCAGCGGCATCACATGGAGATCCGGGGCGTCGGGATCATCGACATCGCGGCGCTCTTCGGGATCCGGGCGATTCGCCAGCAGAAGCGGATCGAGGTGGTCGTGCAACTCGAGGACTGGAACAAGGAGCGGCACTACGACCGGACCGGCCTCGAGGGCGAGGAGATCGAGATCCTGGGCGTCAAGATCCCGAGGGTCACGATCCCGCTCAACCCGGGGAAGAACATCACGGTGATCGCGGAAGTCATCGCGATGAACCACCTGCTGAAGTACGCGGGGATCAACTCGGCGCAGCTGTTCGCCGAGCGGCTCCAGGAAGCGATGCGCCCGGTGCGGGACTACCTGGAGGAGGATTATGAATGAGGCGACGCCGGCGCGCGGCATCGTCCTCGGGCACGGCGCCCTCGCCGAGGGGCTGGTCGACGCGGTTCGGCGCATAAGCGGCATCGAGCCGGAGGCGCTGGAGCCGCTGAGCAACGTCGGCCTCTCGCCGGAACGGCTGCAGCAGGAGGTGGAGGCCCGGCTGGGTGGCGGCGGCCCGGTCGTGGTGTTCACCGACCTGCCCAGCGGGAGCTGCAACATCGCGGCGCGGCGGCTGTGCACCGGCCGGTCGGACGTCGTGGTCGTGAGCGGCGTGAACCTGCCGCTGCTGTTGGAGTTCGTGATGCACCGGCATCGTCCGTTGTCGGAGCTGGTTCCGCGGCTGCTCGAGAAGGGGCGAGCCGGGATCGCGTGCGCACCGATGGAGCTCGGAGGCCATGCCCGTCCTTCTGTACCGGGTCGATGAGCGTCTGATCCACGGCCAGGTCGTGGTCGGCTGGGGCTCGCGGCTCCAGCCGGACATGATCGTCGTCGTCGACGACAGCCTGGCGGAGTCCGAGTGGGAGCAGGAGCTCTACGGGCTCGGGCTGCCGCCGGAGATCGAGGCGCGATTCGAGGACGTCGAGACGGCGCGCGGGCATCTCGAGGAGTGGAAGACGGGCCCGCGGCGGGTGATCGTGCTCACCCGCGACGTGCACACGATGCTCGAGCTGGCGGAGGGCGGTAAGTTGCGGGGCGAGGAGGTGAACATCGGCGGGATACACCATTCGCCGGGGCGCCGCGCGGTGCTGCCGTACGTGTATCTGCGCGACGATGAGGAGCGGGACCTGGAGGCGCTCGCGGCGGAGGGGGTGGACGTGAGCGCGCGCGATCTGCCGGACGCGCGGCGGGTCACGCTGGCGGAGCTGATCCCACCGGAGCGGCAACGGCGGTGAACTGGCTGGCGATCACGCTGTGGGGCGGCGCGGTCGGGATGGACGCGACGTCGTTCCCGCAGGTCATGGTCTCGAGGCCGATCGTCGCGGCGCCGGTGACGGGGCTGCTCCTGGGCCGGCCGCTCGAGGGCGTCGCGGTGGGCGCGCTCCTCGAGCTGTTCGCGCTGGTGATCCTGCCGATCGGCGCTGCGCGGTATCCGGAGTCGGGCACGGCCGCGGTCGCCGCCACAGCCGGGTACGTGGCCGCATCGGGGGGTGTGCAGCGGGCGGACCTGCTCCTCCTGGCCGTCGTGTTCGGGCTCCTCTGGGAGCGGGTGTGCGGCGCGTCCGTGAACGCGATCCGGCGGCTCAACGAGCGGCTCGTCGTGGACGTCGAGGGGCACGGGCCGGTGAACGCGCGTCGCCTCGAGGGGCTTCACCTGGCGGCGCTCGCTCTGGACTTCGGGCGCGCCGCGCTGGTCACGGTGGGCGGCGCGGCGCTGGCGGCCGCGGGGCTCGGGGCGGCGGGAACGCTCCAGGGGATTGGAGCGGATGCGGCGGCGGGGATGCTCTGCGTCGCGGGCGCGGCGATGGCGGGCGCGGCGCTCTCGCTCTTCGACGGGTGGAGCGGGCGGCGGTTCGCCGTCCTGCTCGGTTTGATATGCGGCCTGATCCTGTCGATCGTCGGGTGAGCGGTCCTGGGCGGCGGGAGCGGGCGGCGATGCTGCTCCGCTCGTTCTCGATCCAGGGCTCCTGGAACTATCGCACGCTGATCGGGCACGGGTACGCGTTCGCGCTCCTCCCCGCGCTCCGCGCGATCTACCGGGGGGATCCGGAAGGGCTCTCGGACGCGCTGGCGCGTCACGCGAGGCTCTTCAACAGCCATCCGTACCTGGTGCCGATGGCGCTCGGCGCCGTGGCGCGGATGGAGGCGGACGGCGAAGACCCGGCGGTCATCGAGCGGTTCAAGACTGCGGTCAGAGGATCGCTCGGGACGATCGGGGACAGGATGGTCTGGGCGGGGTGGCGGCCGGTGTGCCTGCTCTTTTCCCTCGCCCTGCTCATGGCCGGGGCGCCGTGGTGGCTCGCCATCGCGGCGTTCCTGGTGATCTACAACGCCGGCCACTTCGGGCTGCGGATCTGGAGCTACCGCCTCGGGTGGCGGGAGGGGAAGCGGGTCGGCGAGCACATGCGGCGATCGGGGATCGCGGCGGTGCAGCGGGCGCTCCCGGTCGTTGGCGCGTTCCTGGTCGGTCTGGTCGTGCCGCTGGCGGTCTCCGGCCGGCATCTCGCCGCGGCCGGGGTCGGCGACGGGGAATCGATCCCGGCGTCGTGGTTGGCGATTGCGGCCGTGGCGGCGGTCATCGGCGGGTACTTCGGCGCCCGCGCGCGCGGCCCCGTCGTCCTGACGCTCTTGGGTTTCTCTTTCTTCGGACTTCTCGTGAGGCTCCTGTCATGAGTTCTGCCTTCGTGGAACACGAACGCACGGTGCGAATCCGGAACAAGTACGGCCTGCATGCTCGGCCGGCTGCGGAGTTCGTCAAGGTGGCGAACCGGTTCCAGGCGGACATCTGGGTGAAGAAAGAGGACATGCAGGTCAACGGGAAGAGCATCATGGGGGTCATGATGCTCGCCGCGGAGTGCGGCAGCGAGATCACGATCCGGGCGAGCGGGGAGGACGCGGAAGCGGCGCTGGCCGAGCTGGCCGAGCTGGTGTCGAGGGGATTCGGAGAGGAGTGACGGGACTTGACGCTGACCCGTGACGGGATTCCGGCGGCGCCGGGGATCGTGATCGGCCCGGCGTATGTGCTGCGGCTGGACGTGCCGCGCGTGTCTCATGTCGTGGTCGCGCCCGACGACGTCGAGCGCGAGGTCGAACGCTTCCACGAGGCGCGGGAGTGGGCGAAGGCGCGGATCAAGGAGGTTCGGGACCAGACCGAGGCGCGTCTCGGCGAGGTCGAGGCCAACATCTTCGATCCGCAGCTCCTCATGCTCGACGACGTCGAGTTGATCGACCGCACGGTCGAGTACATTCGCGAGAACCGCCTCTCGGCCGCCCGGGCGTTCGAGCTGCGGATGGTCGAATTCCAATCGGAATGGCGGCGCACCGGGCACCCGATGGTGATGGATCGGCTGAACGACCTGACGGACGTCGGGAACCGCGTGATCCGTCGCCTCCTCGGGATCGACGACCCGGATTACTCGCTGTCTCACCTCGAAGACAAGGTGATCCTCGTCGCCCGCGACCTCACGCCGAGTCTCACGGTTCAGCTCGACAGGGAAAGGGTCCTCGGGATCGCGACGGACGCGGGGACGCGGACGTCGCATTCGGCGATCCTGGCGCGCGCGTTGGGGATCCCGGCGGTGGTCAGCCTGGGCGACCTGTCGCAGGTCGTGCGAACGGGGCAGGAGCTGATCCTGGACGGCCGGGCGGGCCGCGTAGTCGTCGAGCCGACGGAGCGGGAGAAGAGCCTATACCGCGAGCGGGACGTCCGGGTGCGGGAATGGGAGCAGGAGCTGGTCCTCCTGGCGCACCTGGAGCCGGTCACGCCGGACCACCAGCCGGTGCTGTTGCGCGCGAACATCGACCTGCCCGGCGAGGCGATGGTGGCGCGGTCGCACGGGGCGCAGGGGATCGGCCTCTTCCGCACCGAGTTCCTGGTCGTGGGACGCAGCACGGTGCCGGGCGAGGAGGAGCAGTACATCGCGTACCGGCAGGCGGCGGAGGCGTTTCCGGAGGATGCGGTCTACATCCGGACCTACGACCTGGGCGGCGACAAGTTCCCGCTCTTCCTCAACATGCCGCCGGAGGAGAACCCTTTCCTGGGGTGGCGCGCGATCCGGGTCTGCCTCGACATGCCGGACCTCTTCCGCACGCAGCTCCGGGCGCTCCTTCGCGCTACGGCGCACGGCGACGTCCGCATCATGCTCCCGCTGGTCAACGAGATCGACGAGATCCGTCGGACGCGGGAGCTGCTCGAGGAGGAGGAGGACCGGCTGCGGCGGGAGGGGATCCCGTTCAACCCCGGCTACAAGGTCGGGATCATGATCGAGACGCCGGCGGCCGCGCTCACGGCCGGCGTGCTGGCGCGGCACGCGGATTTCTTCTCGATCGGCACGAACGACCTCGTGCAGTACGCCCTCGCGGTCGACCGCGGCAACGCCCGGCTCGCGCCGCGATACAACCCGTTCCATCCGGCGGTGCTGAAGATGCTGAAGCAGGTCGCGGAAGCGGCGCAGTCCGCCGGGATCGAGGTGAGCGTTTGCGGGGAGCTGGCGTCGAGCCCGCTCGGCGTTTTCCTCCTGATCGGGCTCGGGATCACGGCGCTGAGCGTGGGGCCGGCCTCGCTTCCGGAGGTGAAGAAGGTCATCCGCAGCGTGCCCGCGGCGGACGCGCGGGAGGCGATCGACGCGGCGCTCGAGGCGCCAACGGCGACGGAGGTCGCGGCGATCCTGACCGAGCAGATCGAGCGCTGGCTCGACCTGTCCTTCTTCTCCGGGCGCTGGAACCCGTCGCACGAAGAGACCGAGCCCGCCGCGTGACCGCACGTAGGACGGGAGACGACCGCAGGTGAGCACTCGCCTCTACACCTCCGAATCCGTCACGGAAGGGCACCCCGACAAGATCGCGGACCAGATCAGCGACGCGGTCCTGGACGCCGTCCTGTGCGACGATCCCGACGCCCGCGTCGCGTGCGAGGTGCTCGTGACGACGGGGCTCGTCGTCGTCGCCGGCGAGATCACGACCGATGCGTCGATCGACCTGCCGGCGGTCGTGCGCGGCACGATCCGGGCGATCGGGTACACGGATGCCGCGTACGGCCTCGACGGCGACAGCTGCGCCGTGCTCTCGGCGCTGGACCGGCAGTCCCCGGACATCGCCGCGGGCGTGGACGTCGGCGGCGCGGGCGACCAGGGGATGATGTTCGGCTACGCGACCGACGAGACGCCCGAGCTCATGCCCACGCCGATCCTCCTCGCCCACAAGATCACCCGGCGGCTCGCCGAAGTCCGCAAGGACGGCACTCTCCCCTGGCTGCGCCCGGACGGGAAGGCGCAGGTCACGATCGAGTACGAGGGCGACGTTCCGGTGCGGGTGCACACCGTCGTCGTCAGCGCGCAGCACGCACCGGACGTCTCGCTCGACGAGGTGCGGGACGGGATCGTCGCCAAGGTGATCGAGCCGGCGCTCAGCGGCGATTCGGACGAGCGGCACGCCCGGGACGATGCACCCGATCGCCGCGGTCGCGGCGCTCCGCTCGATCGCGACGGCCGCGACTGGTTCGACCCCGATCGGTGCGTGCTCCACATCAATCCCACCGGGCGCTTCGTCGTCGGCGGGCCCCATGGCGACACTGGGCTCACCGGCCGGAAGATCATCGTGGACACGTACGGCGGCGCGGCGCGGCACGGCGGCGGCGCGTTCAGCGGGAAGGACCCGTCGAAGGTGGACCGGTCGGCCGCGTACGCGGCGCGCTGGGCGGCGAAGAACGTGGTGGCGGCCGGCCTCGCGCGGCGTTGCGAGGTCTGCCTGGCGTACGCGATCGGCGTGGCGGAGCCGGTCGCCGTGTACGTCGACACGTTCGGGACCGGCCAGAGGCCGGACGACGAGATCGCCCGCGCGCTGCGCAAGGTCGTCGACTTCCGGCCCCGCGCGTTGATCGAGCGGCTGGCTCTCGCGAACCCGATATACAAGCCGACCGCGGCGTACGGGCATTTCGGACGCGAGCCGTCCACGGCGTGGGTGTGCGGGCGCGACGTCGTGCTCTTTCCCTGGGAGCAGACGGACCTGGTCGTCCCGCTCCAGCGGGAGCTGGGCATCTGAGACTGGCCGGGGCCGCGCTGGACGCCGGCGACGGGATCGCCCATCGTGATTCGGGGGCGCGGGATCGGCCATAGGAACGAAGGGGATAGGATCCGCGATCGTGGTGTCGGGGTACGGATGCGACAACCGCGGGCGGAGAGTCCGACGGCTCCGCGAACGCGGAGAACCTGATCGCCCGGGACCGCCAACCGGGCCGGAGGCCAAATGGTAGAAGTCACCGTTCAGAGTCTGGGGCTGGACCGCTCCTCGAACACCCCGGTCGTCATCCTTCAGGAGAAGGGCGGCACGAGGGTGCTCCCGATCTGGATCGGTCCGAGCGAGGCGAGCGCGATCGCCATGGAGCTGGCCGGGATGAAGTTCTCGCGCCCGCTCACGCACGACCTCTTCGGCTCCGTGATCTCCGGGCTCGGCGGCACGTTGCAGCGGGTGCTCATCACGCGCGTCGTGGACAACACGTACTACGCGGAGCTGATCATCCGCCGCGGGTCCGAGGTGTTCAGCATCGACGCGCGCCCGTCGGACTCGATCGCGATCGCGCTGCGGATGGGCGCGACGATCTACACGAGCGACGAACTCCTCGACGACAACACGATCGAGATCGCGGAAGCGTCGGACTTCGAGGGGGGCGGCGAGCTGTCGGCGGACGAGCGCGCGACGGGCGGTCTCAGCGCCGAGGAGCTGAAGGAGTACCTCCGTCGGCTGAACCCCGAGGACTTCGGCAGGTTCACGCCATGACCGGCCGGGTAAGGCGCTGGGTGCGCGTCGTCGCGGTCGTGGGCGCGTGGTTCGCCCTGGGCGGCGCGCCGGTCGCGGCCCAGCAGGCTGGCGCCCGCACCGGGCTCGTGGGGCGGGTGATCGACGCGGAGGGTCGGGCGGTCGCCGATCTTGCGGTTTCGGTGCACCGTGTCTCACAGACCGGCGGCGAGGAGGTCGCGCGGTCGACGACTGACGCGGACGGGCGGTTCGAGCTGGCGTTCGACACGAAATCGCCCGGCACGTATTTCGTGGCGACGCGGTACGAGGGCGGGCTCTACGTCGGCCCGATGTTCCGCGAGCTGGACGAGGCGCCCGATGACTATGTCCTCGTGGTCGGGCGAGACCCGATCGCGATCGGCGCCGGCCCGGCCGGGGCGACGGCGCCGCCACCCGCGCCCCCGACCTGGCCGCTCCTGTTGCTCATCGGTGCGATCGGCGCGGGCGTCGTGATCTTCCCGGTCGTCGCCCGGCGGAACGGGCCGCGGGCCGTGCGGACTCTTCTCCATGAGCTCGCGATCCTGGAAGAACGGCGCGCGGCGGGGCGCATCGGGGACGCGGAATACGCCGATGCGCGGGCCGTGCTCCGGGAGCGGCTCCACGAGCGGATCCGAGGCGGCCGGTGAGATGCCCCTGGTCAGCACGGAATCGATCATCCTCCAGTCGTTCGCGTACGGAGACACCAGCAAGATCCTGCGCCTGCTGACGCGCACCCACGGCGTACGGTCCGCGATCGCGAAGGGCGCGCTCCGGCCGAAGAGCCGCTATGGCGGGATCCTGGAACCGTTCTCGATCGGGACGGCGGTGATGTACCTGAAGGACGGGCGCGATCTCCAGACGCTGGGCGGCTTCGAGCTGATCCGGAGCGGGCAGGCGCTCGGCCGGGACCTGGTCCGCTTCGGCGCCGCGTCGCTCCTCGCCGAGCTGGTGCTCCGCGCCGCCAGCGAGGAGCCGGACGCGGACCTCTTCGAACACTTCCGCACGTCGCTCGAGCGGATCGAGAGCGCCGGGCCGGAGGATGTCGAGACGACGGCGCTCGCGGCGACGTGGTCGCTGATCGGCCGGCTCGGCTTCGCCCCGTCGTTCGACGTGTGCACGGGGTGCGACCGGGCGCTCGCGCCGGACGAGGCGGCGCGCTTCGATTATACGTCCGGCGGCGTCCGTTGCGAGGAGTGCGCGCCCGGCAGCGGTGTCGGGCGGACGCTGCCGCCTCACGCGCGGGATGCGCTCATGCGGTTCGCCTCCGGCGAGGCGCCGAAGCTGGAGCGCACCGCGGCCCACTGGGCGTTGCTCACCCGGTTCCTCAGCCATCACCTTCTGGACGGCGGCTCGCTCCGCTCCCTCACGTTCCTCTCGGAGGCGGTCGACACGACGTCATGCGCAAACTGATCCTCGGGACGGCCGGTCACATCGACCACGGCAAGACCACGCTGGTCCGTGCGTTGACGGGGACGGACACGGACCGTCTGGAGGAGGAGAAGCGCCGGGGCATCACGATCGACCTCGGCTTCGCGCGGCTCGTCCTGGACGACGGCACGGAGCTGGGGATCGTCGACGTCCCGGGGCACGAGGCGTTCGTGCGCAACATGCTCGCCGGCGCGACCGGTATCGACCTGGTGCTCCTCGTCGTCGCCGCGGACGAGGGCGTCATGCCGCAGACGCGGGAGCACCTGGCAATCGTCGAGCTGCTCGGCGTGCGGGGCGGCGTCGTGGCCGTGACCAAGCGCGACCTCGTCGACGACGAATGGCTCGAGCTGGTCCTGGCCGACATCGCGGCGCAGCTCGAGGGGTCACCGTTCGCCGGCGCGCCGATCGTGCCGGTGTCGGCGGAAACGGGGGACGGACTGGACGAGCTACGCGCGGCGCTGGCACGCGCCGCGGCGTCGGTCGCCGAGCGGCGCGCCGACGACCTGATCCGGCTCCCGATCGATCGCGTCTTCACCGTTCGAGGCACCGGCACGGTGGTCACGGGGACACTCTGGAGCGGCCGGATCGAGCGTGAGACGACGGTGCGGTTGCTGCCTTCGGGCCGGAGCGCCCGGGTTCGCGGGCTCCACGTCCACGGCGCGGAGGTCGAGCGCGCAGAGGCGGGGCGCCGCGTCGCCGTCGCGCTCGCGGGCGTGGAACGCACGGAGATCGCGCGCGGCGACGTGCTCGTCGGCGACGGCGCCTGGGCGGCGAGCCGGATGCTTACCGTGCAGCTCCGTATCCTCGCGGATTCGGCGTGGGAGGTCCGGCCGCGGCAGCGGATCCGATTCCACCTCGGGACCGCGGAGGTCCTGGGGCGAGTCGCGCTCCTGGGCGAGGCGCGGATCGGACCCGGCGAGGTCGGCTGGGCGCAGCTGCGGCTGGAAGAACCCGTCGTCGCCCGGGCGGGCGACCGCTTCGTCATCCGCTCGTACTCGCCCGTGACCACGATCGGCGGAGGCATCGTCGTGGAGCCGACGCCGCCCAAACGGAAGCGGCTCCGTCCGGGCGACGCCCAGCGCTTCGACGCGGTGCTCTTCGGCTCGCCGGAGGACGCGGTCTTCTCGCGCCTGGAGATGGCCGGCTGGGTCGGCGTGAGGGTCCCGGAGCTGAGCATCGAGGTCCCACACCCGCCGGCCACGGTGAACGCGGCGCTGGACGCGCTGGAGGCCGCCGGGCGACTGGTTCGGGATTACGAGCGTGTGTACGCCGCGGAGTTCGCGGAGCAGGGAAGGGCGCTGCTGCTCGGGGCGGTCGACGCGTTCCACGCGGAGCACCCACTCGAGCCCGGGATCGACCGCGAGGCGCTGCGCCGCGCCCTCCCGGAGATGGCCCGGGCCGGCCTCGGCGACTGGATCCTCGACCGCCTCCTCGCGGAAGGGACGCTCGAAGGACGAGGCGGTGCCGTGGCGCGGGCCGGGTTCCGCGCGTCGCTCGCGCCCGATCAGGCGCAGGCACGGGATCGGCTCCTCTCGATCTTCACGCAGGGCGGTTTCACGCCGCCGACCCTGAGCGAACTACCCGCCGAGCTGCTCGGGCGCGCCGATCTGAAACCGCTGCTGCGGCTACTCGAGGAGGAGGGCGCGATCGTGCCCGTGGCCTCCGACCTGTATTACGCACGCAGCCACTTCGACCAGGCGGCCGCCGCTGTCCGCCGCCACCTCGCCGGCCGCGACGACCTGGGCCCCGCCGATTTCAAGGTCGCGCTGCCCCTCTCGCGCAAGTACCTGATCCCGCTCCTCGAGTACTTCGATCGCCAGGGGATCACGGTCCGGCGGGGCGACCGCCGCGCCGTGCCCGCGAGCTGAGCGCGGCCGGGCGCGGAGTTTGCTCGATCGCGGCATCGGCGGTCGTCGTCAGCCTTGACCGGGTCGCGGGTCGGTTCCTATCATGGGTCCGAATCCGATTGGCGGCAACGCACCGTCTGATCCCTTGGAGGGCGATCGAACAACGGCTACGGCACAGGCTTCAATGTGCGGAGGTGACGATGAGACGCCGCTGCTGCGTCGGTGTCATCCTCCTCGCGCTCGGTATCCTTTCCGTGCCGCTTTATGGTCAGGATGCGGGAGGCGGCGCCCAGCAGGGCGATCGTGAGCGCGGTTTCCGGTTGGAGCAGAACTATCCCAATCCATTCAATCCGAGCACCAGGATTCCGTTCGTCCTCGACGACAAGTTGTTCGAGGACGGGAGGCCGGCTGTTGTCACCATTCGGATCTTCAACATCCTCCAGGAACTCGTCGCGGTGCCGACGGCGCTGAACCATCCGCTCGGCGACGGTGTCCCCGTCCTCGAGCTGGTCTACGAAACGCCCGGGAGGAAAGAAGCGTTCTGGGACGGGAAGGATCGGAACGGGAGGGAGGTGGCCTCGGGCGTGTACTACTTACAGCTCGTGGTCAACAACCAGAGCGTCGTCCGGAAGATGTTGGTCGCGAAATAGGCGCGGCCCGACTGGGATGAAAGGGAACGGGCGCCGGGATCCCGCGGGATCCCGGCGCCCGTTCGTCGCTTCCCCCGCGGTCGGCATCGTCACGACACGACGTAGATGAACCGCCCGCAGTGGTCGCAGTGGTGGACTTCATCGTTCCGCCGAACGTCCGAGGCGAGCGACGTCGGGATCGAGACGAAGCAGCCGTAGCAGATGCCGTTGATCACCGGGACGACCGCCCGGCCGCGGTCGCGGCTGATCCGCTCGTACCGCGAGCGGACGCTCGGCGTGAGCTCGCCCTCGAGCTCGGCGATCTTCTCATCGATGCTCTGGATCGCCTGCTCGGGGTCGATCTGGAACTCTTCCTCTTCGACCTTGCGCTCGCTCTCGACCTCGGCGAGGTCCCGGCGCTGGGCCTTGAGGTCCTGTATCTGCAAAAGAATCTCGAGTTGCGGGTGCATTCCGTCCCCTGGGTTCTTCAGATGGCTTTCTCAGCAAGGAGATTCAGGAACTCGTCCGGCGTCTGGATCTCGGCGAGGCGGGACGGTACGTCGGGCTCCTTCGCGAACTGGGCGACCTTCCCGAGGACCGGGAGGTACTGGTTGCTCACCTCGAGCGGCGGAGCCACGATCAGGAAGAAGTAATGGACGGGGTTGTTGTCGATTGCCTGGAAATCGATGCCGTTCGACTTGCGGCCGAACGCGACGCGCAGGCGGTTGACGACGAGCGAGCGGCAGTGCGGGATCGCGATCCCGCGGCCGATCCCGGTCGAGCCGAGGTTCTCGCGCCGCCTGAGCATCTTGAACAGGATCGCCTCGCTCTTCTCGTCGACGCCGAGGAGCCCGATCAGTTCCTTGAGGATCTCGTCCTTGGTCTCCCCCTTGAGGTCGAGGCTGATCGCATCTCTATCGAAGAACTCTCGCAGTTCCACGTCTGCCTCCATGGCTATTCCCGTATCTGGCATGGAACAACGGAAGATACGCGGCGCCGGGACGAGTGTCAAAAGGTCGTGCGACGGCGCGGACCCGGGATCCCCGCGGCCGGTCGCCGTCGGCCCAACTCGAAGCGGCGCTTTTGATTGATCCCCCCTGCCGGCGGCGTTAAATTCCAGGTATGAAGCGAAATCTCTGGACGCTCCTGGAAAGCGACTACGTGCCGCTGTACCTGGCGCCGCAGGCGGGTGTCAGCGAGTCGCCGTTCCGGCGCCTGTGCCGCGGGTTCGGCGCGGACGTCGTGGTGAGCGAGTTCGTGAGCGCCGAGGGGCTGCGGCGCGGGAGCAAGCGCACCTGGGAGTACCTACGCTTCGACGAGGCCGAGCGGCCGATCGGCGTGCAGATCTTCGGCGCGGACCCGGACGCGATGGCCGAGGCCGCCGCGCTCGTCGAGGAGGTCTATCGGCCGGACTTCATCGACATCAACTTCGGCTGCCCGGTCAAGAAGGTCGTCAACAAGAACGGCGGCTCGGGGTGCCTGCGGGACCTGGACCTGGTCCAGCGGATCATTCGCGCCGTCGACCGCGCGACGTCGCTCCCGACGACGGTGAAGATCCGGAGCGGCTGGAGCGAGGAGATGCGCAACCCGGTCGAGATCGCGCTGCGCTGCCAGGACGCGGGCGCCCGGGCGCTCACGCTGCACGCGCGGACGCGTACGCAGATGTACTCGGGCCGCGCGAACTGGGACGAGATCGCGGCGGTCGTCGAGGCGCTGGACATCCCGGTGATCGGGAACGGCGACGTCTGGACTGGCGAGGACGCGCGGCGGATGCGCGACCACACGGGGTGCGCCGGGATCATGATCGCGCGCGGCTCGCACGGCGCGCCGTGGATCTTCCGGCAGGCCCGGGCGGCGCTCGAGGGGCGGCCGATCCCGCCCGACCCGGACATCGAGGAGCGTTTCGAGATCGTGCTGCACCACGCGCGTCTCGCCATCGCCTTCGAGCGCGACGAGGAGCTCGCGATGCGCGAGTTCCGCAAGCACCTCGGCTGGTACACGAAGGGGCTCCCCGACGGCCGGGCGCTGCGCCAGCGCCTCTTCGAGGTCACGCGGCTCGAGGAGGCGGAGGCGCTCCTCCTGGAATACCGCGAGCAGATCGAGGTGGCGGCGTGAGGCGGGACCAGCTCCTCCGTCTCCTCGAAGAGGTCGCGTCCGGCGACATCTCACCCGACGCGGCGCTCGAGCGGCTCGCATGGGCGCCGGTCGAGCCGGTCGGGCCGGTTGGCGGGGACGAAACGGCAGGTGCGGTCGGGGCCGGCGGGGGCGCCGGCGCGGCCGTGCCGTTCGCGAGGGTCGACCACCACCGCGCTCTGCGCAACGGGTTCCCGGAGGTCGTGTTCTGCGCCGGGAAGACGGCCGACCAGGTCATCGCGATCTGCGAGCGGCTGGCCGCGCGGGGCGGGGGATTCCTCGCGACGCGGGCGGACGAGCGCACCCGGGCGCGCCTGGGCGAACGCTTCCCGAGCGCCGAGGTGCACGACCTCGCGCGCGTCGTCTACCTGCCACCCGACGAGCCGATGGAGCCCGCGGACGTGGGCCCGATCCTGGTCGTGAGCGCGGGCACGAGCGACCTCCCCGTCGCGGAGGAGGCGGCCGTGTCCGCTCTAGCCATGGGGAACCGCGTCGAGCGGCTCTACGACGTCGGCGTCGCGGGGATCCATCGTCTCCTGGGCGAGTCGGAGGTGCTGCGGCGGGCGGCGGTCGTGATCGTCGTCGCCGGGATGGAGGGCGCGCTCCCGTCCGTGGTCGGCGGGCTCGTGGCCGCGCCGGTCATCGCCGTCCCGACGAGCGTGGGGTACGGCGCGTCGTTCGGCGGGCTCGCCGCGCTGCTGGGGATGCTGAACAGCTGCGCCTCCGGACTCATGGTGGTCAACATCGACAACGGTTTCGGGGCCGCATGCGCGGCGACGAGAATCGTCCGGGCACGCGTCTCGGCTGGCTGAAGGGGCGCGGCCTCGTTCCGCCGGCGCCCGAGCGCGCCGCCGCGCTCGCGGTGGGCGCGATCTACGCGGGCACGCTCCTCTTCCTTCCCGGCCTTCCGGCGGGCATACGCGCGGGCGCCGGGGTGGCGACGGCGATCGGGCTGGCGATGGCGTGGAGCTCGACGAGCCGTCGGCCGCCCCGCGAGGCGATCCTGGCCGTCGTCATCCCGCTTCACCTCTTCGTCCTGGCCACGGGCGGGCTCGGCTCGCCACTCGTCGTGCTCCTCCTCCCCTGGGTCGCCAGGGCGACTCTGCCATTTCCCGACCGTCACCGGGTCGCTCTCGGCGCGGGTGTTCTGCTTCTGTGGGTCGCGACGGACGCGTGGGGACGGCGCGGATTCGACGCGGCGGGCGCGTTGGAGACGGCGCTCATCGTCGCGATCGGCGTCGTCGCCGCGAGGTGGCTCGAGCGGCTGGACCGCCGGGCGCGGACGCAGGAGCGCGAGCTGAGCCGGATCCGGGATGAAGCGGAGACCGGCCGCGCCGCGGGAGAGGAGGCCGAGGCGGCGCGCAGGATCGACGAGCTCGCCGCGGCGCTCGAGCGCGTACGGACGTCGCTCGGCGGCGACGTCGCGGTGCTGTGGGATGTCGACCCGGAGACGGAGCGCGCCCGGCCGCGGCTCGCGAGCGGCGGGCCGATGCCGTCGACCGTGCCGATCCGCGGCGATCCGCTGGGGTGGGCGTGGGACGAGGGGCTGCCGATGCGCATCGAGAGCGCGCCACGCTGGGCCGGTGGCGCCGAGCGCGCGTGCGTGGTCCCGGTCGAGCCCGGCTCGACGAGGGCGGCGCTCCTCTCCGTGAGCTTCTCCGGGGCGGGCGAGTTGCCCGAGGCGAACGCGCTGGAGGAGGCCGCGGCGCAGCTCCGGGCGTTGATCCGGCTGCAGCGGCGCGAGGCCGCGGCGGTCGCGGCGCGCGCGCGATTCGAGCTGGTGATGGACGTCCTGCGACGGATGTCGCGCGCGTCTACGCTCGACGAGTTCTCCACGGGGCTCGCCGCGTCGGCGGTGGAACTGGCCGGCGCGACCGGCGCGGCCGTCGGTGCGTGGGATGGCGAATCCGGCCGGATTCTCGCGGTGGCCGGCGAGGACGGCGGACCGCGCGTGGGCGCGGCGTTCGGACGCATGGATGGCGACATGGGCCGCGCCGCGGAGCATGCGACGACGATCCAGCGCGACCGCCGCCGGGGCGATCCCGGTGGTGCCCTCGCCGCGCGCGGGCACGAGCGCTGGATCGCCGAGCCCCACACGCTCGCGGTCGTGCCGCTGAAGGACGTCGGGCTCGGCGTCGCCGGCGTCCTCGCCGTGTGGCGAAGCGACGGGGAAGAGTTCGTGCCGGACGCGGTCTCGACGCTCGAGGTCCTCGCACCGTACGCGGCGTTGCTGATGCAGCACGCCCGCACCCTCGGGGACCTGAGGGAGGACGCCGCGCGCGCGGACCACGACGGACTCACCGGGATCCCGAATCGGCGGGCGTTCGATGCGCAACTCGACGGGTTGATCCGGTCCTACCACCGCTACGGGCGGCCGTTCTCGCTCATCCTCTTGGACGTCGACCACTTCAAGCGGATCAACGACACGTACGGTCACGAGGCGGGTGACGCGGTGCTCAGGTCCGTCGCGGCGCGCGTCGCCGGCTCCGTCCGCGACGTCGACTTCGCCGCGAGGTACGGAGGCGAGGAATTCGCCGTGCTGCTCCCGGAGACCGGGCTCGCGGGCGCCGTCGAGACGGCCGACCGCTTGCGCCGGAGCGTCGCCGACCTCCCCGTCGAGTGGCGCGGCCAGGTCATCCCGGTGACGATCTCGCTCGGCGTGGCGGCGGTCCCGGAGTGCGTCGCCAACGCCCGCGACGTATTGGCCGCCGCCGACCAGGCGCTCTACGCGTCCAAGGAGGCCGGGCGGAACCGCGTCTCCGCCGCCCCATACGGCATTGACTCGGGCACGTGATTTGCCTAGTTTTCAGGGCGTAGGGGCCGACATGGATTCGACGTGTTTAGTGAAGTCGGCGCCGCGTGCCGAGGTCCCGTAACCTCGTTAAAAAGCGGGAACAACACACAAGTGCCAACTCTCAGATGGCGCTGGCTGCGTAAGGTCTAACCTACGCACCTGTCTCCGGTCGGACCGGGCCCGAGGTAAGGCCGGAGACATCGATCGAATCGGGCTGGCTCGCGTCCGATGCCGTACCGGTCGCGAGCGAGATCCAGTACGGCTGGTCCGGGAAGGGCCGTTCGCTGGCCGATGAACGGACGAGATGAACAGAACAGCGAACTACGCACGTAGACGCGCTGAGGGATCTATTCGCGGACGCGGGTTCGACTCCCGCCGGCTCCATGGACAGCGCCCGGCTCTCGAAGGGGGCCGGGCGCGATTGTTTTCGCGGCTTCGAACCGTCTCACTGCCGTCGTCAGCGGCCAACCCCCTTGCCGGGGCTCAGGGCTCCGGTTCATGTTCCGCGAATCGACCTATCAGCCAAGGAGCCCTGATGACGAACCCAATCCGTCCGCAGGTCGGCGGCGTGCTGAGCGCCGACATCGCCGTTCCGGAGCACGAGCGCGAGCTTCGTTTCTACTCGTGGGTCCTCACGACCGGAGAGAGGCCTCTTTGGCGAGAGGATCTGATGAACAACCTCGGGATCCCGATCATCGGCGTCGGTCCGCGCGGGCGGGAATATGCCGAGCTCCCGGTCCAGTGGATGCCGCACATCCAGGTCGCCGATGTGGCGGCGAGTGTGGAGAGGGCTTCGGAGCTGGGGGGGCAGGTCCTCCTGCACTCCCGGGACGACGCCGGCCGGAGCCAGTGGGCCGTGCTCCTCGACCCGAACGGCGCCGCCTTCGGCGTCATCCCGGTCGTGCCGGCGGAGATGATCCCCGCCGCTATGGCCGAGTCGGGCCCCGAGCAGACGTTCGGGCAGATCGCCTGGCTCGACCTGACCGTCCCGGACGCGCCGGCCACAAGGGTCTTCTACGAGGCCGTCGTCGGATGGGGGAGCGAGGAGGTCGCGATGCGGGACGGCGACGAGAGCTACGCCGACTATGCCATGCTCGGTGGGGCGGGGAGCGCGGCCGCCGGGATCTGCCATGCACGCGGCGTCAACGCCGATATCCCTGCCGTTTGGCTGATCTACCTCCCCGTCGCCGACCTCGACGAGAGTCTCCGGCGCGTTGAGGAGGAAGGCGGGAGCGTCCTCAGGGTCATGCGCGGCAGCGACGGCAAGGCCCGCTTCGGCGTCGTGAGGGACCCGGTCGGGGCGTTCTTCGCACTGGCGGCGGCGTGAGAGGAGTGGACGCGCGATCCTTCGCGATATCGATCTGCTGCGCATGATCCGCCGTCTGGTGAGAGCCAGCGCTACGACGTACTCGGTGAGGTTGGTATGGCAAAGCTCGGCCGACTCATTGGGCTGTACGGGATGATGGCGCACGAGCTCGCAACCGACGGGGAGATCCTGATGTCGATCGGCGAGGCTCCTCCGATCGACGGACTGGACGGATTGGGTGGACTCGCCGTGCTAGCCGGCCGGCAGATCCTCGACGGGAAGCACTACTGCGATGCCGGCCGCGTGACCAGGTCATCGTGGCCGGTACATCGCACCCACTCATCCGCTTGGCCGACGCCCCGCCCGATGACAGGGAGTTCCATGGCATCGATTCGCGCCTGATCGCGCTGGACTCGGGAGAAGAGGTCGCGCGGACGACCACCCTCCCGCTCCTCGCCGCCGTTCGGGGCGAGCGCTTCCTGATCATCGATAACGTCCCGTACCCGCGGGCGTTGGTCGTAGAGCGCAGGTGAGCGAGCCGATTGACAGGTCTCGGGCGCTGCGGATAAGCTTGCCGCGGGGCGTAGCGCTCGTGCTGGCCGGAGATCTTCCTATCGTTTCGGCGGCGGGGAGTAGCCTTCGGTCGTGGAGTAACTTACGGCTGATCTTCCGTTGCGGCCACGTGGCCGCGGGGCGCTCCGGCCTCGTGCGGGGTCGAAGCGCTCCGCGGCTTCCCGGCCAACCGCTCGCGTTCGATGCGCTCGGCGTCACCGTCCAGAGCCACCGCATCCCCCGACTCGAGGCGCAGGCCGTTCGGCTGAACGGCCACGGTGTCTCGACCATGTTGCAACGCCGCCCACCCCCGTACTCGACTCTCCGCTGCCGATCGTGCGGAAGGACACGATCTACGCTGCCGTCGAAGGAGCCATGCGCGAGCCCCAGGTGCTCGTGGGGCGAGTCGTCGTGGATTGATCGGCGTCGCCTGAATCGTCGGCGCGACTCGGTCCCGGGCGCTCCCCGGCTTTTCGCCCCGTGCCCGGGCGAGGCGGGTTGCCGGGGCGGGGTGCCGGCCGCGGCGCGCCCTCGCTAGTCCGTCGGCCGAGCCCCCGCCTTCTGCAAGCTCCGCAACCGCAACGCCGCAACGATCCTCAGCACCCCGATCGCGACCGCCAGCGCGCCGATCCAGATCGCGAGGGCGAGCACGCCGGCGCCGGGGAACAGGGCGAGGCCGACGCCGAACCCGACCGACAGGACGCCCGTCAACAGCAGCAGCCACTCGTCGGCGACGAATTTCCGCAGCCGGATCGCCGACACGATCTCGCCGATGCCGGCCACGATCGCCCAGATGGCGATGAAGTAGACCAGCGCGATCGCGGTGATCGCGGGCCAGAAGAACGCGCACAGGCCGACGACGATCCCGAGCAAACCGGTCGCGAGGAGGGCGCCCCAGTGCTTCTCCTCGCGACGGTTCGCGACTGCGGCGATCACGGCGAAGATCCCGTCGATGAAGGCGAGGGCGGCGAAGAGGAGGATGACGACCCCGAGCGTGATGGCCGGGTTGAGGAGCATGAGGATGCCGAACAGGATGGCGGCCGCGCCCCGCAGCGCGATCAGTCCCCAGTTGCGGCTCAGGACGGTGTCCATTCGATCTATCCCTCAGAAGATGTCCACGTTGATCTCCGGCCGGAACCGTTTGGGATTCAGGCGGATGTCGTTGATTAGGATCTGGAGGTCGATGACGGCCTTCAGGAGCTGGTCGTAGAGGGCGGGGTCGCCGAGGAGGCGCTGGACGGTCCCGTCGCCGTCGGTGAGCGCGCCCAGCGACTCGCCCAGGTCTGCGATCGTCGAATCGGCCCGGCCGATCAACCCGAGCACGCCCTCGTAGATCGCGTCGTCGCGGAGGAGCCGCCCGAGCGTCCCCTGGCCGGACAGCGCGAGCGCGGTGAGCGAATCGACCCTGGCGACGGCGGCGACGAGCTCGTCGTAGAGCCTGGGGTCGCGGATCATGCGGCCGAACGTACCGTCGCTCGAGCGGATCTCGGCGAGGAGGGCGTGCAGCTGGCCCGTCGTTGCGACGAGGCGCACGTACAGCGCGTCGTCGACCAATAGCCGTCCCAGTGTGCCCCGGCCGGCGAGGATGCTGCCGGTGATCGAGCGGAGGTCGCCGACGAGCGCCTGGAGCTGCAGCATCGTACTGTTGGCCGTCGCGAGCAGATCCTCCATGTCGACGGGGTCGATCCCCGGGATCGTGTCGCCGGGCTGGACGATCGGCGCGGCGGGCGAGCCGGGCGCGATGTCGACGTACCGGTCGCCGAGGAGCCCCTGGGTCCGGATGCGGGCGTACGAGTCGCCCCGCACGTACTCGCGGATGTTCTCGTTGATCGACAGCTCGACGCTCAGGTTCTCGGGCCGTCCGTCGAGGGGGAGGAAGTCGATGGACGAGACCTGCCCGACGCGCTGGCCGGCGAGCGTGACGGGCGCGCCCACGAGGAGCCCGTCGGCGCGGGTCACGACGGTGACGATCGTGTAGCGATCGGCGAAGACGTCGAAGAGGTCGCCCACGCGGTAGACGGCGTAGGCCAGGAGCCCGAGCGCGACGATCAGGAACACGCCGACACGGACCTGGCTCCATTCGAGACGGACGCTCCGGATCGATCGCTGCGCCACGGCTCAACCCAGGAACGCGCGGATGTAGGGGTCGTCGGCCGCGACCATCTGTTCGGGCGTCCCCTCGAAGACGATGCGCCCATCCCGAAGCAGGTCGACGCGGTCGGCCACGCGGAAGCCGGCGCGGATGTCGTGCGTCACGACGATGGAGGTGACGCCCAGCTCGCGCTGGAGCTTCCGCGTCAGGTCGACGATGGCGTCGACGGCGAGGGGGTCGAGCCCGGCGGTCGGCTCGTCGTAGAGGATGATGTCGGGGTTCGCCGCGATGGCGCGCGCGATCCCGACGCGCTTGCGCATCCCGCCGGACAGCTCGCCCGGCAGTTGCGACATGACGCGGTCCGGGTCGAGGTTCACGAATTCCAGCCGTTCGCGGACGACGGGGTAGATCGCTTCTTCGGGCAGGTCGGTGTTCTCGCGGAGCGGGTAGGCGACGTTCTCGTAGACGGTCAGCGAATCGAAGAGTGCGGCGTACTGGAAGACCATCCCGATGTGCTTGCGGACCTCGAGCGCGGCTTCGAAGTCGAGCCCGACGATGTCGCGGCCGAAGACGCAGACCCGCCCCCGGTCCGGGACGAGCAGGCGCATGATCAGCTTGAGGATCGTCGACTTGCCGCTCCCCGACTCGCCCAGCACGACGACGGTCTCGCCTTCGCGGACCACGAGGTTCACCCCCCGGAGGACCGGCCGGTCGAAGGAGAGCCAGACGTCGTCCAGCTCGATGACGACGGGTTTCGAGGCGTCCGCCTGCGGCGACGGCCGGACGGGCTCTTCCAGTTCGCGCCGGATCTCCGGAAGCGGGCCGCGAACTGCGCTCATAACCCCGGCGGCGGCAGGACGACCAGGAGGAGCTGGGTCAGGAAATAGTCGGTCCCGAGGATCAGGATCGAAGCCGTGACGACGGCGCGCGTCGTCGCCATCCCGACGCCCTCCGTCCCGCCCGTCGCGGTCAGCCCGTAATAGGCGCCGGTCAGGGCGATGATGGCCCCGAACACGACCGGCTTGAGGAGCCCGCTCACGAAGTCGCGGGGGAAGACGCCGAGCACGTACCCCGACGCGGCGAAAGACTGCCAGACGCCGCGCAGGTAGATGTCGGCCGGGAGGTCGATCCGAAAAACGGCGATCACGAGCCCGCCGATGATCCCGATCGCATCGGCCACGATCGTGAGCAGGGGGAGCATGGTGATCCCGGCCAGCAGCCTCGGCGTGACCAGCTTCTTGATCGGGTCGGTGCCCATGGTCTCCATCGCGTCGATCTGCTCGGTCACGCGCATCGAGCCGAGCTCCGCCGCGATCCCCGAGCTCGCCCGGCCGGCCACCATCAGCGCCGAGAGGACCGGGCCCAGCTCCCTCACCATCGACGCACCGACCAGGCTCCCCAGGTAGATCTCCGCGCCGAAGCGCCCCAGCTCGACCGAGCTCTGGAGCGCGAGGACCATCCCGGTGAACAGGCCGGTCAGGAGGATGATCGGGATCGAGCCGACGCCGATGCGGTCCATCTGCACCAGGACGTCGGCACCGTAGAAAGGGCGCGCCGCCACGAAGCGCACCGCCCGCTGGCCGAGGACGAAATACTCCTGCACGCCGAGCGCAGCGTTGCGCATCCAGGTATCGATCGCGGCGACGAATCTGCCCATCGCGTCCAGCGAAGCGCGGCGCCGGCCGCTTTACAAGGGTCCGGCCCCGCGGTACTTTCCCCCGTTCGAACGGCTCCGAAGGCTTCGGAGACGAAAGTTCTGTGCCCTCTTTGGTTTCCCAGGTCGTGAATCGAATTTCGCCCGGGCGCCTCGAAGAGCTGCTCGAGGCCTTCCGCGATGTCCGCGTGGTCGTCGTCGGCGATCTCATGCTCGACGTGTACCTGCGCGGCAGCGCGTCGCGGATCTCGCCGGAGGCGCCCGTTCCCGTCGTAAAGGTCGTCGAAGAGTGGGTCGCGCTGGGCGGCGCGGCGAACGTCGCGAGCAACGTGGTGGCGCTCGGCGCCGCGTGCGAGGTGGTCGGCTGCGTCGGCGCGGATGGCTCCGGAGTGCGGCTGCGCGAGGCGCTCGCCGGCGCCGGGATCGGTCATTCGGGCGTGCTGCCGGTCGAGGGCCGGCCGACCACGGTCAAGACGCGCGTCCTGGCGCGCCACCATCAGGTCGCTCGCTACGACGTCGAAGTGGAAGACGACATCGATGCGTCCTCCGCGGCCGAGCTCGCGGCGGCGATCGAGTCGCTCGTCGAGGGCGCACAAGCGCTCGTCCTCGAGGATTACAACAAGGGCGTCCTCACGACGCAGGTCATCGAGGCCGCACTCGCGGCCGCGACGCGGCGCGGGATCCCGGTCGTCGTCGACCCGAAGTTCCGGAACTTCTTCGCATACGGCGGCGCGACGGTCTTCAAACCGAACCTGGTCGAGCTGTCGACCGCCCTGCAGGCGCCCGTCAAGGCGGACGACCCGGAGTGGTTGGAGGACGTCCGGGCGCGGCTCGGGTGCGCGCACCTGCTGGTCACGCTCGGCGAGGGCGGGATGGCGCTGCTGACGGAGGCGGGCGAGTACGTGCGGGTGCCGACCGTCGCACGGTCTGTCTACGACGTCTCCGGCGCCGGCGACACGGTGACCGCCGTGGTCGCCACCGCACTCGGGGCCGGCGCGAGCCCCGTCGAGGCGGCGGTCCTCGCCAACCACGCCGCCGGGATCGAGGTCGGCAAGGCGGGCGTCGCCACGGTCTCGCCCGACGAGCTGCGCGCCACGATCCGGCAGTACCAGAACGCGTGAACGACTCAGGAGGAGGCGGTACGGTGGAGTTGAAGAACGTGCACACGGACGGCGCCCCGGCGGCGATCGGGCCCTACCGCCAGGCGATCGTCGCGGGGAACCTGGTCTTCACGGCGGGGCAGATCCCGCTCGACCCCAAGACGATGCAGATGGTCGAGGGCGACGTCGCGGCCCAGACGGAGCGCGTGCTCCAGAACATCAAGGCAGTCCTCGAGGCCGCGGGCGCATCGCTCTCCTCGGTCGTCAAGACGACCGTGTTCCTCAAGGATATGAACGACTTCGCCGCGATGAACGAGGTCTACGCCCGCTACTTCGGCGACCACCGGCCCGCGCGCTCGACCGTCGAGGTCGCACGGCTCCCGAGGGACGCGCGGGTCGAGATCGACGCGGTCGCGGTTACCGGGTAGGGTAGGGCGACGGCGCAACGGGCGCGCGGGGCGACGCGGCCCGGTTGGGAGGCGTCGCCCGGTCGGCGACGTCCGGGGCGACCCGGCTTCAGAGGCCCGCGGGCGCGCCCGCGATGGGCGCCCCGAGCCGGATCTCCTGCCCGCTGCGCAGCTCCGGCACCAGCTCCGCCCGGCCGGGCTCGAAGAGGAGGACGACCGTCGAGCCCAGGTGGAACGCCATGATCTCATCGCCCGTGGCGACGGGGATCGGCGGGTCGTACCGGCGAAGCTCCTCGGCGGGCGGCCGGCGGTTGGTGACCCACCGTGTCTCGCCCGGTCCGGCGCACCAGTCCGGGTCGAACGCCGCCGAGATGCGCCCCACGTTGTACGCGCCCACCGCAACGACCGCGACTCGGCCGAGCGGGCCGTCGATGTGGCAGATCAGGCGCTCGTTGCGGGCGAAGAGGTCGGGGATGTGGGCGACCGCCGGGGCGTTGACGGGGAGGAGCGCGCCCGGGACGTAGCGCGCGTGGCCGATCGTGCCGCCGCACGGCGCGTGGATGCGGTGGTAGTGCCGCGGGCTGAGGTAGATCGTGAGGTACATGCCCCCGTCGAACCGGCTCGCCTCGTCCGCGTCGCCGAGCAGCTCGGCCGCGCTGTACCAGCGACCCTTGGCCTGCAGGATCTTCCCGCCGCGGATCATGCCGAGCCGGCCGACCACGCCGTCCACGGGCGAGCCGGCGACGTCGGGCGAGTCGGGCCATGTTCGGGCGCCGGGGCGGAGCTGCCGCACGAAGAGCGCGTTGACCGACGGGTAGTCATCGAGCGGCAACTCGGCCTCGGACAGGTCGATCCCGAGGGTACGCGCGACGGCACCGAGAACCGGCCTGCGCAGCCGGCGCGGGATCTCGACGTCCGCGAGCCGGCCGAAGGCGCGGCTCAGCGCGCCTTGCGGCAGACGCTCGAGAAGCGCCAGTACCAGGCGCCACGACGCGGGGGGCACGTCCGGGCTCACGTCCGGGACGGTCGGTTGGCCGGCGGGGCCCGGGTTGGAATCGAGTGTCACGGGATCACGCATCTGTAGTCTCGACGATCGATTCGAGTGGTCTCGGATCTGTCGGCGCGGGCACCGCGCTCCCGGAAACCGGCGGCACTCGGATTGCACGACCGGGGTACGGCCTCCCGACTCGGCCCGTCGACTCGGCGGCCGACCCACGCGAACTCCTCGATACGTCGCATATGCCGGGGAACCAGGATTTGCCCCTGAACGAATTGGCGCGCCGGATCGGCGACGACCGCGTCGAACGCGACGTCCCGCTCGCGGCGTACACGACCTTCAAGATCGGCGGGCCGGCCGACCTCTTCTTCCGCGCCCGCACCGTGGACGACCTCGTCACCGCGGTCCAGGCCGCCCGCGAGTTCGGAGTCCCCTGGTTCCTCCTCGGGACCGGCGCCAACATCCTCGTCGCCGACAAGGGCTTCCGCGGGCTCGTCATCCGGAACGAGACCCGCGGGATCGAGTTCATCGACGACCGCCGCGTCCGCGCCGAGAGCGGCGTCCAGGTCTACCACGATCTCATCCAGGCGACGGTCTCGCGCGGCCTCGGCGGCCTCCACCACTTCGTCGGCATCCCGAGCAGCGTCGGCGGCGCGATCTGGCAGAATCTGCACTTCCTTTCGCCCGCGCCCGAGCGCGAGCGGACGATGTTCATCGCCGAGGTGGTCGAGTCCGCCGAGATCCTCGACGCCGAGGGCGTCGTGCGCACCGTGGACCGGGATTACTTCCGGTTCGCCTACGACTACAGCATCCTCCACGACCGGCCCGACGTCGTCCTCTCGGTCACCTTCGCCCTCGAGCCGGAGCCCGAGGAGCGACTCCGCGAGGTGATCCGCTCGAACCTCGAGTGGCGCGACGAGCGGCACCCGGACCTCTGGCTCTACCCCTGCGCCGGGTCGATCTTCAAGAAGATCCAGGACGTCGGCGCCGGCCGCCTCATCGACCAGTGCGGCCTCAAGGGGCACGTCCACGGCAATGCCGCCATCTTCCACAAGCACGCCAACATCATCGTCAACCTGGGCGGCGCGACCGCCGCAGACGTCCGCGCCCTCATCGACCTCGCCCGCGAGACCGTCGCCCGGGAGCTCGGCTACGAGCTCGAGCCCGAAATCCGCTTCGTCGGCGACTTCTCGTGAGGATCGGGGCGACCGCGGCCGGCCGCGCGACGCGATAGATTAGCACGCGGACAGGTCCGCGGAAACCCGGCGAATCGGGCCGGGCCGGGCCGGCCGGAAGGCCGGCACGCCAGGGAAAATCGGGGTTGATCCGCGCTACGGGATTGGGTAGATTGGAAGAGAAAAACGGGCGTAAGTTACGTGGTTGGTTGTAGTTACGCCCGATCGGTCGAGGGGGTGTCATCATGCGCCCGACCGCCCTCCGGGGACGGCCGGGCGTTGATTTTCCTGGAGCTGTACGCGGCCGGACTCGGCCCGGCCGACAATCGAAGGGGCGTGATCGATTTGAGTCGTATGCTGCGGTCGAAGCTGGCCGTCGCCTTCGTTCCGGTGGCTCTGACGGCCGCTTCCGACATCGTCGTGGACGTGGGACTGCGCGGGTCGCCGGCGTCGATGAAGCGCCAGCACGCGGTCGCGATGGACCACGACCTGGTCTTCCACGATACGCCGGAACACATCGAAAAGCAGGTCGAACGCGGCGGGCTGGTGCCGGTGGAGGGGAACGAGCGGTACCGGGTGCACGCCGTCCGGAATCCGTACGCGCTGCCGGCGGTGCGGAAGTTCATCGAGCGCCTGTCGGCGCGTTATCATGCGGCGACCGGTGAGCAGCTCGTCGTCACGAGCCTGACGCGCGCGGCATCGCACCAGCCATCGAATGCGCACCCGTTGTCGGTCCACCCGGCCGGGATGGCGGTCGACCTGCGCGTCCCGAAGAACCGGGAGAGCAGGGAATGGCTGGAACGGACGCTCCTCTCCTTGGAGGAGGAGGGCGTGCTCGACGTGACGCGGGAGTACCGGCCGCCGCATTACCACGTGGCCGTCTTCCCGCGGGCCTATCTGGACTACGTCGCGCCGCTGGAGGCGGCAGAGACGCGCGCCGCGGCGCTCGAGCGGGCCGTTGCACGCGCGGAGGCGACGCAATCGGCGCAGCGCGCGGGTCTCGCGGTCACGTTCGCGACGGCCGCAGCGCTCGGGGTCCGCGCCTTCGGGAATCGCCGCCGAGCCTGACGCCGGGGCCCGACCGGGCCGCACCCGGCGAGGGTGGGCCCGGCGCGGGGTCGGCGTTCGACGTCGCTTTCGACCTCAGAGCAGGATCCCTACGTTCGTCTCCGCACGAGGACCGTCGGTCGGCTCGGAGATCTTCTCGACGACGCGGCCGATCTCTTCCGGCGTCGTGCCGCGACCTTCGTGGAAGGCGAGGTCCGCCTGGGCGATGATCCCGAGGCAGCGGCCATCGTCGTCCACCACCGGGACGCGGCGCACCTGCCGGTCCTGCATGATCCGCTCGACCTGGGACAGGTCGTCATCCGGTGAGCAGCAGCTGATCTCCGTCGACATCAGCTCGCCGACCGGCGTGTCCGCCCCGAGCCCGCGCCCCACGCCGCGCAACGCGATGTCGCGGTCCGTGATCACTCCGACCAGCCGCGCCGACTTCTCGTCCTCGACCACCGGGATCAGACCGCAGTTCTTCTCCTCCATCAGTCGCACCGCGTCCTGGACGGAATCGTCCGGCGTACAGCAAGCGGGCGACGACGTCATGAGGTCCTGTGCCTTCATCTCTGCTCCCTCCAGGCTTGGTGGCATCGCCGTAAGTGGCGGTGGTACAACATGATAACGCAATTACGGGGCCGGGAGGGCACCGAGCGGGAGGCGCGGCGGGGGGGATAACGGAAACATGCGTGGGGCGGACCGGCGGGCTAGCCCGATCGTTGCGTGGCCCCGAGTCCCGGGGTTGACGCCCTTCGCGGGGCGGGCCCATTCTTTGGAATCCGACGACCATGCACGGGAGCGGATCGGGCCTGGTGGCTCGACTGGTCTTCAAAACCAGCTGGCCTGGCTAAAACCCGGGCTGGTGGGTTCGATTCCCACACGCTCCCGCCAGTGTGCCGGCGCCGACGGCCGGGCCGGCTATGGAAACGCCCGGCAGGGTTCCGCACCCTGCCGGGCGTTTCGCATCAGGGGCGCCCGCGTGCCGAGGCCGGTCCGGCCGTCGTGTCCGGCGGGACGATGCGGAGGATGCCGCGCTCGAAGTCGATCGTGATCGTGAACGGCCTCATGAAGTTGAGTCCGACGAGGCCGTGGACCTCGAGACCGAACCGACGCGCCGTCTGGAGGTCGACGACGCAGGCGAGGACGTCGGTGACGACGGCGCGGCCGATCCGGACCGAGTCGATCATGACGACGCTGAGTTCCTCGGCGCCGCCGGCGCCGATCCCGACGCCCGGTCCGATCGGGTGCTCCTCCAGCTCGAGGTGGGCGGCCAGGTCGGGGTCGACGCAGGTGAGCGTCGAGCCGGTGTCGAAGACGAAGTCATACGGCCCGGTTCCCTCGATGTAGACGGGGACGACGAACGCGGCGTCGTTCGGCCCTTCCAGCCGGAACGCCACCTCTCCCGCCGCGGTGTCCGGCGGCGCCGTCGCCCGGCCGGCCGCGGGCGGGGACTCGATGCGGCACGCGCCGGTCGTCGCGAGGAATGCCGCGAGCAGGAATCGCCAGGGCAGTCCGCTCATGGCATGCATGGTGGGGCAAGGAGCGTTCCGGGGTCGGCTTTGGCGGCCGCACTGTGCCCGTCTGCTGGTGCCCGTCTGCTGCGGAGAGGGCACGCGCACGTGACGGGCTGATGCGGGCGGCACGCACGCGGCGTTGCGCGGTATAACCACCGAGCGATCGAACCCTGACCCCCCGGAGCCGAAGACCGTTGCGGATCACAGCACTCGAGCCCCAGGCCCATCACCCGGACCGGGTAAACGTCTACGTCGATGGGGAGTTCCGCTGCGGCCTCGCCCTGGAGATCGCATACGGCGGCGGGCTCCGCGTGGGGGACGAGGTCACCGAGGAGCGTATCGCCGCGCTCGAGCGCCAGGACCTCCTGTGGAAAGCGCGGGAGGCGGCGCTGAACCTCCTCTCCTACCGCGCGCGGAGTGAAGCCGAGCTGCGCCGGCGGCTGCGTCGTAAGGAGTTCCCGGACGACGTCGTGGAGGCGTGCGTCGCTGATCTGGCCGCCAAGGGGTTCGTCGACGACGCGGCGTTCGCCGCGAGCTTCGTCCGCGACCGGGTCCGGGGGCGGCCGCGCGGATCGCGCCGACTCGTGCAGGAGCTGCGCGCCAAGGGCGTCTCGGCGGCCACCGCGGACCGGGCCGTGCAGGAGACGCTGGCCGACGAGGACGTGACCGAACTCGAGCTGGCCCGGGACGCCGCCGAAGCGTGGGCGCGGCGCGCGTTCGGCGACGGCGGCGTTGCCCGCGCACCGAAGGACCCCGAGGAGCGGCTCGCGGCGAAGCGGCGACTCTACGGGTACCTCGCCCGGCGTGGATTCGCCGGCGAAGCGATCCGGACTGTGATGGACGAGGTGTTCGGCCGGACCGGCGATTGACGCTCGTGGCCGACCGACATAGGATCCCGCCGACCCTCTTTCCGGTACTCATCCGAGAAAACCGCGTATATGACCACGCCGGTTCATGTGATCCTGAACCCCCGTTCGGGGGAAGGAGCGGGGCGCCGCATGCGGCCCGAGCTCGAGCGGGAGCTGATACGCCGGGGCGTCATGTTCGTCCTGGAAGAGACGGAGTACCCCGGGCATGCCGTCGAGCTGGCGCGCGCGGCCGCGCATCGCGGAGCCCCGATCGTCGTCGCGGCGGGCGGGGACGGCACGATCCACGAGGTCGCGAACGGCCTGCTCCGCGCACGGGACGACGGCGCGCCGGGTCGCTCGGCCCTCGGGATGATCCCGATCGGGACCGGGAACGACTTCGTCAAGGCCGCGCTTGGCGGGAAGAGCCGCAAGCTGGCGTACGACGCGATCGGCGGCGGCCGGACCCGCGACCTCGACGTGGGGCGCGCCGAATGGGACGGCGGCGTCGAATACTTCGTGAACGGGATCGGGACGGGGATCGACGTTGAGGTCGTGAGGCAAATGCGTCGCCTACCGCGGCTGCACGGCATGGTCAGCTACATGGTGGCGCTGGTCCGGGCGCTCGCGCGCTTCGACGCGATCCCGCTCCGCATCCGGATCGATGGCGACGCGGCGGAGCAGAAGGTCATGATCATCGCCGTCGGGAACGGTCACTGCCTGGCCGGCGGGTTCCACGTCTTCCCGGGCGCCCGACCGGACGATGGCACGCTGGACACGTGCGTAGTGGAAGAGCTGAATTTCCTCGAGATCCTGAGAACGCTTCCTCGCGTGATGCGCGGCAAGCACGTCGGGATGCCGAAGGTGTTGATGGGCAAGGCGACGGAGGTCGAGATCTCCGCGGTGGGCGACGAGCCTCTCTTCTTCCAGCTCGATGGCGAGCTGCGCGAGCCGGAGGATGGGCGCGTGCTGCGCGTCCGCATCGAGCCGGGTGCGCTCCCGGTGGTGAGCCGCGTCGCCGATGCCGGTGCGGTGTCCGGGGTGGCAGAAGCGACTGCCGGGTGCGCGGGGGAGGCGTGAATGCTTGAACTCGCCGGATCGATCCGCTGGCTCGCGGCGCTCGCGCTGATCGCCTGCATCACGCCAAGAGCGCTCGCCGCGCAGCAGGTCCCGGAGCCGATCCCGCTGCCTCGCGACACGGTCGACGCGATCCAGGGACCTTCGCCCGCCGGCGCCTTCGTCCGGTCGCTCATCGTTCCGGGTTGGGGTCAGGCGTCCCACGGGGCATATCTGCGCGGCGGCGTCTTCTTCGCGCTCCAGTCCGGGAGCTGGTTCATGCTCATCAAGACGCTCGCGAAGCTGAGCGAGGCGCGAAGCATCGAGGAGTTTCGCGTCGGCCTCGTCCGCGATTCGCTCCTCGCCCTCGCCGCCGACGATCCCGAGCTCGACGAGCGGTACCAGGACCCGCGCCTGCTGGAACTGGACGTGCAGCGTGCGGCGGAGACGGACGAGCGCGTGACCGCTATCCGCGGGCTCGTCCGCGCACGGGAGCAACAGCGAGAAGACTGGATCGCGATGACGATCTTCGTCACCCTGATGAGCGGCGTGGACGCGCTCGTGAACGCCCACCTCTCGGATTTCCCGGGGCGCGTGGCCATCGATCCGGGGGCGAACGGCAAGCTGACCGTCGGCGTGACGTTGCCGGCTGGAGGGAAGCCTTGAGCGCCTCGGCCGAGAGCCCGATCGGGGTCTTCGACTCCGGCGTCGGCGGGCTGACCGTCGTCCGCGAGGTGTGGCGCCAGCTCCCGGACGAGGCGGTCGTCTACTTCGGCGACACGGCGCGGGTGCCGTACGGGCCGAAGTCGCGCGAGACGGTCCAGCGCTACGCCCGCGAAGCCGTCGCCTACCTCCTCTCGCGAGGCGTAAAGCTGATCGTCGTGGCGTGCAACACGGCGACGGCGCACGCCATCGAGGTCCTGGAGCGGGAGGCGCCCGTTCCCGTGGTCGGCGTAATCGGCCCCGGCGCGCGCGCCGCCGTCGAAGCGACGCGGACCGGCCGGATCGGCGTGATCGGGACAGTCGGGACGATCGCCTCGGGCGCCTACGACCGCGAGGTCCGGCGCCTCCTGCCGGATGCCCGCGTCTACGCGCAACCGTGCCCGCTCTTCGTCCCGCTCGTCGAGGAGGGGTGGCTCGACCACCCGGCCACGGCTCTCGTCGCCGACGAGTATCTCCGGCCGCTCCGCGAGGTGGACATCGACGTCCTCGTCCTCGGGTGCACCCACTACCCGCTCCTGAAGCCGACGCTGCAGCGGACGCTCGGCCCGGAGATCCGGCTGGTCGACTCGGCGGAGGAGACGGTGGCGGAGGTGAAGCGGGTCCTCGACGAGCGCGGCCTCCGGCGCGCCTCGCCGCCGCCCGTCCACTCCTTCGCCGTGAGCGACGCACCGCGGCGCTTCCGCGAGACCGCGCGGCACTTCCTGGGACGGGATATCGACGACGTCGAGCAGGTGAGCGTCGACCGCTACGACCGCGCCGGCTGACGCGCCCAGCGGTGCATCTCGGGCGCCTCGCCCGGCCGCACCGTGACGTAGCTGTCGTGCCGGATCCAGTCGCCGGAGTTCACGTAGAAGCGGCCGGGCTCGACCTCCTCGAGCGCCGGGAGGTGCGCGTGTCCGCAGACGACGAGTCCGAGCCCCGGATCCGCGCGTAGCCGCTCCCGCGCCCACTCCGCGATGAACTCCGCACGGCTCCGCGCCCGGTCGTCGCTCTCGACCTTGTGCTCCGTCGTCGAGACGGCGCCCGCCAGCCGCATTCCCAGCTCGGGGTGCAGGATCCGGAACCCGAGGATCGCGGGCTTGCTCCGGATGACCGCCTTGAGCGCGCGATACTTCAGGTCGCCGCGGCCAACGCCGTCGCCGTGGGCGACGAGCGCGCGCCTGCCGCCCAGCTCCATCTCGATCGCGTCCGCGTGGAACGCGACGCCGACCTCCTCGCGCAGGAACCGGCCGCCCCACGCGTCGTGATTCCCGCCCATCAGCGTGACCGGCACGCCGGCATCCACCAACTCGCGCAGCGCCGCCAGGACGCGGAAGTGCTTCCCCGGGATCACGGGGCCGTACTCGAACCAGAAATCGAACAGGTCGCCCACGAGCAGGAGCGAGCGCGCGTGGGCGCCCACGTGCTCCAGGAAATCGAGGAACGCCGTCTCCGTCTCCCGCGGGACGGCGCCGAGGTGTACGTCGGAAGCGATGTAATCGGATCGATCCATGGCGCCGGAAGCTAGAGACCCGCGCGAACGCCGACAAGATTGGCCGTGGTCAGCCGCACGGCCGCGTTGTATCTTCCTCGCCGACGCAAACCGTCCTCGCGGGACCGCCCCGCGGATGGAGCGAAAGGAATGGAACCGATGAGCGTCATGCGAATCGAGCGCGGAGCGAGCGGCCCGGTTCCGGTCCGGGCGGCCACGCCGGAGGAGGCGCGGTCGGAAGAGGCGCGCAACCCCGGGATTCCGCTCGAGCTGGATTGGATGCGGGCGACCAGGGCGAACCGCAGTGCGATCGAGCGCCGCGCCGCGACCCTCGGCACCCGCCGCACCGTGAAGAAGGAGTGGCAGGCGGCGTGGTTGCTGCGCGCCATCACCTGCATCGACCTGACGACCCTATCCGGGGATGACACGCCGGGCAACGTGTTGCGGTTGTGCGCCAAGGCGCGCCGCCCGGTCCGTCAGGACATCCTCGAGGCGCTCGGCGCGGCCCACCTCCCGATCCGGACCGCGGCCGTGTGCGTCTACCACGATTACGTTGAGACCGCCGTCGGCGCCCTCGAGGGCTCGGGGATCCCGGTCGCGGCGGTGTCGACCGGGTTCCCGGCGGGGCTCTCGCCGTTCCCGCAGCGGGTCGCGGAGATCCACGCCTCCGTCGCCGCCGGCGCGAAAGAGATCGACGTCGTCATCACCCGGCGTCACGTCCTCCTCGGCGACTGGGAAGCGCTCTACGACGAGGTCCGCACCTTCCGCGAGGCGTGCGGCGAGGCGCACCTGAAGGTGATCCTGGCGACGGGCGAGCTCGGCACGCTGCGCAACGTCGCCCGCGCGAGCCTCGTCGCCATGATGGCCGGCGCCGATTTCATCAAGACCTCCACGGGCAAGGAGGCGGTCAACGCGACGCTCCCCGTGGGGCTGGTCATGGCGCGCGCGATCCGGGAGTACCACGAGCGGACCGGCTACCGCGTCGGCTTCAAGCCGGCGGGCGGGATCCGCACCGCGAAGCAGGCGCTCGAATGGCTCATCCTCATGAAGGAGGAGCTGGGCGACGCGTGGCTCCGCCCGGACCTCTTCCGCTTCGGCGCCAGCTCGCTCCTGGGCGACATCGAACGGCAGCTCGAATACTACGTCACGGGCCGGTACTCGGCGGCGTACCGGCACCCCATGGCCTGACGGAGGCAGCGTGAAGGTCGCGGAGATCTTCGAGACGATGGAATACGGCCCCGCGCCGGAGTCGGCGGCGCCGGCGGAGCAGTGGCTCGACCGGCACGGCCGAGAGTTCCGGCACTTCATAAACGGCGAGTGGGAGGCGCCCTCGGAGGGCGAGTACTTCGAGACGTACAACCCCGCGAACGGGAAGCCGATCGCGCGGGTGGCGCAGGGGGGTGAAGGCGACGTCGACCGCGCCGTCCGTGCGGCGCGCGCCGCGTTCCCGACCTGGCGCGACCTCGGGGGACACGCCCGGGCCCGCTACCTCTATGCTCTGGCCCGCCTGGTCCAACGCCACGCACGGCTCTTCGCCGTCCTCGAGTCGATCGACAACGGGAAGCCGATCCGCGAGTCGCGGGACATCGACATCCCCCTCGTCGCGCGGCACTTCTACCACCACGCCGGGTGGGCGCAGCTCATGGAGTCGGAGTTCCCCGGGTACGAGCCGGTCGGCGTAGCCGGGCAGATCATCCCCTGGAACTTCCCTCTCCTCATGCTCGCGTGGAAGATCGCGCCCGCGCTGGCCATGGGGAACACGGTCGTGCTCAAGCCGGCCGAGTTCACGCCTCTCACGGCGCTCCTCTTCGCGGAGATCTGCCAGGAGGCAGGGCTGCCGCCGGGCGTGGTCAACATCGTGACCGGCGACGGCCGCACCGGCGCCGCACTCGCCGCCCATCCCGACGTCGACAAGATCGCCTTCACCGGCTCGACCGAGGTCGGTCGGATCATCCGCACCCAGACCGCGGGGACCGGCAAAAAGCTCTCCCTCGAACTGGGCGGGAAGTCCCCGTTCATCGTCTTCGACGACGCGGACCTCGACAGCGTCGTGGAGGGCGTCGTCGACGCGATCTGGTTCAACCAGGGGCAGGTCTGCTGCGCCGGCTCGCGGATCCTGGTGCAGGAGGGCGTGGCCGAGCGGCTGGTCGCGCGGCTCAAGGCGCGGATGGAGAAGCTCCGCGTCGGCGACCCCCTCGACAAGGCGATCGACATCGGCGCGATCGTCGCGCCGGTCCAGCTCGAGCGGATCGAGCGCATGGTCCGCCAGGGCGTGGAAGAGGGCGCCACGCTCTGGCAGCCGTCCTGGGGCTGCCCGAAGGACGGGTGGTTCTACCCGCCGACGCTCTTCACCGACGTGGCTCCCGCGGCGACGATCGCGCAGGAGGAGATCTTCGGGCCCGTCGTCGCGCTCATGACGTTTAGGACGCCCGAGGAGGCCGTCGCGCTCGCGAACAACACGCGCTACGGCCTCGCGGCCAGCATCTGGAGCGAGAACATCAACCTCGCTCTGGACATCGCCGCGAAGGTCAAGGCGGGTACGGTGTGGATCAACTGCACCAACCACTTCGACGCGGCCTCCGGCTTCGGCGGCTACCGCGAGAGCGGATTCGGGCGCGAAGGTGGCAGGGAAGGGCTGTGGGAGTACCTCCGGCCGACGTGGGAGGCGGCGGCGCCGGTGGATGACGGAATTGGCGGTGGCGCGGCGAAGCCGGTTGCCGGGCCGCTCGCCGGCGCTCTGGGCGACGCCGCCACCTCCTTGGCCGCCGGCGCGCCCGGCGACGCCGGGCATTCCTCGGACGCGGCTGCAGCGGGCTCGATCCCGGCGATCGACCGCACGGCGAAGCTCTTCATCGGCGGGAAGCAGGTGCGGCCCGACAGCGGGTACAGCTACCCCGTCGTGAACCCGTCAGGCGTCCTCGCGGGCGAGGCGGGGCTGGGGAACCGGAAGGACATCCGCAACGCCGTCGAGGCGGCGCACAAGGCCGGCGGCTGGGCCCGCACGACGGCGCACAACCGGGCACAGATCCTCTACTACCTCGCCGAGAACCTGAGCACCCGCGCGGCGGAATTCGCGGATCGCCTGACGCTCGTCACGGGCGCCGACGGCTCGGCCGCGGAGCGCGAGGTCGCCTGCTCCATCGAGCGGCTGTTCCACTACGCTGCCTGGGCCGACAAGTGGGACGGTGCGGTGCACCGCACGCCGTTCCGCAACGTCACGCTCGCCATGCCCGAGCCGCTCGGCGTGATGGGAATCGTCTGCCCGGACGAGCTGCCGCTCCTCGGCTTCGTCTCGACCGTCGCGCCGGCGATCGCGGTGGGGAACGCCGTCGTCGCGGTCCCGTCGCAGAGCGCGCCGCTCCTGGCCACCGACTTCTACCAGGTCCTCGAAACGTCCGACGTGCCCGCGGGCGTGGTCAACATCGTCACCGGCGCCCGCGACGAGCTCGCCGAGGTCCTCGCCGCGCACGACGACGTCGACGGCGTCTGGTACTTCGGCCCGCGGCAGGGCTGCGCGGCCGTCGAGCGGCTGTCGGCCGGCAACATGAAGCGCACGTGGGTCTCGAACGGCCGGCGACGCGATTGGTTCGATCCCGTCCAGGGCGCGGGCCTGGAGTTCCTGCGCCGCGCGACGCAGGTCAAGAACATCTGGGTCCCGTACGGCGAATGACGGGGAGGGGAGCACCCGACGCGGGGCGTCCGGCGTCGAACGCAAGCCCGCCGGACCTGGTGGCCACGTCCATCGGCCGCGCGCCGACTTCCGCAGGCGCGCCCGCCGGCCGCCGCCGCGCGTCGTCGTTCCTCCGCGTCCGCTACGCGGAGACGGACCAGATGGGCGTGGTCTACCATGCGAACTACCTCGTGTGGTGCGAGGTCGGCCGCACGGACTTCATCCGCGCCGCCGGCACGTCCTACGCCGAGCTGGAGCGCGAGGGGCTCCGCCTCGCCGTGGCCGATGCCCAGCTCCGCTTCATCGCACCCGCCCGTTACGACGACGAGATCCGCGTCGACACGTGGGTCGAACGCGTCCAGTCCCGGGCGGTGACCTTCGGATACGAGATCTTCCGCACCCATCCGGCCCCGGAGCAGCGACTCGTGCGCGCGTCCACTCTGCTCGTCGCGCTCGATTCCCGCGGCACGCCCCGGACGTTGCCCACGACGCTGCTCGAATGGTTCAGGGAGGCGGCCCGTGACGAATAGCGTGATTCGCGCCCTCGCCCTCCTGTCGGTCCTGGTGGCGGGTTGTGGAGGGTTGAGCCGCCCGTGTGCGGCGCCCGGCCCGGGCTGCACGACCGCGGCGGACGTCGAGGCCGAACTCGCCCTCATCCTCGCGATCGAAGGCTCGCGCGTTTTCGAGGCGGACCGGCTCGCCGCGCTCGCCCGGCACGAGGCGCCACCCGTGCGACGCTGGGCGGTGCGCGCCGTCGGCCGGCTCCGGGATCACCGGGGCGTCCCGATCGTCCATGGCGCCCTGGACGATCCCGACCCCGAAGTCAGGGCCGAGGCCGCCTTCGCCGCCGGGCTGATTCGCGACACGACGGCGACGGGCCTCGTCGCGAAGCTCGCCGCGCTCGCCCTCGATCCCGCCGAGGCAGAGCCGGTCCGCGTCGAGGCCGTCGGCGCGTTGGCGAGGACGCCCGGCGCCGAGGCGCGCGCGGCCATCTCGCGCATCCTCGAGTCGCCCGATGTCCCGCCGGCGGTGCTGCGCGAGGCGCTCATTACCGCGTGGCGCGTCCGCCAACCGGGGCCCATCCTCGATCGCGTCGCGCAGCACCTCGACGCCGAAGACCCCGAGCGCCGGTGGCGCGCGGCGTACGCGCTCATGCGGAGCGGCGTCGCCTCGGCGGTCCCGGTGGTCCGCCGGGTCCTGGCCGACCCGGACCACCGGGTGCGCGAGCACGCGGTTCGCGCACTCTCGGCCGCCCGGGCAGACTCCGTCGGGGAGCGGGAGGCGGCCGTGAACGACCTGATCCGGGCCATCGCCGACCCGCACCCGCACGTCCGGATCAACGCGATCCGCGCCCTCGCCGGCTACGGCGACGAGCGCGCCGGCGACGTCCTGATCGCGGCCGCGAGCGACCCCGACCCGAACGTCGCCGTCGCGGCGCTCGGCGCGCTCGGCTCGGTGCCGGGCACCGCCGCACGGGAGGCGCTGGCTCGCTTCGCCACCGACGGCGCCTTCGCGCGCGTCGCGACCGCCGCGGGGATCCGTCCCCGCGATGGTCGGGCGGACAAGGCCGTCGCCGGCGATGTTTCGCTCCCCATCGACGCGCCGCCGCGCGACAACGCGTTCTACGCCACCGTCGTGCGCAGCCTGGTCCTCCCGGACCTGATCGAGGGGCGGAGGCCCCGGGTGCGGGTCCACACCACCGCAGGCTCCTTCGTGATCGAACTCGCCGCGGCCGAGGCGCCGCTCACCGTGCACAACTTCCTCGAGCTGGCACGCCGCGGCTACTTCGACGGCGTGCGCTGGCACCGCGTCGTCCCCAACTTCGTGATCCAGGGCGGCGACCCGACGGGGACGGGGAGCGGCGGCCCGGGATATGCCATCCGGGATGAGGTCAATCGGATACGGTTCACCCGGGGAGTCGTCGGGATGGCGCTCTCCGGGCCCGACACCGGCGGAAGCCAGTTCTTCGTCACCCATTCCCCTCAGCCGCACCTGGATGGGGATTTCACGATCTTCGGCCGAGTGATCGAGGGGATGGACGTGGTCGACCGGACCGTGCAGGACGACTGGATCGAGAAGATCGAGATCCTATGACCCCGAGCCGTCTGGCACTCGCCGCGCTCGCGCTGCTGCTGATCGCGCCGAGCGCGGCCGCCCAGATGGCGCCGTTCGGGAAGAACAAGATCCAGTACCGCGACTTCCAGTGGCACGTGCTCAGCGGCGAGCACGTCGACGTATACTACTATCCCGAGGAAGAGCGGATCGCGCGGATGGCGCTCGCGTACGCCGAAGAGAGCTTCGCCGTCCTCGAGCGCAGGTTCCGCCACCACCCGTTCGAGCGGATCCCCCTCATCGTCTACGCCTCGCACCAGCACTTCGAGCAGACCAACATCTTCCCGGGGCTGATCCCGGACGGCGTCCTCGGCTTCACCGAGTACCTGAAGCGCCGCGTCGCGCTCCCGTTCCGCGGCGACTACGCCCAGTTCCGCCACACGCTCCGGCACGAGCTGGTCCACGCCTTCCAAATCTCCAAGATCGCCGAGGTCAGGTCGCTGCACCCCGGCCGGGAACGCTTCACGCCACAGGACGTGCACTGGTGGACCGAGGGGCTCGCCGAATACTGGTCGAGCGACCAGGACGCGGATGACGAGATGTTCAACCGCGACCTCGTCCTGAACGGCGCCGTCCCGTCGATCCGGAGCATGTCGCGCCAGCAGAGCTTCGCCTCCTACCCGCTCGGCGCCGAGCTGCACCGATTCCTGGCCAGTCGCTTCGGCGAGGACTACATCGTCCGCCTGTACGAGGAGTTCTGGCGCTACGACACCTTCGAGGACGCGCTCGCCGGCATCCTCGGCGTCGACCTCGACTCGCTCGACGTCGCGTGGAGGCGCGCGCTCCAGCGTCGGTACCTCCCCGAACTCGGCGAGCGATCGCCGCCGCACGTTGCGGCCGTGCCCGTCGTGTACGGAGCCGGCGGCAACTTCAAGCCAACCGTCTCGGTCGACCCGGAAAGCGGCGTCGCATACCTCTACTTCCTCTCCGCCAGGTCGGGTTACACGAGCGTCTATCGGACGACCCTCGAGGCCGGGGAGCACGGCGTCAGCCGGGTGATCGAAGGCGAGAAGACCGCGGAGTTCGAGTCGCTCCACCCGTTCGACTCCCGGATCGACGTCCACGACTCCGGCGTCCTGGCGGTCGTCTCAAAGTATCAGCAGCGCGACGCCCTCTTCATCTGGGACGTACGCGAGGGACGCGCCGTCGGACGCTACCAGTGGCCCGACCTGGTCGGGCTCCGCTCCCCGGCCTGGAGCCCGGACGGCCACCGCGTCGTATTCGAGGGGCTCTCGACCAGCGGGTACTCGGACCTCTACGTGCTGGACTTCCGGACGCAGCAGCGAATCCGCCTCACCGCCGACCCCTACCGCGACCGCGACCCGGACTGGTCGCCCGACGGCGAATCGATCGCCTTCGCTTCCGATCGCACCCCGTACGGCGCCGAAGGGCACCTGAACCTATTCATTCTGACATTGGCCGATGGGAGCGTTCGGCCGCTCACGCACGGGCCGTGGCGGGACCTCTCGCCTCGCTGGTCGAGCGATGGAACCCGCATCGCGTTCGCCTCCGACCGCGACGGCACGCCGGACCTCTACGTCGTGGACACCACGGGCGAGGGGCGGCGGCTCACCTCCCTCGCCGGCGGCGCCTACGATCCCGTCTGGCTCCCCGACGACCGCGGACTCGTCTTCGCGGCCTTCGCCGAGGGGACGTACAGGATCTTCCGGCTCGCCTTCGGGGAGGACACGCTGCACATGCCCCGGATCGCACTCGGTGCCGCGCCGCTCCCCGATTCCACCGGCGCGGGACACGACGCCGCTACCGCCGCGCCCCGGATCGGGGCCGCCCCCGGAGCGGGATGGCACTGGGTCGATCGCGACGCCGAGCGCGGCGCCGCGCAACCGCGTCGCTACACCTCGTGGAGGCAGATCTCGCTCGACGTCGCCGGTGGCGATGCGTTCCTCGCGCCCGGCCTCGGCGCCGCCCAGGGGATCCAGTTCCTCGCCAGCGACATGCTCGGCGACCACCTCTTCTTCGGCGGCTTCTCGGCGATCCAGGCCGAACGCATCGGCGACCTCCTCGACAACTTCAGCGGCAGCGTTCTGTACTTCGACCAATCGCAACGGCTCAACTACGGCGTGGGGGTGTTCCGCTACCGCGGGCTCTATCGCGACGTCGCGCTGGACCTCTACGACGAGACCACGTACGGCGCCCGGTTCGTCGCGAGCTATCCGTTCTCGCGATTCCGCAGGGTCGAGTTGCACGTCGGCCTGGAACGAAGCGACCGGCGGGCTGTAGGAGATTCCGGCCTCGGGATCTTCGCGGTCGGCAGAACGATGGATGAAGCCGTCGACCTGAGCCGGTCCGGGATTCTCGCCATCAACTTCCTGTCGTATGTGAAGGACAACACCCTGTGGGTGGCCACGGGGCCGATCGACGGCGAGCGATACGACATCACGGTCGGGTTCTCGAGCTGCTTCTCGTGTCGCGTGCCGGATGAGAGCTCCGGCGCGGCGTCGCGCCAGGCCGCGGCCGAATTCTACCTGATCGCCGCCGATTACCGGCGCTACTATCGGACGTCGCTGCGGAGCGCCTACGCGGTTCGGCTCTACGGGTTCTTCAGCAACGGCGCGATCCCGGCGCGGACGGTTCTCGGCGGGTCGCATCGGCTGCGCGGCTACCCGCGCCACTCGCTGGCCGCCTCCCGAGCCGTGCTCCTGAACCAGGAGTGGCGCTTCCCGGTCTCCCGCCCGTTCGGCGTGAGGGCGCCGATCCTCGGAGCGGTGGGGCTTCCCGGGCTCGAGGGCGCCGTCTTCGTCGACGCGGGCTCCAGCTGGCTGAGGGGCACGGAACCGGAGGGCGTCTGGGGGAGCTACGGGGTCGGGCTCCGCTCGCCGCTGATCGGGCCGTTCGTGCTTCGCGTGGATGCCGGCCGACGCTTCCGCTTCGGCGGACTCCCGCCGGTCGATTTCGGCCGCGGCAAGGACTTCGGAGGCCCGTTCATCGACGTCTTTTTCGGGTACAATTACTGAGCCCCACCGTGGGTTGACGCGGTCCAGGGGCCCGACTATACTGCCAAACTTCGCGAGCCCATGCGGGTAAAAACCGGAATCGTCGCGCTGACCGCGGGATTGGCGGTCGCGGCCTGCGCTGCCCGTTCCGAACCGTCCGAGCGGCCCATCGTGCGCGAACTCGAGGCGGAGGCGGTGCGTGCAACGGCGCCGACGGCCCCGTTGCACATCCTCTTCGACTGGACGGTGCGCGAGCAGGACGCGCGGTTCACGGGCCGCGGAGTCGCTCGGGTGGAGCCCCCGTACCGCGCACGACTGGACCTCTTCGGTCCGCGCGGGGAGGGTTACCTGAGCGCTGCGGTCGTCGACGGGGAGCTGAGACTTCCCCGGAACGTCTCGCCGAGCACCGTGCCTCCGGCGCCGCTCCTATGGAGCGTCCTGGGCGTGTTCTTCCCGCCCGAACGGGCCGCACTCGTCGGGACGATCGCCGAAGGTGACCGCACGAGGCTCGACTTCGAGCGCGATGGCGAGCGCTGGACGTTCGTCCTGGAGGCGGGCCGGATGACGCGCGCCGAGTGGAACGTCCGCGGTCACCGATACACAGTGGAGTTGGAAGGAACAGGGCCGCACGGTCTTCCGCGGAAAGCGGTCTACAGGGATTGGGCGGCCTTTACGGAATTGAGGCTGGAGCTGGACGAGGTCGAACGTGTCGAGTCCTTTTCGCCGGACACCTGGACGCCCGATGCGCCGTAGCCTCGTGCTGCTGTTCGGGTTGATCGCCGCCGTCGGGTGCAACTACGGCTTCAGCGGCGGCGGCGGATTCCCACCCAGCCTCAGGACCATCTACATCGAGCCGTTCGAGAACGAGACCGTGCACTTCGAGCTCCAGGAGTTGGTCTACCAGGAGCTCTTCGCCGAGCTGCCGAGGCAGCTCGGCGTTCGCCCGGCGGGTAGGGAAGTGGCGGACGTGCTCGTCCGTGGCCGTATCGTCGGCTACGACGACGTCGCCCGGAGCTACACCGCCGGCGGGGCGAACCAGGTGGGCCAGGTGCTCGAGCACGAAGTCCTCGTTTCGATAGCCATCCAGATCATCGACACCCAGCGAAACGTGATCCTTTGGGAGTCGTCGAGACTCACCGGCCGGGGCACGTACAAGGTTTCGTCGCAGACGTACGACGAGGGTCGGAGGGTGGCGATCGAAGACTTGACGCGGCAGATCGTAGACGGCGCCCAATCACAGTGGTAATCCCACCCGAGACGGCGGCGCGCCGGCTACCCGGCCGCCGGGGTTCCCGCGGTGGGCCTTTCAACCCCAACACGAGTAAGGATTTCGCCATGAAGCGCTGGAGCTTGCGGCTGATCCCCCTGATGGCCCTCGTTCCGTTCCTTCTGGCCGCGGCGCCGGCCGAGGGTGGTGTGCGGATCGAGCATTTCTTCCTCGTATTCATTGCAATGCTCGTCTCCGCCAAGGTGTTCGGTGAGCTTGCGGAGCGGATCGGCCAGCCGGCGGTCCTCGGCGAGCTCATAGCCGGCGTGATCCTCGGCGGCAGCGTCCTCGGCGTCATCCCCGCAGACGGCCCGATCCATGAGACGATCCGGATCTTCGCGGAGGTCGGCGTCGCGCTCCTGCTCTTCGAGATCGGGCTGGAGACGGACCTCAAGGAGATGTTCCGCGTCGGGCCGGCGGCGTCTCTCGTCGCCGTGGTCGGCGTCACGGCGCCTTTCCTCCTCGGCTTCGCCTATTGGATGCTCGCGCAGCCCGACATCGGCGTGCACGCCGAAGGGATCAGCGATTCGATGGTCGCCATCTTCGTGGGCGCCACGCTGACCGCGACTTCGGTAGGGATCACGGCGCGCGTCCTCTCGGACCTCAAACGGATCCACACGCCCGAGGCGCGCGTGATCATCGGCGCGGCCGTCGTGGACGACGTCCTCGGCCTCGTGATTCTCGCCATCGTCTCCGGGCTCGCCGCGGGCGCCGCCCTCTCGTTCCTCGGCATGGCCAAGGTCTTCGCCGTTGCGGTGGGCTTCCTGGTGGCCGCCGTCATCATCGGCAATTTCGTGGCGCCGAAGCTCTTCAACTTCATCGACCGCATGCGCGTGCGCGGCGTGCTCCTGATCGGGGCCGTCAGTTTCGCGCTCCTGATCGCGGCGCTTGCCGGGCTCGCCGGCTCCGCGCTCATCATCGGGAGCTTCGCCGCCGGGCTCGTCCTCTCCTCCACGAACCAGTTCGACCTGATCGTGGAGAAAGTCGAGCCCGTCGCCGACATCTTCACGCCGCTCTTCTTCGTATCGATCGGCGCGTCGGTGGACGTCACGCTCTTCATCCCCGGCAGCGAGTCGTTCAATCCGGCGGTCCTGCTCGTGGGCGGGGTGCTCCTGATCATCGCGATCATCGGCAAGGTCGTGAGCGGCTATTCCGTCGGCTGGGGGAAGAACAAGCTCAGCCACCTGGCGATCGGCGTCGGGATGGTGCCCCGGGGCGAGGTGGGGCTGATCTTCGCGGACATCGGGCTCCGCCGTGGCATCCTCTCGCCCGAGGTCTTCAGTGCCGTGCTGATCATGGTCATGGCGACGACGTTCGTCGCGCCGCCGCTGCTCAAGTCCATCTTCCGCCGGGCGCGTCCCGAGTCCGAGGTCGAGGCGGTGCCGGCCGAAACCGCGGAACCCGCGGGCGTCGGGGCAGGGACGTGACGCTTCGTCTCGGGTCCCGGGGGAGCCGCCTCGCGCTGTGGCAGGCCGAGCACGTCAAGCGACGGCTCGAGGCGGCGCACCCCGGCCTCAAGGTCGAGATCCGGATCCTGCACACGACGGGCGACCGGATCACCGACGTGCCCCTTGCGCGCATCGGCGACAAGGGGCTTTTCACGAAGGAGATCGACCGGGCCGTCGTCGGGGGCGAGGTGGACGCCGCGGTGCATTCGTTGAAGGACGTGCCCACCCGGCTGGCCGACGGGCTGGCCATCGGCGCGGTACTCGAGCGCGAGGACCCACGCGATGTCTACATCCCCGCGGCCGACGCGGCGCAGTCGCTCGAGGCGCTTCCCGCCGGCGCGACCGTCGGGACCAGCTCGCTCCGCCGACGGGCGCAGCTCCTCCACCTGCGACCCGACCTGATCGTCCGGGATCTGCGCGGCAACCTCGACACCCGCATGAAGCGGCTCGCGGAGGGTGGCTACGACGCGATCATCCTCGCGCGGGCGGGGGTACGCCGA
>Ga0207864_1000437_pt1 | contig 59402 bp, 52 predicted proteins | sample HigsolmetaAR202D_FD_184834 | JGI IMG/M metagenome (GOLD analysis project Ga0207864, IMG submission 184834) | Ionic liquid and high solid enriched microbial communities from the Joint BioEnergy Institute, USA - AR20-2-D (SPAdes) (version 2) ...
GCCCGGCCGTGCTCTCTTCCGCTTCCTCCCCTTTCCGTCTCCCCCTCCGGCCCCCTCTCCCCATCATCATCTCGACTCGACTCCGCGCGGCGGCCCACCCTCCCCCTCAAGCCTCCACATCCAGCCGCCCGCCCCCCTTCTTCTCCCGATCTCCCCCCGTCTCCTCCTCCTCGTTCCCCTTGAGGTTCCTCACCGCGTTCAGCATTTCCACACTTTCGAGGTCCACCTGGTCCTCCCGGCGGACCACCTCCCCCGCCCTCTTCTCGCGCCGTGTCCTCTCCGCCTCGCGCGCCGCCACCCGCTCCGCCTGCCCCATCCCCGCCACCGACTGCGTCACCCCTGGAACAAACCCACTCATAACGGCCATATCGGCGACCTCTCCAACAAATATGCACGAACGTCACCGCCCCGCCCCCGAACACAGGTTATCGGGGCATCAAATCCCCTCCCCCCTTCCCGATCTCCTCTCCGCGGCGAACTAAATCCCGACCGTGTTCACCCCGCAGTCCACGTAGATCGTCTCGCCCGTCACCCCCGACGACAGGTCGCTCGCGAGGTACACCGCCGTCCGGCCCACGTCCCCGCCCTCCACCGGCCGGCGCAGCGGCGCCTTCTGCGACGCCTGCTCGATCATCGCCTCGGCCCCGCCCACCGCGCTGCTCGCCAGCGTCCGCAGGTACCCACCGGAGATGATGTTGACCCGCGTCCCCTCCGGCCCCAGCTCCCACGCCAGGTACCGCGCCGTGCACTCCAGCGCCGCCTTCGCCACCCCCATCACGTTGTACCCCGGCACCACCTTCTCCCCCCCGTAGTACGACATCGCCATCACCGATCCCCCCTTCCCCCCGTTCCCCTTCGCCAGCATCCCCCTCGCCCGGCGGCACATCGCCGCGAGCGTGTACGCCGAGACGTCCACCGCCGTCCTGAACGCCTCCCGCGGCGTCTCCACGAACTTTCCAGGCTGCAGCCACTCCCGGTCCGCGAACGCGATCGAGTGGACCAGGAAGTCCATCCTCCCGTCGAACGCCTCGCCGTACTTGGCGAAGACCTCGTCCAACTGCTCATCGCTGGACGCGTCCAGCGGCATCAGCCACGGCTTCGCCCCCTCCCCGAGGATCTCCTCGATGGCCCGCCGCGTCCGCCGCTCGTTCTTCTCCCCCGGCAGGTGCGTGAACGCGCACGTCGCCCCATGCTCCGTCAACGCCTTGGCGATGTGCCACGCGTACGACCGCTCGTTCGCCACACCCACCACCAACCCGACGCGTCCATCCAGCAGACCCATGGCATTCTCCCACGTGGTACGCCCGTCCGGGCCGTGTCTCCCCGCCTCCCTCTTCTCTCCGCCCTCCCCTCTCACATCTCCAATCTCAGATCACCAATCTCCCCCGCCCCCCCATCCCCCTCACCTTCACACCCCATCCCAAGTCCCCCCTCTGACAGGGGGCCTCCCCTCCCGCCTGACGCCGACAGGATACCCCCTCCCCTCCGGTCCATCCTTCCATCCACGTACCATCCCCACATGTCCGCCCCCATCGACCTCAACGCCGCCGACCTCGACACCGTCTGGTCCACGCTCGCCACAACAAACCTCCACCGCCGCCTCCTCCAACTCGCCCGCGACGAGGACCTCCCTCCCCCTGGCGACATCACCTCCCACATCGCCATCCCGGCGCACGCCCAGGGCCAGGCCGCCCTTGTCGTCCGCCAGCCCGGCATCCTCTCCGGCCTCCGCCTCCTCCCCGACCTCCTGCAACTCTTCGCCCCCAACACCGCCTTCCAGATCCGCGCCGCCGACGGCCGCCACGCCGACGCCGGCACCGTCGCCGCGATCCTTCAGGGCCCGCTCCGCGAGATCCTCGCGGCCGAGCGCACCCTCCTCAACCTCGTCGGCCGCCTCAGCGGCGTCGCCACCCGCACCGCCGAGTTCGTCCGCGCCGTTGAGGGCACCGGCGCCAAGATCTACGACACCCGCAAGACCACCCCCGGCCTGCGCATCCTCGAGAAGTACGCCGTCCGCTGCGGCGGCGGCATGGCCCACCGCCTCGGCCTCCACGACGCCGTCCTCATCAAGGACAACCACATCGCCGCGGCCGACCCCCCGGACCTCGCCGCCTGGCTCGCCTCCGCCGCGGCCAGGGCCCGCGCCCTCGCCCTCGAATCCGGCGCGCCGCTGGCCTTCGTCGAGTGCGAGGTGGACTCCCTCGCCCAACTTCAGGCGATCCTCGGCGCCGGCGGCTGCAACACCGACATCATCCTCCTCGACAACATGCCCGTGGACGACCTCCGCCGCGCCGTCGAGATGCGAGACCGCGCCGGCCTCAAAGGCCGCCTCCAACTCGAAGCCTCCGGCGGCGTCACCCTCCAGACCGTCCGCGCCATCGCCGAAACCGGCGTCGACCGCATCAGCGCCGGCGCTCTGACCCACAGCGTCTCATCACTCGACGTCGCGCTCGACATCGTCACCACCTGACTCGATCGTCACGTGGAGCCTCCCCCGTGGCACGGGCTTCGGGGGGGCAGCCCGTGCTCTCTTCCTCTCCCTCTCCTCCCCGCCTCCTCCGTCTCCCAGCCCCCTCTCCCCCATCCCCCTCACCTCCTCACCTCTTCATCTTCACCCCCTCCCAATCTCCCCCGCGATCTTCGCCGCCAGTTCCGCCCCTTCCTCCTTCCCGAGCGTCTTCGGCCGCCACACGATCCCCAGCCCTTCGCTCATCCCCGCCGTCCCGCCGGCATCCTCAAACTTGGGGATGATGTGGAAGTGCACGTGGAACACCGCCTGGTGCGCCGCCGCCCCGTTGTTCTGCAGCACGTTGTACGCCTTCGCCCCCGTCGCCCTCATCACCGCCCGGCACAGCCGCGGCAGCACCCGCCCGATCGCCGCCGCCGATTCCTCCGACAGCGCATCCAGCGTCGCCGCCGCCTCCTTCGGGATCACCAGCGTGTGCCCCTTCGACAGCGGCGCGATATCCAGGAACGCCAGCACCCGCTCATCCTCGTACACCTTGTGGCACGGGATCTCGCCTCGAACGATCTTGGAGAAGATGGTCTCAGCCATGCCGCAAGGGTAAGCCTCACCCCCGCCCGCCTCTCCCCCCGAGTGCCACGCCCGACCGCCCCGGGCGACCTTCTGGCGCCGCTGCGCGGCTCATCCCTCGACCGGCTCACCGTTCATCCCCTTGTCTCGCACTCGATTCCCTCTCCTCCTCCGCCCCCCCTCCTAAACTCCCCCGATGACCGCCCTGACCGCCGGCGGAGCCGGCCCGTCCATCCGCACCCTTCCTCCCCTCCTGGTCAACCAGATCGCGGCCGGCGAGGTCGTCGAACGCCCCGCCTCCGTCGTCAAGGAACTCGTGGACAACTCCCTCGACGCCGGCGCCTCGCGCATCGCCATCGACCTCGAATCCGGCGGCATCGAACTCGTCCGCGTCACCGACGACGGCCGCGGCATCCCCGCCGCCGACCTCCCCCTCGCCCCCGCTCCACACGCCACCTCCAAGATCGCCACCCCCGAGGACCTCGACCGCATCGCCACCATGGGCTTCCGCGGCGAGGCCCTCGCCTCCATCGCCTCCGTCGCCCGCCTCTCCATCCGCTCCCGCACCGCCGCGGACCCCGGCGCCTCCATCATCGAAGCCGAGGGCGAGTCCATCGGGCCCGTCCGTCCCGCCGCCGGCCCCGTCGGCACCTGCGTCACCGTCCGCAACCTCTTCTTCAACACCCCCGCGCGTCGCAAGTTCCTCCGCACCCCGACGACGGAACTCGGCCACTGCCGCGACATCGTCGAGTCCCTCGCCATGTCCCATCCCGCCGTCGGCTTCACCCTCACCGCCGACGGCCGGACCCTCCTCGACCTCCCCCCCAACCAGTCCCCCCGCGAGCGGATCATCGCCATCCTCGGCGGCGAACTCGAATCCCAGCTCATCGAGGTCCACGCCGACCATCTCGACGATGCCCGCGGCGTCGCCCTCTGGGGCATGGCCGGCCTCCCCTCCCTCGCCCGCGCGACCACCAAGAGCCAGTTCACCTTCCTCAACGGCCGCCCCATCCGCGACAAGACCGTCCAGCACGCCGTCCGCGAGGCCTACCGCGGCCTCATCGAGCCGGGCCGCTTCCCCACCATCGTCCTCCTCATCGAGATGAACCCCGCCGCGGTGGACGTCAACGTCCACCCGCAGAAACTCGAAGTCCGCTTCCGCGACTCCTCCCTCGTCCACTCCACCATCCTCCGCTCCATCCGCGACGCCCTCCGCGCCGCCGACCTCACCCCCACCTTCCACGCCCCCGGTTTCGGTTCGCGCCCCGGCGGCGACCGCGCCATCCTGCCGAGCAGCAGTGGGCGGGAGAGCAGTGGTGGGGGCGGTGGGGGAGGTGGCGGGGGTGGGGGGGCGGCCGCGACCGCAAGTCCCTCCACTCCCCCCGGCGCGACGTCCGCCTTCGCCGCGTACTTCAACCGCCCCCACCCCGCCTCCACCGCCCCCGGCGAGCGCTTCAACTACGCCGCGATCCGCGAGGCCATCGACGCCGCCGGACCGGTGGCCGGCCCGCCCGCCCCTGCCGGCGCCGACCCCGCCGACGGCCCCACCATCATCGAGCCCCCGCGTCCCGCCGAGCGCGTCCTGCAAGTCCACAACTCCTTCGTCGTCACCCAGGACGAGCACGGCCTGGTGATCGTGGACCAGCACGCCCTCCACGAGCGCGTCATGTTCGAGGAACTCCTCCACCGCATCACCGGCGCCGGCGGCGACGGCAGCCTGGAGAGCCAGCGTCTTCTCGTCCCAGAGACCGTCGAGGCCACCGCGCTCCAGATCGAGCGCCTCCCCGACCTCGCCCCCCTGCTGCAGCGCCTCGGCATCGAACTCACGCCCATCGGCCCCGCCGCGGTCGCGATCAACGCCTTTCCCACCTTCCTCTTCGACCGCAACGTCGAGCCCGCCCCCTTCATCCGCGAACTGCTCGAGAAGGCCGAGTCCAGCGCCTTCGTCCCCCAGAGCGAGGAGGCCCTTCACGAGGTCCTCGACATGATGGCTTGCAAGGCCGCGATCAAGGCCGGCGACCGCATGACCGAGGCCGAACTCCTCCACCTCCTCAAACTCCGCGAGACCGTCGAGCGTTCCAGCAACTGCCCCCACGGCCGTCCCACGAGCATCCGCCTCACCATCCGCGAACTCGAGAAGCGCTTCGGCCGCGCCTGATTCGCACCTCCCCTCGCGCACAACCACACCAAAGGGGGCCTCGAGCGCAAGTTCGAGGCCGAACGTTCCTGCGCCTCGCTTCGCGAGAAGAAGGCCCGTCACCGAGACAGAGGGAACGAAGGCATTCAAAGAACGCAAAGTGAATGGGGCAGGCGGAACAGCGCGGCAGACGCCAAGGGCTTGCGTCACCGGGCACGCCGACTCGGCTCAGGCTCCATCCACCCCGGCCCACTTCAAACTCAGATCCCCTTTTTCTCTGTGCCCACTCTGCGCCTCTGTGCCTCTGTGGTGGATCTTCCTCCCCGTCCTCCCTTCCTCATGCTCCCCGCCCGTCACGGCCACCACACCCGCACCACCCCCACCTCGCTCCTGCCCCCATCGATCACGAACCGGCTCGCCGCCGGGACCTCCTGCACCGCCAGCCCCGCCCTCGTCAGCCGCTCCGCCGGCGCGTGCTCCTCCCCCTCCCTCGCCTCCTTCCGCACGAGCACCCCCCACACCTCCCCGCTCTCTCGCACGCGTTCCACAAACTCGTGCATCTCCCACGCCTCTCCCCCCGCGATCCCCGCCCGCAGCCCCGTCTCCCCCACGTGCTGCACCCACCGCCCCGCGTAGTAGTCCACCGCCGGCGTTCTGAACTCGAACGTCACCAGCCGCTCCGCGTTGATCCCGTACCCCTCCTGGAGCACCTCCATCACCAGCGCCCGCGGGCTCCGCTCCCCCTCGTACACCTCCCGCCCGTACCCGTACCACCACGCCTGCCCCAGCGCCAGCGCCGCCACGCACGCCCCCAGCCACCCGCGCACCACGCCCGGCCGCCGCGCATCGCGCACCCACGTCGCCACGAACATCCCCCCCAGCATCGCGATCCCCGGCCACACCGGCGTCAGGTACCTCGCCACGCCCTTCCCGAGCATCGAGAACGCCACCAGCCCCAGCCCCACCCACGCCGCCACCACCCACCACCCCAGCCCCCACCGCGGCCGGTCCTTCACCAGCCATACCACCGCCGCGATCGCCGCCACCGACGCCATCCCCACCCCGTACCCCGCCGCCCCAAGGTTCACCAGCGGAGACTCCGGCGCCAGCAGCCGCAGGTTGTCCCCCGCCTCCTCCGCCGCCAGCCCCATCGCCGCGGCCTCCCCGACCCGGCCCGCCACCACCTTCCCCCACCACCACACCGCTCCCATCGGCGCCCCCAGCACGATCACCGGGTGCGTCCGCGACCACACCGTGAAGACCGCCATCCCCCGCTCCCGCCGCAGCACCAGCCTCGACGCGACCAGCCCCACCACCCCACCGCACGCCCCCAGCAGCACCACCCCCGGGGCATCCCCCGCCGCGTCCGCATGCAGCGCCCCCGCCCCGCCCGCGAGCAGGAACCCCGCCGCGAACCCCGCGACGTTCACCCACGCCGGCGCCGTCCTCGCCTCGACGTCCCGCTCCGGCGGGGCCGGGCGGAACGGCCGCACGTCCAGCCGCTCACCGGTGAACGCCCCCCACAGCGCGATCCCCCCGTACCCCGCCAGCGCGATCACCAGCACCCCCGGCGGCCCCTTCGTCATCGCCGCCCCGATCGCCGCGGCCGTCGCCAGCGCGATCCACCCCCAGTGCTCCCGCCGCCGCGCCCGCGCGTGCTCCCACGCCGCGAACACCGCGCCCACGGACACGACGACAAACGGAACGAGCAGGATGTCCAGTTCCCCGATCCGGCTCGAGCGGACGTACAGCACCCCCGTCGCCAGCATCACCGCCGCCCACAGCGCCGACTCCCGCGCCCACTCGCGCCGCGTATCGCGCTCCCCAGCCACGTCGGGCGAGCAGTGGGGGAGGGGGGGATCGTGCGATCCCAGGATCCGCCGCGCGGTGAAGTACGTCCCCACCACCCCCAGCATCCCCGCCAGCGCGACCGTCAGCCGCAACCCGTACAGCCCCACCTCTCCCCCGGTGGCCCTGGCCGCCGCGCGCTGGCACCAGTAGATCATCGGCGGCTTCGCCAGGTACGGCTTCCCGTTGATCGTCGGGACGAGCCACTCCCCGCGCTGCTGCATCTCCCGCGCGACGACCAGCCGCTGCCCCTCCTGCCAGTTCGTCACCCCGTGCGTCGCCAGCCCCGTGGCGTACACCACAGCGCACAGGGCAATGAGCAGCACGACGTCCCGCCGCGTCACCGCCACGCCCCCTGTCGCTGCGCCGCCCGTTGCCGCGCTGCCCGACGACGCCGCATCCCCTGTTCTGAAGCCGCGTAGCAGCGCCGGAACGCGGTGCAGGGCTCCGCCGGCGCATCACCGGCGGAGCCCCGGCTGAATCCAGGCGATATCAGCATCGTTCCGGGGAGGATGCGAGCCCCGAAGGGGCGCCGCCCCGCTCGCTCACCAGCGCTCCCCCGCGCACGAAGAGCGCCGCGCCCCCTCGCCCTTCCCCTTGTGCAACTCGCCGCGCGCCCGCTCACGCGTTGTCCAGGATCTCCACCGTCTTGAACGGCCGACCCGCGAGCATCTCCAGCGACGCCCCGCCCCCCGTGCTCACGTGCGACACCCGGTCCGCCACGCCGAACTTCTCCGCCGCGGCCGCGCTGTCCCCGCCCCCGACGATCGACACCGCGCCGTTCTTCTCCGTGGCGCTTGCGATCGCGTTGGCGACCTGCATCGTCCCCACCGAATACGGCTGCCACTCGAACACCCCCATCGGCCCGTTCCACACGATCGTCTTCGCCTTCCGCAGGATCATCCCGTACTGCGTCTGCGTCTTGGGGCCGATGTCCAGGCCCATGTACCCGTCGCCGATCTCCTCCTCGAACACCTGCGTGCTCCCCCCCGTCTCCGCGAAGACCGTCGAGCAGACGTGGTCCTGAGGCAGGTGCAGCTCCGTCTTGTACTGCGCCGCCTTGTCCAGGATCGCCTTGGCGTCCTTCAGCCGGTCGCTCTCCACCCGGCTGCTGCCCACCTTCTTCCCCAGCGCCGCCAGGAACGTGTAGGCCATCGCCCCCCCGATCAGCACCGCGTCCGTCTTCGGCAGCAGGTTCTCGATCACCGGCACCTTGTCCGCCACCTTCGCTCCCCCCAGCACCACCACGAACGGCTTCGCCGGGCTCGCCAGCGCATCGCCGAGGAACTTCAGCTCCTTCTCCAGCAGCAGCCCCGCCACCCTCGGCTTCCCCTCCATCGCCAGCGGCACCGCGTACATCGACGCATCCTCCCGGTGCGCCGTCCCGAAGGCGTCGTTGACGTACACGTCCCCGTACGCCGCCAGTTTCGCCGCGAACGCCGGCTCCCCCTTCTTCTCCTCCTTGTGGAACCGCAGGTTCTCCAGCAGCACCACCTCCCCCGGCTTCATCCCCGCGACCGCCGCGGCCGCCTGCTCGTCCACGCAGTCGCGGCTCGGGAAGATGACCTTCGCCCCGTCAAGCATCCCCTCCAGCGCCTTCGCCACCGGCTCCAGCGAATGCTCCGCCTCGTACCCCGTCCCCTCCGGTCGTCCCAGGTGCGACATCAGCACCACCGCCCCCCCGCGGCTGAGCACGCTCTTGATCGTCGGCACGGCCCCGCGGATCCGCCGGTCGTCCGTGATCTTCCCGTTCTCGATGGGGACGTTGAAGTCCACACGGATCAGCACCCGCTTGCCCGCCACGTCCACCGCATCGATCGTCTTTTTCGCCATCGGAGCCTCTCCCACGCCTGCCCGGGCGACCAACCGCCCCAGGGGGGAACCATCCTAGCCCCGTCCCTCCATGGCGCGCCCCCCCACGCCGAGGATGAGCCTCCTCTTCTCACTCCCTTGCCTCCTCCTCCTGCGGCGAATCCTCGGGTCTCTCTTCCTCTCCCGAGATGCTCTCCCGCTCCCCCCAACGAAAAACCCCCTCCGGTCTGGAGGGGGTCAAGAGGTGGTCTTCATCACGCTCGGGCTCAGGCCGTCTGCCCGTTCCGGCGCCCCGGCTCCCCATTCAGCTCCGCCCCGCCGTTCTCCTGCAGGACCTTCTCCGCCTTCGTCCGCAGCACCGCGGCCCCCTCGTTGGTCAGACGCTCCCGCATCCGCCGCAACTGCGCCTGCACCGACCCGTCGATCAACTGGTCGCCGATCTGCAGCTTGATCCCCCCGATCATCGAGCCGTCGGTGTACGGGTGCACCACCGGCTCCTTCCCCAGCACCGCCCGCAGGCGAGACCGGATCGACTCCAGCTCCTCGCTGCTCAGCGGCGACGCGGTGTACACGTCCACCTCCACCCGCCCGAACGCCTCCTGCACCAGCATGTCGAAGGCCGCGACGATCGGCGCCAGATGCCCGGTGCGCCCCTTGCGGTTCAGCACCTGCAGGAACCGCAGCGTCAGGTCCGACACCCGCCCCTTGAAGATCCGGTCCAGCGCCTCCGCGCGGGCCGCCGCCGGCACGATCCGCGACGACAGGAACTCGCTGAACTTCGCGTCCCCGCGAGCGAGGTCCAGGATCTCCTCAAGCTCCCCCAGCGTCTCCTCGATCGCCGCCTGCCCGCCCGCCTCCTCGGCGAGCTGGAACAGCGTCTTGGCGTACATCCGGGCGACGGCGTCGGGCGCGGCTTCAGTCAGTGGCATGGTGTCCGTCCGAGTGCTGCGTGCTGCGTGCTGTGTGCTGCCTGTCGTGCGCTGCGTGCCGAGGCGCCGACGGCGCATCGGCTCACCGGTCCTTCCTCACCCCCGCGCCACGTTCTCCAACTGCCCCAGCGACTCCTCGAGCAGCCGCCGCTGGTCCGCCGGGTTCACCTCGCGCTGCAGGATCTTCCCCGCCCACTCCGAGGCGATGTTCACGCTCTCGGCGTAGATCTCCGCCAGCGCCGCCCGCTTGGCCGCCTCGATGTCCCGGCGCGCCCGGTCCCGCATCGCCGCCAGCTCCGCGTCGGCCTTGGCCTTCAGCTCCGCGGCCATCGCCTGCTGCTGCGCCTTGGTCTCTTCCAGCATCCGCTGCGCCTCGGCCCGCGCCTCGGCCAGGTTCTTCTCGTACTGCTTCAGCGCGGCCTTGGCCTGCTCCTGCGCCATCTCCGCCGCCTCGATCTCGCTGCGGATCTTGTTCTCTCGCTCCTCCAGCGCCTTGCTGATCTTCGGCCACACCTTCGTCCCGAGGACCAGCGCCACGAGCAGGAAGACCACGACCGACGTGATGCCCGTCGCGATGCCCTGCTGCACGGTCGGGATGGCCCCCACGGCCTCGCCGTGGGCGCCGTCTTCCCCGGCCAGCGCCGCGGCCGCGCCGGCGAACACGATCAGGGCGGAAGGAACGATTCGGGAGAGTCTCATGCGGATTGCTCCGGGGGGATTCAACGTGTGGAAGCGAAGGCCCGGCCCGCCCCTTCGGGCCGGCCGGGCGTGATCCGTTCGCCTGTTCAGGCCAGGAAGCCCGCGGCGACGCCGAACAGCGTGGCGCCCTCGATGAACACCGCGAGGATGATCGCCGCCGTCTGGATGCGGCCGGCGATCTCCGGCTGGCGGGCCATCGACTCCGTCGCGGCCCGGCCGATCAGGCCGATGCCCACGCCGGCGCCCACGATCGCCAGGCCGCCGCCCAGCACCGCCAGGCCCTTGCCCAGCGAGGCGCCCGCCGCAGCCTCCTGCGCCATCGCGGGGGTCGCCGCGGCGGCCATGGCCATGAACGGGAGGAACTTGGTCATCAGGGTCTTCATCTTTCCGATCCTTCTCTTCTGTTCACGAGTGGTGCAGGCCGCCCGGGCCTCGCCAGGGCGGCAGGGCCCGTTATTCACGCGGGGGAAACGTGGGCGTGCTCGTGGCCTGTGGCGCGGCCATGCTCGTGATCATGGCCGTGCTCGTGTTCGTGCTCGTGCTCGTCGTGGTCCATCAGCGCGATGAAGACGGTCGTCAGGAACATGAAGACGAACGCCTGCATGAACGCGACGAAGATCTCCAGCAGGAAGATCGCGAAGCCGCCCACGATGGAGATCAGCGTGACCGGCCCCTTCACCACCAGGCTCTGGTCCGCCACCATCGCGACGAACCCGATCAGCGTCGCCAGCAGGATGTGCCCGCCGGTCATGTTCGCGAACAGACGCATCGCCAGCGCGAACGGCTTGATGAACAGCTGGCTCGCCAGCTCCAGGAAGAAGATCAGCACCGACGCCGGGAACGGCGCCCCCGCCGTCAGGTGCTTGAGGTACCCGACGATCCCCAGGTGCTTCACCGCCACCAGGTTGAAGAAGATCGCCGAGATCACCGCCAGCACGCCGGTGACCCAGATGTTCTGCGTCGCCGTCCCGCCGATCGGCGCCCGGTGCGACGCCCGCAGCTCCGGGCTCAGCAGGTGCACCAGGTCCAGCAGCGGCACCAGCCCCAGCAGGTTGTTCACCAGGATGAAGAAGAAGATCGTCCACAGGAACGGCATCAGCCGGTTCGTCCGCTCCCCCAGCAGCGGCCGCGCCACTTCCTCCCGCAGGTACACGCAGATCACCTCGAGCATGTGCGCGAAGCGGTTCTTCGTCACGTACCCGTCCGCCCCGATCCGCTTCGCCGCCCACAGCCCGACCCCGATCAGGATCAGCGCGCTCAGCACCAGGTTCCCCTGGTTGGCCGACCACAGCCACAGCCCGTTCTCGGTGACGGTGAAGGGATGGTTGTAGACGTGCGACGCCGGGTCGGCCGCCGCGAGCGTGTTGAGCCAATGCATCAGGCCGCACTCCTCGATCCGCCGCCCGCGCCGCCCTCAGGCCGCGCGCCCGGCGTGTGATCCGTCCCCGCCCCGTTGCCCCCTCCGCTCCCGCCCCCCGCACGGCACGCCTCCCGCCGCATCAGCAGCCAGGCCGCCGCCGCCCCCTCCGCAATCATCATCACCCCCGTCCCCGCCAGCACCCCGTACACCACCGGCCGCCGCTCCAGCCCCTGCACCTCGATCAGCGCCAGCATCGCCCCCAGCGCCAGCAGCGTCCGCGCCGCCGACACCCCCAGCACCGCCAGCCCCCACACGCCCGGCGGGATCACCCGCGGCCCCAGCAGCGGCACCACCCCCAGCGCCGCCCCCGCCCCCAGCACCCCAGCCAGCGCCGTCAGCACCGGCGGCTCCCCGCCCGCCCCTCGCGCCGCCAGCAGCCCCAGCATCACGCTCGCCACCGCCGCCGCCGCGATCACCGCGCCGTAGTGCGTGCGAGGAATTGGGGCCAGTTCGGTGCTCACCAGGGCCTCCAGCGATCCGTCCGCGATGCAGCGCCCGCGGCAACCCTCACCCCCTCCCAGAAAGGGCCGGATGATAGGTTCTGAATGCCCCGCTGGCGAGAGCGCCGCCACCCCCCCGGGAGGCCCCTTACGACCGCCCTGCTCCCCCTCCGCCCCGCCGCGCCCGATCCTGTGCGTTGCTCCGCTGGATCAGCCGCCACGTCCCCGCCACGAACCCCACCCCCAGCCCCACCAGCAGCCCTGTCGGCGACGATCCAAGCCACCGGTCGATCAGGTACCCCGCTCCGCCTCCCGCCGCGGCCGTGAACAGGAAGTCCAGCCCCATCGCCAGCGCCGCCCCCAGGTCCCCCAGCCCGCTCCCGAAGTCGCGTTTGGCCGGCGGCCGCTTCGACGGATGATCGATCGGCCGCCGCAGCACCTCCGGAATCTCCAGCCGCGGATCCCGCGCCGGCGTCCCGTTCCCCTCTTCGAACTCCTCCTGTTCCCGTTCTTCCACCACCACACCTCCTCCCGTCCGTGGCACGGGCTTCCAGCCCGTGCTCTCCTTCTCTCCCTTTTCCTCCCCCGCCTCTTCCGCCCCCCTCACTCCCTCCGGGTGCCGCGGCTGGGCGCTTGGGGGGGCGGGCCGTGCTCTCTTCCTCTTTCTCTCCTTTCCGTCTCCCCCTCCGGCCCCCGCTCCCCTGGGGAGGGCGGGAGAGGGCAGGGGTGAGGGCTCCATGGCCCCCCTCTTCCCTCTACATGGCTTCCCGACTCCCCCTCACCTCTTCACCTCCACGCCTGCTCACCTCCTCATCCCCTCACCCCACCCCTCCTCAGAACCCAAGCACCTTCGCCGCATACCTCTGCGCGACCGCGATCGCCTCCCGGGTCTTCCCCACCTCCGTCCCGCCCCCCTGGGCCGTGCTGGGCTTCCCGCCTCCCTTCCCGCCGACCACCTCCGCCGCGGCGCGCACCCAGTCCCCCGCCTTCAGCCCGCGCTTCACCAGCCCCTCCGGCACGCCCGCGATGATGCTCACCTTCCCCTCCGCCTCGTCCGGGCTCAGCAGCATCACCGCCGACCGCGGCGAGGCCTTCATCACCGCGTCGAGCGCCGCCTGCAGCGCCCCGCGGTCCGACCCCGCCTCGATCGTGTTCACCACGACCTCCTGCATCGACGCCGCGGCCGACTCCCCGATCCGCCGCGCCACCTCCGCCGCCTCCGCCGCGCGCGCCGCGGCCGCACGCTTCTGCGCCTGCTTCACGCGCTCCTGAAGCTCCGCCGCCTTCGCCCGCAGTTCCGCCTTCCGGGCCGCCGGCAGCGTCATCGCATCGATCTCCCCCGTGATCGACGCCAGTTCCGCCCCCAGTTCCTCGTCCCCCAGCCCCGCCGCCGCCTCCAGCCGCTTCGCGACGTTCTCCGCCGCGGCGTGCGCCGCCTGCGCCGCCACCCCGCTGATCGCCACCACCCGCCGGATCCCCTTCGCGACCGCCTCCTCCTCCGTCAGCGCGAACGCCCCGATCTCCCGCGTGTTCCCCACGTGCGTCCCCCCGCAGAACTCGACGGAGTACTTCCTCCACTCGGGATTCGTCGTGTTGTCCAGCAGGGCCGACACCGGCGCCCCGATCGACACCACCCGCACCGGGTCCGGGTACGCCTCCCCGAAGACCGCCCGCAACCCCGTGATGCTCCGCGCCAGGTTCAGCGGCGCCGTCTCCGCGTACACCGGCAGCCCCGCCTCGATCTTCTCCCGCACCATCCGCTCGATCGCCCCCAGTTCCGCCGGCGACACCGGCTTGGCGTGCGAGAAGTCGAACCGCAGCCGGTCCGGCGCCACCAGCGACCCGCGCTGCTCGACGCCCTCTCCGAGCGCCTCGCGCAGCGCCCAGTTCAGCAGGTGCGTCGCCGTGTGGTTCGCCATGATCTGCGACCGCCGCTGCCCCTCGACGAACAGCTGCACATCATCCCCCACGCGGATCTCCCCGCGCACCACCCGCCCCACGTGCAGCACGTACCCCCCGTACACCGCCACGTGCTCCACCCTGAACTCCCCGCCCACGTTCGCGTCCCCCGCCCCGCTCCGCGCCTCGCGCGTCACGAGCATCCGCCCCTCGTCCGACTCCTGCCCGCCCATCTCGGCGTAGAAGTTCGTCCGATCCAGCACGATCCCCACCTGCCGCCCCGGCCCCCCCGCGGAGGCGTGCTCGTCGAAGTTCAGCCCGTTGTAGATCGCCTTCACCGTCGCGCGGATGTCGCGCGTCCCGTACTTCTCGCGGTCGTCCGTCGGCGCCACCCCCATCGCCCGCAGCGCCGCCACCGCCTCCCCGCTCAGCGCCAGCCCCTCCTGCCCCGCGCCGAACTTCCCTCCCGCGCGCGCCCTCTCCCTCGCCCCCTCCATCAGCCGCTCGAACCCGGCCAGGTCCACCCGCAGCCCCCGCTCCTCCGCCATCAGCTGCGTCAGGTCCACCGGGAAGCCGTACGTGTCGTACAGCTTGAAGACGTCCTCCCCGCCGATCACCGGCGGCTCCACGAAGACGTGGTTGATCCACGCCGGACGCACCGCCCCCACCGGGACCTCCAGGATCTCCGGCCCCTGCGCCCCGACGGTCTCCAGCGCCGCCACCTCCACCACGATCTCCCCGTCCCGCCGCCGCTGCGACACCTGCGTCTTCCGCGCCGCGATCCCCGGCTTGAGCGTCCCCTGCACGATCGCCCGCGCGCACGCCTCGTCGAACAGCCCCACCCCGCGGTCCAGCGTCCGCCCGAAGCTCTCCTCCTCGTCCAGGATGATCGACGCCACCCGCTGCGGGTCGCGCCGCAGCTCCGGGAACGCCTCCCCCATCCGCTCCACCACCACCGGCACGAGCCGGCTGAAGAACCCCGTCCTCGCCCCCAGCATCTGCCGCCCGTACCGCACCGCCCGCCGCAGGATCCGCCGCAGCACGTACCCCCGCCCCTCGTTGCTCGGCACCGCCCCGTCCGTGATCGCGAACGTCAGCGCCCGGATGTGGTCCGCGATCACCCGGTACGCCGTGTCCACCTTGTCCTTGTCCGCCTCCCCCAGCCGCCCCATGTACGGCCTCGCCCCCGTCACCCGCTCGATCGCCGCGAAGATCGGCGTGAACACGTCCGTGTCGTAGTTGCTCCGCTTGTTCTGGAGCACCGACACCAGCCGCTCGAACCCCATCCCCGTGTCGATGTGCTTCGCCGGCAGCGGCCGCAGGCTCCCGTCCTCCTCCCGGTTGAACTGGATGAACACGTGGTTCCAGATCTCGATCACGTCCGGGTCGCCCGCGTTCACCAGGTGCGCCGCCTCGCGCCCCCCGATCCGGTCGAAGTGGATCTCCGAGCACGGCCCGCACGGACCGGTCTCCCCCATCTCCCAGAAGTTGTCCTTCATGCTCCCCGGGAGCACGTGCGCCGCCGGCAGGTGCTCCAGCCAGATCTCCTTCGCCTCCAGGTCCGGCTCCAGCCCCGCCTCCTTGTCCCCGCCGAAGTACGTCGCGTACAGCCGGTCCTTCGGGATCCCGAAGACCTCCGTCAGCAGCTCCATCCCCCAGGCGATCGACTCCCGCTTGAAGTAGTCCCCGAACGACCAGTTCCCCAGCATCTCGAAGAACGTGTGGTGGTACGTGTCCTTCCCCACGTCCTCCAGGTCGTTGTGCTTCCCCCCGGCGCGGATGCACTTCTGGCTGTTCACCGCCCGCTTCAGCCGCCCCAGCTCGCTCCCCGGGTCCGCCTGGCCGAGGAAGATCGGCTTGAACTGGTTCATCCCCGCGTTGGTGAACAGCAGCGTCGGGTCGTCCACCGGCACCACCGGGCTCGACGGGACGAACGTGTGCCCCTCCGCCCCCGGCCCCGGCTTGGACCGGAAGAAGTCGATGAACATCGAGCGGACCTGGTCGGCCGGGAACATCGGCGGGTAAGCGGGCGTGGAGTGGCGGGACGGGGGCATGGGCATCCTTACAAAAAGGAAAAGGCATCAACTATAGGAACCGCCCGCCCGGCCTCCCCGGCCGTCACCGCCGCGCCCGGAGTGCCCGGCGCCAGGCGCCGAGTGCCCGGCGCCCGCCTCCCAACCCTCCCCGCCACCACGCCTCGCTCACCTTCCACCCCTCACATCTTCCCCAACTCACCCCAACCGCCTCCCCTCGCCGATTCACCTCTCTAGACTGCCCCCTCCATCACCCCGCCACTTCCTTTTCCAGGCACGATCCGAACCAACCCGTCCCTCCCCCATGCGCCATTGCGACCTCTGCATCATCGGCTCCGGTCCCGGCGGCCAGAAGGCCGCCATCCAGGCCGCCAAACTCGGGAAAGACGTCGTCGTCGTCGAGAAGATGGAGTTCGTCGGCGGCGTCGCCATCAACACCGGCACCATCCCCAGCAAGGCCCTCCGCGAGGCCGTCCTCGCCGTCACCAACGTCCGCGCCCACGCCCACTCCGACGGCTTCCGCGACCTCGACCGCCGCGACCTCCTCCGCCGCCTCACCGACTACTGCAACCGCGTCATCCGCGCCGAGGTAGACCTCGTCCGCGGCCACTTCCTCTCCAACGGCATCGAGCTCGTCTCCGGCCACGGCTCCTTCCTCGACCCCAGGACCGTCCTCGTCTCCGGCCCCCGCGGCGACGAGAAGATCTCCGCCGACTACATCCTCATCGCCACCGGCACCACCCCCGCCCGCCCCGAGAACATCCCCTTCGACGGCCACAACGTCATCACCTCCGACGACGTCCTCAGGCTCCCCTACCTCCCCCGCTCCATGATCATCGTCGGCGGCGGCGTCATCGGCACCGAGTACGCCTCCATGCTCTCCCTCCTCGGCGTCCGCGTCACCCTCGTCGAGGGCCGCAAGCGGCTCCTCGAGTTCGTGGACTCCGAGATCTCCGAGGCCCTCCAGTACCACCTCCGCCAGTCCGGCATGACCCTCCGCCTCGGCGAGCAGGTCGTCACCATCCGGCTCATCGAGCCCACCCCCGGCGCGCGCGTCGAGTCCCCCATGATGGTCGAGGCCGTCCTCGAGTCCGGCAAGACCCTCCGCGCCGACTGCCTCATGTACTGCGTCGGCCGCCAGGGCGCCACCGCCGGCCTCAACCTCGCCGCCGCGGGCCTCACCGCCGACGCCCGCGGCCGCATCGACGTCAACGAGCACTACCAGACCGCCGTCCCCCACATCTACGCCTGCGGCGACGTCATCGGCTTCCCCGCCCTCGCCTCCACCTCCATGGAGCAGGGCCGCCTCGCCGCCTGCCACATGTTCGGCGTCCACGCCCAGTCCTTCCCCCGCCTCTTCCCCTACGGCATCTACTCCATCCCCGAGATCTCCATGGTCGGCTGGACCGAGGAGCGCCTCACCGAGGAGGGCATCCCCTACGAGGCCGGCATCGCCCAGTACCGCGAGATCGCCCGCGGCCAGCTCATCGGCGACGACATCGGCATGCTCAAACTCCTCATCCACCAGGACTCCCGCACCGTCCTGGGCGTCCACGCCATCGGCACCGGCGCGACGGAACTCATCCACATCGGCCAGGCCGTCATGGCCTTCAACGGCACCGCCGACTACTTCATCAACACCGTCTTCAACTACCCCACCCTCGCCGAGTGCTACAAGGTCGCCGCCCTCAACGGCCTCAACAAACTCCGCAGCGTCTGACCTCCCCGTGGCACGGGCTTCCAGCCCGTGCTCTCCTCCTCCTCCCCGTCTCAAGCCTCGCACCACGCCACTCGCCCGGCCCCGCCCCCTCTCCCGCCCTCTTCCTTTCAAACCACATCTCTGATCTCAGATCCTCCCTCCCCACAGCCTCATCACATCTTGCGCTTCTCCTCCTTCTCCTCGTCCACCGCCCCAAGCCGCTTTCGTATCTTGTCACGCTCCGCCTTTTCGTCCGCTTCCCTCGTCGTCGGCCATCGCAACTCGATCGTCCACGACTTCCCCCCCTTCTCGTCGTTCGTCTCCTCGACCCTCGTCACGTCGAAGATCGTCCCCGGCGGCACGAGGTACTCCTGCTGCTGTCGGTTGAAGCGCGACAGGTTCACGGCCGGCGATTCGCCCACAAGCACCAGCAGCGTGTTGCTCTGCGGAACGGGCGCCTGCTTGAGCAGGCTGAACGCCTCGAAGCACCGCGTCGTGTACGTCTTCAAGTTCGTAATACTCTTGATCGTCGACTCATTCAGATACAGCCGCCGATACAGCGTCGCCTTTGTCCGGTTCTTCTCCGAGAGAGCCTCCATCTCCTCCAGGAGGCGGTTGAACGTCGTCGCGGCCTGGCGCCGATGGATCTCCGACCTGATCGCCGTCTCGCCCCGCAGGATCTTGTTGATCTCCCCCGTGACCTTCAGCCCTCCCGCCTCCGACACGCCGGTGTTCCCCGTCCATGAGCGCAGAAATGGGTACTTCGCGGCCAGATCTTTGTCACCTCTTCCGAATAACTTGTTGATCACCGTCGCCTCCTTCCCCCCGCGACGCTCCCGCCCCCAGCGTACCAGCTCCCCGCAGGATCCCCAAGTCCCCCTCGCCAAACTTCCAGGCTCACTCCCGCCGCGTCGCCACATTCACACACCGATGTGTGCTGGTCGCCTCCATTGCCTGTCCAGTTACCCCACATCCCCCCTCCTCCCCCCTCATCAGGTGCCTCGCGCCCCGTCCGCCACGGCGGCCGCCCGACCGGCGTCCCCGTCGGCCGCCCGATGGTTGCCGCGGCCGCCCCGCACGCCGGCCCCCTCCCCGTGCACGCCGCGACGTTCCGCCCCTTCGTGCTCCACTCCCACACGGGCCTGATCGCCCCCGTCCTCTCCCCCACGAACGACGCCCTCTCCGTGGTGCACGTCCGCGACGCGCCGACCCCCGAGGAGATGGCCGCGGGCCACGCACGCGCGGCCGAAGTCCTCGCCGCCGTCTCCACCACTCTCTCCCTCACCCGCGCCGTCCAAGCCGCCCGCCGCCGCAAAACCCCGCACCTCTGCCCCGCCCACACCTACGACCGCACCGGCCTCCCCGCCGTCCCACCGCCGCAGGATCACGTTCACTGCCGCCGCGACCACCGCCAGCACGAACGCTCCCAGCACCAACCACGACGAACCCATCTCGACTCCAGCGCACACCGCCCCCATCTCCCCGTCCTCCCACACACACTCACACACATCAGCAGAACCCCCAGCCTACCACATTCCGCCCCCGGCCGCGACCCCACGTCGGCGCACGCAACCACCGCGGCACAACGCCGTGCGACCACCCACCACAACATCGTGGTCAAACCCTCCCCCACGGCGCCGGCTCTAGACGGCCAGCCCCCCGCCTCCCCCTCCTCTTTTCCTCTCCCCCTCCGGCCTCCTCTCCCTTGGGGGGAGGGGGGGGCGGGAGAGGGTTGGGGTGAGGGCTCCATGGCTTCCCTCCCCACCCTACATGGCCTCCCGACTCCCCCTCTCCATCATCCTCCCTCGCTCATTCCCTTCTTTAGGGGGGATGATTTCTCATCGCCTCTTCACCTCCACACCCCCTCCCCCCCCCTCCCCACGACCAATCCCCACCCCCACCCACAAAATCAACTCTAACTCCCTTCCCCTTTCCTCTCCGCCCGCACCGGATACCGCGGATCCTCCGGTCTCAGCCGCAGCCGTTCCGGTCCGCCCCCATTGGGGAACATCCCCTTCAGCAGCCACGCCTCATCCCGTGGCGGTTGCGGGTGGTCATACAGCGCGAGCCGCGCCGACGACACCCCGAAGATCACCGCCAGCACCAGCGGCCCCACCACCTCCGCCCGCCGCCATCCCCGCGCGCTCAGCACGGGCAGCACCGGCAGCCCTCCCTCCCCCTCTCTCTCCCCGCGGCAGACCGTCAGCGCCAGCATCATCAGCACCAGCGGAGCCGTGTACCGCTGCCACAGGTGCTTCGACGCCGCCAGCGACGCCCCGAACGCCGCCAGCCCCACCACCATCACCACCGCCTCCCGCTTCCCCACCTTCCGGCACATCATCGCCAGCACCACTCCCCCGAGCACCGCCAGCGCCACGATCGCCGGGCTCGTGTGCCCCATGATCTCCGGCGTCCGCGCCGCCAGCCCCCACACCCCGCGCGACCGCCCGGCCTCAAGGTCGTGCGTCGTCGCCGGCACGACCGACACCAAGAGCGCCCCGGCCACCACGCCCGCCAGAACCCACCGATGCCGCCGCCACAGGTCCACCCCCGCCGGCGCGAGGCTCACCAGGAAGAACGCACCGTGAACCCCGATCACCGCCAGTAGGAACGCCGGCGTCGCCGGGTTCATGTTCGCCAGCACCGACGCTGCGAGCGACCCCGCCCCCTCCCCATCCCCCGGCGCCGCCTGGTTCATCCCCTGGAACAGCGGCGGCGTCAGCCCGCCCCACAGCCGCACGAACCACGCCACCGCCAGGAACGCCGGCAGCGTCAGCGCCATCGCGACTCCGACTCGCCGCGCCCGCTCCATCACCCCCGCGCCCGCACCCTCCCGCCCCATCCACGCCGCGGCCCAGATCATCGCCGCCGCCCAGATGTGCGACTGCCGCGTCAGCACCAGCGGCACCAGCACCGCCGCCGCCATCACCAGCGGCCGCCAGGCGCCATCTCGTTGCATGCACAGCAGCATCACCCCCAGCACCCCGAGCCACCCCAGGTTGTCCGGCAGCAGCCACACCGCCGGGAAGAACAGGTAGTGCGACGAGAACGCCGCCAGCGTCGCCGCCAGCGCCAGCCACAACCTCCCCCGCGCCGTGCACGCCCACGCCAGCAGCGCGATCAGCGCCACCGAGATGAGCATCCCCGCCGTCTGCAACCCCACGCGCGAGTCGGTCACGAACCGGCACACCGCCGCGATCAGCAGGTGGTACAGCGGCGTCGTCGCCGCGAGGTACCCCTCAAAGTCGAACCGCGGCCAGTCGTGCGCGAAGATCCGGATCGCCCGCTCGTGGAAGACCCCCTGGTCCAGCCCCGGTCGTCCCGTCATCAGCCCGGACAGGATCAGCGGCACCGCCCCCGCCACCAGCACCCCCGCGCACGCCGCGACCACCGCCACCCGCCCCCATCCCCCAACCCTCCCATCCCGTTCGGCCGTCATGCGCCGAGCGTACAGCGCACCCGGCGCCTCGCCCGCCGCGCTCACAAAACCTCGGCCTCGCCCCACAGGGATTCCGCCGGCCCCTCGCCCCCGGTTCTTCCCTCCCAACCGCGCGGCCCCGACGACCGCCACAGGTCCAACCCATGCCGCCCCTCTTGCCCGGCTTGCCCAGATCTCCCGTTCCGCCGCGGCCGATCTGACCCCATGCGGCACACCCCCGCCCGCGGGTAGGAGCCGGAGAAGGAGACAACCATGCCGCGAATCGACGGCGCCCTCGCCACGCCGCTCGCCGACCGCCGCCGCGGCCGCGAGATGGTCCGCCTCATGGTCGCCACCAACACCATCGCCTCCCTGCACCGTCCCCTCATGCTCACGCTCGACGAGGGGTACGCCGAGGAGTTCGGCCAGGCCGTCGCCAAGGGCGACCGCGTCGTCCTGCTCACGCTGCTGGTCAACGCCCTGAAGGAGGCCGTGGACGCCTTCTGGGAGGTCGCCGACCTCGCGGAGGAACTCTTCGAGTACATCAAGTCCGAGCCGATCTACGCGCAGTACCAGGACCTGCTCGCCCGCGCCGACCGCAAGGACCCCGCCAGCGTCTACAGCCGCCTGATCGCCCCCATCCCCGAGAACGTCGCCCTGCACTGGGACCGCGCCGCCGCGGAGAACACGCTCGCCGGCATCGCCCCCGTCCGGGGCGTCCTCCAGACGTATCACCAGTCCGACCGCGGCCGCGCCGTCTCCCGCTTCCCCCTCGCCGACGAGCTCTACGCCCGCACCATGCTGGGCAACACCACGCCGCCACAACTCCGCGCGGCCATCGCCGAGATCCGCGACTTCGCCACCACCTTCCAACTCGTCGCCGAGCACCTGATCGCCATGTTCCTCCGCGCCCTGGGATGCCACCCGAACGACCTGGACTAGGCCGCATCTTCGTTGCTCCTGCTTGCAAGCGCGGACGGGATCGGTTAGAAGTCTCCGAACCGCCCGCAATCGGAGCACCTCATGTCGCTCGGACTCAGCATCGCCGGAACGTACCCCGCCCGCGGCTTGTTGAAGCGCTGCCCCGCTCCCGCCGCATGGCTCGACGAACTCTCCGGGTGGGTCCAGCGGCGCTTTGGGGCGCAGCTCACGCAGGAGCCGCGGCTGGTCGCCGACGCGGCCGACGGTCCCACGCTCTGCCTGAACTTTCACCCCTGCACCGAGGACATCCAGATCACCGCGCCGGAGCGGGGGCGGATCCGCCTCTCCGCCATGACCACCAGCGTCGGCCCCGGGTACCACCAGTTCCTCTGCGACGTGATGGACGCCATGGCCGCGGACCTGGGCGTCGCCTGGGCGCCGCAGTCCGATCCGGGCGAGGACGGGTCCTACGACGAAACCGGTTACTACTACCGGCGCGACCGTGCCGCTCTGGAGGCGTCCATGCTCGAGTGGCTCGGCGGGCTCTGCACCGTGTTCGTCAAGCCTGGGGGCATCCTCGACCGCCAGTCGCCCGACGACGGCCCGCGGCTGATCGCGATGCCGCTGGGGATTCTCTACGAGTACGACGCCGAGGTGCTCACGCCCATGGGGCCGCGCGATCGGGCGTGGCTCATTGCCGGCGCGGCCGACCCGCGCAGCGCCACCGACTTCTTCGCGTGGTGGGACGAGGGAGAGACGGCCCGGACCCTGCTCGGCCGGGCGCTGGCGCTGATGTGGTCCGAGGTCCGCTGGTGCGAGCCCGCGTGCGAGGAAGCCCACTCCATCCAGGTGGGCGTCGCGGAGTTGCTCTCCGCGGCGTACGAGCGCGACCCTTCGCTTGAGTACCCCTGGCGGGAGTGGGCGGAGCTGATGCGGCTCGTGGACTGGGAGGGGAAGCCGCGGGCGGAGGTCGAGGCCCGCGCCGCGCGCACGGACCCATCCGCCCCGCTGATCGGCTACCGCCGCCGCGACGTGAGGCTCATGCTCCCGGGGGGCTGGTCGATCTCGGTTCCGGGCGGATTCTCGACCGACTACCTCCCCGAGAATGGGCAGTTCGTCGCGTACGACCGCGAACGCACGGTGCGGTTCACCTCATACCAGGTCGAAGGCGGGCCCCGCATGGAGGAACTCGCCGCGGAGCCGCTGCCGTCGATCAACGCCGACCAGGAGACCCCTCTGGAGAACTGGACCTTGGGGCGGCTCGGTGTGAACGGCTACATCACCCGTGCCGAGGAGGACGGTCATGAAATGTGGATGCTCGCCAGCCGCATCGTCACCGACGGCGGGATGGGCATCCTGACGATCTACTTCGACGACGACGATGAACGGGACTGGGCGGTGCGCACGTGGCGCTCGGTCCGGTACGCGGGCGCCGAGAGGTAGCGCGGCGAGGTCGCTCAGTTGGCGCGGCGGACGGTCATGTCGGTGCTCGAGCGCATCGTCATCGGGACGCCCATGGATGCGCCCTCGATCGTGGCGGACTGGCTGGTGCGCAGTTCGCGGAGCTGGCCGGAGCCCAGGTCCCAGGTGCAGGTGCCGGAGTACTTCGAGTCGCGGATCTGCGCGGCCCCGCCATGGCCGGGCTTGTCGGCCGCGCTGCCGGCCTCGATGCCGCCGCTGATGCCGATCACCGCCTTGCCGCCCGCCGCCGAGCGGAGCGTGTAGTTGGTGACCATCTTGAAGTTCCCCAGCGGCGTGTTGCCGAGGGTGCTGGTGGTGCTCCACGTCTCGCCGACGCTCGCGAACCCGCTCTGGCCGGGGGAGGAGACGATCCACGCCCCCCCGGCCGGCCCGCCGATGGCCGGGATGCCCCCGCCGGGGACGAGCGAGCCCGCGCCATGGACGCTCAGGATGTTCCCCGAGGCGTCGAGTTCGATCGTCAGCACGGTGCCGGCGATCCCCTGCATCGCCTGCGCAAAGAACTCGTCATCCGTCATGTTGAGGATGTTCGTCGGGTCGCCGGGGAGGGGGGAGTCGCCGGGCTCCGCGTTCCCGGGAGGGGACTTGGGGTTCTTCGGGTTGCCTTTGGCGGGGGGCTTGGAGCGCGGCGCGCGGGCGCTGTCGTACTCGGCGCTGAAGGCGTCGGACTCGAAGGAGACCCGCACGCGCTCGTAGACGAGCTCGATCGTCGCCCCGTCCGTGCCGGCCTCGACGACGCGCATGAGCAGGTCGATCTGCTGGCGGATCTCCTGCTTCTGGTCCAGTTCGGGGAGCTGGGGGCTCTTGACGTCGGTGACCGAGTCGATGGTCATCGTGTAGCGGGTCTGCTGCCCGCGGCGGAACTTGGGGCGCAGGTCGATCTTCCCCGGCTGCGTCGGCCCGGTGGAGGGCTGCGCGGCGGCCGCGGGCAGAGCGACCGCCGCGGGGACGGCCGCGCCGACCGCGATGGCCGCGGCGGCGAGGAGGGGGAGGGAGGCGGATCGGGCGGAGGGGAGTCCGAGGCGGCGCAGGTTCATCATCGACATGGTGTCGGCTCGCGGCGGGGGTGGGATGACGTCCGTGTCCACTCTGTAGAGGTAGGACGCTCGAGGGAGCGGTCGTGTGAGGGGCCGGAGCCGGAATCGCCGGACGGGGGATGTTCCGGTGTGCCGGACGGAAAGGGGGAATGAGCGGCGGATCCCAGCGTGCCGGTCGTGGTCCCCCTTGGCGCGGATGTGGCGGCTGGGAAACAGATGAGGCCGGGAGAGGCGAGAGGCACGGCTGCAAGCCCATGCCACGATCGTGTCAGCGGTCGTCGTCCTCGGGGTAGTCCATGCCCTCATCCGGATCGACGTACTCCATGGCGGAGGCGTCGTACTCGGCCCAGGCTTCCTTGGCCGCCTCGACCGCGGCGGAGCCGGCGCCGCGGCGTTCCATGTACGTGATGAGGTCCGGCTCGCTCGAGACCGTGCGCGGGAACTGGTCGTCCTGCCAGGCGTCGGTGGCGAACTCGCCGACAGGGTCGAGCCGCTCGCGCTGGGCGGCGAGCCAATCGAAGAAGGTCGGCACGGAGGGACGGTCGGCGGCCATGGGGAACTCCTGTCTTCCTTGGGGTTGGGTGTGCGGCTGAAGAGAGGGTAGGGGGGAGATGTGGAGGTGTGGAGGTGAGCAGGTGTGGAGGTGAGGTGATGGTGGCCCCCCCTCGGGGAGTCCGGGAGATCACGTGGAGGACGAAGGATCAGAGGAGGGGGAGGGCGAGCGCGGTAGATCCCGGGGCGCCCGGGCCTGGGGGCGGCGTGTGGGCACCCCACGATGCGCGGGGATGAGAGGTCGAGGAAGAGGAGATGAGGAGAGGACGGGCTGGAAGCCCGTGCCACAGGGGGCTCAGCGCTTGACGGCGAGCATCTCGTAGACCGGCGGCGGGACGACGTAGTCCGTAGGAGACGCGGCCATGTCGTCCATCGCGGCGAACATGTCGGCCTGGTCCTGCTGGGTGAGATAGCCCATCTGCACAAGTTTAGGTGTAAAGGTGCGCCACCAGGAGTCGGTCCAGTGCCACATGGTGTCGCCGGGGCGGCAGAGGCGCTGGTGCGCGGCGAGGTGGACGAGTTCGAATCCGCTGTCAGCCAGGAAACGGGGGACGCGGCCCATCACGTCGGGGTCGCCGCCGCGGTCGCGCCAGGACTGGGCGGTGGCGCGGACGACCTTCGTGTAGATGTCGCGCCGGGGGGCGGCGGTCATCGTCTCGTAGTTGAAGTAGTCGTGGATGGCGAGGCGGCCGCCGGGCTTGAGGACCTGCGCGATGCCGGCGATGACGGCCGCGGGGTCGCGGACGAAGCAGAGGACCCAGCGGGCGTAGGCGGCGTCGAAGGCGGAAGGCAATGGAGAGTGGGCCGTAGGCGATGGGGGGGCGGACGAGAGGGCGCCCGGGATGTCGTGGACGTCGGCCTGGATGGCGGTGAGGTGAGGGAGGTCGCGGCCGGCGGCCTGGGCGTTCACGTGGGCGACGAAGTTGGCGGACTCATCCAGGCCGACGACCCGGCCGCGGCGGGTGACGAGCTGGGCGAGGTCGAACGCGCCGTAGCCGGGGCCGCAGCCGACGTCGAGAACGGCCGAGCCGGGGGCGATGCCGGCCATGCGCCACAGCGCGTGAGCGGCGTCGGCCCAGAGACGGGCCTGCAGGCCCAGGCGCTCGAACTCGTCGGCGCCGGTGCCGAGGACGTACTCGGACGAGGGACGGGCGGGCGACGGAGAGGGCGGCGCGGCCATCGGGACAGGATAGGTGTGCGCGTCCGAGGCCGCACGGGCGGGGCGCGCCGTGCGCAACGCTCGGCGCTACATTGACGATGCGGACGGAGCGGGATGGCTGGATCGAAGAAGGAAGAAGGAAGAAAGGTGAGGCGCGGTGCAAGGGGCGACGAATCAGAGACCGCTGCGGCTGCTGGTGGTGATGCCGTCGTGGGTAGGGGACGCGGTGATGGCGACGCCGGCGCTGCGGCTGGTGCGGGATGCGCTGCGGGGGTCGCTGATCGGGGCGCTGGTGCGGCCGGGGATCGAGCAGGTGCTGGCGGGGTCGGGGCTGGTGGACCTCGTGCACGTGGAGCGGGCCCGTGGGATCATGGGGCCGAAGCTCGTGGCGAACAAGGTTCGGCCGATGCGGTACGACACCGCGCTGCTGCTGACCAACTCGTTCTCGACGGCGCTCATCACGCGGCTGGCGTACATCCCGCGCCGGATCGGGTACGACCGGGATGGCCGGGGGATGCTGCTGACGCAGCGGATCCCCCCGCGCCGGCGCGAGGGGGGGCGGGGGTTCGCGCCGGTGCCGCAGGTGGAGTACTACCTCGAGGCGGCGCGGGCGATGCTCGGGATCGAAGAAAGCGGCGGGACGGCGAGGCTTGAACTCGGGACGACGGAGGAGGAGGAGCGCAGCGCGGACGAGATCCTGCGGAAGGCGGGGGTGACCGGGGAGCGGCCGATCGCGATCCTCAATCCTGGCGGGAACAACCCGGCGAAGCGGTGGCCGGCGGATCGATTCGCGGCGGTGGGGGCGCACCTGACTCAGAAGTACGGGATGGACGTCCTGATCAACGGGTCGCCCGGGGAGGCGGAGTTGGTGGGCGAGATCGCGGGGAGGGTGAAGAAGTTGGTGGGGGAGGGTGAGGAGATAGGGACGAATGGAGATGGGGGGGGGAGCACGTGTGGGGACGAGGTTGGAAGTGCGGGAAGGGGGGGGAGAGGGGGGAGGGGGGGAGAGCACGGGCCGGGAGCCCGTGCCACGGTGGCCGAACTGCCCGGGCTGGGGGTGACGCTGGGTTCGCTCAAGGCGCTGGTGCGGCGGTGCGCGGTGATGGTCACCAACGACACCGGGCCGCGGCACATCGCGGCCGCCCTCAACGTGCCGACGGTCGCGCTCTTCGGGCCGACGGACCCGCGGTGGACGACGCTGCCGCCGGGGACGCCCGAGGTGCGCATCGTGGCGGACCCGACGCTGCCGGACGATGAAGTCGCGGACGACCACCCGGAGCGCTGCCGCATCGACCGGATCGAGATCGGCCGGGTGATCGACGCGGTGGAGCGGGCGCTGGAGATGGGGCGGCGGGGCTAGTCTCGGGCGACGTTGGGGGCGCCCGCCCCGGCCGACGACGCGACGCGGTGGGCCAGGGCGGTCATGATCGAGACGCCGTTGAGGCCGTCGCCGAAGACGTACCAACGCGTGCGCGGGTAGGCCGCGTCGAGGCGGTCGAGGATGCGGATGAGGCGGCGGTTGTCGAGGAAGAGGGCGGGGTCCGGGATGTGGATGGAGCCGGCCCTGGCGGCGAGTTCGACGCGCCCGGAGGCGATGGGCTTGATCTCGCGGAAGGTGTTCTGGTGGGACCAGTCGAGCCACGACTGATCGGGGGCGTCGTAGATGCGTCGGTCCTCGTGGACCGTGCCGCGTTCATCCATCGCCCAGAGAGCGATCTCGCCGAAGCGGGGGTTGTGTCCGATGTGGTGGTACTGAACGCCTGGCATCATGGCCTCGCGCGGCCGCGGGGTGGGGGAATGGGGAGCAAGGCGATGCGGCCGCGGAGGTGTATCGGACGTGAACGAGAAGCGGTTGAGCCGACTGGGCGGATCGAGGTGATTGGTCGAAACGGGGCGGCACGGACGAGCAGGAGGGGATGGCGGCGGAGCGTCGGCGTGGCCCTGGGCAGGGGAGAAGTGGACGGGGGAAGTTCGGTACGGCGCCGACGGTGGGGCGCCGACGCCGGTTGACGCGGGGTGAAGGGTACCTACGATCAACGGACCGAAGTGGACCGTCCGGACGCCCCGCGCCCGGCCGGGGCCCCGACTGGGGGCGTAGCTCAGTTTTGGTAGAGCGCTTCCATGGCATGGAAGAGGTCACGAGTTCGAGTCTCGTCGCCTCCACTTCCGTAAGAGAGCCGCCCGGCGAAGAGCCGGGCGGTGTTGTTTTTGCGGCGTTGGAGTGAGGGTGAAGGGGGAGGCCGGCCGGCACCCCCGCCATTCCAGCAGGCCCCCGGCGCTCCATCTCGGCAGCCGGCGCTCCGCCTCCGGCCTCAGCCGGCGGATTGGTCGGCGGATGAACCCCCCGCCGCGGCGGCCTTCCAGCGGCGCTTGGTCTCAAAGGCGGCGATGTCGGCGATGCTGGTCCGCTCGAGGAACTCGATCTGCTTGGCGCGCTGGGTGGTCCAGAACCGGTGGGCCGGGCAGGCACGGTCGTCGGAGCACTGGGCGGTGCCGAGCATGCAGCGTTTGACCACCACCGGATCGTCAAGAGCGATGCACAGTTCGTAGAGGGTGATCTGCTCCGCGGGCCGGGCGAGCGTGACGCCCCCGCCGATGCCGCGCTGCGTGGAGACCAGGCCCTTGCGGGCGAGCGACTGGACGATCTTGGCGAGGTAGGGGGCCGGGATGTCCGCGGCCTCGGCGATGTCCTTGACGAGGACGGGCTTGCCGCCGGCCGCGGCAACAAAGCCGAGAGCAGTCGCCGCGTATCCGACGGCCTGGCTGAGCATAAGGGGTTCCTGGGGTGGGGGACGGGACGAGTACGAGATCAGGGGACCGTTTGTTCCTTTATATCCGGGAGTGCTCATCCGCATCCAGCCGCTCAGAGGGCATATCCCGCACCGCCTGCACACCTGATTCTCGACTGACGAGAATTTTTACTGTTCTATTGACATTCTTTACGGTTGGGCCAGAATCTGTTGTACAGGACTTGCTGGTCCACAGGTCGCAAGTCGCCCTGAGGCCGGCGGTGCCGGGTTCCGGGAGGTGGGGGAAGAGGCCCGGGGCGGGCGGGGCAGGAGCGACCGGACATGAGCGTGACGCCTGCGGGAGGTCTGGAGACCCTGGAGACGCCGGCGCTGGCCGGGGGCAACGGCCGGGTGGCGGCCCTGGCCGCGAGCCGCGGGGAGGCGGCGACCGGGCCGCTGGAGCGGTTCGTCTACGACGACCAGATCGTCCGGATGTTCCTGCTGGCGACGCTGGTCTGGGGGGTGGTGGCGTTCGCGGCGGGGCTGGTGATCGCGGCGCAGCTCGTCTTCCCGGCCCTCAACCTGGGGCTGGAGTACACGAGCTTCGGGCGGCTGCGGCCGCTGCACACCAACGCGGCGATCTTCGCCTTCGCGGGCAACGCGATCTTCTGCGCGATCTACTACTCGACGCAGCGGCTGTGCAAGGCCCGGATGTTCAGCGACCGCCTGAGCCGGCTCCACTTCTGGGGGTGGCAGGCGATCATCGTCGCGGCGGCGATCACCCTCCCGCTGGGGGTGACGCAGGCGAAGGAGTACGCCGAACTCGAATGGCCGATCGACATCGCGATCGCGGTCGTCTGGGTCGGGTTCTTCGGGGTGAACTTCTTCGGAACCCTGCTCAAGCGCCGCGAGCGGCACATGTACGTGGCGCTGTGGTTCTACATCGCCACGATCGTGACCGTCGCCGTGCTGCACGTCTTCAACAACCTGGTGGTGCCGGCGGGGCTCTTCAAGAGCTACTCGTTGTACGCGGGGGTGCAGGACGCCTTCATGCAGTGGTGGTACGGCCACAACGCGGTGGCGTTCTTCCTGACGACGCCGTTCCTCGGCCTGATGTACTACTACCTGCCGAAGGCGGCGCAGCGCCCGGTCTACAGCTACCGGCTGAGCATCGTCCACTTCTGGTCCCTGGTGTTCATCTACATCTGGGCGGGGCCGCACCACCTGCACTACACGGCGCTGCCGGCCTGGGCGTCGAGCCTGGGGATGCTCTTCAGCCTGATGCTCTGGATGCCGTCGTGGGGCGGGGGGATCAACGGCCTGCTGACGCTGCGGGGGGCGTGGCACAAGGTCACCGAGGACCCGGTGCTGAAGTTCTTCGTGGTGGGGATCACCTTCTACATGATGGCGACGTTCGAGGGGCCGATGCTGTCCATCAAGACGGTCAACGCCCTGAGCCACTACACCGACTGGACGATCGCGCACGTGCACGCCGGGGCGCTGGGGTGGAACGGCTTCATGACCTTCGGGATGATCTACTGGCTCCTGCCGCGGGTCTTCCAGGCGCCGCTGTGGAGCAGGCGCCTGGCGACGACGCACTTCTGGGTGGGGACCATCGGGATCCTCCTGTACATCATCTCGATCTACGCCGCGGGGATCACGCAGGGGCTGATGTGGCGCGCCTTCGACGAGGTGGGGCGGCTGCAGTTCCGCGACTTCGTCGAGACGGTCACGGCGATCCTGCCCATGTACTGGGTGCGGATGCTCGGCGGGACGATGTACCTCGCCGGCGCGGTGATGTGCGCGGTCAACGCGTACATGACCTGGCGGGGGCGGCCGGCGACGTACGAGGAGCCCGTGCACGAGGCCCCCGCGCTGTCGCGCGACTACTGGAGCGCCGAGGAGCACCCGAAGACCCGCCTGACCAACAACACCGAGTGGGGCAAGAAGGGCGACGTGTTCCTCCAGGGCGGGTGGCACCGCCGGTGGGAGCGCCTGCCGGTGCGGTTCACCGTGATGACGACCCTCGCCGTGTGTGTGGCGTCGCTCTTCGAGATCATCCCGACGTTCCTGATCCGCTCCAACGTGCCGACGATCGCGTCCGTGCAGCCCTACACGCCGCTGGAGCTGGCGGGGCGGGACATCTACATCGCCGAGGGGTGCTACAACTGCCACTCGCAGATGATCCGCCCCATCTGGGCGGAGACCGAGCGCTACGGCGAGTACTCCAAGCCGGGCGAGTTCGTCTACGACCGGCCGTTCCAGTGGGGCTCGCGCCGCATCGGGCCCGACCTGGCCCGCGAGGGCGGCAAGCAGAGCCACGACTGGCACGTCCGCCACCTGGAGGACCCGCGCCAGATCATCCCGCAGTCGATCATGCCGGCCTACCCGCACCTGCTGACGCAGGACCTCGACTTCGAGGCGATCCAGAAGCGCGTGAACGTCATGGCGATGCTCGGGGTCCCCTACGGGGAGGCCGTCAAGCGGGCGCCGGAGATGGCCCGCGAGCAGGCGGCGCGGATCGCGGCGGAACTGGAGCAGCAGGGGGGCTACCCCGGCCTGGAGGGCAAGAAGATCATCGCGCTGGTGGCGTACCTCCAGCGCCTCGGGACGGACATCAGCAAGCCCGCGCCCGCCGCGGACGGCGGCGGGCAGGGCGATGCCGGCGGCGCGGCGGCCGCGGCAGGGGAGGCGTCATGAGCCTGACCGACCTGATGAGTTCGATGGACCTGGCCGTGTACCCGCAGGTGGCGATGGTGATCTTCATGGGCGTCTTCGCCGCGGTGGCGTGGCGGACGTACGCCCGCGGCGGCGCGGGGGCGGCGGAGGCGCACCGGCGGATGGCGCTGCTGCCCCTGGAGGAGGGGCGGCCGGTCACGCCGGGGAGCGAGGCGGCCGCCGAGCAGGAGCCGCGCCGGTGAGGAGCAGGAGCGGGCCGAGCGAGCCCGAGGGAGCCCCGCGATGAGCGAGAAGAAGCACGAGCCCGCCATCCTCGAGCACGAGTACGACGGGATCAAGGAGTACGACAACCCGACGCCGGGGTGGTGGCACGCGCTGTTCGCCCTGACGGTGATCTTCTCGGTGTTCTACTTCACCTTCTGGCACTTCAGCCCGATGGCCTGGTCGATCGAGGAGGCGTACGCCGCGAGGCAGACGAAGGAGTACGCCAAGATCTTCGGCTCCATCGGCGAACTGGAGGGGGACGAGGCGACCATCCTGCGGATGATGGGGGACGAGCGGATGCTGGCGGTGGCCCGGGGCATCTTCGAGGGCAACTGCGCCGCCTGCCACGCCAGGGACGGGGGCGGGATCACCGGCGTGAACCTGACCGACGACCACTACAAGAACGTGAGGTCGCTCGCGGACATCTACACGGTGATCAACCGAGGCGCCGCGAGCGGGGCGATGCCGGCGTGGCAGAACCGGCTGTCGCAGAACGAACGCGTCATCCTCTCGGCGTACGTGGCGTCGCTGCGCGGGACGACGCCGGCGTCCGGACGCGGGCCGGAGGGTGAGGTGATCCCGCCGTGGCCCCCCGTTCCCCCCGCGGCGGAGGGGAACTCCGCGAGCGCGGCGAGGTAGCGCACCATGATCATGGCCCAGCCCAGGCAGCCGTCGGACGGCGCCCCCGGCGCGGAGGACGCCTCGGGGTTCGCGGGGCGGCCGCTCTCGACGCTCAACCAGGACGGATCGCGCCGGTGGCTGCGCCCCCGCCCGTCGCGCGGCCGCTACGCCACGGCCCGGCGCTGGGTCGCGTACGGCCTGATCCTCCTCTTCGCGGCCCTGCCCCACGTGACCATCAACGGCAAGCCGGCGATCCTGCTGGACGTCGCGGCTCGCCGGTTCACGCTCCTGGGGCGCACGTTCCTGCCGACGGACACGGTGCTGCTCGCCCTGTTCATGCTCGGCGTCTTCGTCGCGGTCTTCCTGGTGACGGCGCTGGCGGGGCGAGTCTGGTGCGGGTGGGCGTGCCCGCAGACGGTGTACCTGGAGTTCGTCTTCCGGCCCATCGAGCGCTTCTTCGAGGGGACGCCGGGCCGGGCGAAGAAGAACGCGCTGCAGCGCAGCGCCGCGGGGACCATCCTGAAGTACGCGGCGTACGTGGCTCTGGCGCTCTTCCTGGCGCACACCTTCCTGGCGTACTTCGTGGGGGTGGACCGGCTGGCCCGGTGGGTGCGGCAGTCGCCGCTGGAGCACCCCGGTCCGTTCCTGGTGATGGCCGCGACGACGCTGCTGATCCTCTTCGACTTCGGGTTCTTCCGCGAGCAGCTGTGCATCGTGGCGTGCCCGTACGGGCGCTTCCAGTCGGTGATGCTCGACCGCGACTCGCTGGTCGTCATGTACGACCGGGCCCGCGGCGAGCCGCGGGGCAAGCGGGTCGCGCCGCGCCTGCGGCCGCCGGAGGGCGCGGCGAATGGGCTCGAAGGGGGGACGAGGCTGAGCCTGGCGGTCCTCCGGCCCGAGCCCCCCGCGGCCGCGCAGGTCGGGGACTGCGTGGACTGCCGGATGTGCGTGGCGACGTGCCCGACGGGGATCGACATCCGCGACGGCCTCCAGATGGAGTGCATCAACTGCGCGCAGTGCATCGACGCGTGCGACGCCGTGATGACAAAGTTGGGGCGCCAGACGGGGCTGATCCGCTACTCGTCGCAGGCGGCGATGGCGGGGGAGCGGCGGCGGGTGCTGCGCCCGCGGGTGGTCGTCTACGCCGCGATGCTCACCGCGATCCTGGGGGCGCTGGCGGGGGTGCTGCTGTCGGCGAGCGAGGCGGACGTCACCGTGCTCCGCGGCCTGGGGCGGCCGTTCACGCAACTGGAGACCGGGGAGATCTCCAACCCGGTGCGCGTGAAACTCGTCAACCGGACGGAGCGCCCCGCGGCGTACACGATCGCCGCGGTGGGAGAGGGCGTGCGGTTCATGGGCGAGGAGGAGACGGTCTCCGTCGGCCCCGGCGAGAGCCGCACGATCGCCGGGTTCATCGTCGCGCCCCCCGAGGCGTTCACCCGCGGGCGGTGCGAGGCGACGCTCCGGATCAGCGACGGCGCGGGGTTCACCCGCGACGTCCGCTACGGGCTGCTCGGCCCCGGCGCCGCGGCCAGGCCCGCTCCGGCGGCAGGGGCGGCGGGGGGGGAGACCACCAGCGGCGAGGACGCGGAAGGAGGCGGGCGATGAGCGACAAGAAGGGCGTGCGGCTGTTCCCGGGGATCATCTTCGGGCTCATCGGCCTCAACCTGGCGGTGGTGGGGGTGACGATCTACGTCGCGACCAGCGACCCCTCGTTCGCGGTCGAGCCCGGGTACGACCGCAAGGCGCTGAACTGGGACGAGGTCGCGGCCAGGCGCCGCCGGAGCGAGGCGCTGGGATGGTCGGCCGCGGTCGCGCCCAACCCGGCGCACGGCGCCGTCGAGGTGAGGCTGATGGACGATGCGGGCCGGCCCGTGGAGGGGGCGGAGGTCACGGCGACGGCGTTCCGCAGCGCGCGGGCGTCGCGCCGGTTCGAGTTGTCGTTCGAGGAGTCGGCGCCCGGCGTGTACACGGCGGCGCTGGCGATGGAGGAGGGCGGGATCTGGGAGTTCCGGCTCGAGGCCCGGCGCGGGGAGGAGGAGTTCACCACCGAGACCAGGTGCGAACTGGTTGAACTGGCGGCGGGCGGCCCGCCGAGAGGGGGACGGCCATGACCGCGCTCTTCGCCGCCGTCTTCGTCGCCAGCCTGCTCGGGAGCATGCACTGCGCGGGGATGTGCGGGGCCTTCCTGGCCTTCGCGGTGGCGTCGGGCGAGGGGGAGTCGGCGCCCAGCCGGCTCCGCTCTCGGGCCGCGCTCAACGCGGCGTACAACGGCGGGCGCCTGGCGACGTACACCATGCTGGGGGCGATCAGCGGCGGGATCGGCGCGGCGGTGGACCTGGGGGCGAGCGCGGTGGGGGTGCAGCGGGCCGCGGCGATGCTGGCGGGGGCGCTGATGGTCGGCTTCGGGATCGTGGCGATCCTGCGTCTGCGCGGCGTGCGCGTGCCGCGGATGCCGCTGCCGGGCGTGCTGCGCGACGCCGTGATGCGCGGCCACCGGGCCACGGCGGGGCTGCCGCCGATCGGGCGGGCGCTGGCGGTGGGGCTGCTGACGACGCTGCTGCCGTGCGGGTGGCTGTACGCGTTCGTCATCACCGCCGCGGGAACGGCGAGCCCGGCGATGGGGGCTTTGGCGATGGCGGCCTTCTGGCTGGGGACGCTGCCGATGATGATCGCGCTGGGGGCGGGGATCCAGTCGCTCGCGGGCCCGCTGCGGGCCCGCCTGCCGATGCTGACGTCGGTGCTGCTGGTCGCGGTGGGGCTGTACACGCTGGCGGGGCGGATGGCGCTGCCGGCGATGGCCAGCGGCGGCGAGAGGCCCGGGGCCGTGGACGCCGCGCAGGCGATCGATCGCGTGCGGTCGCTCAACGTTGAGGAGATGCCGTGCTGCCATGGGGACTGAGACGATCGACATGATGGCGCCGGTCGGGGCGGGCGCGCCGGTCGAGGCGGCACGAAAGGGCGCGGCCGCGGCCCCGGCGACGCCGGCGTGCGACCACTGCGGGCTGCCGGTGCCCGCTGGGCTGGTGGAGGCGGGGGCGGAGCGGCAGTTCTGCTGCCGCGGCTGCCGCACGGCCTACGAGGTGATCCACGGCTGCGGCCTGGAGCGGTACTACCGCCTGCGCGAGGCCGACGGCGCGGAGGCCGCGCCGGCGAAGGGGACGGGGGCGCGGTACGGGCAGTTCGACGACCCGACGTTCGACGCCCTCTACTGCCGCGAGGTCGATGGGGGGCTGAAGCAGGCGGAACTGCTGCTGGAGGGGGTGCACTGCGCCGCGTGCGTCTGGCTCGTGGAGCGGCTGCCGAAGGTCGTGCCGGGGGTGGTCGAGTCGCGCCTGGACCTGCGGCGGGCCCTGGTGCGCGTGACGTGGGACCCGGCGCGGGTGAAACTCTCGGCGATCGGCCGGACGCTCGATTCGCTGGGGTACGCGCCGCACCCGGCGCGGGACGCCTCGGCCCGCAGCGTGCGCCGGATCGAGGACCGGCGGCACCTGGTCCGGCTGGCCGTGGCCGGGGCGTGCGCGGGCAACGTGATGCTGTTGGCGCTCGCGCTGTACGCGGGGGTGTTCGACGCGATCGAGCCGCAGTACGTCGCGCTCTTCCGCTGGACGAGCATGCTCATCAGCCTCGTCTCGCTGGCCTGGCCGGGGAGCGTCTTCTTCCGCGGGGCGATCGCCGCGCTGCGGACGCGGACGGTGCACCTGGACATCCCGATCGCGCTCGGGCTGGCGGCGGGGGGGCTGTGGAGCGTCGTGAGCACGATCCGCGGCGAGGGGGAGATCTACTTCGACTCCCTCAGCGTGCTGGTCTTCGCGCTCCTGGTGGGCCGGTTCATCCAGCACCGCCAGCAGCGCTGGTCCGCCGATGCGCTCGAACTGCTCTTCTCGCTGACGCCCTCCTCGGCGCGCCTCGTGGACGAGGCGGGAACGGTTCGCGAGGTTCCGATCGAGGCGGTCGGTCGCGGCGACACGGTCGAGGTCCTCGCGGGAGAGTCGGTCCCGGTGGACGGGGTCGTCGTCCGCGGGCGGTCCACCATCGACCAGTCGCTGCTGACGGGGGAGTCGAGGCCGGTGAGCGTCCGCGAGGGGGACAGCGTCAGCGCCGGCGCGGTCAACCTCAGCGAGCGCCTGCACGTCCGCGTGGAGGCGACGGGCGAGGACACGCGCGTCGGAAGACTGATGCGCATCGTCGAGCGGTGCGCGGCGGAGCGGGCGCCGATCGTGCGGATGGCGGACCGCATCGCCGGGTGGTTCGTGGCGGGGATGATCGCGCTCGCGGCGGTCACGTTGGGGGTGTGGCTCGCGATCGAGCCGACCGCGGCCCTGGGGCACGCGGCGGCGCTGCTCATCGTCACCTGCCCGTGCGCCCTGGGGCTCGCGACCCCGCTGGCCGTGACGGTCGCCCTGGGACGGGCGGCGCAGCGCGGCATCCTCATCAAGGGAGGGGACCCGCTGGAGCAACTCTCTCGCCCCGGCACGATCTTTCTGGACAAGACCGGAACGATCACGCAGGGGCGCACCGCGCTGGTGCGCTGGCACGGCGACGACGACGCCCGGCTCCTGGCCGCGAGCCTCGAGTCCGCCTCCTCGCACCCGATCGCGCGGGCGATCGTCGCGGCGGTGGCCGATGCGCGGCTGCCGGCGCCGGAGTCGGCGGCGGAGACGACGGGGCGAGGGATCACCGGCCGCGTCGGCGGACGCGAGGTCGCCGTCGGGTCGCCGGCGTTCATCCGCGGGCTGGGAGCGGAGGCGCCGGCGTGGCTCGATGATGTCGAGCGGGAGATCCTGCGCGACGGTCTGACGCCCGTGCTGGTCGCCGTGGACGGCCGCATCGTCGCCGCGGCAGCGCTCGGGGACCCGATCCGGCCGGACGCGGCGGCGTCGATCGCCGAACTGAGGCGCCTGGGATGGCGCGTGGGGATCCTCTCGGGGGATCATCCGGAGGTCGCGCAGGCGGTGGCGCGGGCGGTCGGGGTCGATCCCGAGGAGGCCCGCGGCGGCCTGACGCCGGAGGACAAACTCGCCGCGGTGCGCGACGCCGGCGCGCGCGGCGGCGACGGGCCTGTGGTCATGGTCGGCGACGGGGTCAACGACGCGGCGGCCCTGGCCGCGGCAACGGTCGGGATCGCCGTGCAGGGCGGGGCCGAGGCGAGCCTGAGCGCCGCCGACGTCTACCTCAACCGCCCCGGGCTGGCCCCGATCCTGGAACTGCTGACAGGATCGCGACGGACGCTGGGCGTGATCCGGCGGAACTTGGCGGCGTCGCTGGTGTACAACGGCGTCGCCGCGACGCTGGCGGTCACTGGGGTGATCACGCCGCTGATCGCGGCGGTGCTGATGCCGGCGAGTTCGCTGACGGTGCTCACGCTCTCCTATCGGTCGCGCACGTTCGGAGGACGCTGATGTCGATCATCTATCTGGTGCTCCCGGTGGCGGTGGTGCTGGCGTCGTGCGCGGTGGCGGCGTTCATCTGGGCGGCGCGCGGGGGGCAGTTCGACGACCTCGACACGCCGCCGATCCGGGCGGTGCACGGGGACGACGCCGAGGCGTAGCAGCGTCGCGCCGGAGGGGTCAGGCCGCGCCGCCCGTTCGGCGCCGCGGCCCATCGCCCGTGGCGCCGCCGCCGGGGGAGGTGATCAGGCCGGCGACCGCCTCGGCGAGGGCCGCGGCGGCGGGCCGTTTCAGAGTTTCGCGAAGAGCGACGGCGAGCGTGGAGAGGTCCGCGGCCACGGCGAGGACGTCGGCCTCCGTCGGGGTCCGCAGCCGTATGCGCGAGGCCAGCCGCAGGGCGGGTCGGAGGTCCACGCCTGGGAAGGCCGAGATCCTGGCCAGCAGGTCCGGGGAGAGTTCGGAGGGGCACTCCGTCTGCCAGTGCAGTTCGAGGGCGAAGACAAGGCGCTGCAGGGCCAGGAAGGACCTCGGAGTCTCCCAGTATGGGGGGATCTCTCGCGCGCCGCAGGCGTCCAGCAGCACTGAGGCGACGCTACGACGGATCACGGACCACCGCCAGTCGGACGTCAGGTCGGCAGGGCCGCATCGCTGGGGCCGGGCTCGGCGCATCGGCGTGCTCATGGTTGCCCCTGCAGTTGTCCCAGGTCGTGGCGGAGGCCGTCGATCATGATGAAGAGCGCCTCCCGGTCCAACTCCGAGAGCGTGTCCCCCGGATCGTCGAGGCCGGCTTCCAGGTCGTCGAGGTCGGCGAGGAACTCATCAACGGCGGCTTGCTCGGCGAACTGCGGCGTGCCCTGCTGCGCGTAGGTCTCGGTGATCGTGACGACCCATTCGTGCTCGGTTTCCCCGAGCTTGTTGCATGATTCCCCCCAGTAGCCGTAAAGCTTGCAGAGCATCTTCCTCAGCCAATGCGGCCACGAGCTGTCGCACACGGGCGGCCTCCTTGCACCCCGGGGTTGCGGCCCGGCCGCTTCCCCTCGTAGGCTGTACGCCCGGGCCGGGGCGGCCGTGAGGCCGTTTGCGGGCAAACCAGTGATTTCGTCTTGGACCGCTACGCATGTCGTCCGAGGACAAGGCCAACCGATCCGCCCCGCCCATGACGCGCGAGGCAATCGCGGCATGGGCCATGCAGCACCAGCGGCAGATCCGCACCCTCGCCCGCAGCCGGCTGACCAGTCATACTCGGTCGGTGTTCGACAGTGAGGACGTCTTCAGTTCGGTGGTTCGCCGTCTGGACGGACTCGCCCGGGACGGCACGCTTCGCCCCAACTCCGAAGCCGAGTTATGGGCCCTCGCGCGGCAGATCGCCCTCAACACCGCGATCAGCAAGACCCGCCTGATCGAACGCTCCCGTCGGCTCCTCACGGAGGACGGCCCGTTGGCGTACGAGATAGAGCGTCGGATCAGCGCCTGCGTCGGCGATGACGATGCGGCTCTCCTGGTCCACCGGATGTACGAGGCGTTGGAAAACTCCGCGGACCGGCAGATTTTCGGGTTGCTCCTGCGCGGGGCGAGCCACCGGGCGGTCTCACAACTTCTGGGGATCAGCGTGGATGCGTCGCGCCAGCGGTGGATGGCGATCCGCCGCCGGCTGCTGGCCTGGTTCCAGGACGGGGGGGCCGATGCGTAGCCATCCCGACGACCAGGCGCGCGTCTTGGCTGACGAGGTCCTGGTGGCCGCGATGGTCCCCTGGGCCTGCCCGTGCGACTTCGGGCCGGGGGGGCGCTACCAGCTTGAGGAACTCGTCGGCGCGGGGCGAGAGTCGCTGATCTACCGGGCGGTGGATCGGCAACTCTCCAGCGGCGATTACGCCGCGACCGTCGCGATCAAGATCGCCTCCGCCGATGGGGGCCGGCTCCGGCTGGACGCCCTCTCGGGCCGCCGGATCAGCCACCCCAACGTGCTGGCGGTGCTCGACCACGGGCGGACGGAGGAGGGGGTGGCGTACGTCGTCACCGAGTACGTGGACGGCGGGGACCTGACGCGCCGCCCCGGGCCGTGGCCCGCGCGGGAGGCGGCGGCGTTCATCGCGAAACTGGCCCGCGGCGTGCAGGCGGCGCACGCCGCCGGCGTGGTCCACTGCGACCTCAAGCCCGCCAACATCCTGCTCACCGCCGAGGGGGAGCCCAAACTGGGCGACTTCGACCTCTGCCGCGCCCTCAACGACGAGGACGAGCGGGCCGGCGTCCCCCGCGGCAACTACGCCTTCATGGCCCCCGAGCAGTTCCTGAGCGACGAGGGGGCGCTGACCCCGCCCGCGGACATCTACGCGCTGGGCGGCCTGCTCTACTGGCTCCTGACGGGCCGGTGCCCCAACGGGGAGACGCGCGAGGAGATCACCGCCGCCCTGCGCACCCGCTCAGGGCCGCCGCGTCCGGGGATCGAACGCGACCTCGACCTGATCTGCGCCCGCGCGATGGCCGTGAAGCCCGAGGACCGGTACCACTCCGCCGGCGAACTCGCCGAAGACCTGGCGCGCTGGCTCCGGCGTGAGGTGATCCCCGGGACCAATCCATCGATCTTCCGCCGGATAAGGCTGTGGACAGTGCGGCACCCGGTGTGGGCGGTCGTGCTGGTCTCGGCCGTGGTCGTGCTGTCGATCGCCGCCGGGTTCCGGACGTACGTCCTGTGGTACACGATGCAGCAGCGCCACGAGCATGAGCTGCAACTCCGGCAGCAGCAGATCGAGGCGCAGCAGAAGGCGCTCGAGGACGCCGACGCGCGGCTCCAACGGATCAAGAGCGAGGTGCGCGCCCTGATCCGGTTCACCATGGAGGTCGCCATGGCGGGGGACAGCGAGGGGACGTACGACCGCGTCCTGCCGACGTACGTCTGGCTCTCCTGGGTCGTCGGCGCCCCGATGCTCCCCGAGGAAGCCCGCATCCCCACGCTCGAGGAGCGGATCGACATCCTGCGGAAGATGCTCCCGCACTCCTCGCCGGAAGTCGGCCCGCCGCGCGTCGATCACATGCTCGCGCAGTACTCGCTGGCCTACTTCCTGATCGACGACGGCTCAGGGGCGGAGGCGGCCGGGCTGCTCCGCGACCTCCGGGAGGGGTGGACCGACCGCCTGCACCCGCAGGACCCGCTGTGGAAATGGGTCGCCGTCATGGAGGACCTTGCCGCGGCCCTGGAAGCGGCCAAAGAAGGGGCCGGCGACGCCGCCAGGGAGCACCTGGACAAGGCCGCCTTCCGGCTGCGCCTTGTGGACAGCCAGACGTCCATCGCGCGGCTCTACGGACGAGTCAAGGCGCGCCTCGAGAAGGCGGAGCAGGCGGAATCGGACCCGTCCGTTTCCGAATCGGCGAGTTAGCGTCCGGCCGGTATTTTCCCCAGATCGGGCGGATGGACCTCACGCCGACGTGGGGTTCGGCGTACATGCTGTAACGCCGGGCCGATCGTGGGGTGAACCCGCGAGAGGAACGGAAACCGCGGCGGGCACGTCTTGGTGTCCCGCCGCGGCGTGTGCATCGCGGCCGTCCGGTGAAGGGTCGGGCGGCCGCCTTCGCTGTGGGGCGGAACGGGGAGAATACCGACAACTGGACCGGCCGACAGTAACCCCTTTCGTGCGGTCGGCGATTCTGCCGGTCTTGTTCATGACCGCTCGGCGGCACGACTCGGCTTTTCCCTGAAACAGGAGGTTGGTGGCTGGATTGCGAAGTGATCAGACGGTCGGCCGCCGCAATGTTGCCCAGGTGAACCACGATCCGGCGGCGTGACCGCACGCCGACGAGCCGGGGAGGGGGCGCATCCCTGCCGTTTCGGGCCGGCGCACCACCGCGGCAATCTCGATTCGAAACGCGCCGCTCGGCGCGCCCGGTTCCGATCGCCGCGGCGGGAGCGGGCGACCCCCCGCTCTCGCGGCATCCCCGTTGCAATGCGCCGTCCGGGCAGCACCGCGCGCCGCCGGGGGAGCGCTGCGGTCGCACAAAGCCGAGGTGACGCATGGTGACGACGCAGGAGATTCCATTTACGAGCTGGCGCCCGTACCTTGACGACTTCGGGAGGCTCTACGCCGGCTGGCGGGCCACCATCACGGTGCAGCGCATGGACGTCGGCGAGCAGGTCATCGCCGACGGGGCGATCTTCGACGGCCTGAGCCTCGAACCCAGGGGGACCGGCGCCGGCGACATCCACATCGCCTTCACCGCATCGCGCCCGGGTCATCCGGAGGAGTTCCAGATGCACCGCATCGTCCGGCCTTGGGCCGTGCGAACGGCGATGACCGAGCCCGGCGCGGAGGGAGACCTGCAGATCGAGTCGGAGGACGGCACGATCACGCTCGTGCGCCTCTACCGCCCGGCGCAACTCCCCTGGGGCGGGGCGGCGGAGGGTTCGCGCTGGGGCCGCATGGGTGAGCGCCGGCGGGCCCGGGCCTACGAGACCGCCTCCGTCCGCCCCGTCCGGTCGGAGCGGTTCGACCTGCCGTGGGCCGCGAACCGCGCCGACAGCGTGCCCGGATCGGCCGAGCGCACGCACGAGGCGGGCGCCAGGCGGATCCCCGTGGAGCGGCGGTCCTGGCCGCCGGACGCCGCGGGCGTGGCGGGGATGACGGGAGTCGCGACAGGGGCAGGAGTGGGGGGGATGGGAGCCTGGGGCGCGTCCGGGCGACGGGAGTCCGCCTATCGCGACGCGCTCCCCGCACGGGCGGCGGTGGGGAGCTGGTGGGCGCTCGCGCTGCGCGGCGCTGTCGCGGTGCTGCTGGGGCTGCTGGTGCTGGCGATGCCGGGGATGGCGCTGCTGACGCTGGTGTACCTCTTCGGCTTCTACGCCGCGGCGGACGGGGTGCTGAACATCGTCGCCGCCGTGCGCTCCGCGCCGGACTACGCCCCGCGGAACCAGCCGCGGTGGCTCCACGCCGTGCGGGCGGTGATCAGCTTCGCCGCGGCAGGGTTCGCCTTCTTCACGCCGGGGATCACCGCCCTGGCGCTGCTGATGGTGATCTCGGCCTGGGCGGTGGCGATGGGAGTGGTCGAGATCGTCGGGGCGATCCGGCTGCGGGGCCACGGGGTCAGCGGGTGGATGGCCGCGGCCGGGGCGCTGTCGATCATCCTGGGCGGGCTGCTCTTCCTCTTCCCGGGCGCCGGGGCGCTGGCCATGATCCTGTGGATCGGCGCGCTCCTGCTGATCTTCGGCGTCTTCCTGCTGGGGGCCGCCGTCGCGCTGTGGATCTCGGGCCGGGGGCGGGAAGGGGGCTGGGGCCGCCCGATGTCGGCCGCCCGTGGAATGACGTAGGCATGGCGTCGAAGAGGCCGCGCGACCGTGCGACGAAGCGCGGCCCCGCCACAACCCGCTGCACGGACGATCCCCGCCCCGCGCTCTAGAGTGCGCAGCGCGAAGGGAGGGGCGTCGATGCACCAGCGGGGAGCAGGCCGCGGCGGCATGACGATCGACCCGGGTGCGAACGGTGCGGCGGAGCCCCCGTCGCCCCCGCTGGGGATCGTGTACGCCTCGGCCGCGATGGAGGAGGTGCTGCGGCGCGTCCGCGCCGTCGCCCCCACGGGCCTGCCCGTGCTGATCACCGGCGAGACGGGGACCGGCAAGGAACTCATCGCCCGCGCGGTTCACCTCCTCTCGGGCCGCGCCCGGGCTCTCGCGGCGGGCGAGGGAGGGCGGTTCGTCGCGGTGGACTGCGCCGCCTGCGCCGACGGCCTGCTGGAGGACCGGCTCTTCGGCCACGTCCGCGGCGCGTTCACCGGCGCCGACCGCGACCGAGAGGGACTCTTCGAATACGCCCACCGCGGCACGCTGCTGCTCGACGAGGTCGGCGACATGCCGGTGCGGATGCAGGCCGCGCCGCTGCGGGCGCTGGAGACGGGCGAGGTCGTCCGCGTCGGGAGCAACGCCCCGCGCCGGGTGGACGTCCGCGTCGTCAGCGCCACCAGCCGCGACCTGCGCGCCATGGTCGAGGCCGGGGCCTTCCGGCGCGACCTCTACTACCGGCTCCGCGGGGCGGAGGTGCGCGTCCCGCCGCTGCGCGACCGGCGCGAGGACGTCCCGAGACTGGTCCGATACGCGATCACTCGTTATTGTGCCGAAACGGGCGTCGAGCCGCCCGGCGTGACCCCCGCCGCGATGCTCCGCCTCACGGTCTACCACTGGCCCGGGAACGTCCGGCAACTGCTCGCCGTCGTCCGGGAGATGCTCGCGCGGATGGCCGCGAGCGGCGCCCCGCGTGCGCTGGACCTGACGGACCTCCCGGAGGAGATCTCCCCCCTCCACGGGCCGGACGCCCCATGGTCCGAGGCCGCTCCGGACGGGCCGGGATCGCTGGCCGGCATGACCCTGGCGGAACTCGAGCGGCGGGCGATCCGCGACACGCTCCGCCGCACGGGAGGAAGCCGCGTCCGCGCCGCGGCGATGCTGGGCATCGGCGTGACGACGCTCTACCGCAAACTCAAGGCGTACGGGCTGACGTGATGTGCGGCCCCGGGGATGGCTGGTTCGACCTCGCAACCATCCGAGGCCCCCTTCAGCCCCGCCGCGCTCCTGAACCGCCGCCGCACGAACGGCACGCGTCCGGCGGACACGAAATCGTGGTCCTGGGGAGACATCCCTCTGGGAGGTCCCTCGGGCCGCCCGTGGCGCCCCGATGGTTGCCGCCTTCGGTGCGGTGTGTGTTCGCCGAGCGCGGCCGTTTTCACTGGTTGTCACGCTCCCTCTTCCAGGCCGCGGCGCGTTCAGGTACTCTTGCTCCTGTCCCGTCGTCTCGCCACGTCGTCGATCGCCGCACGGGCCCGCGTCTCCACCGGAGTCCCACATTCATGCGCGATCGACCGATCAGAGTTCTGGTCTGCGACGACACCGACTTCGCCGCCGAGTCCCTCCGGCGGATCGTGCAGTCCGACGCGACGTTCGAATGGTCCGGCTGGCTCTCCTCCGCCGCGGCCCTCCCCGACGCCGTCGCCGATCGCCGTCCCGACGTCGTCCTGCTCGAACTCGACATCCCCGGCGAGGACGCCTTCGACGCCCTCCGCCGCGTCGTCGCTTCGTCGCGGGAGTCCCGCGTGGTCATCTACAGCGGCTACGTCCGCAAGGCTCTGATCGACCGCGCCATCGCCGAGGGCGCCGCCGGGTACGCCTCCAAGGACGAACCTCTCGACGTCATCATCGGCCTCGTGCGCCGCGTCGCCCGCGGCGAGACCGTCCTGAGCCCCAGCGCCCTCGCCGAGCACGCCCGATCCGACCCCGCAGAACTGCTGCGCGCCCGCCCGCCCCTCGTCCTCCATGCTCCGCCGGACGTGACCGTCCTCCCGCAGCCGCCCCCCTCCATGCTCCACGATGGGGCCACCCCGCTCCCGCGTCCCCCTCCGCCCGCCGGGCCGGCACGCTAGAGTTCGCCGCCTGATGTTCTGGTCCTTCCCGGATCGCGAGTGGTGGCTCCTCCGCGGCGAGATCGCGAGGCGTCGCCACGCGGCCTGGCTCACCCGGGCCCTCCGTTCCCCCAAGCCCCTCCCCCGCATCCCCACCCGCCCCGTCAGCGCCGGCGGTTTCGACCCGGTCCTGGCCACCGCCGCGGGCGCACGCTGGGCGGAGGCGTGGTGGCGGGCGACCCTGGAGAATCCGGACCTCGATCTGGAACAATGAGCCCCCGGGACGGGTAAGGACGGTTCCCGGCCCCGCCCCGGCGGAGAAGCACGTTTGTTCGGCGTCGTTCCGGATCCGTCCGGCCAAGCCGCACCCCCCGAACGCCCGATAGTCAGTCCATGAGCCCGGCCGGTCCGCGCGACCGCCGCGGGGGGACACCCGGCACGGGGGAGTCATCAGGCAGCAGCAGGGGGGAAGGAGATCCCGCGAATGTCCAGCGTCCAGACGACCACGCTCAACAGGCAGTGGGTCCTGAAGATGGTCGCCTTCATCGTCGCCCTGGCCGGCTTCGGCACCTGGGGCCTGATCGACGGCCTCTGGGTCTTCCCCAACCGGGGCGAGAAGGACGCCTCGTACAAACTCTACGTCTACCTCCAGGCGGCGCGCGACGCCGGCCGGCTCACGCAGGCCAACGTCGGCGTCCCCGACCCCGCCGCCGCCCTCGCCGAACTGGAGGCGAAGGAGCGCGACCTCCGCGCCGCGGTCCAGGGCAAGTCCCCCGCCGGCGGCATCTCCCCCCGCGTCGCCGTCTTCGAACTCGCACGGCTCGAGTGGCTCCGGTCCCTGCAGCGGATCTGGCGCCTGGATTCCGCTCCCAGCCGTCTTGAGAGCGACCTCCAGGCCCAGCTCGACGCGCTCACGACCACCTGGAAGTCCACCACCCCGCCCAAGCCGCTGGACGCCTACGACCTGCACTTCCAATGGGTCTTCGTCGTCCTGGGCTACGCCGGCGCGCTCTGGCTCGTCGGCGTGATCGTGCGTGCGAAGGGGACCGTCTTCCGCTGGGACCCCGCCGAGCACCGCCTGACCCTCCCCGACGGCGCTTCGTTGACCCCCGCCGACATCGCCGAGTTCGACAAGCGCAAGTGGCACAAGTTCTACATCACGCTCGTCCTGAAGGACGGCTCCTCCCGCACCCTCGACCTGCTCCGCTACGTCCCGCTGGAGGCGTGGATCCTGGAGATGGAGAAGATCGCCTTCCCCGCCGACTCCTCCTCCCCCGCGGCCGGGGACGGGTCCGCCGCGGAGAACTCACCGGGATCCCAGCAGGGCGCCGCCGCAGAGGCCGTCGCCGTCGGCGAGGCGGAGAGCGACTCGGGACGCGAGAACTCGTGAAGGCGCCCTCCGAATAATCGAACGGGCCTCTCCGCTCCCCTCCGCCAACCCCTCGCCCGCTACCGTCCCGCCCCCGCGCCGCCGTCCGCCGCACCATGACCACGCTCGACGTCATCGCCGTCATCACGATCTTCGCCGCCGCGATCTGCGGCATCGGCATGACGCTCGTGACGCTCCCGGGGATCTGGCTCGCCATCGCCGTCGCGGCGACCTGGGAACTCCTCCGCGGCGGCCTCTACACCTGGGAGACCCTCGCCGTCGCCATCGGCCTGGGCGTCACCGCTGAACTCACCGAGTTCGCCGCCTCCGCCGTCGGCGCTTCCCGTGCCGGGGGCACCCGCCGCGGCGCCATCGGCTCCATCGCCGGCGGCCTCATCGGCGCCGTCGGCGGCACCGTCTTCATCCCCCTTCCCGTCGTCGGCACCCTCGCCGGGGGCGCGATCGGCGCGGGCCTGGGCGCCCTCATCGCCGAACGCCACGGCGGACGCATGACCTGGCGCGACTCCGCCCGCGTCGGCACCGGCGCCGCCGTCGGCCGCCTCATCGCCACCATCCTCAAGACCCTCTTCGCCATCGCCGTCGCCGTCGTCCTGTGCGTCGGCGCGGTGACCTCGCTGTAGCGCGGGCGCGGCGGAGGGTGGACATGAGGCAGGCCGGCCCGTTCACGGCTCGGGGTGAGGGCGGGCCGGGAAGTGGGGGGGAGGGGGCGAACCGTGTATGGCCGCACGCTTCCCCATCGCTCCCTACGGACCCATCCACCTCCGCCGCCTCCTCCGCGCGCGGATGGATCCCGGCGAGCGTCTCGTCGGCTTCTCGGTCGTGCAACTCCGGCCTCCCCCCGCCCTGGTCATCGCCCAGGTCGTCCTCGCCCTGATCCCCGGCATCGGCCAGGTCGCCGCTTTTACCCTCGCCGCGCTCGGCTCTGACCAGCGCCGACTCCTCGTCCTCACCACGCGCCGCATGCTCCTGCTTCGGCTCAACCGCTCCAGCCCCGATCCCCGCGGCCGCGGCATCGTCGCCGACCTCCCCCTCGCCACGCTCCTTGTCGATCACGCCAGCGCCTCCGAGCGTGCCCAACCCGCCGAACCGCCGGCCCGCGCTCGAAGCAGCCGCCGCGCCCGCAAGCCCGCACGGGCGACCACGTTCACCGTCACCGACGCGCTCGTTCCCCGGCGGATCGCCTTCATCCTCCCGCGGACCTCCTCCAGGGCCGCGGCCCGCCTTCGTGACGCCCTGGTCGTGCTCGCCGAGAACCCCCCGTCCCTTCCGCCGTACAACCATCGCCCGCACACCCCCGCCGGGAGCCATGCCGGCTCTCGGACCTCGCCGCTCCCCACCCGGCGCGACGGTATTCTGGGCCGGCATCGGGCCGCGATGCCCCGTCCGCTTCATCCGCGGGCCGTCGGTCGCCGAATCCATGAGTAGCAAAGGAGACGCATGCCCGAGACCACGAGCACGGAGGCTGCCAAGGCCCTCAACCCCACGCCCCACGCCGACGGCGCCGCGCAGCCTCCGCGCCCCGCGCCCGCCCCGTCGCCTACCCACCTCCCCGACCCCGCCCCCGGCCTGAAGCACTTCGTCCTCGACACCAACGTCCTGCTCCACAACCCCAACGCCCTCTTCGTCTTCCAGGAGCACGAGGTCATCATCCCCTTCGCGGTGATCGAGGAACTCGACAAACTCAAGCGTCAGAACGACGACATCGGCCGCAACGCCCGCGAGACCATCCGCCACCTCGACCGCCTCCGCCTCCGCGGCCGGCTCATCGAGGGCGTCCCGTGGGGCGCCCCCGCCGCCAACGGCAACGGCGCCGCCGGCAACGGCGACGCCCCCGCCGCCCCCTCCCCCAGCACCGCCGCCGGCGCCGGCGGCGCGAAGCGCACCGGCAGGACCGGCGTCATCCGCATCGACGTTGGCGAGCACCCCCGCCCCGCGGCCATCCGCGAGGACACCAGCGACAACCGCATCATCGCCGTCGCCTGGGCCCTGCACAACCGCGGCGTCCGGACCGTCTTCGTCTCCAAGGACCTCAACGCCCGCATCAAGTCCGACGCGCTCGGCATCCGCACCGAGGACTTCGAGAACCAGAAGGTCGACGCCGACCGCCTCTACACCGGCCACATCCAGCTCGACGTCCCCGGCGACCTCATCGACGAGCTCTACGCCAACCGCATGCTCGCCATCGAGCGCCTCGCCGACGCTCTCCGCGCCGAGACCCCCGACGGCCACGAGTACACCCGCGAGCTGATCGCCAACCAGTTCATCGTCCTGCGCGACGCGGAGGACGAGGGGCACACCGGCCTGGCCCGCCGCCTGGCCGACACCGACCACCTCATCCCCATCACCGGCCCCCGCAAGCCCACCTTCGGCATCATGGCCCGCAACGTCCAGCAGACCATGGCCATGGACCTGCTCCTGGACGACGAGATCAAGATGGTCACGCTCCTGGGATCCGCCGGCACCGGCAAGACGCTGCTCGCCGTCGCCGCCGGCATGGCCAAGGTCTTCAACGAGGAGCGCTACGACAAGCTCCTGGTCGCCCGCCCCATCATGCCCATGGGCCGCGACATCGGCTACCTCCCCGGCGACAAGGACGAGAAACTCACCGCCTGGATGCAGCCCATCTTCGACAACATGGCCTACCTGCTCTCCAACCGCTCCGGCCCCATGCAGACCGCCGAGAGCCACACCACCGAGCAGCGCATCCAGAAACTCCTCGCCGACGGCAAGGTCGTCCTCGAGCCGCTCACCTACATCCGCGGCCGTTCCATCCCCCACCAGTTCATGATCGTGGACGAGGCCCAGAACCTCACCCCCCACGAGATCAAGACCATCGTCTCCCGCGTCGGCGAGGGGACCAAGGTCGTCCTCACCGGCGACATCGGCCAGATCGACAACCCCTATCTCGACCAGTCCAGCAACGGCCTCAGTTACGTCGTCGAGAAGATGAAGGGCGTGGGCCTCGTCGGCCACGTCACGCTCACCAGGAGCGAACGCAGCGAACTCGCCAGCCTCGCCGCCAGCCTCCTCTAATCCCCCCTCCCCCGTGGCACGGCCTTCCAGCCCGTGCCTCCCTCTTTCTCCTCTTCCTTCTTTTCCTCCTCACACCCGTGGCCTGGGGCGGCCCGAAATGCCCCCAGTTTCGGTGGCCGGCCGGTCTATTGCCTGCTCCCCGCTTCCACCGTTATCTTGTGCGGATGCAGCGTGCGAGATTTCTCCCCATCCTCGTGTCCATCCTTCTCCTCGCATTCGTGCCGCATCCCGCCCTCGCCGACGGCCCGGACCTCGTAGGAGTTGTTCACGCTCCAGATGGCGCCCCCATCGAGGACGCGACCGTCATGATCTGGACCGCCGGCGTGAAGGTGGGCTACAGCACCCACTGCCCGAGTTGCTATCTCGATTGCGGCAAGCACGCACGAACCGATGCACACGGCGGCTTCACCATCCCGGACCTCGACCCGGACCTGCTCTTCCGCATCGTCGCTGTTGCCGAGGGGCACGCCCCGACCTTCATCACCCGCGTGGACCCCGCCGCCGGCCCGATCACGGTCACGCTGCGGCCCCGCCCGCTGCCCGGCGCGGATGCAAGGTCCGTTCTCCGCGGCCGCGTCGTCGATCCCGACGGCAAGCCCGTCCCGCACGCCGTCGTTCTCCCCGGCATGATCTATTTCACCGACGGCAGCGCTCGCCAGGGTGACGTCGCCGGCCTCGACCCCCTCGCCGTGGCGAACGACCGCGGCGAGTTCGCCCTCTGCTACCAGCAGGACTTCGCCGCCATCGATCTTGAGGTCGAGGCGCGAGGTTTCGCAAAGGTCCGGGTGAAACGTCTCGCCCCCGGCCCCGCCGTTCACACCATCACGGTCCGCGAGGGCGGCGTCATCACCGGCCGCGTGATGCAGGACGGCCGGCCTGTTCCCAACGTTCTCGTCGGCGTTGCCCAGGCCAACCGCATGGCGGATCATTTCTTCGGTGAACAGACCGTCGGCGCCGATGAGCACGGCCGGTTCAGGTTCGAGAACGTTCCCATCGCCCCCACCGGCGGCTTCGACGGGTCGCCCTACCGCCTCTGGCATGTTTACGCCAAGATGGAGTCGATCGGGCGTCTGGGGGCGGCCTCTCCGGTGGCCGCGGTCCTCGTCGAACGCGACGGCAAGCGGTACAACGTCGGCGACATCACGCTCCGCCCCGGTCTGACGTTCGCCGGCCGCGTTGTCCTGTCCGACGGCGCCGCCATCCCCGACGGCATGCGCATCACCGCCTCGCGCACCTCCGCCTGGGACAGCGTGACCGTCCCGCTCGCCCCCGACGGCTCCTTCCGATTCGACCACCTGGCGCCCGACGACTACTTCATCTTCCCGTCCGTCAAGGGATACTTCCTCTCGCGCAGGAACCCTTCGCTCAGTTGCGCCATCGAAGGCCGCCTCGATGCCGATACGTCCGACTTCATCATCCTCATGGAGCCCGGCGAGGAGACCTTCGAAGGCCTCGTCAGTGGGATGCGCCGCGGCCAGCCCCTCCGCTCCTTCGCCCCCGCCGACCTCCCCGCTCCAGCGCCGGATCGCTGATCGCCCCGGTCATTCCCCGCAGCCGGCGACGCCCTCATCGTCCGCCCCGCCGCCCCATCGGCCAAGCGGCGTCGATCCGAATGCCCCGGAACGGCGTCGCCAACAGAGAGCGCGGCCCCCGGTGGAGCCCCTCGCCGCTCAGGCCGGTCCGGCCCGTGTGGACGCACCCGCCCACAGCGACCCCACGGGCGCCGCCCACATTCCCTCTCCGAACGGCACGATCTCCGTCCCGGCATAGAGCACCACCCCGCAACGCATCCTCGGCCCCGCCGCCTCCGCCAGCGCCCGCAGCCCTCTGAAATCCCCCGCGCTCACGCTCGCCGACGCCTTCACCTCCACCCCCACGACCTCCCCCGCTCGGTTCTCCAGCACAAAGTCCACCTCCCGCCCCGCCACCGTCCGGAAGTGCAGCACCCGCGGCCGCGCAGCGCTCCACCTCGCTTGCTTGACCAACTCCATGTAGACGAAGTTCTCCAGCAACGGCCCCGCGAGCATCGGTTCCGCCGCGATCCGCTCCGCCGTCAGCCCCAGCAGGTGCGACAGCAGCCCCGTGTCCGCCAGGTACACCTTCGGCGCCTTCACCACCCGCAGACCCACATTCGTGGACCACGCCGGCGCCCGCATCACCAGGAACGTCGCTTCCAGCAGCGACAGGTATCTCCGCAGCGTCGTCAGCGGCAGCCCCAGCCCCCGCGACAGATCGGAGGTGTTCAGCAGCCCTCCCGCTCGCCCCGCCAGCATCGTCAGCAGCCGCGGCAGCGCCGTCAGCCCCTCGACGTTCGCCAGATCGCGCACGTCGCGCTGCAGGATCGTCGTCAGATACGACCCGAACCACGCCGCCCGCCGCGATGCATCCTTCCGGCCGACGACCTCCGGGTACCCGCCCACAAGCGCCCGCTCCAGCACGTCGGCCGCCTTGATCCCCGCGAGCGATCCCATCGCCCGTCCCCCCGCGAACGCCGCATCCACGAACGTCTCCACCACCCCCCCGATCTCCCCCTGCGACAGCGGCAGCAGCGTCAGCACCTCCATCCGTCCCGCCAGCGACTCCGACAGCCGCGGCCGCAGCAGCACATTGGCCGACCCCGTCAGCAGGAACCGCCCCGGCGTCCGCTCCCGGTCCACCGCCATCTTGATCGCTGGGAACAACCCCGGCGCCCGCTGGACCTCGTCGATCACCGTCCGCCCCTCCATCTGCTCGACGAACCCCCGCGGGTCCGCGATCGCCGCGGCCAGGCTGGTCGCATCATCCAGCGTCACGTACCGCCCCCCGCCCAGAGCCCGCGCCAGCGTCGTCTTGCCCGTCTGCCGGGCCCCGTGCAGCAGCACCACCGGCGAATCCCCGAGCGCCGCTTCCAGTTGAGGCCCTAAACTTCGCCGGATCATGGTGTATTTTCGACCATTGGATGGTTGATTTTCGACCACTCAATGGCAGATTTTACGCCATCAGCCCTCCTCCTCCCCTCCAGATCACACCTTCTTGCCCCTCGAGATCCCAACCTCCCCCGCCCCCCTCCCACCTCCCAACCCTCCCCCCCACGCGCGTACCATTCCCCGCGGCAGGCCCGCGCGCCACCCCTCACTCACCCCAGCCCCACGCTCCCTCCCTCCCCAACCGGCCCTTCCCAGGCCCGGACCCGCCCATCAAGCACCCCTTTCCCTGACTGAGCGACTGCCCCTTGAAGAACATCCGCAACTTCTCCATCATCGCCCACATCGACCACGGCAAGTCCACGCTCGCCGACCGCCTCCTCCAGGCCACCCGCGCCGTCTCCCAGCGCGAGGCCCGCGAGCAACTCCTGGACTCCATGGACATCGAGCGCGAACGCGGCATCACCATCAAGGCCTCCGCCGTCACCGTCCTCCACCACCACACCCCCGGCGCCGCCTCCGACATCATCGAGGCCGAACTCCCCGACGACGAGGTCGCCAAACTCGACGCCCCGGGCGGCCGCGGCGGCGAGACCTACATGCTCAACTTCATCGACACCCCCGGCCACGTCGATTTCAACTACGAGGTCTCCCGCGCCCTGAAGGCCTGCGAGGGCGCCCTGCTCGTCGTGGACGCCACCCAGGGCGTCCAGGCTCAGACCGTCGTCAACGCCTACCTCGCCATCAACGAGGACCTCGAACTCATCCCCGTCGTCAACAAGATCGACCTCCCCTCCGCCCGCCCCGAGGAGGTCGCCATGGAGATCGAGCAGGTCCTCGGCCTCCCCGCGGAGGACTGCATCTTCGTCTCCGCCAAGACCGGCAAGGGCATCCCCGAACTCCTGGCCGCGATCTGCGAGCGATTCCCCCCCCCGCGCAAGCCCGTCACCCCCAAGACCCGCGCCCTCATCTTCGACGCCGTCTACGACGACTACCGCGGCGTCATCACCTACGTCCGCATCTTCGACGGCCCCGAGTCCGGCGGCGCGCTCAAGGTCGGCGACAAGATCCGCATGATGGGCACCGGCCGCACCTTCCAGATCACCGAACTCGGCAAGTACACCCCCAAGCCCACCCGCGTCCCGCAACTCTCCCCCGGCGAGACCGGCTACATCGTCGCCGCCATCCGCACCCTCAAGGACGTCCGCGTCGGCGACACCATCACCCTCGACGCCGACCCCGCCGACGAGGCCCTCCCCGGCTACAAGCCCCCGGCGCAGATGGTCTTCTGCGACTTCTACCCCGCCACCACCGACCCCGCCTCCGGCGGCAAGGGGAGCGACTTCGAGCGCCTCCGCGAGGCCATGGAGAAGCTCTCCCTCAACGACTCCTCCTTCTCCTTCATGCCCGTCCACTCCGACGCCCTCGGCTTCGGCTTCCGCTGCGGCTTCCTCGGCCTGCTCCACATGGACATCATCCAGGAGCGCCTCGAGCGCGAGGGCGGCGTCGAGATCGTCCAGACCGCCCCCACCGTCTCCTACCAGGTCGTCGCCCGCACCACCGTCGCCCACCTCAAGAGCGGCAAGCGGGCCACCGCCGACATCAAGGTCCTCGAAGAGGGCGGCGCCCCCGGCTCCTCCCTCCCCCCCGGCCGCGTCCTCCTCGAGGTCCACAACCCCGCCGACCTCCCCGACCCCGGCATCATCGACGAGATCCGCGAGCCCGTCTGCAAGGTGGACATCATCCTCCCCAAGGAGCACATCGGCGACGTCATGAAACTCGCCCTCGACCGCCGCGGCGTCTACAAGGGCCAGTCCTACGTCTCCGACACCCGCGAGATGCTCACCTTCGAGATCCCCCTCGCCGAGATCATCTACGACTTCTACGACAAACTCAAGAGCCTCACCTCCGGCTACGGCACCATGGACTACGAACTCATCCACGAGAACGGCGGCTACCGCGCCGACCGGCTGGTGAAACTCGACATCCTCGTCAACGGCGACCCCGTCGAGGCCCTCTCCATCATCGTCCACCGCGACCAGGCCGAACGCCGCGGCCGCCACCTCGCCAGCAAACTCCGCGAGCAGATCCCCCGCCACCAGTTCGAGATCCCCATCCAGGCCGCCATCGGCGGCAAGGTCATCGCCCGCGAGACGATCAAGGCCTTCCGCAAAAACGTCACCGCCAAGTGCTACGGCGGCGACGTCTCCCGCAAGCGCAAGCTGCTGGAAAAGCAGAAGGAAGGCAAGAAGCGCATGAAGGCCGTCGGCAGCGTGGAGATCCCGCAGGAGGCGTTCATGGCGGTGCTGGATCAGGGGGAGTGACTTGGCTGGCCTGCAGGCGCACGACGAACCGCCAGAAGGCGCAAAGCGGCTCGCGCTAGCCGCACGGGAGGTGCGCACTCGCTTCAACACACTGCGCCTCCCGTCAGCGGGACACTGTCGGGACTTGGCTTTGGCGACTGCCCTTTCGGTTCGGGACTTCGAGAGCCCCGTGGTGCTTTGCTATGGCACCGTCGATGTCGGTGGTGACAGGCACGAGCACTTTTGGTGCAGGTATGAGGGCTGGATTGTTGATCCGACCGGCGATCAGTTCGGTGCAGCTGATCAGGTTGTCTTTGCCCCAGAAGCATTACTGGCAAACTACGCAGAGACCTTCTTCTTTTGCGTGTGGGCAGATGACGTATTCAAGTTGTTGGGCTTGTAGGCGATCGAGATTACTGTTCAGCGAGGCACCTTCCGGTGCGGATCGCGGATCGAGGTCAGTGGACAGTACTTCGAAAGTACGACCCCCAGAGATGTCGGACTGCCATTGTAACGCACACCCCCGTGCTCTGCGAGCCCATGAGCTGCTCGTCGATGGAGAATCATACCTTCGTCAAGTCCGTTCTCCGCGAGCAAGTCGCGGTGATTTCCCCCCGCAATCTCCCATAGGAGTGCAAAGAGTTCAACGTAGCTGAGATGCTGAACCGCGTTCGCGAGAATCCGTACACGCGAGCTCTGTGGTTGCTCCTTGGCTATCCACTCGAGCACGCCACTGTAGATGGGCGTCTTATCGTTCTCGTCGTCCTGCAGGGCACGCCCGAGCACTTCCATGAACAAGTCTAAGTGCTCTTCACTGAGCTGGAGTTCTACGTGGCGGAGTCTCCTATCAAGCTCACGCGCAAGGGCCTCGACACGATGCACGCGCCGGCCATCCCTACGCTTTCGGTAGGAGTCAGCAAACTGCGCCACAGCGGCAGCCCCGCCAGCTCCCAAGCTAGCGCCACCGGCTCCTGCCCAGCCCCACAGCGCCGCGATCACGGCGAGGAGTAGCGCACCGGTGGGAAGTGCTAGTTCTCTTCCTTCACCATTGCCATCTTCCATGTGGTAAGTGTACTGGAAACGTCCAGGCAGGTGGCACTGACCTCCGGTCTTGCCGCGGCAGGTGGCACTGACCTCCCATCCTGACGTGCCACCGAGGTCGGCTCTGCGACCTCGGTGCTTCCCCCTCTCGCCATTCTCCCACGCTCCTGTCGCCCACCACCCGCCCAGCGGAACCTCCGCGGGCTTGATGATCCCGCACGCCGGTCCTTCCGCCCCGCGCTCGCGCGCTCCGGCCGCCGCCCCCCCGACGGATGCACAACTCTACAACCGCCCGCACCGATCACCCCCACCGCCACCCTCTCGCCCCCCCCTCCCCCGAACTCCGATCCCCACGCCTGTGGCCCCCGCACCCCGCCCTCCGGCCCCATCGCACCCGCTCGAACCCTCCCCCTGGGGATGGAGGTGCCGGAGGAAGGGGCTTCCCCTTCCTCTGGCATCCGCGGCATCATCCCTCGTCCGCGGCAACGCCCCCGCCCGGTGTCACCTCTCTCGATGCGATCTGCTGGGACGCCGCGAGCCGCACCGCCAGTTCCTTCGGCACCTCGGCGTGCAGGAACTCAATCGACGGCGGCACCCGGCCCGCATCCCGCTCCTTCATGCACCGGTCGAACATGCTCCGGTCCGTGAGCACGACCAGCCGCCGCTCGCGCGGCGGGGCCAGCAGCAGAAGAAAGTACATGTCCGACCGGATCTTCATGAACTTCCCGACGCCGAGCTTCCCGCTCGCCGTCCGGCAACTGCTCGTCGAGATCGCCGCCACGATCTTCTCGTCCGCGCTGACCGCGTCGAAGTCGAACATGCCCCCGGAGATCAGCTGCATGCGCTCCCGCCGGAACTCCTGACCGAACCGCTCGCGGAGCCACACCCGCCTGACCCAATCCTCGACTTCGAGTTGAACCACCGTGGTTGCCATGCCCGCAGCCTACCACACGCGGTACACTGCGCCTATGGCCCCGTCCACCAAAGCCGACACCCGCACCCGCGCGATGGACGCCCTCGCCGCCGAACTCCGCGCCCGCGGCATCACGGCCGGCCCCGGCGCCGACCGCCGCCACCCCTCCCGGATCACCCTCTCCGGCCCACCCGGCCCCCCGCGCCTCCGCACCACCGCCGTCGTCCGCAGCAACAACGGCTTCCCCGGCTGGCAGATGAGCCTCGACCCCTTCCTCGACATCCTCGATGGCGACGGGCGGCAGACGATCCGGCTCAAGCCCCTCGATCGCCCCGACGAGATCTACATCCTTGTGTGGCTCGGCGAGCGACGGGCCAAGCCCAACCGCTACTTCCTCATCACCGCCCCCGAACTCCAGGAACTCGTCCGCGCTGGCCACCAATGGTGGCTCGACCAGCACGGCGGCACCCGCCCCGAAAAGCCCGAATCCACCCACTTCACCCTCATGATGAAGCATCTCGACCCGTTCGAGAACCGGTGGGACAAGCTTTTTCACGCCTGACTCGGGTGGCAGGTGACACTCGCCTCCGCCTTCCCACCCACTCCCCCGGCAGGTGGCACCGACCTCCCAGCCTGACGTGCCACTGAGGTCGGCTCTGCCACCTCAGTGCTCCCCCTCTCCCCATCCTCCCACGATCCTGTTGCCCGTCATCCGCCCGGCGGAACCTCCGCGGGCTCGATGATCCCGCACGCCGGTCCTTCCGCCCCGCGCTCGCCCGCTCCGGCCGCCGGGCGGACTCGGAATTGTACAACCGGCTGCACGGATCACGTCCGCGGCCGCCCGCACGCCGCGCGGCTTCATCCCCAACTCCGTGGCAGGGTGAGCCCGCCTCCCCAGTCGGCAGCCGGGTGCCACGGCAAGCGCCCACCGTTGACACAGCACTCGGCCTCTCGGTGCCGTGGTAGAGCCACCCTCCGCCTCTTCCATCCCTCCCATTCCTCCCGGCTCTGCCACGCTCCCCGCCCACACCTGAGACCATCGCCCGACCGCGCCAAGCCCCGGCCCTAGCCCATGCCCCCTTCCTAGGCATGGACGTGGCCGAGCGCAAGCGCGTAGAGGTAGAGATAGAGAAGCACGAGAGCGGTTCCGACCACGAGAATCCCGAGCATTCTCAACGCGCCGATCCGCTTGTGCAATACCCAAAGATCGCACTTTGTGTCCCATGCAGTTGAGCCAAGATGCGTGAGCGTTCTATAGCTGATCCAAAGAGTGATCAGCGACACCAGTGGCAATCCGAAACCCAGCCCCTCTACCCATTTGATGGCCGATCGCTTAATGGCCTGACGGAGGGTCGGGCGTTGGCCGCTGGCCGTAACAACTCGCATTCCAAACAGGCACTTGATCGGAGTTGTACCGACCGCAGACAGCAGCACTGCCTCAATAAACAACCACACGACTAGCGCTACGAGACCACTCCCATAAGTCCATCCGGGCATGTCCGGGTCGCCGCCCGCGAGAATGTACGCAACCCCGACCACCACTACGGCGGGAGTACCGAACGCCATCGACTCCATGTTGCACGCCAAGAACCGCCTCCATGGACACGTCGGGGACACCTCCTCACCCGGACGCGCCCCCAGGCGTGCTAGCAGTTCCGATTGTGGTTTCGACTGAACGGCGCTGATGCCATGACTACTTGCTTGTGGTCGAGCCAGTTCAGGCTGCGCGTGCGTTGAGACGGAGTGACCGTCGTCAAACGGAGTAGTGAACAACCTGCCGCAAGATGGACACTTCACGCGTGCAGCAGCCGTGCTTGCAACATGAACTGCTGCTCCGCAGTGGACACAGTGCCACTGCTTTGCCTCATATACGAAGTCCATTCCTCGCTCCGAAGCGCGCTCCAGGCATCGACCCTCAAGGCCACATCGCCCAGTATACTGAAAGAGTCCGGGTGAGAGCGCCAAACGGCACAGACTTCGCTGCCTTGACGTGCCACCGACCACCGGCTCTGCGGGCTGCACGCCTCACGTCCGCGGCCACGTTCGCGCCGCGCGGCTTGATCCCCAACCCCGTGGCAGGGTGAGCCCCCCCCCGCCCCCCCCGCCCCCCCTCCCCCAGTCGGCGGCTCCCGGCCCCTCGCGTCCGCCGCGCACGACCGCCGTGGGCCGCTCAACCCCGGGTGATTCGTCGCGCCTCATGGAGAACTCCCGCCGGCTGGGGAGGGGGAGGGGGAGGGGGAGGGGGG
>Ga0207864_1000438_pt1 | contig 59079 bp, 76 predicted proteins | sample HigsolmetaAR202D_FD_184834 | JGI IMG/M metagenome (GOLD analysis project Ga0207864, IMG submission 184834) | Ionic liquid and high solid enriched microbial communities from the Joint BioEnergy Institute, USA - AR20-2-D (SPAdes) (version 2) ...
GTTATGATAGAAACATAGCACGGACTTAAGGGTTTGGCAAGCCCCTAAGTCGCGTGCTATCTAGCGCGCCAGCAAGTGACTTAGCTGAGCGGAACAGTCCGACGAAAGGAAGGCGCGGCGCTCCCGCCACCCTGGCCTTTGGTGGCTCTATCGCGCCGCTCCTTCACCTCCACCGCGACGTTCGGCCATCCTTCCTGGCGCAGTTGCTGCCCAAGACGCTGGATTTGATGCGTCCAATTGGCAGCCTCCATCATGTCCCGCGCGTCGTAATCCATCGTGATCGCGGCGCGAAGCTTCGGCATTGCTCATCCCCCTAGCTTGTTGCGGTTCCGGCCCCGTTAAGACCAAGCTCTTGCCTGATCCGTTCCGGGCCGAAGTATTTCAGATCATCGCTGATAAATCGCACATAGGTCGGCATATAGCAAGATACAAGCCTGTGAAGTTCGATAGCGCGTTTTCGCGCATCCGGGTCAAGCGCGATGATCACCCTCTCATAGCGCCGCAACACGCCGATAGCTTGGTCCGTAGCGTGCGTGCCCAACAGACCAACACCTGTTGCAACCTCAGATACCGCACACGCAGACGCTGCGTCCTCGACTATGACCGCGAGGGAATTGTCCTTGTGGCAGATGAACGGCAAGCGGGAACGGCCATAGCGTAACCATTTCGGTTTTACGTCCTTAGTCAATGCCCGTCCTACGGCGTCCACCACCTCGCCGTTATCCGGGTCACGGATCAAAAAAACAATACGGTGTTGTCGAGGGTCATAGCGTAGATCAACCCTGCGGTGTGAGTAGGCAGGCATGACATGGTTTTTGACCAGCCATTCGGATGCCGCTTCGTTGCTGGTCGGTAATACCCACCAGTCCGGAATGGTCAAAACGGCAGGTCGTTGTTCAGTGTGCTCTCTGAACAGCGCCACCAACTCTGCGGAGCTACGGGCGACACCGGATCGCCCTTTGACAGAACAGGACGCTTTAAAGCAATTCCAGTTCAAGTAACCTGACTCCCTGGTTACAGAGAGAGTCGAGGCACCTCCACACGCGAAGCAGTCAAACCGCCTTGTCTCCCCTACAGGAACAGGAAGGCGGCTTACGATGTTCAACTGGTCCCTGTAGCGCATCTTCGGGTAGTTCTATAGCTAGTGTATTAATTTTTAGATTATATAGCCCTTCGGGCGGGCGCCCCTAAGCGGGGCGATATAAGCTAACCCCTTAGCTTTTTCAAGAGCTATCCGTTAGCAAAACCGCATTTTGTTGCGTTTGGTTCGTTCATAACAAAATGGGGCCTCCGTTTGGAAAAGACCCCATTTGGACACCAAACGGCTAAGTCATTGAAAGGATTGCATGTCGGGGTAAGGATAGGTGACTTTAGTAACCAAATGCTTGACCTAAGCATCTGTAACTGCTAGTTTCGCAACAAAACCCTCGACATGCAAATCCAAACCGTTTTGAACGGTTCTAGGTTACAAGTTAACTTGTTAGGCAGATAACGTATTACCTGCCCCCTGACGGAAAACACTGTTCCACTTGCGCATGGCATTCAATGCCTGTCTCCTCGTCGGCCGAACATAGACGGATAAGACTTGGCGAGACTTATGGCCGCTGATTGACCGAAGTTCGTCCTCCGTCGCCCCGGCCTCAGCGAGTTCAGTTATTTTAGTCCGGCGCAGATCGCGAAGCTGAAGCTCGTTGGGTATTCCAGCCGCCCGGCGGATAGGTGTCATCCTGTGGTTGAACGTTATGCTATTCCACTTCCCACCTGTGGTGGGGTTAGTGACCACCAGATCGTCCGGATTGCCCTCGAACATGGCTGCCACCCTCGGGTCCAGAATGGGGATACAGACCTCACTCTTTGTCTTGTTCTGCTCTAGCTCCACGAACCCCAGGATCGGATCGTCCTTCTCCCTGTTAGTGTTAGGGACGAAAGCGCCTTTGGTCAGGTTGAATATATCCCTCGGGCGCTGCGCAGTCTCGTAGGCCAGACGAATGACGTCCCCAACCTCGGGTTGTCCCATCTTCTCCGCCATGGCGCAGAACTGCTCGACATGCTCGGGCTGCCACCGCTGCTTTCGGTGTCCCAAGTAGGGCAAACGAACCTTGCCGAACGGGTTGCCGCCACAGAAACCCCATTCCCATCCAAGCTGGAACAGCTTGTTCAGCACCCGGACGGCGCCCGCAGTGAGGTGGGGTCCATGCGCGACATGGAGTGCCGACACAAGTTGATCCGCGAGGTTCGGCGTCACATCCGCCGCCGGGTATGATCCGAACGGACGGCCATCCACCTCCATGCGCAAGGCGTAGTGGAGCCATTTGCGGTAATTGGTCTTGGTATCATCCGCCAGACGGACGAAAAACATGGACCGCTGGTAGCGATCCCGCAGATCATTCACCGTCCCCCGCTCGACCGCCTCTTGGACAGGCTGCGCTGACTCGTCCCCCTTGAGGCGCCTATCAAGCTCGGCATTCAAGACTGCCGCCCGTTCAAGCGCCTTTGCCTGATCCGTGCCCAGGGCTTCCCGACGTATGATGCCCGCATGGACGTAGCGTGAGGGTGGACAGAAGTAATAGGCGACACCTCCTTTCGTGTTGCGGGCCTCGACATAGCGAGCCAGTTTCGACATTGCTTAAGCTCCCTCTTAGCTTGGCGAAGGACTTCTTCCATATTGGCGATATGACGCTCCACCTCCGCCAGCGGGTCAATCATTTACAGGACTCCTTTTTGAAAGGCAAGGGCCAGATTAATAACCTGCGCATCAAAGCGCACGCCTACCCCGGCTATTGGTGCGCAAGAATCCTTGCCTCAATCTCCGCATTCATGCGCTCAACGCGCTCGACAATCTGATGCGCTACCCGCTCACCCTCACGGAATAGAATTAGGGCCGCCCGGTTCAATCGAGCGGCCCCTACTCTCCAACCATTCGTGAACTCGTTCTGGCGTGTCATCCTTGGATTGCCGTCTGCTCGGCACGATCCTTGAACGCCAGAACGGGTTGCGCCGCAGCTCCCTTGCGAGCGGGTTTCGTCGGCGCCATGCCTCCCGGCCAGCCTTGCTTTTCCTTTTCAAGCTTCGCCCCCTCCAACACCGCAAGGATTTGGCGCATCAACACCAAACCTCGGTGGTTAAGCCGAACCACACGGTAGCGACGATCCATGACCCACGGCCTAGAGTCTGCCACATCGTAGGGTGCAGCCACCTTAGCGTTGCGTGCGTCGGTCATCGCAGCAACAGCACGGCTGATACCGGACTGACCGGCACCAAGACGCTCGATGAGATCGGATTGGCTCAGGGAGTAGCGGGCGTCGCCACCCTCAGCAAATGCCAGCATAAGCTCGACCAGCACCCGCACGTATGAGAGTGGCATGTCATGCTCACACTCCTTGGCAATCAACTCTAGAACCGTCTTCAGCTTCTGTAATGTCTCTGCGTCATGCTCCTGTCGATCAAAGAACATATCCCCGGGTGCCTCCATCCTTTGTTTGACCCGGGGATACATATGCCCCTAGCGACCCTCGGGTTCAACCCCGTCTGTTGTCTGTTTTTGCAGGGCGGTTTAATTTCCCGAGAAGACCGCCGCAGTTACGCGGCAGCCTCCGGAGGCGTGTTATCGAACGCCGCAATCTCTTCATCGGACGTATCGGCATTAATACCGGACAGGCCGCGTGACATGAGATCGTTGATAGCACACTCGCGCACCAGCCATGCAAGGTTCGCTAGAGCCTTGCCCATCGGCTGACCCCGCTTGTGACAGGCAAGGATCAAATCGGCCGCATCAACGAACCGGGAGATAAGCTCCATTGGTGAGATTACCTGTGGGCCCTTGGTAGCAGAGGGCGGCGGAGTCCGGCGGGTCCTCGGTTGCCCGTTACCGCCATCACCTGCCTCCCTGGCTTGCACCCGTCTGATGTTCTGGCGCGTCACCTGTCGGCGCGAGTGGCCACGCTTTGGTCCCGTGTCGCCCTGCGTCTGCGGGGCGGCGGGAGCGGGCGCAGACTCCTGTTCGGACTCAACCTCTTTCCACGCCGCGGTAATCAGATACTCAGCACGTTCCGCGCCTTCCGTCTTCAGCAGATCGGTTGCGAGCGTGGCGCTCACCACCCCCTTGCGGATGGCATCCTTGATGCTTTCTGGCGCATCAGCCAGCCGCCTCAGATCGCCAGCATAGGCGACGCTCACGCCAAACTCACGCGACACCTCGGTCTGCGTCATACTGATCGGTGGTGACATGAGCCTCTTGGCAAGCTCGGCCAGCGCCAGCGGAGACAACGGCTCAGAGTGCCGGTCGGCCGCCATAACGCGTAGGCGATCCTTTGGCGTCAGGCGGTCATGGATGATCGCCTTGACGGTCTGGATATTCGCGCCGTGCTTCTCGTTCGCGATCTGGATTGCTGCGAACCGGCGATGCCCGCCGCGCAGGATCAGATCATCACTGCCATCATCGGCGCGTTCCAGGATCAGCGCCTGCCGAAGACCGTTGTGCATGATGTCTTCGGCAAGGGCTTCCAACCCCTCTTGGAACTTCACAGGGTCGGCGTTCACCCGGATGTTGAAATCGAGCTTGATGCGCCCGATGGGCACATTCTCATAGCTCTCACCCTCCACACCCGGGACAGCAGGCTGCACCTCAGTCTGCGTCTCGGTCGCCTGCGTCACCTCGGCAGTCTCGGGAGCTTGCGTCGTCTCGGTCACGGGCTTCTTGTCCCCCTTCTTGTTGCGGTTGCTACCATTCTGCGCCACCGCCTTGTTAGGGCGGGACGCAGCTGCGGAACGGGCCATGATCCTGTCTCCTTCCGCTGTCGTCGCCGCCTCTGCGTAAGGTGACTTTAGCCACCCGTCAAGCCTATTTTTTTGTTCTTGCCTAACCGTTTCGTTAGGTAAAAGCGATCAATCCATACATAATGGCGCAGAGCAACCCCAGCATGGCTAGGAAATGGAAGGCGTCTAGAAGGTGCCTCAAGTCACTTGACACCTTCTCGCCGCCAAGCGCCAGAGATTATTAGGTGGCTGCCTATGCATTTCCCCTCGCCCTCTTACGGTCAGGCCGGTTCTCCGGCTGCGTGGTCGCCTCACCATTGCCGGGATCATTTGCCGTCTCGGCTGCCGCGTTCTGCGGTGGCTCATCCTGTATCGCCACAGGAATCACCTGCGTTCGAATATGCTGGTAGCCATAGGTTGTCGCAATGTGTCGCGCCATGGCATCGGCCGCACCGACTGCCAGCGCCTCGGAGTTGAACGGCACCTGGATAACCGCTACGAAAGCAACCTGTTGCGTCGCCATAGGCATCACTCCTCACCTATCCGCAAAAGACAGAGTGTCCAAAATGGAAGCGTCAAGGTCGTAATCTTCAGCGATCCTACGCGCCGCCTTGCGCATCTCTTCTGTGCTGTTCCATACCCCTATGAAACCGCCGTAGCCGTCATGCAAAGCTTGCAGAACGGTCAGCAGAAAAATGTTGTCCTTCCCTAAGTAATCACGGACGTTCGGAAACCTATAAAATACTTCGGTGACCTCCCACCCCTCCATTTTTTTGTCATAAAGCTCGTCCGGTATTAGACAGCCCACCGCGCATTGCTTACCGTCCAGCCCTCGATAAGCGCACTCGTCATGCTCGTTCTTGGCAGGCTCCCCCTGCGCGAATAGGTGAGTCATCACCTTGTTGAAAATTTCTTGTTGAGACAGTGGCATTATGCACCCTCCTCCGCGTATGCCGTCCCCATGCTCAGGGCATTCAAGGTGGAATGCCATTCCTTCAGCCGGTCATCGCGCTTGATCTCGCCCCTGTATTCCGCATAGAGGGCAGCGCGACGGCGCCGGTTCTCTTCCCATCTGGCGCGCCGCTTCTCCTTCGCCTTGTAGTGCGCGAAGGAGAAAAACTTGATGCCTGGACGCCACTCCGGATTGACCGCTCGACGGGCCGAAGCCTCATCAAGCCGCGCCTTCAGGAAAGCCTCAATGGAAAGCGTGCGGTTGCTCATGTGATCCTCCGCTGGTTAAGTTACTTTAGCCTGCGCCGTATCTGTTAGGGACGCACCTTCATCAACCTTTTCGATTGCCCGGCTCGTATTTTCCATGCGCCGCGATGAACCGGCGGCATTCATCCGCCGTGATCCATGTGGAGCGATCCGCCATATCCACGTTGCGGCGGAAATACCGCCCGTTGAACTTGGCGTAGGATGCGGTAATGGTGTCACAAATCCGTTCACTCATCATGAACCGCTCGACGCCATCCACCTGTTCCCATCGGACAGGCGGAAGAACATTCAACGCGTATTCCCAATCTTCCGCCGTGATCTCCTTCAGAGGGTCAAGATAATGCGCCTTTTGCCCCGCATGGTATTCATCCCAGGTCATAGGGCGGTAAGGCTCTGCGCCTTCCTCGATTTCCTTCTTGGTGCAGGGGTGCGCATTAATAGCGCAAGCGTCAATCTGCGCGGCTTCCATAGTCTGGTAGAAGTTCCAAATCCCAGGGTAAGGCTTGAACCGCGCAATCACGTATTCCGCTTCCATGGATTGCTCCTCCGTTTGCAAGGTTGGTTGCTACCCTATTAGCTAGCGCTTGTCAAGCGCCAAGCTGAGCCGTCCGCGCATTGATGATAGAAGATGCCGCCCCGCCTCGGCTGCCTAAAGTGGCGGCTTAAGTTATCTAACCTTAACCTCGGGCCACGGTCCCGCGTCACGTATGCATCCGGCACCGTATCCTGTTCGATGGTATCAGGCACCGCGCCGCCACTCCGGGGCGCCGCGTCCGCCTAACCGGCCTGCTCGTCACCGACGGGGATGTCCCCGATCAGGCCATGCACGGCCCGCACCACGTTGTCGGTGTCGCTCACCTCGACGGGCGCCTCGCCCTCATCTGCGGGCCAGCCCAGGCCGCAGTCCGTGCAGAAGCGGGTGGGGCTGCCGTCGTGCCCGTTGGGCTCGATCTCGTCCGATAGTGCGCCGCCGCACTCCGGGCAGCGGCGGTCAGGCGCGGCCCGCACCACGTAGGCGTCCGGCACCATATCCTGTGCGCGGGCACTGTAGGAGCCATCACGAGTCCAATAGGTGCTTTGGTAGGCCATCGGTCTGTCTCCTCGTGGGGTGGGGGTCATGCAGGCGTTCGTCTCAGCGGGCGCGGCGTGCCAGCCACGCGGTCATGTTGTCCAGCGTGCGCAGGTCGTCGGCATCCGGCGGCGGCACCGTGAGCGGCAGCGTCTTGCCGTGCGCCTCCAACAGGTCGCGGCACCGATCCTCGAATGCGCCGCTGTTGAGCTGACCGCCCCAGGTCGCGTAATCCTTGGCCTCGCGGACGATCCGCCTGGCGAGCTTGCGGCTAATGGTCATCGCTTTCTCCCTCCCCGGCCGGGCACCATTGCCCGTGCCGATGCCATCACGAGTCCAATAGGTGATTTGGTAGGCCCTCAGTCTGTCTCCTTGAGGTAGATGGTATCAGGCACCGCGCCGCAACCGCATCAGTGAGAACGAACACCAATCATCGTGCGTGATGCCCTCGTGCCATGTGTTTGTCACGGCGTCAGCAACGGACTTCTCGGCCTGCTCTAGCACTCGTTCATCTTCAACCCCATTCGTGAATTCGGCCTGCACGGCGTCGCACACCGCATCATAGGCGGCTTGCCAGCCCTGCTTACCGGCTAGATCAATCCGATCCACCGGCCGCTCTTCCATCGGGGTATCGAGGAACATCGGGATATTGGTCCGCATCGTGTCACCCTTCTTCGGTTTCCTAGAGCCTAGCTTATCCCAACTAGGTTCAAGGAAACCGGCCCCGTAGGGCCGGGCAACCTTATGCTGTCACAGTCTGCGACAACACCTGATCCAGCAACCCACCGTTATCGTTCTCAGTAGCCCCCTCGGGGGGCGTAGAACTAGTAACATATACCGTTGGGCCACCGATCTGTTCAACCGCAAGCTCATAAGCTCTTGACTTCAGAGCATCACCACGTCCGAACCATGCGGAGTCCAGGCGGTTGTCACGCGACCGTGCCCGCGCCTCATGGTCCACATACTGCGTCACGGCACAGAGCCATGCCCATGCCGTTCCGTGCCCGCCCCGGAGATGGGAACCCTTCAAACCACGGCCGGTAAGTGCCATGCCCCCGATACCCATGGCGGCCGGTCGGCTGGCAGCCTCGGCAGCCTCACGTGCCGTCATTTCATCTGGGTTGTGCCCGAGTGCCCGCAGGGTAAGGCGGATCATCTCATCCTTGGTCAGCTTCGTCTGTGCGAGCTTGCGGAACGTCTCCATCTGGTGCTCAAACCGCTCTCGCACCGCCTCAACATTCAACCCAAGGTCCCGCTTAACCGCGACCGGATCGAATTCGGTTCGATGCGTCACTCGCACGCCGCTCTTGCCCCTCCCCTTCAGGGCGGCGTTCAGTGTGTTCTGGCACACCACCCTAATATCCGTGTCTCGGGCATCCGTGGCACCCGTGCCGTCTGCCGTGGTGGAGAGTAGGACGAACCGCCCAACCTTATCATCCCTGTCCAGCACAGGCACGTCAGCCGTAGCACGAGCTAGCGCCCAATACTTCCGCCCACCGTGGAGGGTTCCAGCGGTTTCCAGCACGAAACCGGCTTCCTCCGTCAGATCACGGAAGAATTCCAGCACCTCTTTCGGTTGAACAATCCGGTAGTCCTTAGACACAATGCCTAGCGGCGCCTTGGTATCCGACCGAAACAGAACATGCCGGTCATCCATAGTCCGGATAGCGGCACCATCTGGCGCCGTGGCATAGCGCACCTTGGCACGGTGAACCTGCCAGTCCATCCCTGCCGCAACCTGCCACTCCTCGATTGTGCCGCCCTCCGGCAGATGGTTACCCAGGCCATGCCACGGCGTTTCACCCCGATAGGCCATCTCTGCCGTGCCATTCCGCCGGATGGTGACTTCGTGCGACATCGGTTGTGTTCTCCTTGTCAGAGGTTGACGACTGGGAGCGTGCCCATCGCCTTGAGGTCGGCTAGAAGATTTGCCTTCTCATCCTCAAAGACGGTTTGGAGGTAGTCGGCGCCAGAGTCCGACTCGATGCCCCACACCCCCGCAGAGGTCAGGCTGTATTTCGTGCCGATGCCGTTCCGGACAACCAAGATATCGGCGCGGGCACGGATGAAGACGAAATGCCATTCACCGCGCTTCCACGCGTCAAGCCGCGCCTGATCCTCCGCGATATAGTTCTTATCCTGAAACAGATAGTCTTCGGGACGCGTGGTATAGTCCGGCAGTTCCTCCATTTCCCACCGGACGTAAACCCCATCCGCCCACTTGGTATCAACGTGGCGAAACGCATTCGTCATGGCATCCACCCTTTCGGCTGCCTAGAACCCTAGAGCCTATCCCTAGAGCTCAAGGAAGCCGGCCCCGTAGGGCCGGGTTAAGTTACTTTACGTAGGCGTTCAGCCCAACCCGGAGCCGGGTTCCGTCAGGCAGCAGGACAGGCTGGTTGCCTTCTGTGCTGGCAACGATCCGCGTCTTGCCGGAGGCGGAGGGCTTCGCGTTGGCGAGCGATACCTCGCCCACATCCACCTCAATCACAAGCTTGCCGCCCTTCACGGTCATGGTGACGTTGTTCATGTGTCCTGTTCTCCCTTCGCTAGAGGTTGCTTAAACCGGCCGGATCACCCGTTGGCGACTGCAATGGGCCGACCCGCCGCGTGCCATGCGTCCCTTGCATGGCAAAACGCTGGATAGGACGGCAGGGATTTCGCCTCGGGCCGGAACCGTAGATCACCCGGCCACATCTTACGGCGCTGAGCCTCCGCCCTTATTTCCTCCGACCATGCATCGTCGGCCGCGACGTAAGCTTGATACAGAGGATGAAGCCGTTTGTTCATGCTGCACCCTTCTTCCAGGAATGTCCGCGACATTCAGCAAGTAACCTTAACGACGGTGCATCCAGCCTTGCGGATCAGCCGCTCGCGGGCATTGGTCACGGGCTTGATGATGGACACGCGACCATGCCGGGTTTCCTTGGCCGGAACGGCAAGCCACGCTTGAGGCGCCCCTACCGCCTCGCGCACCGCATATAGCCTGCCTGCGCTGCATCGGACGTAACCGAACATTCCCCGTGTCATATCCCATTCTCCGGTTGCTTGCCATTCTGACTTGCGCATTCTCTATCTCCCGGTTGCTCCAAGCCTAGCAACGTGATTGCTACTAGGTTTAGATCAACCGGGCGCAGGCTAAAGTTACCTTAGCGCCCGGAAGCCTATGCCATCCTCTCTCACGCCACGACCGGAGACAGCAGGCGGCGCAAGCGGCGCCGGAAGCTGGCCGCATCGCGCGCATAAAACTGAGCCGTCCCGAGCACCTGCACCCACTCACGCCGGTCGTCCCGCCAGCACCACAGGCCGTCGTGCCTTGTGCTAGTGCGGTATTCGTGCACGCACGGATTGCCAAGCATGTCCATGCCCTCCACGACGGCGGCGAGGCGACCGTTAGGGTCCATGTGAACGGAGATGCGCTTGATTTCGTCCATCATTCTGTCTCTCCCCATTCTCCGGTTGATTGAAATCCACCCGTTCGCGAGTGGATTTCAAGGAACCGGCCGGGTTGCGGCCGGTTGCTGTTAGTCCGTATCTCTGTCCTCTGTGCGGTCCCTTAACTTTTTCGCCAATGCCTTCCACTCGTCGAGGAACAGACCGAGAGATTCGCCTCGCCTGACCTGTTCCTCTTCTTGCCTGACCCTCGCGGAAACGCATGCAGCAATGCGATCCCATTCCTGGTCAGTCAATGTCAGGGTGCTGGTTTTCATGTCCGGTTGCCCCAAGCCCACGGCCCGATTGCCGTGGGTTTGGAGGAACCGGGCGGCGGTTCAAGTAACCTGACCGCCCGTGTTGTCGTCACTCGTCGTGCCTCTAGCTGCCTCGCATGACGGTTGCTCCACTGCATCTCTGACACCGCCGACTGACGGTGAGGACTATAGGCACAGTCGGATGGGATGTGCAAGCACAGAAGTGATCACAGAATCGTGAGGTTGGTTAAAGTTTGTTAATGTGGGGTAAGGTAACTGAAGGCTCGCGCGCGTGTGTGTGCGGGATGTGGGGCTCGGCGACGGCCGTCACCGCCTCCGACGCCCCGTGTGTGCGCATGTGCGGGATGAGGATCAGCGCATGGAGGGTGCCAGGGCTGATGATGGCGCGGAGATAGGGGGCAGGGTGCCCATAGTCACGCATGGCCTCCCGCCCCGATACTACAACTGACCTCACTCGATGGCGCCGCCTGTGGTGCCGATTTTGACAGCGCAGGTAACAGACTATTACCCGCAAGTAGCCTAAGCCTTTGATTTTCCACGTAGTTACCACCAAACGCCAGAAAGGCCCTACCTGACTGCGGATTCTGCCCCCCGTGGGCCTGGGCCACCCACCCCCTCCACCCATACCATGTATGAGGTCGCCACAAAATTACGGATTAAGACCTGAAACTACTTCCATTTCTCGTCCCATTTCCACCACCAGGGGGTCTAAATCATGTCACACTTTTGCCATGAAGACCCACCCATGTCTCTGAAAAATCTCATTTTTTAACTTGTAACCACTTTCCCTAACCCGTTTTTATCCACAACCCACTGCCGGAGGCATACTAATATCATTTTATCAAACACTTACCTGCCTAAACTAATCTATTTTTTAGACAAACCCCCATAAAAACCCCACCCACGGGGGCATACTAGTACCGTTTTGTTAAAATCACCTACCAGAGCTAGCCCACTGTCCGAAGCAACCCCCACACACACAAAACCCCCGCACCATACGGAGCGGGGGCTAAGGTGATCTAATCTGGCCCGGTAACGGACTATCTATGGGTCTAACTATTGACTTTCCAAGCTTTCTAAGATATAAGATGGGCATTTCCAAGTCTCGCCTGACTATGTGGGACGCATTCAGGGGGAGTGTTCATCGTGCGTCCATGATACGGCGCTGTAAAGTGTGTAAGCGGGGTTTTGTGCCGAAGAACAGTAGGCATGTCTTCTGTCGGAGGAAGTGTAAGGATCGTTGGAATTGGGCTGAGAAGTCTTCTCGGTTTGACAAAGACCCAAGACCGAAGCTTTTGATGCATGCTCGTGAGCGAGCTAGAAGGAAAGGGGTTCCATTCCGTCTAACCGTTAATGACATTCCACCCATTCCCGAGGATGGTAAGTGTCCGGTCCTGGGTATTCCTCTGATGCGAGCCCTGGGTTTCCAGGGTGGTGGCTCCCCTACCCTTGATCGAATCATTCCCCACCTGGGTTATATCCCTGGGAACGTGAGGATCATATCCTTCAGAGCTAACACCCTGAAGGGCGATGGGACAGCAGAGGAGCATGAGGCCATAGCCAGGTATATTCGGGAGAACACCCCGGCATAAAAAATCCCCTGGAGCTTTGCTCACAGGGGTATCTAAAAGAATGAGATTTTAATGATATATGTCTAAATATTAAGACAAAGGGGTTAATAAGGGCATGCCCTGGGGGCATTGTTATGGGGTATATATACCGCTCCCTTCGGTCGCGGAGTAAAAGATATTATATCCAAATTTTTCGATTTGTCAAGTGAAAAATGCTTTCCCGAAAGCACTTTTTGGAGGAGGCTGAGGAATGACTAAGATAACTGAACTGCTGAAGCTGCTGCCCGAGGGTCCGATCTCTGCGTGGCCTGACTATGTGAGTTGGGATGATGAGTTTGTGGACGAGGGGGAGTGGATTGTTGGTGTTGCCTACAGGGATGCAGCTGACAACACGGGCTACGAGGTGAAGCCTGGGGACGAAAAGCCGTGGGTCTGGTCAACCATCTGCGTGGTTGAGGGTGGCAAGGTTGCCCGTGTTCTGGCTGATATGTTGAATGAGATGCGCGAAAACATGCAGAATCGGGAGGAATCATGACCGACTTCAAGCACCATTGGGAGGTGGATGCGAATGGCTACCCCACCCCTCGTAGCCTGCGGAGTCTGGGGCGTGCCCTGCGGCGGATGGACATCCCGGACGTTGGGCGGTGGCTGGTGCGGGACTTCCCGCGCCTGTCGGAGTCCATCCCATACTCCGCCGTCTCCGTGGAGGTGGTCGAGGAGCCCCATGGCCTGCCTTACTACCAGATCGAGTTCAGCACGCTCGGCTGGTCGGGCCAGGAGGCGTTGATTGAGGTGGTGCTAAAGTCACTTTACATCAATTTGTTCTACTACTACGCGTGGCGCCGGGGTGGGCACTACACCTTCCGCGTCCCGGTCAATCATGTGAAGGCGAATGCGGAGTCGGCACCGGATGCGGGAGAATGATCTGGTCCCGTTTGGGTTTGCCCCGGGGTGGTGGCGGCGTGTGCCGAGGTGTTTGACCCGTTTAAGGACTGATATTCCGTAAGTTTTCCATGACATGCTTGATGAACCGAAAATTTTCCTTGACAAATCCGAAAAATATGCTATAACGGGCGGACCAGATGATGACGGGCTCCCCCCGATCACGGAGCGGTGGCTTGAATGGGTTATGGGCGACCTTGCCCGCTCAGGCGGCACAGAGGTTCGCTACATCCCGAGGCGTGATGTCTTCTATGTCAGGTCATTGATCCGAGAGAAGTTCGGCATCGTGCTTCCGGTCTTGGAAGTCGAGCGAATGCTGATCGAGGAAGGGTTGATGGAGCCTGAGCATCGCTGAATGGAATAGGTCACGGGACCGACGCGATGCCTCCCGCGCTACACAATGGCCCTAACCCCCGGGGCGATTCCGGGTCCCGTGACCTTCACTCTCCCGGCCTGTCCTTGTTCCTGCGGGGCTCGTGGCAGGCGGGAAACTCCGGGACTAGCCTCCATCCCGGTATTGCGGCACTCCGTAGTCACCCCCTCCTTCCGCAGCCGCACCTCACCCCGTCCCCGGCCGGGTAATGCCGGGGCTTCTAGCGGGAAGATCAGGTGATCCGCTGCGGCTCATAACCGCAAGCTGACCAGGGTTCGAGTCCCTGTCCCGCCACCAGTTTCTTACCGCCGGTAGCGATAGCCCGGTGCGTAGCGATCCTCCCGATAGGATCGGTTTTCCTCAAATCCGTAGCGGCGGCGGGGCGCATAGTCGTCGTAGTCGTCATACGATGGGTGCCTAGAAGACCCGGGCAAAGGCAGGGAGTATCCCATTGGCCTGCCATCCGCGCCCATGTAGTGCGTCCCGCCGCCGGGCATAGGCATTCCGTAACCTAGCGGCCTACCGTCCGCGCCGAAGAAAGTCTGCGCTGAAGCTTCGGAAGCACAGGCCAGAAGGAGCGCAGCAATAACGACAGAGGATCGCTTCATCTGTTTCTCCCGTTCCGGTAGCGGTGCCGAATGTGGAGCAACTTGCTGACTGTTTCAAGTCAGCACCTTTTGGACAGTAGCTCAATTGGTAGAGCGCCCGGCTGATCGGGTGGTTGCAGGTTCGAGTCCTGCTTGTCCAGCCAGTCCCAGGCCCCTGCCCTTTCTACGCCTAGGTAGCTCAGAGGGTATAGCGCCGGTCTGAAAAACCGGATGTCGAAGGCTCGAAACCTTCCCCTGGCACTAGTTTTGGGGAGGGCACCGCAATGGACGCGGTAGCGGTCTGTAAAACCGCCGCCTTCGGGCAGTGGGTTCGATCCTCTCACTACCCATCAGCTTGTAGTAAGGAAACTTAACAGATGTCTGACAACATCCGTTACAGGGGCGACGATTACGATCCAATGCCCCCTCCGATCGGCATCCCCGAGGTTGACCGGCGAAACTATGCTGAGTGGATCAGGCGTGGTCGCGCTCGTGCGGCTACTGGACAGAGCGCACTGGCTAATCCTGCGCGTCCGGCTCTGGTGCAGGTGGCTCCACAGAGCTTTGATCTTCTTCCTGCTCCTGGTGGTGCAGGTGGTGGTGCCCTGGTCCCGCCGGGTGGTGGCGGGGTGCCCCCGGTTGGCCCGGGAGGTAGTGTAGGATTTCCGCGCGCTTCTGGTGGCGTTCCCGCACCTATCCCTGCACAGGAATACGTAGGCCGTGTTCCGATCCGTGGTCGGGTGTTTGACGTAGCCCCTGTTGCCGTTCGTGGGCTTGCACGTCGGGCTATGGGGCCTGTTGGGTTCCTGCTTGATGCCGGTGGCCTTGAGCGTGGCGCTGCCTATGAGGCTGAGGAGCTTGAGCGGATTCGCAATGCTGCTGCCGATGCGGAGCTTCGGCAGCTTGCCGAGTCTGAGCTTGCCGCGTCCGGTGGCGCTCCGCGCCGTGCGCAGGCTGCGCAGCCGTCCCGTGGGTCTTCTGGTAGCTCCCGCTCTACCGCTAGCCGGACTAGCTCCCGAGGCCGTAGCCGTTCCTCTTCGTCCCGCCGTGGAAGTGACTACACGGCCGACGAGCTTAACGCGGCAAGCCTTCGTTCGACGCGCGGTGAGGCAGAGCCATCGGAGCGCACTAAGGCGGTGCGGGCGAACATTGATCGGCGCCGTCGTGAGCTTGAGAGCGAGCGTCCGCGCATGGCGAAGGGCGGCACTATTGCTCCTCCGAAGGTCAGGCTTCCGCGCCTGACTGCTCCTCCGAAGGCCAAGCTTCCGCGCCTGACGCCGAATTTCGTGCCCCGTGTTCCGAACCCTGCGGCACGTCTCCCCCGCCCTGGTAGGGCTGCGTCTGTTCCGAAGATCGGCAAGCGGCGATGACTCTGACCATTCAGGCATTGCCGCCTGCTCTGATCTGGTTGTATATGCGATTGCGGGTGTGTTGACCCTAATCTGACATGGCTCGCGATTACACGAAAGAATACAATCGGTATCACTCTAGGCCAGAGCAGATTAAGCGCCGAACCGCCCGCAACAGGTCTAGGCGCATTGCCGAACGTTTAGGGCTCGTTCGCCCTGGTGACGGAAAGGACGTTCACCACGCTAACGGCAATCCGCTCGACGTGAGGCCAGAGAATTTCCGGGCAGTTTCTCCGAGAACCAATCGCTCGTTCCCACGAACACGAACCGCCCGAAAGAAGAATCCAACTGACTGAGCGCTATGTTTGATCCGGAACTCCACCTCCAAACGTTTTCATGGCTACTCCGAAGGCAATTGGGTCAACATGATTTTCGGTCCCGTCGTTTATTCGTAGGGTTGAGCCGTGGCTGATCTGACGGACAAGCAGATTGCGTTTCTGGATGCGCTTTATGGCGAGGCTGAGGGCGACATTCGCAAGGCCATGGATATTGCTGGTTACAGCAAGAACACGCCGGAGAGCGTCGTCATCAACGCCCTGGCCGACGAGATCATTGACCGCAGCAAGCGTGTCATTGCGGCTAACACCGCCCGTGCCACCTTGAAGATGATCGGTGTCATTAAGGACCCGACTTCGCTTGGTGCTGAAAAGGCACTCAATGCGGCGAAGGAATTGCTCGACCGTGCCGGTATCGTGAAGAAGGACAAGGTGGAGGTGTCGGGCGATGGTAGCGTTGGCCTGTTCATTCTTCCGCCTAAGAAACAGGACTAAGGTAACTTAATCATGGCCGGACGATATAAGTCCTACCATCCGATCCGGCGCCGCAGCCGTCACATTCCGTGGGGTTATCGGGTGTCGAAGCATGACCCGAAGCTTTTGGAGCCCATTCCGGAGATGCTTCGATTGCTCGACCAAGCCGAGCGTGCGTGGCGGGCTGGGACGGCTTCTCAACAGCAGATTGCGGATTGGCTGACCGCTAAGACGGGTGTGCCTATTACGAGGACGGGGCTGAGGGTTCGTTTCGAAGTCTTCGGCCCGAAGATGAGAAAGCGTGCCATCAGACCAGACAGTGAAGAAAGGCTCCCTCTCTAAGAGGGCGGCCAATAGGCTCGCTAAGTTCCGCCAGAAGATCGACGTAGAGCGCGCGAAGAAGCGAGCCCCCAAAGAGATTGATCCGATCAAGCTGGCGAAGGAAGCTGCTGCGCAGTCCATCCGCGTCGGCAAGCGCACCGTCAAGAAAGGCGGTCCCGCTGCTGAGGCGGCAATGGAGCGCATAGAGGCGATTGAGAAAGTAACCGGGGCTTTGGACGGCAAGGCTCCGGCTGTCGTCACAAAAGACGACATCGAGCGTACACCGCCTAACCTCCGCAAGTGGGCGAAGGCTCAGGATGTCATCTTCGAGCCGAACCCTGGTCCACAAACAGAATTCCTTGCTGCTACTGAAAAGGAGGTTCTGTATGGCGGTGCCCGAGGTGGCGGTAAGTCCATCGCACTGCTTGTTGACCCCCTTCGCTACTGCAATAATCGCAACCATTCGGCGCTGATCCTGCGCCGCACGATGCCCGAGCTTCGGGACCTGATTTGGAAGTCCCAGGAATGGTATCCGCGAGCTTTTCCGGGCGCCAAGTGGCGAGAGAACGATAAGCTTTGGGTTTTCCCGTCTGGGGCGAGGATCGAGTTCGGTTATGCCGAGACTGAGGCGGACCTGATGCGCTACCAGGGTCGCGCCTATTCGTGGATTGGCATTGATGAGGTCGGTCAGTTTCCAGACCGGGCGGCGATTACCAAGCTGAAGGGTTCGCTCCGCACCACGGACCCTACGCTGCCCACCTTCCTCCGGATGACGGCAAACCCGGGTGGTCCGGGTCAGCTTTGGCTCCGAGAGGACTTTGTGGAGCCTGCGCCGCCCAATACTACGTTCACGGTTCCTGTCACCGTGCAGACGCCGTACGGGCCTATTACCACGCACGTCACCCGTCGTTTCATTCCGGCCACGATTTACGACAATCCGCATCTCCTGCATGACACGAGCTATCTGTCTATGCTCGCCAGTCTGCCGGAATCTCTGCGTAAGCAGTGGCTTGAGGGCGACTGGTATGCGGACGAAAGCCGAGCGTTCCCTGACTTCGATCCGCGCTTGCATGTGGTTGACCCGTTTCCGGTCCCGACTAGCTGGCCGAGGTTCCGGGCTTGCGACTTTGGTTTTTCTTCGCCAGCCTGCGTCCTGTGGTTTGCCGTGGACTATGACGGCAACCTGTGGGTGTATGACGAGCTATATGTGAAGGGCGTCCCTGCGGACGAATTCGCCCGGATCGTGCTGCAACGCGACGGCGGCGCCAAGATGACGGCGCAAATCCTCGATGCCTCCGTGTGGCAGCGGCGCGGCGATATTGGTCCCTCGATTGCGGAGATCATGAACCTTCGCGGCTGCCGTTGGCGCCCGAGTGACCGTTCTCCTCGATCCCGTGTGAACGGGAAAATGGAAATCCACCGCCGCCTTGCTTTGAGGCGGCAGGCTGACAACACCGAGGCCCCTTCCCTTCGTATTTTCAACACTTGCCGGAACGTCATCCGGCAGATGCAGACCCTTCCTCTGGACCAGAGCAATCCGGAGGATGTGGACACAAAGGCTGAGGATCACGCCTACGACGCTCTGCGTTACGGCGTCATGTCGCGACCGCTCAATCCGTCGTTGATTGCTGCCTGGAATAGCGCCACGACGGCGGGCGCATTTAAGCCTGTTGATTCCACCTTCGGTTATTAGGAGAGCACCGCAGATGGCCAATTTCCTTCCCCACACTACGCGCAAGATCACGTTCACCGATAGCTACGAGTTTGCGCCTAGCGTCCCGAACAACACCAACAACCGGGCGTCCCTTCCGCAAGGTGTGGATCGTGTTGGGGCGACTGGCGATAACGTTTCCAACAACACCCGCAACAAAGCATCCTTTCAGCCCGGACTGTCTAAGGTTGGTGACACGGGCGACAACGCTGCGAAGCGCGGGACCGGTAAGTAAGGCTACTTAACTGTGGCGTTCTTCGATAAACCGCTAGAGGCGGCCGACCCGCTCCAATACCCGGACGTGGCGATGGGTATGGAGGACGTGTCGGGGCCGAATGCGGCACTTCGTGACCGGGCAGAAAATGCGGAACTGGCTGCATTCGTGCAGGAGCGTTTTCGGCGCTCGCGCGATTCTCGCCGTCCGCACGAGAACCGCTGGCTGGAAGCGTATCGTAACTATATCGGGGTCTATTCCCCCGATATGCAGTTCACCGAAACGGAGAAGTGCCGCATCTTCGTGAAGGTCACTAAGACCAAGGTGCTCGCCGCCTATGGTCAGGTGGCTGATGTGCTTTTTGCGGCCGGGCGCATCCCTATCGGCATTCAGCCGTCTCCGGAGCCGATTGGCGTTGCCGATGCGGTCCATTTCGACCCCAAGGAGCCGCCGGGGCTCGACCATGCGGGTGACACCGCTGGTTCCTCGACTCTCAGTGAGGACGATGAGGCGGAACCTTCGCAGCCCGAGGATATCTACGGCTGGGAAGGTGACGGTCGCGAAATTCCGCCGGGCGCTACGGCAGAAACCCTGCGCGATATGCTTGGCCCGCTGAAGGGTAAGCTAGAGTCACTTGAGGACAAGCTGAAGCCGGGGCCGGGTCAGACCCCGACCAGTGCGACGTTCTACCCCGCTGCGGAAGCGGCGCGGAAGATGGAAAAGCGCATCCTCGATCAGTTGGAAGAGGCAGAGGGCGACAAGCACCTTCGCTATGTCGCGTTTGAATCCGTGCTTCTCGGGACCGGCGTTTTGTATGGCCCCTTCTCGGTTGAGAAGGAATACCCGCGTTGGACGGCTGAGGGCGAGTATAAGCCGGTCAAGAAGCTTGTCCCGAAGATCGAAGCGGATACCATCTGGAATTTCTACCCTGATCCGGATGCCCGTACTCCAAGCGATATGGAGTATTTCGTCCGTCGCCGTAAGATGAGCCGGACGCAGCTTCGGGCGCTCAAGCGCCGTCCCTTTTTCCGACATGAGGTTATCGAGCAGCTTATTGCCGAAGGCCCTAATTACACCCCTGAGTATTGGGAAGACGCGCTCTATGGCGTCAACCAGGATGACCCTCCGAATATCGAGCGGTGGGAAGTTCTCGAATATTGGGGGTTGGTTGACGCTGAGATTGCCAAAGACGCCGGGCTCGATATTCCAGCGGAGCTTGAGGACCACGACGAGCTTCAGTTGAACGTTTGGGTGTCCGGCGGGCACATCATTCGGGCGGTGCTCAATCCGTTCCTGCCGGTTCGCCATCCGGTGAGCACGGTGCCGTTCGAGCTTAATCCCTACTCGATCTTTGGCATCGGTGTTGCCGAAAACATGGCCGATACGCAGCAGCTTATGAACGGCTTCATGCGTATGGCCGTGGATAATGGTGTGCTGTCAGGCAACGTCGTGTGGGAAATAGATGAGGCATTCCTGACCACGGGCCAGGAATTCAAAATCTACCCGGGCAAGATTTTCCGGCGTCAGTCTGGTCCTCCGGGTCAGGGTATCCACGCCCACAAGTTTCCGAACACCACCCAAGAAAACCTTATGATGTTCGACAAGGCGAGGCAGTTGGCGGACGAGGCCACTGGCATTCCGTCCTACTCGCATGGTCAGACCGGCATTATGGGTCTTGGGCGGACGGCTGCCGGTATTTCCATGCTTATGGGTGCTGCCAGCATCAACACGAAGACGGTCATCAAAAACTTCGATGACTACCTGTTGATGCCGCTCGGCAAGGCTCTGTTCGCATGGAACATGCAGTTCAACTTTGACTCGTCCGTTGTGGGCGACCTCGAAGTTGTGGCTCGCGGCACCACCTCGCTTCTGAAGAACGAGGCACGTCAGCAGAGACTAATGACGTTCCTTCAGATCGTCAGCAATCCTGCACTCGCTCCGTTTGCCAAGTTCCCCTACATCATTCGGGAGATTGCTACGGTTCTTGAGCTTGATCCCGACAAGGTGTGCAACTCGCCCGAAGAGGCGATGCGGCAGGCGGAAATCATGCGGGCATCAGGTGCCCTGGGACGTGGCGGCGATCAGGGTGCGGCTCCTCCGGGTGCCATTGCGGCCGATCCCACCGGGGCTGGTGGCGGCAACATTGGTATCGGTCAGGCGCCTACTCCGGGCGAGCAAGGTTTCGCCGGTAACGCTCAGATGCCGCCGCCACAAGGGCTCGGCCCTGAGCAGCCTGCTATGGCGGGAGCTATGGCCTAATGCACGCGCAGCTAGTCGAGCAGCTTCTTCCTGTCGTTAATGATCCGGCTGTCGCCAGGGCTTTGGAAGCTTACGCTCAGTATAGGCTTGGTCTTGCGCAGGATCAGATCATGTCCGCGCAGGACCAGCTAACCCTTGGGCAAATCCAGGGTAAAGTAATTGAAATCCGAAACCTTATGGGGCTTCGGGATCGTGTTGTAGCGGAAGCAGAGCGCATCCGCGCGGAACGTGGTGGCAGGAATGGTTGATTTTTACTCTAGCGGGTGGGCCTTCATCCCTGGCCCTGAGAACCTTCGCCACCGCTCTTGGGAGGACCTTGAGCGGTATTGGGCGGAGGTTGAGGCGCCGAACGGTCACATCCTTATTCGGCCTTACGAGTTTGCGGAAGGCGGGTTTTTGGATGAGCCTGTGGCGGTGCAACCGGATGGTAGTGCGCAAGAGATTCCGCCTGGGGCTCTGCCGGACGAGGTTCGAGACGACAAGCCCGCCATGTTGTCGGAGGGCGAGCTTGTCTGGCCTGCCGATGTTGTACGCTGGCATGGCCTGAAGACCTTCATGGAGATGATGGAGGAGGCCAAGGCTGGCCTAGCCTCGATGGAAGAGGTAGGCTTGATCCAGCGCCCGCCGTCAGAGCTTCCGGACGAAGTATTCCTCCCTGACGAGGAGGATGTGCCGGTGGAGGCGGTTGAAGAGGCCCCTTTTGGTTTCGCTCAGGGTGGCACGATCCAGAGTGACACCAGCACCGCCCTGAGCCGTGCCAAGCAGGCTATCTCTGCCGCCCGTGCGCTGGATTGGCTTTACTCCAAGGCGGCTGAGTCCCCCGGGCTTCTGAGCCAGAGCCTTGGCAGCATTTTCGGCGCTGAGACGCTGAGCGACCTCGCCGGATATCTGGGTTTGAACGCCAATACCCTGTCCGGTATGTCCGTAGGCAATACGCTCGCCAGCCTTGCTGGGCTGGCGACAGGCGCTCTTAATATCGCTCAGGGCAACTATGCCTCCGGCGCTGGCGGGCTTATTGGTGCCGGGTTGTCTGCGGCGGGGCTTGCGCCATTTGCGCTTCCTGTCGCTATTGGCGCTGCTGGCATCCAGGCGCACATTGATTCTACGTCGGGCAAAGGCCCGTTTGCCGCGCACGGTGGCAATGTCCGTATCGGTCGCGACGAAGAGGGCAATGCGGTCCTTCTTGGGGCGTCCGGCAAAAACTGGAACATGGATCAGGCACGGCAGGTCATCCAGCCGCAGGTTGATTACTTAAATAACTTTATGCAGCAGACCGGGCTTCGCCTGAAGGGTGGCATCGACACTAGCCCGTATGCTGATCGTGGCTGGTATGATCCGCAATATACGGGTGGCGGCTACTACGCCATCATTGAGTCTGGTTTCGGTCCTGACGCAGAGATGCCGGCTAATTTCTTCGACCGGCTGGGGTTCATTCCTGGGGAGTATTTTGAGCACTCTGATCCCACGGTGAATGAATGGCTGCGGAGCACGGACTTTAGAGGGTGGAACGACTTTGCCGCTGGTATGAAGGCCCTGCTCGGTGATCAGGCTGCACCGTCCGACTTCCGTGGGTCGCCGGAAGGCTACCGGCTCAACCTCAACATGGATATGCCGGTATACCAGGGGCCGGATGTCAGTGCCGTGCTTGGTTTGGGCAACCCTTGGGGTTATGACCCGGGAGACAGGTGGGTTGAGCTAGCGCAGCGCGAAGCCGACCGGATGCGTCAGTCTTCCGGTATTGATGTGGATGAGAACGGTTTCATCCGTAGCTACCCTGGGATGGGTAGTGAGGATGACCATGGCCCCGGATGGGGCGCTCAATTCCTGTCACAGTTCGCGAACGGTCGGAATCCGTATGACCTGACAACGAACGTGACTTGGAATACTGCTCCGGACTCTGATCAGGCAGCGGGGCAGTTTCACAGCGGATGGACCACTCCGGACACCGATCCTTCGTCGGTTGTGCCGGAAGGTCAGGCGTTTAGCTATGTTCCGCTTGGTGGCGGTCTTATGAGTGGCGTCGGGACGTATCGGGCAGAGCCATATTTTGACCCCCACGCACCCGACCCAACATTTGCCGCCGGAAACTAAGATAACTTTAGGGCCACCCTCTATATGAGGCCCCCAACTGAAGAGTGTTGACTGTGACTGTTGCTGTAAAAGAGCCTACGAGGATCGTTGCTGAACAGACTGATTCTGACACGACGGCAGTTCTTGAGCCCATGCCGTATCGTGGGATGCATCGCCGCAATCTTGACGACAATTCCGAAATCGAGGCGCTAGAGCGCCAGCGTCAGGCGAAGCAGACCATGGCTCCGGGGCAGGTTGAGCCTACGCCGGAAGAGGTGGAGACTGACCCCAACCTTACGGAGCCTGCGCAGCCGGGCGAAGACTCGCTTTGGAAGAAGCGTTACGGCGACCTTCGCCGTCACATGGCGGTCAAGGAGCGCGAGTTCAATGAGAAGATCGCGCAGCTTGAGGCGCAGCTTCGCGAGGCGTCGGAAAAGGCGCTTCAGCTTCCGACCTCTGAGGAGGACGTGAAGCGGTGGGCGGAGCAGTATCCGGACGTTGCGAAGATCGTTGAGGCTATTGCCATGCGCAAGGCGGATGAGCGGGCCAAGGCGATTGAGATGCGTCTTCAGGAAGCGGAGAAGCGTGCGAAGGAAGCCGCTCGGCGTGAAGCCGAAGCCCGACTCCGTGAGCGTCATCCGGACCTCGACAAACTCCGTGAGTCTGCGGAGTTCCATGCATGGGCGCAGAAGCAATCGCCTCTTATTCAGGCGGCGCTCTACCGCAGCCCGAATTGGGAAGACTGCGCTGCGGCGATTGACCTCTTCAAGAGCCAGACTGGATGGGGTCAGCAGAAGCGTGGTCCTGGCCGTCCCCGCAAGGAGGAGGCAGAGGCAGCCGCACAGGCGGTGAACGTTCCTTCCGCTCGCACGGTGCCTGACCCGAACGGTACCGCCGGTAAGAAGGTCTGGCGGGAGTCTGAGATTCGTCGGCTCCGCCCGTATGAGTGGGATAAGTTTGAGAAGGAGATTGAGGCCGCCCGTCGTGAGGGCCGTCTGATCTACGACGTGTCAGGCGCGGCGGCGTAAACAGGAAATTTTACGGCGGAAACTACTTTGTAATTGACTTTTTTCGGAAATTGCATATAATGTTAGCGTACCCGCCGACACTCCTTTTGGCGGGGCTGGCCAAGTAACCTTAGCCCCGCCGCTTTCGTTTCAAACACACGTTTGAGCTAGGACTACCTTTCTTATCCGGCCCCGGTATTCCGGCAACCCGGCAATAAGGAAGCCTCTGACGCCTCTGTGTGTGTTTTCTCGGTGTGCGAATGCACCCGACTAGACATGCAATGAGGTAACTAAGATGGCATTTCCTGCTGCGCAGAGCTATAGCAACCTTCCGAATGGTGATTTTAGCCCGGTAATTTTCTCGCAGAAGGCCATTAAGGCTTTCCGCAAGACCTCCGTTGTGGAGGACATCACCAATACCGATTATTTCGGTGAAATCGCGAATTACGGTGACTCGGTTCGTATCATCAAGGAGCCGGATATCACCGTTTCGACCTATGCGCGTGGTCAGACTCTCTCTTCGCAGGCCCTGAGCGACGACGACATTACGCTGACCGTCGATCAGGCCAACAAGTTCCAGTTTCAGGTTGACGACATCGAGGTTGCGCACTCGCACGTCAATTGGGAGGAGCTGGCCTCCAACCGTGCGGCGTATAAGCTGAAGGATGCGTTTGACGCCAACGTTCTTGCTTTCATGGCGGACAACGCGGCTACGACAAACTACATCGGATCGACCTGGGTTGCTCAGACCGAGACTGTCTCTGCGGTCCAGATCGCAACCGGTGTCACGCCGAATGGATCGACCATCTTCACGCCGCTGGGCATCCTGAGCCGCGTCAAGCGGCTGATGGACGTGGCGAACGTCCCGGCCGACAACCGATGGATGGTTGCTGACCCGGTTTTCTATGAGCAGCTTGGCGATGAGGAATCTAAGTTCCTCGATGCTTGCTGGACCGGCGCGGATGAGAGCCCGGTTTATAACGGCAAGCTGACGAACCGGCGCATTCGTGGTTTCGAGCCGTATGAGTCCAACAACCTGCCTGCGGGTGGCACGGGTCCGGACTCGCAGGCTGGTGGCGGCACCAACTACGGCACCATTCTGTTTGGTCATCGTAGTGCGGTGGCGACGGTTTCTCAGATTCTTAAGACTGAGAAGTTCCGCTCCCCGGATACGTTTGCCGACGTTGTGCGTGGTCTGCATGTGTTCGGTCGGGGTTACATCCGCCCGGATGCGGTGTGGGTTGTGCGCTACGCCACTAAGGCTGCTCCTGGCGGCGGCGGTGGCGGCGGCGCGTAATAACTAACTAAAGTAACTTTAGGGGGGCTGTCTTCCAAGACGGGGCAGTCCCCTTTTTTGTCTGGCGCCGGTAAGGTTACTTTAATGGCTAACACCTTCCTCGACATTACGAACACGGTCCTCCGTCGCTTCAACGAGGTGGAACTGACCGGCACCACCTTTGCCAGCGCCCGGGGCTTCCACGCGCAGACCAAGGACGCCGTGAACGCGGCGCTTCGTGCCATCTACAAGGATGGCGTCGAGTGGCCGTTCAACCACGTCGTCCAGACCGACACCCTGACCCCGGGCACGCTCCGTTACGCCCTCCCGCCCGGCACCCGCTCCGTGGACATGGAGTCGTTCCGGCTGGTCCGGGACGCCGCCCTGAACTGCCCCGCCAAGTGGCTGCGGCCAATCGGCTACGACGAGTTCTTGCAGCAGTGGGCGAAGGAGGAGGGCAAGACGGCCGACGAGGGCGGCCTTCCCTCCCACGTCTTCCTCGACCGCGCCGGCCAATTCGGCGTCGTCCCCGTGCCGGATAAGCCCTACCAAGTCACCTACGAATACTACGCCAATCCGCCGGAGCTTGTTGCCGCGACCGATGTCCCGACCGTGCCCGAGGAGTGGAAGTATGTGATCGTGGATGGCGCGGTCTATTACTGCCACCTTTTCCGCGACAACCCCGAAGCGGCGGCTCTGACGAAGCAGGATTTCGAGAAGGGTCTTCGCGACATGCGGCGCATCGCGATCAACCGCAACGAAACCATGCGCTCGACCATGCGGGTGTGGCGCTGACATGCCTGACCGGATCGAGACGAAGCCGATTGATCTGGCCGGCGGGCTCATCACATCGATGGGGGCGCTGGAACAGGCGATCAACGCGCCGGGCTCGGCCGTCCGCATGGTCAATTTCGAGCCCACGTTGGAGGGTGGCTACCGGCGCATCCGGGGGTTTGCAAAATACTCCGCCGAGCCGGTGCCGGGCGACGGCCCGATCCTCGGAGTGGCGGTGTTCGGGAATGGTGTGCTCGCCTGCCGGGGCACCGATGTGTACTATGGCGTCGGCACCACCTGGACCAAGATCAACGGCGACACGGCGCACGCTGACGCGAATATCTACCGCTTCGCGCGCTACAACTTCAGCGGAGTCGAGAAGATCGCCTTTTGCGACGGCCAGAACCGCCCGGCGACATTCGACGGCACCACCTACACGTCGCTGTCCGATGCCCCGCAGGGGGCGGAGATGATCGCCGCCTTCGCCCGCCGGCTGTGGTTCTCCCATGGCAACATCCTCACCTTCTCGGCGGTGACGGACGATGCTGACTACACCGCGGCATCGGGCGCGGGGGAGATCAACGTGGGCGACCGGATCACCGGCCTACGGCCCTGGCGCGACCAACTGATTGTCTTCTGCCAGAACCGCATCCTCCGCATCACGGGTGACAGCGTGGACAACTTCAGCGTCCGTCCCGTGACCGACAACATGGGTTGCATCCACACCGACACCATCGTTGAAGTCGGCGGTGATGTCGTCTTCTGGGGGCCGGACGGCCTGCGGACCATCTCCGGCACCGACCGGATCGGCGACTTCAACCTGTCGAGTATTTCCCGGGTCATCAGCCGGGTCGCGGCCGAGTTGGAGAGTGACTTCCCCCGCCTCGTCGCGGTGCCGATCCGTGGCAGCGGGCAGGTCCGCATCTTCGGCTACCACCCCACCCGCGACCCAGGGGCGGCGAAGGGCATTGTCGGCACCCTCCGCCTCGGGTCCGACGATACGCTCGTCCAGTCGCAGGAGGGCGCCGGGTGGGAGTGGGGGGAACTCCTCGGCATGTCCGTCCGCGTGGCCGACAGCTTCTATTCGGACACCGGCACAGAGCTTATCGTCTTCGGCAACGGCTCGGGCCACGTCTTCCGCATGGATGTCGGGACCAGCTTCGACGGGCTGCCGATCCATGCGGTGTATCAAACTCCGCATTTGGTTTTCGACGATCCTCACGTCCGCAAGGTTTTCCGCCGGCTCCGCGTCTATCTCCGTGCCACCAGCGCCTACGAAATGCGGGTGGCGCTGCGGCTGGACCACGAGCGTCCAGGTGTCTTGCAGCCGGGTGATGATCGCCTGACCAGCACCGAGGACGGCTCGGCTCTCTACGACGATCCCAACACGCTCTACGACGTGGCGGTGTACGGCGGGGAGCCGGTCCCCTACTTCGATGTGCCCTTGGTCGGGACGGGGTTCGCGGGGTCGTTCCAATTTGTATCTTACACGATTTCCACCCCATTTGTCCTCACGTCTATTTCCGTTGATGTAACGCATACGGGTCGTAAGTAGGAAGCCATGGCAGGTTACGTCCGACAGTCTGCGGCCGACATTGTGACGAATAACGTCATCCGGTCTGCACACCTCAACTCCGAATTCAACGCCTTGGAGGCCGCGTTCGACAACCTCACTGGCCACAAGCACGACGGCACGCAGGCCGAAGGCGCCCGCATCACCGTTGTTGGCCCGGCGGGGGAGATCAACGTCTCGGGCGAGGCCGTTACCCCCAAGAGCGGTGCCATGATCGACCTCGGCACCGCTGCGGTGCGGTTCCGGAACCTTTACCTCTCAAGTGACCTTACCCTCGGGGGCACGGCTTCCGCCGCGCAACTGGTTTCCACTGCTGCCTCGGGGCCGCCGCTCGTCGTCAACAGCGCCGAGGCCGTCACCAACCTCAATGCCGACCTGCTGGACGGGCAGCACGGTGCGTACTACCTGGACCTCACCAACGCCACCGGCAACCTATCCGTCACCCACCTCGACGGCGGGAACGGCGCCAGCGCGGCGACGTTCTGGCGAGGCGACGGCACCTGGGCCGCGCCACCTTCCTTCACCGAGACGGACACGCTACAGAGCGTCACTGCTCGCGGCGCCACGACAGACCGCGCCATCAGCATCACCAACACGACGGGCGCCAACTCCCTTACCTCCGGCGCCCTGTCGGTGAGCGGCGGCTTCAGCGTCGGCGGTCGGTCGGTCTTCAGCAACTACGCCCTCGCGGTGGCTGTCAAGGGCAATGTCAGTGGTGCGGTCGCCATCGACCTCACCGCGGGCAACTACGTCACCGCCACCAGCGTCGGCGCGACCACATGGAGCTTCACCAACCCGCCCCCCGCCGGCTTCGCCGCAGGTTTCGTGTTGGAACTGACCAACGGCGGCGCTTACGTCCAGACGTGGCCGGAGACGGTCAAGTGGGACGGCGGCGTGGCGCCGGAACTGACCGCGAGCGGCACGGACGTGCTGGTGTTCGTCACCGACGATGAAGGCACGACGTGGCGCGGTACGCGGGCGATGGAGAACGTCTGATGCTGGTCGAGACGTTGTTGATGGCCGGCGGGAAGAAGAAAGGCCCCCGCTACTTCGCGGCATCCGTGACGGTGGGCAGTGATCCCCAGCGGCTGTTCGTTTTCTCTCACAGCAACGGTGTGTTCACCGCACTGCCCATACCGGACGCGCCGACCGCCGGGGTGAATGACGTGCGGTGGAGTCACAGCGGGCGCTATCTGGCGGTGACCGTTGGGAGCGAGGTCCGCATCTACAAGCGGTCAGGCAGCAGCTTCGTGCTGCTGTTGCCAGCCATAGCGCCGGCAGGCGGCACGGTCAACGGCGTAGCATGGTCGCCGGATGACGCGTTCCTCGCCGTCGCGCACACCAATTCCCCCCGCCTCTCGATCTACGCCCGAACCGGCGACACCTTCACGAAGCTCCCCAACCCGGCGTCCCTGCCGACCGCCACCGCACACGATGTCGCGTTCAGCCCGGATGGGGTGTATCTGGCGGTCGCCTATCAGGCGACCCAGGGCGTCGCGATCTACAAGCGCAGTGGCTCTACCTTCACCAGGTTGCCCGACCTGTCGCAATCGGCCGGGTCCGGTTCCCGACGGGTCGTGTGGTCCCCGGACGGGGTGCACTTCGCCGTCGGCCTGGGCAGCGCCGGTAATACCGTGAGCAACTCGCTCCGGATTTACCGGCGCAACCCCGACGACACGTTCACCCGCATCGCCGAATCGACGGGGGAATCCTTTGTGAACGGCATCACATACACCCCTGATGGCCGATACCTCATCGTTGTTCCGATCGGATTCTTGTTTCAGTCGATTCGTTTTCTTGAACGCAGCGGCGACGTTTACACCGAAATAAAGCAGTCCTCGCTTAACCAGGTTTCGGATGTGACGCGCGCGGCGATTAGCGATGACGGGCGCTACTTGGCACTATCGGCGCGGATGACTTTTGTCGGTGGCGGGTATTTCGTCTATGCCCTTAGCGGCACGGACCCCACCCTGCACATGGGCAGTTCTCATAACATCACGGGGACCGGCGCCGTCGCCTTCTGGCCCGTTGCTATCCCAGGCACACGCTAACTAAGGACCATCCCGCATGTTCTTCGCCCGCCTCGAAAACGCCGCCCCCGTCGAGTGGGGCCTGACGCTCTCCGACATGCGCGCGCGCCTGCCGCATGTCTCTATCCCCGCGAATGGTGCGGACCTGAGCGAGTTTGGCTACATCGCCTACACGCCGGTCGATGCGCCGACTGTCGATATCGAACACAATGTCACCGAGGGGCCGCCGGCCCTGGTGGACGGCGAATGGGTGATGCAGTGGGTCGTCACGGACGCCACCCCGGAGGAGGTCGAGGAGCGCCGCCGCGCGCTGGTGCCGGCCTCTGTCCTCTTGTGGAAGGCGAAGGCCATCATGGCGCAGACACCCCACGGCGATGGCACGCTGCTCGACGCGGTGGACGCGATGATGGCGCAGGCCGACGCGCCGACGAAGCTGTGGTGGGAGTACGGCCAGGAGATCGAGCGCGAGCACCCGCGCACCCTGCAATTCGCCGCCGCCCTCGGGGTCGAGGGCATGTTGGATGACCTGTTCATCGCGGCGGCTGCGATTGACCTGTCTTGATGATTCCAATGCGACTGCGCCTATGTCTGAGCTAAGGTTACTTTAATGTCCGGGACCAACGCCTTCACCGACCCGAACGCCAAGCCAGCCGGCGTCGGTCAGTCGGTTGATCCGAACTATTACCTGCAACAAAACCCCGATGTTGCGCAGGCCATCGCTCAGGGTCAATACAACCTGACTACTGCGGCCGACCACTATTACCCGCAGGGGCAGAGTGAGGGCCGTATGCCGAATGCGGGCGTCGCCCAGGTGTTCCAGAACGCCACCAACCCGACGCTGCCGGCGAACGCGGTCGTCAATCCGGTGCTGATGCAGGAGAAGCCCGGGGAAATCCTACAGTATCATCAGCTTTCCAGCAAGACCCCGGGGCCGAAGCACGCCGCCCAGGCCGAGGCGGTGCAGGCCGCCGGCCCCGGTCAGGTGGACGCCGCCACCTACGACGCGACTAAGGTCCACGGCCAGACGCCGGAGATGCAGGCGGCTCAGGGGACGGTCGATCCACGGTCGATGGTCGAGGCGCAGACTGCCGATCCGTCCAAGAACGCCACCGTTGCCGGCCAGCTTGAGAAACTGCTTGCCGGCGATATGCCGTGGGCGGCCGGGGCGATGCGCCGGGCGGAGGAGGAGATGGCCCGCCGTGGCCTCGGCACCTCCTCGATTGCGGGGGCGGCGATCACCCAGGCGGCGATAGAATCCGCCCTCCCGGTGGCCCAGGCCGACGCCTCGATCTTCGCGCAGTTCGAGATGGCGAACCTCAACAACCGTCAGCAGGCGGCGGTGCTGAACGCGCAGAAGTACCACGACGTGAACATGGCGAACCTGACTAACGAACAGCAGGCGCGCCTTGTAAACCAGCAATCTCGTCTCAACACCCTGCTCTCGGATCAGGCCGCCGACAACGCCGCCAAGCAATTCAATGCGGCTAACCAGACGCAGGTTGATATGTTCATGGAGAACTTGGCGGCCACCATCAACCAGTTCAATGCTGCGCAGGCCAACGCCATGGCGCAGTTCAACACCGCCCAGGAAAACGCGTGGCAGCAGTTCCGGGCCACGCTTCAGACGCAGCGCGAGATGTTCAACGTTCAGATGCGGGCGCAGATTGATCAGAGCAATGCCCAATGGCGTCGGCAGATCAACATGGCGAACACGGCTGCGCAGAATGCGGCGAACCAGACCAATGCGATTAACGCTCTAAACCTGTCCAACTGGTCGCTGAATGCTCTGTGGCAGCAATGGCGTGATGAGGCCGATCTTCTGTTCACATCGTCGGAGAGTGCGAAGAACCGTGCATACGGGCTCGCCTACGCCACCCTACTCAATAGCTTCCAGAGGCAGACGCTTGAGTGGCAGGCAGATCAGCAGAACGCTGCACGCCTTGGTGCATGGGCTGCCGACATTCTGTCCGGACTGTTCTCCAATATCAGTTTCTAATGGGGGCATGAATGTTCGAGTGGCTTGATAACGTCATCAACGACGTGTGGGACACCGTTAGCGGCGACTGGTTCGGTGGATGGACGACCGAGGTAGCCGACTTTGGTGGTGCCGCCTCCGACGTTGCTGCCGGAATGGATGACACGGGTTTCCTAGGGACGTGGGGGACCTACGGCGGCTTTGACCTTGGTAACCTGGACTACATCGCCAAGGACGCATGGCTTGACGGGACCGGGGACGATCTTTCCTCCCTCCCCTTCCGAGACTCCGACGGGGTTGCCCCTAATCTTCCCGACTTTAAGGGTGATCCGAGCTTCGGCACCGGAGAGTGGATTATCCCCGAGGGTTATTACGCTGATCCCTCCGTGGTGTTCGGTTCGGGTGGGGCGGGCAATTTGGCTGCCACCAAGTCCGGGTCTGCGTCCGGTAGCAATCTTCTGAGCCAACTTGGTAATGCCGCCCTGAAGGCTGCTACACGGGCACTTTCTGGCCAGTCTGGTGGGGGTGGTGGTGGCTCTGTGGCCACCTACAACAGCCTCAACGCCCCTCCACCGCCTAACCCAACGCCACAGAGGCGGCAGCGTCAATCGAGCAATCCGGCGGCCGCCATTCTGGCGCGTAATCCTCTCTACCCATACACCGAAGCCCTTCTTGGTCAGAGGTAAAGTAACCTTATGAGCGACACGACTTCTCCGCAGCCACGTCAAGCCCCGCCTATGCCACCGATGCCGAATATGGGCGGGCTTGATCCATTCCAGACGATTCCCATTCCGGGGCAGTCGTTGACAAGGGCTCCGGGGACTTATCCATTCGAGCGTCCGCCGCAGTTTGTTGATCCCGAGGAAGCCTTTCAGGCGCTCATCCGTAGCCTGACCAGGGAGCGTTCTGCGGAGGAATTGCTGAACCTCCTAGAGATTGGCGTTCCTGTGAAGGCTATCGTTCAGACCATACTTCAGGGCGGCTTTATGGAGGGCAAATGGACGGTGGACGTTGCGCTGCTCCTCTCTCAGCCGCTTACGGCCATGATCCTCCGCATGGCTCGTGAGGCAGGCATCCGTCCGAACCTTGGTGTCGAGCCGCGTGGTAGCGACACTCTTGACCGCGTTGTTGAGAAGCGCCTGCGGGATATGCGGAACAATCCGCCGAAAGAGATGGAAGGATTGATGGTCCCCCGCAAGAGGAAGGACGAAGAGGATAGTAACTAATGGCTGGCTTCTTTGGTGCATTTCTCGGCGGGTTCGCAGAGCGCGCTACTAAGATCAGGGATAAGCGCGAAGAGGACCGTCAGCGTCTCATTCGTGAAGCCATGGCCGATCTTCGGGACGTAATTAAGCGCCGCGAAGAGCGTATCAACGAGGCACGTCGGCGGCGTGAACAGGCTGGTGCCCTGGCGGCCATTAGTGGTCATGGTCTGCCTGCTTCGACAATTGAAGGGCTGCTATCCGTTCCTGGCATGGCTGAAGCAATTATGTCTGGGCGTGTCCGGGCGAGTGGAGGCATCAACCCTGCGGCGGCGGCCAGTCAGACTCCGGACGCTCTTGGTGTTGCCCCCAACCCCGCCTCCCCATCGGGCACGGGGGTTTCTGGTGCAGGGCAGGCCGTCTCTCCTTCCGCGCCTGGGCTTGGTGCTCCCGCACCTACTGATCCGCGCGATATGGCTCAGGTTGTGCCTCAGACTGCCACGGATCAGATTTCCACTCCGGAGTCTGGTCGAGGCTTCTTCCAGCGTGCGGGCGATGTTCTGTTCGGCCGTGAGCCGACTGTGGGCATTGCTGAAGAGGCGCGTCGCACCATGGCACGTAACCGTGGCATGACGGATGCGGAGCTTCAGGCCGTGCTTGCTGGTCCTCCGTCTCCCCCGGCTCCCACACCAGGCTCGGTCAGGATCAGCCCCTTCACGCCTGAGCAGCTCGCCCGTCTTGGCGTCAACTTCCGTAACGCTGAAGGCTACCGCCGGTTTATCGAGAGTGGTGGCGAGGATACGTCTGGCGTTCTCACCTATGGCGACAAGGCGGAAGCCGAGATGCGTATTGCCGCCGCTCGTGCCGCTCTCCGTGGTAGTGGTGGTGGGCAGATGTGGCAGCCGAATTCGGGCGACTTTAACGCCGCCCTGAATGCCATGGCGAGCGTCGGCAGCATCCCGATTGGTAACAACCGGCGCGTTGCCCTGATCCCCCGGACGGACGCTCAGGGCCGGGTTATCGGCGTCACGGTCAATCTGCCTAGCTCCGATCCGGCATACGCGGATGTGCAGCGCAAGCTTGCCCACGCCACGGCACGCCTTGGTGACTTCCTTGGCATGTATCGTGGCAACCATGGTGCGGCTGCCGTTGCTGCGCTTGTGGATGCTGGGCTTCTTAGTCGCGAATATCTGCCGACGAATGCGGGGCCGGTTATGCAGCCTCGTAACCAAACGCCAACGGCTCCTAACCCGCCTGTCTCTGGTCGGACGGAAGAGAATTCCCCGCCACCTCCTACACCCGCCGATAGGGATGAAGGGCGCTCTGAGGGAGAGAATGACAATCGCCGTCGTGGCCCTGAGCAGCCTAGTAGCCGTCGCAGAGGCAGCATCCGACCGGCACAAACGGCGGTGACGCCTGACGCCGTTGATCGCCACGCCAGGACGATCATTGAGATGCGGCGTCGTGGTCAGGACGCGACCGGATATTTCCGGTCACTGCCGAAAGAGATGCAGGAAGCGGTTCAAGAGCATATTCGTAATCTGCGGTAAGGTTACTTTATGGCCGACATTAATGCACTCGCAGACCAGGTGCTAAACCAAGAGCAGCGTCAGCCGGACATTAACGCCCTGGCGGATGCAGCCATTCGGCGCCCATCTGATCTGGCGCAGGCGCAGACTGACGCTATGCTGGCGCGTCCGCGTCGGCGCTTTGAAGACCTTCAGACTGACCCGCAGTTGATTGAAGACCTTCGGGCGTATTTCGACATGCCCGATGCGACGCCTGGGGAACTTGTGGATCGGTTCATTGGTAATCGCGTTTGGCGCGATACCAACACACTATCGGCTGCTCATGAGCTTGTTGAGTCTGCCAACATGACGCCCGAGGAACGGGCGCGTCTGGCCCGAATCCGCCGAGTTTGGGAGGAGCTTCCATACTTCTGGCAGCCTGGGGGACGTGGTGTCCCTGGGCTGATTGAGAACGTCGTCAAGTCCGTCCCTGACCCTGTAAACTTCCTGGGGGGTCCGATTGCCCGGGGAGCCTCTTGGCTGCTCGGTAGAGGGATCGGCCGTGTCGGTCAGATCGGCATTGGTGCCGGTGTTGATGCTGCGGCTGCGGCTGGCATGGAAGCCATGCAGCAGAGCGTGGACGTGAACACTGGGGAGCGTGAGGGTCTGTCCCTTGGTCAGATCGCAACAGCCGGTGCCCTTGGTGGCGCTACGGGTGCTGCCGGTTCTGCCCTGTTCGCCCGATCCCGACAGCCACAGGCTGCACCGCTGACTGAGCAGGTGGGGGTGCTCAATGAGGGCAAAATCGGGGAGCGAGCGGTAGAGTCCCGGTCACTCGACGAGTGGGCTCGCCATGTGCAGCAGCAGACCTTTGACCGCTTCCTGCGCATCAGTGAAATCCAGCAACGGGTGTGGGGTGTTGGTAGCGAACCTCAAGACCTTGTGCGTGCTTCTGAGACCGCTCAGAGGAGCCCGTGGCTGTCCGACCCGGCGCAGCTTCCGTATTTCCAGTTCCGGAACCTTGCTTCGTCCTGGGAACGAGCAAACCAAATCCTGTTTCACGGGGGCCTTAGGCCGCCGCAGTATGGGGCGCGTCTTGGCACGCCTGAAACCGACTTTCGACGCACAGATGCACCCGCCATCTTGGACGTGCTGCGCCCTGTCCATGAGCGAGGGCAACTGGATAATTTCTTCTGGTATCTGGCTGCTGTCCGTGCGCGCTTCATCCGCGATGTGCGGCATAGCCCGATGCGGACCATCTTTGATGACCAGCAGGTTTACGTTGAGGCTGGTTTCGATCCGGATACGGCACGTCAGCTAGCCTCTAGAGCGATTGACGACATCATTGCCGAGGGCGAGCGCAACGGGTTCAACAACCTGCTTCCGCAGTGGAACAAAGCCATGCGGGGGCTACTAGAATACCAGCGTGATGCGGGCCTGCTTTCGGATGATGATGTGCGCCGCATTTGGGGCGAGCATCTGGCGAACCCTGGCGGTATACCTAACACATACATCCCGTTCTATCGTGCGGATCGAGCGGCGTCCGGTTTCGGTCATCCCGATCCTATCCGCACCACGAACATTCCTGGCCGTGCCCGTATGGAGGGTGGCACGGGCAATGTGCAGGACTGGCGGCAGAGTATCATTGACTACGTGAATTCTGCCGTCGCGGCTGCCGACCGTAACCTTGCCAAGCTGTCGCTCTACGACACGATTGATCGTGGCGCTCGCACGGGCGTATTCCGGCCGGGCGAGGTAGCCACTCGTGTCAACATTCCGGCGCAGCAGATTGTCGCGGACCTGCTTTCTCCGCAGAACCGTCCGCGTCTTGAGGCTCTGCTCCGGAGCGAGGGCATCAACACCCCGATTGACCAGATTCCGCAGGACCAGCTTATCCGGCTTGCTGGGATGCTGAACCTGCGGGTCAACGGGGACACGGATATCGTGTTCCGTAACGGCAAGATGGAGACGTGGCGGGTTACTGATCCGGAGCTACTTGACTCGCTAAAGTCACTTAACCCCATCGAGATTGGTCGGATCGAGCGGATGATTGTTGGCCTTTCGAGGATGCGAAACAACTTCATCACACTCAATCCGGCTTACGTTCTCCGCAACTTTATCCGTGACGCTCAGACTGCGCCGGTCAACAGCGTCTTTCGGATGATGCCGGTCATTGACTCTATCCGGGGCTTCCGTCAGGCCGTCACGAACCAAGAGCTTGTGCGCGAGGCATTCCGTAACGGTATGGGCCATGCGAACCAGGGCAAGGCCGTTCGTGATGCTTTGACGCTCCTTGATGCTCGGGTGCAGCAAAGTGGCGATGTGGTTGACCGTGCCTATGCCAAGTTTCTCCGCGCGCTCCACGATAATTACGTGGTCCAGGGCGCGCAGCGAGGGGTGAAATGGTGGCAGGAGATGGCGGACAATATCGAGTCCGCGCACCGTCTTGCCGAATACATCCTAGCTCGGAGGCACGGTCTGTCTGGTCCCGGGGCGGCATTCCTTGGGCGTGAGGTCGCTACCGACTTTGGCCTGATGGGCAGCAATCAGGCCCTTCGTCGGTATTCGATGCACACCAACTTCTTCAACGCCGGGATTCAGGGGTTCTACAAGCTCGGCAGGACTATCTACAACAACCCCGAGAGGGCGGCTGCCCTCACGCTTGTTGGCCTGACGCTGCCGGACCTGGCTATGCACGTCCTCAACGCCGGGCATCCGGAATATGAGGATATCCCGTCCACGCTGAAGGCGATGAATGTCTTCTTCCCCGTGCCTCCGGGCCGGACGACGGAAGAGCGGCTAGCCAATTATCCGCGCTTCCTGCGTGAGTGGGCGGCGTGGAAATTCGGTCAGCAGACCGAGTTCCAGCATTCGGATGGACAGGTTCGGCCGTATCCCGAGGTGGGGCACTACATCATGCTCCCCAAGGCATACGATTACGGCGCCCCGGGAACCATCGTGAACGGCCTCTATGACTGGTTCCGCACCAACAACATGCGACGTGCCGGTGAAGCCTTCATTGACGGGCTTTTCATGGCGACGCCGGGTGCCAACACACCTTGGTGGGTAACTGTGCCCTACCAACTCGGGGTCTCTGGTGCGGACTGGCTTGGGCGATCCATCGTGCCACGGGATCAGGCTGGGTTGCTGCCTGACTTTCAGGGGGACATTCGAACCTCTGAGCTAGCCAAGCAAACGTCCCGCCTGATCGAGCAATGGACGCGAGGCTTCCGGGACGAAACGGCGCTCGGCCGAGGCTTCGAGGTCAGCCCTTACCATATTGACTACCTCATCAACTATTTCTCGCCCGGCATCGCTCAAATCCCCATCGGGATCATCCACGAGGGGATGCGGGGTGCTGCAACGCGATACGGCCCCCGTCCGGAACGCAGGGTGGATGAGTCCAACCCGTTCAATCCACTGGATTGGTTCGTCGGGGGGCAGCGTCGGGCGACACCACTCCGCAACAGTGAGGCGGTTAACAGGTTGCTCGAAATGAGTAGTCGAGCCCGGCAGATCGAGCAAACCCATGCTCGCTTCGCCACGGCGGAAGACCTGTATCGGGTGTTGAACCTGAGCGAGCGTCCTACCGGCGAAGAGATTATGGCGACACTCGGGTTTGCCCCATACCTTCAAGAGACGGCTCAGGCTGTCCGGCTGCTCGGGGATGCGGCTCGACACATTGAGATGCACCCTACCCTGAGCGCGGAACAGAAGCGGCAGCAAGTGGATTACGTTCTGCAACAGAGAAACGAGCTAGCGCGTGCTGCTCTAGCTGCTCTGCGGCAGAACCCGCAAGCTGATCCAATGCTTGGGACGTGGCTCAATCCGCGTCCGTCTCAGAACATACCGACTACGGGTAATGCTCCACCGTTCCTGCAAGCTCCCGCGAGGTAATGATGGATTGGCTAACGTTTCTTCAGGCGGTCGCTATCCCGGTTGTGTCGGGTGCCTACTACCTTCTCCGAGACAAGATCAACTCTCTCGTGTCCGAGTGCAATGATCTGAGGAAGTCCCTCCACGATCTAGAGGTGGAGGTGGCCCAGACCTACGCCACCCGCGCGGAGCTAGAAAAGATGGAACAGCGCATCATTCAGGCGCTCGACCGAATGGAAAGCCGGGTCATGGCCGCCCTCGAAATACGAAGGGAGAAGCTGAATGAGTAAGGTTACTGAAGCAATGAGCATCCTCCGGCGCCTACGTCGGAGGAGCGTGCAGAGTGTGGTAGTGTTCCTGGCCGCATTGGGTCTTCTCCTCTACGGCATTGATAATGAACGGGTCGTTCTCCTGCTCGATGCGGCCATGCAGGTTGTGACGTTCATCAGCGAGCTTGATCCCGGCATAGCCGATTAAATCCGCCATACCATTTTAGGGTCTTGCTATGTGGCTGACTGATTTGCTAAATGCCATTCTTGCCCTCTTTTCCGGGGGCAAGACTAAAGTAACTTTAGATTCGCCGTCTCATGGTCCGGGGCCGGAACCTGTCGGCGTCGGCGCCACGATCATCAAGTACTACGAGGGGTGTCAAAAGAAGCTGCCGGACGGGATGATTGGTCCCTACCGCGACGCCAAAGGGGTGCCGACAATCGGATGGGGTAATACCTCTTGGGAAGATGGGACGCCCGTTAAGATGACGGACGCTCCGATCACTCAGGCACGGGCAGATGTCTTATTTGATTACTGGTATCGTCGGTTCCGAGATGACGTTAAGACCTATCTGCCTGCCAGTGCTCCCCCGCTCCACGTCGAGGTGTTCACCTCGTTCGCGTACAACATAGGTATCCCCGCATTCAGCACCTCTACCGCCCTGAAGCGATACAAGGCGGGTGACATCGTGGGGGCTGGCGAGGCTCTTGAGTGGTTCATTTACTCGGGGGGAAAGATTCTGAAGGGGCTTCAACGGCGTCGCCGGGCCGAGCACTACATACTCGACGGCATGGCCCCGGAACAGGCGTTTAAGCAGGCCGAGAAGGATTTTCCATAATGGTTGCCGCTCTTTGGTCATTACTTCAGGGGGTGCGGCTGCGGTTGGCGGCTTATGCTGCCGCCGCAGTCGTAATACTTGGCCTGTTCTTTTCCGTGAAGCGGGCAGGTCGCCGTGAACTTGAGGTTGAGCAATTGGAGTCTGCTTTGAATGCTGTCCAGAAACGAAAAGAGACAGAGCGCGTTGCTGGCACTCTGTCTCGGGATGAGCTTGATCGCCGGTTGCAGCCCTATTACCGGGACTAACCCTCTCTGCTACGCCTTCGACGTGATCCGGCCGTCTCGGCAGGATACGGAGGAGACGTTGCGGCAGGTGCTTGTGCATAATCAGACCTATGATCAGGTATGCGGGCGGCTAAGGTAATCTTAGTTAGTGCCCGTTCCGTTTCCGTCAAGGTCGGCCACCTAGCGATTTCCTCGCGGGTTCTGTAGCACCCAACACAAAGCCCGGTCTGAGGATCAATCCGGCAAATCTTAATGCACGGGGAGTCGGTCATCCGGCTCCCTTTTTCTTTCTTGGGTTTGCGTCCTAGTGGCCATGGCCCCTATCAACGCCCCATCCGCCATCGAAGCTAGCTCCACACCCTTAACCAAGTCGCCAATAAGTTTGATGACCTGATCGGCGGACAGTTCGATACAGGTGCTGTCAGTCTCTAGGACCACACGGCCACAACGGGCACGGACATGGAAGGGAGGCTTCTTAGCCATTACTTGATTCCTTATTGTATGGCGAGGCGGAGAGCATGGCGCGGTAGTCAGCTATGCTCTCGCCCATGCTGATGATCGCAGCGTTGTCCAGGATGTTAGTCGGCTCCTTGTCACCATCAATGCCGCGTCGCTTGCACATAGCCCGCAGCATCTCCCGCGTCGGCTCCCTCGGCACCACCGCCGCGTGCGCTTCCAGAACAGCGAGGGCGGCGCGGGCCAACGCGTCCGGCGCGTTCCATTCGGACCAGAAGGCCACGCCGGAGCGCCGGAACCACTCCTCGAAGTGTGCCCGGAGCGCCCCGGTCAGCTTATCACGTGCCTGCGTCATGGTTCAGCCCTCCTTCGTCTTGGCGATAGCGGCGCGCTCGGCGGCGGTGGCGGCGGGGGCCATGTCATCGGCCTCCTCGCAGGCACGGCGATACCAGTCACGATCCCACTCTGTTGCTTTGAGCCGGGCAATCAGCGAGAGAATAGCGTCAGGATTAGCGAGGGCGATGTAGGCGGCATCGGCGGGACCGCCGAACCCATCTCCGTGATGATCGAAAACCTGCGCGATATGGAGTTCAGCGACGGTCGTGAGGTTCACTCGACGATGGCCGTCAGTCCAAACATCCAGCCCCGCTGCGCGCCATCCTCCCGGCGTCGCCTTTAGCGCCGCCCCCTTGAGTGCAGCGATTTCCGCATCAGTCATAATCAACTCCTCCTTCTAGTCGTCTTTCCCCTACACACCGGCTCCAATTTCAGTGTGGTAATTTCCCCACCTGTATCGGGATCAAGCTCCATAGCCACCCTAACGGCTTCCACAGCCGTCTTGCCTAGGAGCATGGCGGCCATGGCAAACGGAGCCCCTGATCCAACGGCGGCTGGTCCGGATTTCAGTTGGAATGATCCGACCCTTTCATGCCGGAAGACCGAGCCATCCGGGTGGATTTCGAGGACTGTCGCGCTATCGTCCTCATCATCCTGGGTCTTGGGGCGAGCGCCTTTACACCCGCCCTCGATCCAATCCAGCATCGCCCGGCAGCTTCCTGCCAGTCCGGCAGCCCCAAGTAGTCGTCCATCGCTCAGGCGTCGAAGCTTGGTGGGAACGTAGATAATCCCGCTCTCGTCTGACGCCTGCGTATCGCCTGCTAGGGTTGCTCCATCCCAAGCAATAGTAGTCATTACGACTTTCGCCCTCAGTCGAGATAGGTATGGGCAACGCCAATACAGGCACCACTGAGGCACAGAATCCAGATAAGTAAGCTACCTGAGAACAAAACAAGCACCCCAAGCACGCAAAAAACGCCCAGCATCAGTTCGCTAATCCTACCCAGCATCAACCACTCTCCCCTAAACGCGCCTTCAGATTGGCGATCTCAGTCTCGTATAAAGTAACCTTAGCCTCAACCGCGTTAACCACATCTGTTCCGGTGTGAAGGGTACTCCGGTCAATACCGAGCTTGTCCAGCACAGCCTTCAGCGTCTCAATGGCGACCATGCCGAGAGAGAGGAGGCGCTTGTTGCGCGCCTCCACCTCTGGGCTAGGGACGTAAAGCTCTGTTCCGCCCCCCTCCATCACTTAACGCCCGTCACAATCTTGACTGCATGGATGAAGGCGGGGATGTAGTCTTTCTCCACAGTAATCATACCGTCTTCGAGGATGAGGCTGCCGTCATCGTCGAGCCACACATCAATCGAGTCACTGTCACTGTCGCCAGTCTTAACCTTAGCGGTCTGGCGAAACTCGATCTTATCCTTAAACTGATCCTCCACCGCCACCTCAGTCTGGGCCTTATGACAAGTAGCCATCTTACTCCTCCTTCTCTTCCTTACCCATGAGTGCGCCCCAAGCATTCGGGAACACCTTCGTTAGTTGCTCATCAATCTGCCGCGCAACCTCGCGGCTCTCTTCCTGCGCGTGACTGTCCAGCCGCAGCTTGCAGATACGAGAGAACGCCAGGATCGAGCCTGTCCAAATCCACTCCGTCATCATATTCTGCGGCAGAAACATCCGCGCCTGCTCTGGCGCCACTCCGCTGTTCAGCGCCATGCGGTAGAACGCCAGGGCACTCCGTGCTGCCCAACGAGCAGCAACATAGGGCTTCACAGTGAAGCACGGGGTAATGCCTGCCGGTGTCAGCATGAAATGCGTCACCGGCTCGTCAGAGCTACCCTGTTTCTTGCTCTGTGCCCGCTTGCGCCACTTCTTCGGGATGTAAAACTCCGGGTCTTCATCCACGTAGCGCCTGCTGACCTCAGACCACCCGATATTCTCGTCCTGATTGGCGAGCCCGATATGCGACTTCCACAGTTGCCGAGCCGCACACAGAGGTGCCTTCACATGGAACCGCGCCACGATGTGCGCGAACGGGGCAAAATGAATCTGACAATCCTGAAGCCGCCGCATGATTTCCCGGGCACGCTTCTGATCATATGTTCCGTGGAAAATCTCGCGCTCTATTTGTTTTCTCTCCTTGGCCTCCATGCCGGTCGCGAGGAACTTCATCAGGCGCTTGTCCTGGGCGGACAGGTCAACACCAATATTGCGCCCCGCTTCATCCCCCGGCAGGAATTCCCACTGGCTCCTTTTGGCGAAAGACACACGAGCAGCGTCAACCACCGCGAGGTCGGTGCCCATGTAGTCCTCTAAAGTAACCTTAATATCAGCTTCCCTCACCATCACCGCCCACCTGAACCCAAGTGCTCGTCTTCAGCGTGTTACCGCCCGGCTTGTAACCCTTCTCTGCCAGTAGCCTATTCAGATCGGCGTGGCGCCTCTCCCTTGCGAGCCGATTCTTACGAGCCTCGATCACCCTCTGCTCCGCATTTGCCACCGCGACATCCGCCTCGCTTCCATTCTCGACGTATTGGTGCGCGAGGATGCGGATTTGCTTGACCTCCTCCGGACTAAACCGGGGAAACTCAGCCTGAACCACCTCCCCCATTACTTACCCCCAATCACACAACCTATGCCCCACGCTACAGGTTTTGCACCGTGCGCAATGCCATATGCGACCATGCACATATCACCACTTACACGGAAAGAACCAGCACAGTATCCACATAACCTACCCTCATAGACGTGATGGTGTTCCACCGGTCATCATGTAACCGAGCATGATCAAAACCACGAACAGCACAAGAATCTTATACTCGCTCATGGGCCAGCACCACAATGCCTACAGGAACTACAATGAATGCATCCTTTGCCTCATCCGTCAAGGCATTCAATGCGCATGATTTGTTGGTGAAGACGCGTGCCGCTTGCACATCTTCGGTCAAGTCTGGGTCATCCTGCGGTCTGATCTTAGCACCGTGCTGCAAATAGAGCCCGGTAGCCTTGTGCCGAAGCACGCACCGCTTCAGTCTCCTCCCTGCCATTGCCACTCCTCCACAATGCAAAGTTTGACCGGGATAGTCTCAAACTCGTGTCGCTTTTTGGAACCTATAGAATTCATGGCACAGGACTTGTTGGTGAACACACGAGCATCTTGGAGGTTATTAGTCCAAGAGCGGTTCCACCCTCTCGACCCGACACGCACATACAGGCCCGTATCCTTATGCTTCAGGACACACCTTCTCGCGCGACTAGTCATGTAACTTTAGCTTCAAACCTCCACAGTGTTCGGGTTTCTGCTTACGTCAACCACGGCTCATGCTCCTGTTGGAACCCCCATCTTCTTCAGATACGCCTCCAATGCGGTGAACCCGCCGATGTGCTTATCCCCGTGCCAGATTTGCGGGACGGTCAGCTTCTCCACAGGAAACGGCATCCTTTCCCGCAACCGGCGACGATCCTCTTTCCCCGACGCATCCACCTCGACGTAGGAATGCCCAGAGTTTGCGAGTAAACGCTTTGCCTTGTCGCACCATTGGCAATTGGGGATCGTGTAGATGACGAAGCAGTCGATCTCAGTCATACCACACGCCGCCACACCCGGTTGCGAATATTGGCACCTCTATGGAACCGACAACGGCTACGCTGCCGCTCGTCCTCCTCGACGGCGGCTTGGTTGTAAAGATAGGCAACATCAAAGCCGTGTTGCCACTCCCGATGGTCCACAAAGTCACGGTCGGATCGGTTTTCCGGATAGGGATTCTCCATGTCGCCGTCAAAGAAAGCGTAGAATCCTTCCTTGAAGGCGGGCTTACGGAACCGGAAAATGTCAGCCATCACTCAACACTCTCCAAGCAGTGCCAAACCCACATGTGCGCCAGCCTCCTAAAGTAACTTTAGCCCACGAGAATGGCGGCTCCGGGTGGAGCGAAGAACGAAACCCTCCGAAGCCGCCAGCGTCAGCCTGCCCCTTACGCGACCTGACGGAGCCCGTTATCCTCACCCTTCAGGCGGGCAACCTCAGCTTCAAGCTCCGAGATGCGCTTCTGCGCCGCATCGAGCTTGTCAGTCGCGTCAAGATACATCTTCGACACGACCACACCACCATTGATACAGGACGCAACCAACAGCGGATCGGCCTGCCGCAGATAGCTCAGGATCAAATGGACAACTACAGGCGTGTCGCGACCGATGGCCTCGCTGCCCCTCTCCACAGCGATGCTGATGGCTTCAATGGAGCGTTCCCAGGGCGTATCCGGCATCAGCTTCATAAGCTTGCCGAGCAGTAGGCTTTTGTCCATGAGAGCCATAATCTTCTGGTCGAGTTCACTCTTCTTAATTGGGTCAATATCCTTGGCTGGCGAGAGACGGTGGCCAAGCAACTGCTCCGTGGCGTTGCCAAGGTCATCGGTCAGCGTGGGCGGAAGGCCCTTCGTCTCATCCTTCGGACTGGCCCCCGCAGTCTTCGCACGGGCAGCAAGAATGTCATTCAGGTTCAGCATGGTTTGCCTCCATTAACCAATATCAACCAACTCGCACCCTTCCCCAGAAGCAGAGCAAGCTAGCTCTTGGGTTCCGGTGGTAGTGTCTTCGGTTTCGTATTCCCTCAAACGCTCCCACTCGATCCTTGCGGGGCTGCGAGCTTGCGCCGCAAGGAATTCCTTCTCAGACACCGGCTGATACGGCGCCTGCTTGTAAACGTGATCGTCACGAGGCAGGAAGGAAATACCCGAGACTTCATCCAAGTGCTTCCACACCCAAGACTGCACCTCTGGGAACTCATCCACCCCGTAGTAGATCGTCACACTGGGCTTGTGTTCGCACCAAAACCGCTGGTAGGTCAGCCAGAGGTTCAGATGCTCGATGGCGGAAAGATCGTTCCGCGTCAGCGCCCCGTAAGGTGACTTTACAGGGAACGAGAAAATCGTAACCGAGTCCGGAAACGTCACGCACGGCTCCGCCGGAACACCCTGATCGCGCAGGAACCGGGTCATGGGGTCTTTGTTATCGGCGCGCACCGTGCGGATGTAGAACGGCGCATACCGAGGATGAATACCCGACGCCGCATCCACCAGTTGCGACACGGTGCCCGATGGCTTGACGCACGTAATGGCCGCGCTACGGTGAATGCCAAGCGCACGCGCATACGTTTCATTCGTATCTACAGCAACCTGCCTCAACACCGTCAGCAGCTCCGGCAAACCCTTCGTCCTACCGTTAGTCAGGTTGCAATCCATAATCCCGGTCATAGACACACCAAGCAGCCGCTCCTCTTCCGTGTTCTGCTTCCAGATCGGCCGCAGATACCGGAAGTTTGTCAGGGTCGCCTGGAACGTCCCTAGGATGGTAGCATACCTAACCTTCTTGGTCAAACTGTGCGTAGTGTCATTCGGTCGGACAACGACTTCCGACAGGTTGCATTGGAACGTGAGGACGTTCGCAAACAGACCCTTGTGTTCCTCTGGCTCATTGAAACAATACGTATCATGCAGCCCCGGAAGCTCCTCTACCGATCTGACGGTCTGGTATTGGCCCTTAAACCGAGGAGCATGACCCTTAGATGTATCCAGTCTATGGCAAGGAAGCTCCCGCGCATCCGTGATTTGTAGATACCACAAATCTTCCTTCCTAACTCCATAGTTAGTCTCGCGTCCCGATTTTTGCAAAAGGCAAACGGACGACCGAATGCCGTTTTTCGTCAGAAGCAATTGCAGCATACGAGCGCGCTTTTCCTGAGACAGATAAATGCGAATTCCACCCGTGCCCGTCTCACTTCCGTCTGTGTCAGCAAGTCCCGCCACGAACGCCAGAACGCTTGCTCGATCCCAGCTAAAAAGATCACGGAAGCCGTCTGCCGCTCGTAGTCTCCAAAGACGCTCCGGAGAAATATTGGTCTTCACAGAAACGCGCGGAACATTATAACCCGGCGGAATTGCCTCTGTTCCGCGAACGCCTGCAACTGGCAAACTGATCTTTGGCCCATACAGATGAATATGAACCCGGTCCCCATCTACATGACCGTCCCCACAGGCTACGCCCAGATCATATGCATCCGCGACGTTCACACCCGTATCGGATACAACGGTTGTGGGTTCGATCTGCACGGCATACTTGGACTTCATCAGGTCTTGCGCCTGAACCTCCTTAAAAGAGTTCCCAAAGCGATCCTTAACGGAAAACCTGTGATCTGGCGTGCAGTCCAAATAGGAGCCGTCAGAGAACCGGACCCTGACCAACTTCTGTCCTGTGCCAGTCTTCCGGACAGTTACCTTAGACCACCTCCTGCCATTCCACACTTCGACCTCGGTATCCACCAAATCCTTGATGTCCGACAGCCCGTTGCGGGTGATAAGAGGCGTGTCCCCAGAAACGCAGAATTGATAAGGACGCAGGATAATCTCCGAGCACGGGTTAGTCCCGAATTCAAAGTTGGGATCACGTCGGCCATACTTAAGCGCCTGCTTAATCGCCGCCGCTCGGGAGAAGATACCCCGCTCGCCCGAATGGGAATCGTAGAGCGCCTTCATCTCGCCCAGGAAGGTGGACATATCTGGCCGTCCTTCGAGCACGTAGGAATTGTTCGCCAGCGCCCGCTCCGGGTGGATGTCCCACCACTGGCCGGACTTGGCGACCTGCATCCGCTTATCGTCCAGATCGGACAGGCTAATCATGGCGCTGCGCCGGACACCGCCGACCACGACGATCTCCGCGATCTTGCACATGAGGTCATGCGCCTCGATGGTGCGGAGCTTCCGGCCTCGGGCAGCATTGAACAGCTTCACCGTGAACTCGAACAGCTTGTTCAGCGGCTCAGGCCCGCTCGCCCTGCCCCCAAACGTCTTCAGTCTGGCGCCCGCCGGACGCACATAAGAGAGATTCCAAGGCCGTTGACGGCCCTCGTAAAGCCCTTCGATCAGCGCGCGAAGCCCATAGCACCAGCCTTCCTTGGAATCCTCCACCACAATCACATCGTCAGACTGGACGATCTTGCGGGGCACCATCGGGAGCTGATCCACGTAGCGGGATTCAACGCTGTATCCGACCCCGGTTCCATTCATGAGAACATACATCGCTTCGTCAAATGCCCATGGATGGTCAACCGGCAGGTAGGAGCAGTTCCGCGTCAAGATACCGCCCGCCAGTGTAAAACTCTGCGTCACCGGCTCTACGGCGCAAAATACTTCCTCCTCTAGACCAGTCTCTTCAATGGAAACCACGCGAAACTCTCCCCGCGTCCGGAGAGTAATCCGGTGCAATGGCGCACTACGCGCCCCAAAATTAGTCGGGGCAGTAAGTAGGTTATGTCCCGTCGCCATGAAGCCACCATAGGCCGCGTTCTTCAGAACGAACTCCGCCGCCTCAGGGTCTTGGGTAGAAACACCAGGCTGCTGCTCTTGATTGTGCCCATCGGCGGCTAGATAGCCTTGGAACCACCACCACGACGGACGGCGGGGCAATGCCTTCCAGTCACAAAGAACCCCCTTACCATAGATGACAAAGGGATCGCCTCCGGCGGACGGCGGATAGGTTACATTGCACCGCCCTGCCTTCTGTAATACCGACAAATGCCTCGCCTTATCACCGCACAGTCGCACACGGGAGAATCCATCTTGTGTGCTTCCGTCCCCGAAGCCGAAGCCCCGCGCAAAGTCCTCCGCGTCGAATGGCGTAATGGGCGCCGGGTTGAATGGCACAAGATCGCCTACCCGGAGATCATCCACCGTGCCCCGCTGCGTAATCCAGCGGTGATTTGGCGTCGCGTAGACAACATATCGCAGATTGCTCCGCGACCGCTTGCCCGGTCGGAACTCGATTCGGTTAAGGGGCTGGCGGCCGAACGAGCGAATCTCCGCCTCCCGCCACTCGCCATCTTCACACAGGACAGTTTGTCGCGTGCCAACTGTTTCTTTGAAGGTCTTCAAACCTTCTTTGGTCATGTATTCAGTTTCACCGCTGAAACAGTTGTAGGCGCAGACGTTGTTCCAATCGAGCGCCGGGCCAGCAGTCATAAGCGCACGCATGGATGGCATGACTTCCAGATTGAGCACCGCCATCTCAAGCTCGCGACGAAGCTCAGGCTTAAGAATATATCCGTTATTCTCCTTAAGGTGGCGCTCCATATAGTCAAAATACCGCTTGACCGTCTCAGGCCAAGTCTCCCGACGGCCCTCAGACTCAATCCAGCGGGCGTAGCGCGACTGATGTATAAAGCGCGCGTAATCAGTGGGGAGTGTATCCATCGGTCGCATACCAGTTCCTCAAAGTCTTAGTCTGTCCATTCAAAGCGCGACACGCCGTCATAGTCGTGACGGCGCCGTAGATTTCGGCAACTCGGGTGTGCTTTAGGCATAATGTTACTTGAAGTTAAGCCTCCCTAGTAAACAGTCTCTTCCGTAGTCTCCGGCGCTGTGACGATACCGTATGCCCGGCAGTAGGCGGCCATTAGTGGCCCCAAATGGGTATTAGGGTGTGGAGCCCATCGCACCCGCCGTGGACTGCCACTTGACTCAGATACGGCGGTGGAAGCAAAGGCGTGGACGGTGCCAGACAAACTGACCTTGCCGTTCCGCATGAACACAAGCTCATCCTCCGGCGTCGCCCATCCATCCTCGATCAAAGCACGCGCCGCCACATGCTCGCATTGCGGCCCCTTAACCGTGGAACGGTCAGGCAAAACAACCACCTCCGCCCCCGTGTAATGCAGGACAATCCTGCGCGTCGCCATAGCTCCTCCGATAGAAAAGGAGGGCTGAACCTTCCGATCCAGCCCTCCCGGGTTGGGCGCCTATTATAATCATTCTTTGCCCGGTTTGCAAGAGGGTAAAAACGCGATCTAGTATCCGCTTTGCAAATCGGCTGCAAAATGTGGCGTTACTCGGAAATCAGAACCATGCGACTACCGGGCAGCAGCTCCTTCAACTCATAGTCCCGCACCTCAATCTTCATATTCACTCCATTCCCTTCAGCACAGAAGACAGATCAATCTTCGGATGGTCTGGCGCCTTGACCAGCTTCCCGTCCTCACGGACGGTCGCTCGCCCGATCTTCTGCATGTTGTTCTCGTGGACGAGCCAGAACGTCGGCCACCACGGGATACCGTAGGCAAGCTTGGTCCCTGCCGACACATAATCCATGTCGGTTGTTTCCTTGGCTACGTCATGCAGGGTGCCGTTCATGCAGGCGTCCCGCGTCTCGCCACCCTCTTCGTCACAGAGCATGGCCCGCAGTCGCGCCAGATCGTCACCAGCCTCGAACGGCCGGGCGATGTGTGGCTCCCGATTGAGCTTGGCGGCAACCGCCTGCTCAAACTCCGCCAGAGCCCACTCAATCGGCGTGTCGTAGCCAGCAAGGCGAGCCTCTTGGACCGCCTTCATCCAATCCCTGGGAACCCGGGTGTAGGTGTTGGCCCGCTCCATTACGCAGCCTCCTTCAGCGCCGACTTGGGCACGTCATCATGCTCTAAAGTAACTTTAAACAGTTGCCGTGCCGCAGGCAGATACACCACGACACCCTCGGGGCGCTTGAAGCCCGGAGCCGCCCAACTGCCGTTCTTTCGAAGCTCGTCAAGCACACTCTCAACTGCATCCGTGCTGAACTTGCCAGCGTAGAGCACGGGCACCACATGGCAGCAGGCGGGGGTGTTCTCGGGCTTCCACCGGGCGGTGTTGAAGAGGGAAAAGCGGCGCTCCATGAGGCCGTAGCCCCGCTGGATACCCTTACCCCACCACTCGCCGAAATGGCAGCCAGGACCAAGCTTCACCAACTCTGACGCATTGTCCCGCACCCATGCAGCAAAACCGTAATTATCGCTACCCGGGACAATGAAATGATTACGGGACTGAGCGTAGAGAGTGAAACCATCCACCCAAGCCACGAAGTTTGGGGTATCCGGCTCCCCCTGCACGATATGCACAGCCGCGTTGGTTCCATCCAGCTTCTCGGTAATCACACACTCCCGCCGCAGACGAGCGATCTTCGGGAACCCCACAAACTTAGGCATTACATATCCCCCTTCTTCCTCACAGTCTTCCAGTCCACGCGGTCATCCCAATCCTTGTGGGTCCGCATGTATTGCGCCAGGGTAAAGCACCCCCAGGCGGCGTGCATGACATGCGGAAGCCCGGACTCTGGATCGAGGTCTTCACCACTATCGAAGGCATTCAGGTGACGCTCGATAGCGGCCCGGACACGTCGCCAACTCATGCCGTTGAGCCAATTATTGTCCGAATACTTCGCCGCCCCCATCGTGTAGATTGCCGCCAGATCGGCCAAGGGGAGCGGAGGGATCAGATCGAACCGAAGCTTACCCCAATCATCCTTGGTGGCCCTGCCAGCCGCCATTTCGGCCTTGGACGCATCACTGATCTCGAACAGCCGCTCGTGGATTTTGACCACCTCGCCAGGGATAGCGGGGGGCATGGTCGGAAGCTGCACAGGCGGCCCAAGGACAGCCCCTCCAACAATCAAAGGGGAAACGATAGAACCCTGGTTCACTTCAGACTCGCTGGCCATAGTCTTACCACCATACAACTCGCAATCGGGCGGGCACTCCCGATACAGTCCGCAAGGGCACCCTCCTACATGATCGTATTTCGCCATCAAGTAACCTTAATGGAAAGGCTGGACTTTGCCTGACATAATGATGTCCGCACCCTCCGGAACGATATCATCATCTTCACTGGACGGCTCGAAGGTCAGGGTAGCCTTGAAATACTTCCCCGTATTCGTATCCTGATACTGGACACCAAACGACAGAGCAGCATCGTCGAGCGTCATATTACGCGCTTTCATCGCGGGAATGGCGTGCGTCACCATGCCCTTCGCAAGATCACCAGCGATCTCATGAATCTCCCGAAGAATAGTATCAAGCATGGTTCATCTCCACGTAACGAATAACACTGTCCACGTTGTCCCACCCAAGCAGCCGTGGGTAAGTATAAGCTTGGTTCCACGGCTGATCGAAAGCGACAGGCTGGTGTCCGGCCATCTGCGCCTCTGTCAGATACCGAACATTATCCTCAATTACGATACCGGGTTTATTTGCTACAAAGACCCTCCACTTGTCACCACCGAGCGGCAGGCTGATAACACCGTCAACCATGTCGCCAAAATCTTCCTTGATTCTCAAAAGACGATTGATCTCCGCAAACTCTGCGCGCTTCACCGGCAGGTAGCCAGACACCACCAGAAACAAGTTGTCCGGGAACGCCTCTCGTAGTCTCTTGACTCCCTCGACCGCACCCTTGATCGGTTCGAGATGTAAAAAGTCAATGTGCCCGTTGAACTCCTCGACTAGCTCCCGAATTTCTTCACGGGAAAGTGTCGGAAACGCATCCGTCAGGTTCCAAGTGGTAATCTCCCCAGCCTGGACGATGCCCTTTCTCTTCAGCATCCACTTGGTAAAGCCTCCGGTCCAATTGTAGAGGACTTCATCGGCATCCAGAATGATCGGCCCTTTCATCCTTCCCCCCCTAAAGTTACTTTACTGGCGTAATCTCAATCCGCAGCCCGTCCACATGCACAGTCACCGGACGGCTTGGCTTCACTTGTTCCTCTACATCCGTGTCCATAACTTTAAGACCGGCGATCTTGGCAAGCCCAATCGCCATCCGGCGGACAGTGTTTGGCGCAAAAGTCATATACGCCTCGGTGCTACCTCCTTTTCTAGAAAGAAAGTTAACTGCACCGTTATACGTCGGTATCAAGGATATTTCGCGTGCATCCCAATCATACCCCCTACCCTGCTGGATTATAGTTACACCACTCTCGGCCATCTCATTCCCTCCCCGCAACCGGCGCGGTCACATCCAGGCTTGGCGCTTGCCGCGTGTAGTCCTCCGCAATCTTACTGACCATCTCAGTCATCACCACGGGATCAACCGCGTCAGCAAGTTGTTGCCCCGTCTTGCTGGCACCAATCGAGTAAAGACCAGCGGCCACCATAGCTACCTGAGCCACGTCACTAGGACTCGACTCATTCTTGAACAGGAACAGTTGCATCGCGATTGTGTCCCCCTGATCCTTGAACACGATTGCGCCCGCCGCTCCTCCGGTTTCCAGAAGCGCCCTCAGCTCGGCGCGGGCGGCCGGCTTTGTTACCTCTGACATTTGCCAACACCTCCACCAAAGTATCGAACTCAAGAATCGCTAGCGGTTTGCTGTGGTTCTGCTTGACCACCACTAGCGGCTTCCCCTTTCCATGCGCCTTCGCCTGCGCCAGCCAATCGTAAAGCGACTTTAGCCGGGCGCGGGCCTTACACTCGACAGAGAATGGGATGAGCTTGCGGGCAGCAGGAGATAGTTGAACATCTTCGCCGCCCGCCCCCATCGAGGTTGACCGAATATCGTCCGGAGCCAGGTCAGGGAACGCTGCCAAAAGACGATCCCTGACGTATTGCTGCAACCGGCGGCCCTTGGCTTTGGCGCTCTGCGGAGTCAACTACTCCCGGCCGGGTCGTGGCTCTCCATCTCAGCTTCCCCGACCTCCTCGATGCTCACGGCATCGTCAATAGTGCGCGTGGGAATGGCCCAAAACTTCCCATCGCAGTCGGTGAACGTCAGGAACGGCGCACCTACCTCCAAATCCTGAGCCACCTTTTTCGCAGCCGCCTCGTTCACCAGGAACACTTCGGACTCGGCAAACTGCGTCCGGAACATTTCGATGCGATATTGCTTCTCAGGCTCCATCGCTACCCTCGTTGGTGACGGCGTTACTAGGCACATAGTAAACCCATTTGGGGCTCTTTGCAAGGGAGTCACGTTGTCTTTCGTGACTTAAACCGGGCCAGCAAGACCATTTGTAAGGGCAATAGCTACAGGTCCGACCCAGGATCAGGCGGCCGGTAGGCTTCCCTCTGAACGTCTCGGGCTCCGGTCCAAACTTCCGCCCAGGGAACTCCGCATCCGGCGGACCAACGGCCTTCACCGTCTCCCGAATGCGATCCAGAGCAGCCGCTTTGTCACGCTCTCGTGCCGTATCAGGAACTTCTAGGACTGCCCACTCTCCGCTCTCCTTGTTAATGGCGATCCACCCGCCGAAGGGGGTGCCCGTCCCTTCGTCGTAACCGAACGCCTGCGCAATATACCCCCACGGGTCGTCCTTGTGAAGATTTTCATATCCGTAGGGGCTGGCAAACTTGTGTTCGAAGGTGAACCCCGATGCGGACTTGATGTCGTAGGTCTTGCGTCCTATTCCATTTTCGTCCACAGTCAGGTCCGTTCGGCCACGAATAACCTGTTCGGAGCCATTATCGAGGCGCACAACAAGCTCGGCATTCTCATTGCGGCCAACGATGTTGACGCCTGCCGCCTCCATGATGGCTATGCCGATGATTTCCACGGCGTCACCAATCATCATCTTGACACGGTGGAACGGCGGATCAGGCTCGGCCGGACTGCCGTGCTTCTCGTGCCACAGAGCGCATACCGGCATCCCGACATTCGACATGCGAAGCCGGAATTCCCGCTGTGGCGACCAATTGAACTGACGTTCCAGCGCACGGCGGAACGATTTGGCGGCCTGATCGAGAACGTGGGGAGGCATTTTCGCCTCCCCCCTGTTCACCTGATCGAGAAACGCCTGAACCTTCAGCAGAACCGGGTGCATCAGAACGGCATCTCGTCATCTTCACCCGGCTCAGGGAAATCATCCCCGAGAATCGAAGCAGCCTCGGTTTCGCTAACCTGTGCAGCGCCACCGCTCGGGCTGAAGCCTCTCGCCCGGTAGTGCTTCTCCATGACGCCCTCGTTCCACCGGTTCACATAAGCCAGGAAGCCGTCAAGCGTCGTCCTATCTTCAGGCCGGAACGGGTGAACGATTGTTGGATCGTAGGTCCAATCAATCGTGTAGTAGGTATTATCCCCGTTCTTCTCGCGCTTCAGCTTTGCCGAAAGCTCCACAGTCGGCAGCAGACGGCGGGATGCCCCGATCCGGTCATCCACATCACTGAACAAGAGGAAGTTTTTGCCGGACATGCGAAGCTCGACCGGCACATCGGTTACAGTAACCTTATTCCCGTCCACGTCCACCGGATCAACGAGCGTGGCGGTGCCCCACAGGAAGCGGTAAGCCTTGACCTGCTTCTGGATTTCGCGCTGCTCGGGGCTCAGTTGATTGGGATCACGCCCAGCCTTGCCACGAATCTTACCGCACGCGACTCCACCCGTGTCGTCAAACGGTTCCACGCCGACAAGGGACGGCACAAAGATTGTATTCGCCAGATAGGCGTTCTTGCCATCAGCGTTCTTACCATACTTGCGCCAGATGAAACGCTGAAGGAACGGCCGGAACCGGATTGCCTTCGCGAAAGCATGTTTTCCTTCATGGAAAATGGCGAAGGTTCCCGGCGGGACGCTCTTATCCTCGCCGTCCACCTCGATCACATAGTCACGGTTAATTCTCAGGCGAGGAAAGCCAGCTTCGTCGCGGACATTCTGCCCCAGCAGTCGGGCGATATCAGCATCAAAGGTGTCAGGGATAACTAGCGCGGTCGTGTTAGTCATACGAACATACTCCTAACCGCATAACATGACGCGATATATAGTCACTCGCTAGCGCTCTTTCAAGAGGGTTGCTAAAAATTTTTTAGTCCACATGAACCTCCTCTTTGTCGAGCCAGTTACGGCCTGCGCTGATCTCGATATCCAGAGGCATCCGCATGTTGTAACCGTAGCGGACGCGAAGCTCGTCACGAGCCCCAGGCAGTGCTTCAGCCATAAGTTGTGCTATCAACTCCCTCGGCTCATCCGGATGACGGTCCACTACAACTGAATCGTGAACCGTAAGAATGATTAGTGACTTCAGGTTGTGTTTCCGAAACAGATGCCATAGCCGAATGATGCCCAAAGGCACGATGCTGCCAGTCGCGAAATACTGCACCGGCCAGTTTTTGATCTGCGTCGCAAAGGTTGAGCCACCATTCGCCTGTCGTCGTGCATACGGAAAGGCAAACTGTTTCCCATCCGGTAGCACGAGCATCTTGTTACGGATTGCTTCATCCTGAAGCTGCTTGTGCCACCTTCCCACCCCAGGATACGTCACCGGGAACTCGACGTAATACCGGCGTATGTGCTCCGGATACTGCGAGCCCGTGGCGCCGTAGAGCGGTGCGAAGGTGTGCGGTTTCGAGTCCTGGCGTTGGTCCTTGTTCACCTCCTCATACGGTATCTGGTAGATGATCGTGGCGGTCTTTTTGTGCGGATCAATCTTGTCCCGCTTCATCTGAAAGATCACAGGATCGTCCGCCAGCTCGCCAGCCGTCACGAATTCTAGGCCGCAGTTGTGGCTAAGAAACCCCTCCGCGATGAAGGTCTTGGTGCTGGTCTGGATGGCCACAACCTCCTGCACCCCGATACGCTCGATGGCGGTGATGGTGGCTCGCGCGGTCCGCTTTCCGTAGGTTCGACGGCCTTCCCACAGACGGCGGCTTTTCGCCAGCAACCGAATGGGCCGGAACATGCCAACCGCGCGGATACCGGACTGCTCTCCGCTCAATTCCAGACACACAACCCCATTGCCGTTCTTGTGGGTTCCGTAGTTGAAGCCTCGGTGACTAAGAATGGCCTCAGCCCGCTTCAGCACGAACAGGTTATCTCCGGTCGCCTTCTGCCCTATCCCGATCTTAGTCCCTGATACATGGCCTTCGCCGTCCATAAGGCCCGCCATCCACCCGCCGTCATAGGAGGTATCCTCATCCCACGGCCGGACATACCGACAGATCGAATCCCCGACCCGAAGTTGGTCAGCACGAACCCACCGCGCTTGTCGATTGCGGTGTCTGGCGACCCAATAATGGTCCTCACTGCACACCAGCACACCTTCGGTGGTGGTGATTCGCAGACACGGCTTCTCAAGTGACTTGACGGCTTCCACAACAGCCGGTCGCAGACGGCACGTCCGCAGGCTGCGGAACTCTTCGTCGAAACCTACGAGGAGCTGACCAGGGCGGATATCCTTCGCTGCAACCCATCGCAAATCCTCTGTCAAAATCCGTGTGCCAGGGGCCACACAATAGTCGGCTTCCATGATTTCGCCGCCCTGGTCGCGCCAACGACTGACCACGACACGGCGGATCGGTGTCTTGTTTCCGCGCGGAAGATTCTGGAAGTTTGGCTCCGTCGAAGACAGTCTTTGCGTCGAGGTAATAGTCTGGTTGAGATTCGGATGCAGAATTCCGTTCGCCAAAACCGACCGTTTGATACCCCCTACAAACGAACTAAGGTAACTTTCAACCGCATTGAGCCGTTGCACGGCCGTCAGAAACTCGACCGCAAGCTTGTCCCCTCGCTTCTCGGCTTGGTAGCGCAGCCGAACCAAAGCCTGCGCGTCAGTCGCAAAACCGTCCGACCGAACATCCACCACGCCCCTCGGGGACAAGCGAAACCCGGCCCACACATTCAAGTCCGCGTAGACCACCCCCGCGCCATCACAGGCTTTGCACTTGGTAGGCTTCTTCCACAGCTCCCCCTTTTTGGTCCGCTTGTAAATCTTCCCGGCCCCATCGCACTCAATGCAGTGCAGGGCCTTTTGCTTCCGCAGTGGCGTGGTCAAACCCCGAACCTTGGTGGCGAACTCTTGCGTCGTCATGTTCGGCGGGCGCAAACGTTTACCACGCCAGTCGGTCCCGCAATTGAACGTCTTCGCCCACTGCTTCTTATCGGTCAGCCGTCGCGAGTAGATCACCCAGGACAGTTGCTCGGGCGAGGCAAGGTTACACGGGCGGTCCCCCATGACTTCCTGCACGATCTCCCTAAGCCTGCGCTCCAACTGTGCCTTTTCATCTCGATACGCCTGCTCGACTCTGGCTAGCTCGGCCATATCAATGGGAATGCCCGCACGCTCCATGTCCGTGAGAACGCGCGTGTATTCCATCGCCGTGTCGCGGATACCCTTCATCCCGCGCGAGCGTGGTGTCTCGTATTCCGCCCGCTGGGCGATGAACACCTCCGCACATGAATGAACGTCTGCCCTGCCATACTCCTCTACTATGTGCATTGGGATGGCATCAAACTGCACCCCATCGTCCAAGTATTGCCGCGTCAGATCAGCCTTCTTGCGGAACACGTCGTAGTGCTCTGCCAGAGCTTCCAGCTTCAGGCTCCGACCCTTCTGCCCACGGAGGAGCAGGTATTCCCCAACCATGGTGCAGTAAACCGGGCCGTCATACGTGAAGCCAGATTCGATGATCCATTTCAGGTCATGCTTGACATTGTGACCAACCAGAAGAGTGGCACGATCAAGCACGTCCTGAAACCGCCGCCGGTTCTCGGGGACCATAGACCGCTGCTCAGGCGTCATGTCCCGGTGGTGGAAAAACACATAGTCCCCGGGCACGTAGCGGTCGCCCTCGACAAAGCCCCACCCTACCGAAACGAGCTTGTTACCCGGGCAGAAGGGGCTCATGTCTATGGTCTTATCCGGCCTCACATACGTTGTGTTTTCAACGTCAAAGACCACAATCGGCATAAAGTAACTTTACCCCTCACGTCATGATGGGTTGGTAGTGTCGCCCCACCTTTTCCCACTCAGTCCCGATACGTGGAAGTGGCTGGGTCAAGCACGGTGTAAACTGTGCCGTGCCACGCGGAGATTTTGTTTTTGCTAATTGTCCATGGCCGAGTGAAGTCCTCCTCCATTGAGCCGTCAGGCTGCGGGCGCTTCCCGATGCCAATAATCAGGTCGGCCTCAGCCGCCTTGTCTGTCTTACTACCCGCCAACATAGAGTAGTCCAGGTACGACTTGCCTTCCGCATCTGCGCTCGCCTGTGATATGGCGAGTACAAAGCATCGGTATTTCTTGGCGATATCTCGGGCGCCCATGTAAAGCGCACCGAATTTCTCATGGCTGCCGTTGTATGTCCCGTTAATCCCGATCTTATCCAACTGGTCAATAATCAGGACATCCGGCCGATGCCTTCTCGCATACGTGTCAAGCTTCGCTAGGGTCATGCCCTGCGCGTCAACCAGCCTAAAGTTACTTGAGACACGGGACCAAATCCTCCGGGCTTCATCTCGGTTCTCCCTGACCCAATCCTTGTCCCTCTGCGTGGCAGCCGTCACGGCGCGGAGGAGCGTTTTACGTCCAGGTTCCTCGTTGCAGATCGCATGAACCCTAGCGCCCTGCCAACACCATCCGCCCGGCGCCAGAGACAAGGAGATATAGGAGGCGGTCTTGCCCACTTCAGGCCGAGCGAAGATGATACCAAACTCACCCTCGGATACGCCTGGAAGCCTTTCAGCCACGCTGCCAATGTTGATCTTCCACGTGTGCGCGGCGTCGTTGAGGGCCAGAAGCTCGTCCAGATCGGGTGGAATCTCCTCCACCTCGTCCAACGGTAGGAAGTTGTCGGCGCGGCTCTCAATGATCTTGGCAATGGGTTCCAGGCTATCTACCCGGCCCTCCATTCCGCCCACAGCAATGTCCGCGATCTCACGGAACGTCTCTTGCCGCCACAGACCCACCAGCACGTCCATAGCCACGTCGTCCGACATTGGCTCCAAAAGCTCAATGTCGGTCATCATCTCTTCCACCTGATTACGTGTGGCACGGGTCATGGTCGCATAGCGGATGCGGTGCAGAGCCCGCACCTCATCCATGGTCAGGTCATGCCCGTATTTCTTGTGGGCTTCAGAGATCGTCTCGTAAATGGTTCCAATGTCGCCCGGAAACATGGTGGGAACCAGCCGATCCCGGTTCGCCAGCCAAAAATCCCGTGACAACAGCATTCTGAGAATCTGCTTCTGATGCATGCTACCGCGCAACGATGAT
>Ga0207864_1000445_pt1 | contig 58512 bp, 51 predicted proteins | sample HigsolmetaAR202D_FD_184834 | JGI IMG/M metagenome (GOLD analysis project Ga0207864, IMG submission 184834) | Ionic liquid and high solid enriched microbial communities from the Joint BioEnergy Institute, USA - AR20-2-D (SPAdes) (version 2) ...
ACCTCATCCCCTACATCGAGAAGGAGAAGGCGCAAAGCGGTGGCACGCGTTCCAACGGCAAGATCGTGCTCGCGACAGTGAAAGGCGACGTGCATGACATCGGCAAGAACATCGTCGGCGTCGTGCTTCAGTGCAACAACTTCGAGGTCATCGATCTCGGCGTGATGGTGCCCTGCGAACGCATCCTCGAGACCGCCGAGCGCGAGAACGCAGACATGATCGGGTTGTCCGGGCTCATCACGCCGTCGCTCGACGAGATGGTGCACGTTGCCCGTGAGATGCAGCGCAAGGGCATGAACAAGCCGCTGCTGATCGGCGGTGCAACCACTTCGCCTGCGCATACCTCGGTGCGGATCGATCCGCAGTACGACGGCCCGGTCGTCTACGTAAAAGATGCCTCACGGTCGGTCGGAATCTGTCAACAGCTCGTAACGCCGGAGACGCGCAACGAATTCATCGTGAAGATCAAGGCAGAGCACGAGCAGCGCCGTGCACAGCATCGCGGCAAGACCGTGAAGAGCCCGCAGCTTTCCCTCGGACAAGCGCGCGCCAATCGCTTCAAGCCCGAGTGGGACGCCTATACGCCCCCTGTGCCGAGATTCCTCGGGATTCGCGTCTTCGACAATTACTCGCTCGAGGATCTGACGCGCTATATCGATTGGATGCCTTTCTTCAACGCATGGGAATTTCGCGGCAAGTTTCCGGACATTCTCACCGATCCGGAGGTTGGCGAGCAGGCGAGCAACCTCTATGCCGACGCGCGCCGCATGCTGAAGCAGATCATCCGCGAACGATGGCTGACGGCGAAAGGCGTGATCGGGTTCTTTCCCGCGAACAGTGTCGACGACGACGATGTCGAGATCTACACCGACGAGTCGCGTACAGAGGTGCTGGCGCGGTTGCACTTCCTGCGACAACAGAAGGGCAAGCCTGCCGGTCAACCGCATCTGTGCTTGGCGGATTTCATCGCACCCAAGAGCTCTGGCCGCAGGGACTACATCGGCGCATTCGCGGTCACTGCCGGTCTTGGTATTGAAGCGCACCTGGAACGCTTCCGCTTAGCGCATGACGATTATTCGAGCATCTTGCTGAAAGCGCTGGCCGATCGACTCGCGGAAGCCTTCGCCGAGCGCTTGCACGAGCGCGTGCGCCGGGAGTTCTGGGGCTATGCGCCCGAGGAGCGGCTGACGAACGAGCAGCTCATCAAAGAAGAGTATCGCGGCATCCGTCCGGCGCCGGGCTATCCTGCCTGCCCTGATCACACCGAGAAGACCACGTTGTGGAATCTGCTGAAGCCGGATACGAATGCTGAGATCCAGCTGACTGACTCGTTTGCGATGTATCCGGCCGCATCAGTCAGCGGCTGGTACTTCTCGCATCCCGAGGCGCGGTACTTCGCAGTGGGTAAAATCGATCTCGATCAGGTGCAGAACTACGCGGCGCGCAAGAAGATCTCGCTCGAGGAAGCGCAGCGCTGGCTAGCGCCCAATCTCGGATACGACGCAGATGCAGATGCAGATGCGGCATGAGTACGGCCGCGGGGCTGGGGGCCCGGGCTGCTGGGCGTTGGCTGGAGACTGGAAACCGGAGCTAGCACTTCTCCAGCCCAGCCCCGCGCCCACTAAAACCCTACCTCATACTGTGCGCTCGTCTTGGCCCGTACCTCTTCGAGCGTTACATCGGGCGCGAGCTCGATGAGACTGAAGAGCGATTTGCGATCGTCGCGCGCGAACACCGCGAGGTCTGTGATGATCATGTCCACCACGTTCGCGCCCGTCAGCGGTAACTCGCACTTGGGCTTGAACTTCGGCGCGCCGTTCTTTGCAGTGTGCTCCATCACGACGATGATTCGTTTGGCACCTGCGACCAGATCCATGGCGCCGCCCATGCCCTTCACCATCTTTCCTGGCACCATCCAGTTCGCCAGATCGCCGCGCTCGGATACTTCCATTGCGCCTAGGATCGACAGATCGATGTGACCGCCGCGAATCATCGCGAAGCTGTCCGCCGACGAAAAATAAGAAGTGAGCGGCAGTTCGGTGATCGTCTGCTTCCCGGCATTGATGAGATCCGGATCCTCTTCACCCTCGTAAGGGAACGGCCCCATGCCGAGCATGCCGTTCTCCGAGTGCAGGACGACTTTGATCTCGTTCGGGATGCAGTTCGCCACCAGAGTCGGTATGCCGATGCCGAGATTGACGTAGAACCCGTCCCGTAGCTCACGGGCTGCGCGTTGTGCTAGCTGCTCGCGTGTCCAAGGCATGTTGGGCTGTAGGCTGTAGGGTTATGCTGCGGTGCGTTTGCGTACTGTGCGCTGCTCGATCGGCTTGAGGTATCTCTCGCCCTGGATGATCCGCTTGACGTAGATACCGGGCGTGTGGATGCAATCCGGATCGAGCTCGCCGGGCCCGACGAGGTGCTCGACTTCGGCCACTGTGATGCGCGCGGCCGTTGCCATGACCGGATTGAAGTTACGAGCGGTCTTGCGATAGATGAGATTGCCTTCGGTGTCGCCCTTCCACGCCTTCACCAATGCAACGTCCGCGGTCAATCCGGTTTCCAAAATATAGGTTTCGCCATTGACGACGCGCGACTCCTTGCCCTCCGCAACGACAGTGCCGGCACCGGTTTTCGTGTAGAACCCATAGATACCGGCGCCTCCGGCTCGAATGCGTTCGGCCAACGTGCCTTGCGGATTGAACTCGATCTCGAGTTCACCGGCGAGGTATTGCCGCTCGAACTCGCGGTTCTCGCCGACGTAAGAGGCGATCATCTTCTTGATTTGACGTGTTTCCAACAGCAAGCCGAGACCTTGGCCGTCGATGCCTGCGTTATTGGAGATCACCGTCAGATTGCGCACGCCGCTGTCGCGCAGCGCCAAGATCAAGTTCTCAGGAATGCCGCACAGCCCGAAACCACCGCACATGATCGTCATCCCATCGGCGACGATTCCCTCGAGCGCGGCTCTCGCGCTCGGAAAGACTTTCGACGCACTTGCCATATCGCAACCTTGCAAGCCTCGCTAGCGGCATTCTACAAGCAGCCGACCATGCAGCTTGCGGTGCTCGCATCGCGGTTTTCCGTAACGGCCTGGGGTTGTGCTTGCGCGTCGTGATGCGCCGATCGTAAGGCACGTATATGCACGTTGTGGCGCCGGCCTCTCGCCTCCAGTCTCCACCGACGGACTGCGTGCCTATCCGTCTTAGCTGCAGTCCACGAAGCGCTCGATCCCGGTGAGCGCGCTGTGTGCCTGCATGCGCAGGCATTCTGCGTGCAGCGCTTTGAGCGCCGTGTACGTGTCATCAGATTGCAGCCCCTCGCCGAGATCAGCGAGAACACGCGCACGCTCGACCAACATCGTCGTGAAGGGAAGGGGTTCCGGCCAGGTGTAAGTCTCCAGCGCGCTCGCGTAGCGGCGCGCCTCGTTCCAGTGTCCTTGCTCGAGGCTGACCTCGATGGCATGCATGTAGAAGTTGAAGTAACTGTGACTGACGCATCCTGCCGCGAGTAGCGATTCTCCTTCTTCGAGCGCCCTTATGCGTTCGGCGGGATCGTCTGTGGCCCGCGCAACGAGGCTCAGGAGCACCGGGCCGCAATAGGACATGCCGCATTCGCGGCTGATGTGTACGCTCTCTCTGGCGACCCGCAGCGCCTCGTCGCGCTCGCTGGCGCCCAGCATGGCACCGGCCAGCATGCCCATGCATTCCGCTTGAAAGCGTCGCGCGCCGAGCTGGCGTGCAAGCTCGAGCGCGTGCAAAGCTCGGCTGCGCGCCTCACCGTACTGACCCTGGATCAAGAATCCTTCGCAATAGCAGACATAGATCAGGAGCTCGTTCCTGAGGTCACCGATGCGCGTTGCGAGATCGAGCGCCTCCTGCAGGTGCTCGCGTCCAGCGCTCGGAGCACCGAAGTAAATCTCAGTGATGGCAAGCATGGGCAAGTTCGCGAGGAGCACGCCCACGAGGTTCTCACCGCGTGCTTCTTGGACGCATTGCGCGAAATGGCGTCGCGCCGTGATCATCTGCCCGCGCTGATAGTAGGCATCGCCCAAGCCACCGAGCGCGCATGCAATCTCCAGCGCAGAGCGGGCTTCGAGCGCGTAGCGATAGGCTTCCTCATGCGCTTTCAGGCATGCTTCGATGCGCCCGAGCGGAAAAAGCAAGTTACCGCGCAATGTGTAGAGCCGCGCCCGCATGCGCGCATCGGCACGCTCATGCCACTGCGCTTCCGCGCGCTCGAGGCAGTCGAGTGCCTCTTCGTGCCGATCCATGACGCGCAATGCCGAGGCGATGCCGTACCATGCCTGGCCGCGTGAGAGAGGATCGACAGCGAAGTCGAGCGATTCGCGAAAGGCCGCCAAAGCATCATGAGTGCGCCCTAGCTGTAGGAGCAATTCGCCGAGCAGCGCGCTCAGCGAATGCAGCAGCGTCGGCTCACGCGCGAGCGCAAGACCCTTCTGCGCAAGGCCGAGCGCACGTTCAAAGCGCAGTGTCTGCTGCTCTGCGTGTGCAGCATCGAGATAAGCGCTGGCGGCGGATCCTTCTTGCGCGGCCGCGAGGTGCTCTGCGTACAAGGCAAGATCGCGTTGGGCGAACCAGCGCGCCGCGCTTCGATGCAGCTCGCGCCGATGCGACTTCAGGATCGACTCGTAGATGGCGTCGCGAAAGAGCGCGTGCGCGAATTGTAGCTGTATGCCTTCGGCCCGCATGAAGCCGTGCTCGATGAGCAGCGTCGGCTCGTAATCGCTGTGGCCGATCATCTCGCGCAGTGCATCGAGCTGTGATTGCTGACCCAGAACAGCGCCGGCTTGTAATGCGCGGTGATCGATGTCCGGCAAGCCGTCGGCGCGGGCAAGGACGAGCGTGCGGACGGAGCCGGGCAGGGAGGTGCTGCCGGCGTTCGCTGCACGCAGGAGCTGATCGAGAAAGAGGGGATAACCTTCAGCGCGGCGAATGCAAGCTTTAATCGTCTCACGCGGCAATTCCGGGTAGAAGGCAGCGAACTCTTCGGCCTCGTCTGCCGCGAGCGGCGCAAGGTCGAGCGTCGTGACAGGACAGCCTCTTGCGCGTGCGCGCCAGGTCGCGTTGATCGGATCGCCTTCCGGACGAGTGGTCATGATGAAAAGGATCGGACAGCTCGCGACGACGGCTGCGATCTCGGCCAAGCGAGCGCGCTCATGGTCGTCCGCCCAGTGGATGTCCTCGACGACGAGCAGGAGCGGCGCGCGTTGCGCTGCCCACTCAATGAGCTGTGCGAGCGCCATGGTATGCCCGCGTTGGCGGGTACTGGGATCCATGGCTTCTTCGAGCGCAGCGAGCTCGGGCTCGAGTGGGGCATCGACGAGCTCGCTCAAGAAGATGGCTTGATCGATGCTGCTGCCACGCGCGGCCAGCATTCGTCGAACGGCGGCTGCACGCTCGGCACCGGATACGTCCGGATCCGATCCCATCAGGCCGAGCGCAATACAGGTGATGGGACCACGGCCTGGCGATTGGCCGAAGTCGAATATCTGCGCTGAATGCACCTCGACACCGCGCTCGCGGGCAGCACTCATCACGGCTTCGACGAGCCGCGACTTGCCGATGCCGGGTTCGCCGCGCACGATGATGGAGCGTCCGCGCCCGCCGCTGCGGCAGCGCTCGAGCGCCGCAAGCACCATCGCGAGCTCGGGGCGTCGGCCGACGAAGGGCAACGGGCCTTCGCGCAGCGAGCGGATGCATTCGAGCGACCAGGCTGCCGTATCCGCGCCCGTGATGTCGCGCTCGGCAATCCGTCTGCAATTCACGCGGTCGCCGAGTGCCTGGCGTAATTCGTCCGATACCAGGATTTCTCCGTTGCGTGCACAGCTGGCGAGCACGTGCGCGATGTGGGTCGGACGGCCGCTCAGCGGGAAAATCGTCGGTGCCGGTAAGACTTGGCCGACGGCGATACCGATCTGCAGCGACAGAGGCCTGGGTGTAGGCAGTGGCTCGTGCAGGAGAGACTGTCGCAGCGCCAAGGCAGCCCGCACGCTGCGCTCGGGCTCGTTGCCGCGAGCGTTGGGAATACCGAACACGGTCAAGACATTGCAGCCCACTCGTCGATCGACGGTGCCGCCGAAGTCTTTCGCGATTCGCTCGACGCGCTCCTGAAAAGCGCTGGCGAGCGCCTGAGCGTCTTCCGGGTCGAGTGTCGCCTCGAGCTCCAGCAACCCGCCGAGGCGGGCCACCCATACGACAGCATCACGTAATTGTGGACGCTGCTCCGCGCGGGCGGGCGTTGCAGGCACCTCCGACGGGTTGTCACCGGCAGCGGCAGCTTCGGCAAGAGCTGCACCGGCGCGTCGCCGGCGCATCAGTTCCCGAAAGAGCTGCTCGGTCGCCGGTTCCGGAGCGATGTCGAGCTCCCGCCGGAGCGCGTCCCTGCACACGCGATATTGTCGCAGCGCTTCGGCGTAAGCGCCGCGACGCGCGTGCAGCTCCATCATCGCGCGATGAGCGGCTTCATTGAGCGGCTCGAGCGCGAGGTGCTTTGCACAGGCGCGTATCGCACCTTCGACGTCTTCGTTGGCAATGCAAAGCTGGGTGAGGCTCTGCAGCGCCTCGATCGCTTGTCTACGAATGCTCATGCGTTCGTGCGTGAGCCATTCGTCGAATGCGCTCGAGCGCGCATCGAGACCGTCCAAGAGCTCGCCCCGCAAGAGTTCCACCGCTTCCTGCAACGAGGCACAGGTCGCAGCGGCCAGCGCGCGGCGCAAGCGCATGAGATCGGATTCGATGAGCTGGGGATCGAGCGCGATCGAGTCGCTCGTGGTCACGAGCGCGTGCTGGCAGCTCTTGGGCAAGGCCTTGCGTAGGGTCGCGACGGCTTGCCTGAGACTGGTGCGAGCCAGCTCGTCGTCCGCCTCTTCCCATAGCAACGCTGCGAGCTTCTGGCGGCCCTGCGATTCGCCTGGGCGTAGCGCCATATAGGCAAGCAGCGCCCGGCTCTTACGAGAGGAGATCTTGAGCTCCGCTCCATGCTCATCGAGCACGCGTAGCGGCCCCAGTAGCTGTAGTGTCAGGCGAGTCATGGCTGGGGATTCCCGTCGAGCCGGGCCGCGTTCACGTATTTTTCACGCCGGGTGTGTTCTTGTCATCACGCGCGGAGGATAGAAAAGCAGCCTCTTTGATCGGTCGCGTTGGAGGAGAAGCACCATGAGCCTGTTCGATTGTCGCGGTGTCCCGGTATCAACGACCAGCCGCGCATCCTTGGAGCGCTACGAGCAAGCCGTTGAGCTGTCAGCAGGATACTACTTGGACCCAATGACGGTCATTCAAGAAGCTCTAGAAGAGGAACCGGACTTCGCCGCGGCGCACCTGGTGCGTGCGGCGCTGGTGGTGACCGCAACAGACAAAGCTGGGGTACCGATGTTGCGCGAGAGTGTTGCTGCAATCGAACGCTTGGGCCGCCGCGCCAACGAACGCGAGCGCGCACACGCGGCCGCGGCTCGTGCTTGGCTGGAAGGCGATTTCGCCGATGCGGTGTGTCGCTATGGCGACATCCTGCTCGAATACCCCCACGATCTACTTGCATTGTAAGTCGCGCACTTGGGGGATTTCTACCTCGGGGCGAGTACGATGCTGCGCGACCGTGTCGCCCAGATCTTGCCGCTCTGGGATGCGAGCACGCCGGGCTACAACTTCGTACTTGGGATGTATGCATTCGGTCTCGAGGAGACGGGTGCATACTCGCGAGCGGAGGATACAGGGCGGCAAGCGCTCGAGCTCAACCCGCGCGATCCCTGGGCGGTGCACGCTGTCGCGCACGTGATGGAGATGCAAGGTCGTCTACGCGAAGGAGTCAATTGGCTCGTCGAGCGTCAGAAGGATTGGGCACCGAACAATGGCTTTGCATTTCACAACTGGTGGCATCTTGCGCTCTACCATCTGGACATCGGCAACATCAGCGAGGTGCTGTCGCTATACGATTCGCAGATTCGCCCGGCGGATTCCCGGGTTCCGCTCGAGATGATCGACGCCTCTGCGTTGCTGTGGCGGTTGTATCTGCGGGACGTCGACGTCGGACATCGTTGGTCCGCTTTGAGCGCTGCCTGGGAATCGTGCGCGGAGGATGCCTACTACGCCTTCAACGACGTGCACGCCGTCATGGCATTCGTCGGTGCACAGCAGCTCGACCGCGCGCTGAAGACTTTGGCGGTCATGGAGCGGCGTGCGGCAGACACGGACACCAACGCCGTCATGACCCGAGAGGTAGGGTTGCCAGTGGCACGTGCGTTGGTGGACTTCGGTGTGGGTCGCTATGAGGCATGTGTGGAGCGCTTGCTGTCGGTGCGCACGGTGACCAACCGTTTTGGCGGCAGCAATGCTCAGCGCGACTTGATTCACCTGACGCTGGTCGAAGCGGCCTTGCGCGCCGGGAAGATCAAGCTCGCGCGCGCACTGGCAGCTGAGCGCACGCAGCTGAAGCCGACGAGCCCGTTCAATTGGCACTTGACTGCCCGCGTTCATGAGTCGATGGGCGAGCACGAGCGCGCAGCGCGCGCGAGAGAAAGCGCCGAAGCCAGGAGGAGAGTGGTTCTGTGAGGCTGGAGGCGGGAGACTGGTGACTGTGCTGGAGTCCGCAGCCCCCTATGGCCGATGCTCTCGCGCTAGGTAGGTCTGCGACTGCATCTCGATCAAGCGACTTTGCGTGCGCTCGAATTCGAACGCGAGCCGGGTGCCCTGATAGAGCTGGTCGATCGGAGCCGCTGCTGACACGATCAGCTTGACGGCACGATCGTAGAACTCGTCCACCAGACTGATGAAGCGTCGTGCCTGGTTCTCGAGCTCCGACGTCAACACCGGCACGTCGCTCACGAACACGGTGTGAAAGCAGCGCGCCAGCTCTATGTAATCGTCCTGGCTCCGTGGGCCGTTGCAGAGCTCGTCGAACGTGAACCAGATCGTGTCGTTCGCCAGCTTGTGCGCATGTAGGCGTCGATGATTGATCGTGAGCGTCGCACCTGTGCGGCCGGGCTCGCCGGCGATATCGGCGAACAGTCGTTCGAGCTGGTGTGCATGCTCAGGTTCGCGCGTGACGAACCAAGTGGTCGCGCGTTCGAGCGTCCGCAGACGATAGTCGGGCCCGGCAGGCATGTGCACGACTTCCGTGTGCGTCTTGAGCAGCTCGATGGCTGGCAGGAAGCGCGCACGTTGCAAGCCGTCCCTGTAAAGATCATCGGGCGGTACGTTCGAGGTTGCCACCAACGAGACGCCGCGCTCGAACAATGCGCGAAATAGTGTGCCGAGCAACATCGCATCGGCGATGTCCGAGACGAAGAGCTCGTCGAAGCACACGATCCGCGTGCGCGCCGCGATTCTGTCGGCAACGCGCTCGAGCGGATCGACCGCATCGCGTTGTCGCTTGAGCTCATCGTGCACGGTCTGCATGAAGCGATGGAAATGACTGCGTTGCTTGTTCTTGAACGGCAGGCTGTGGAAGAACAGATCCATTAGCCATGTCTTGCCGCGTCCGACGCCGCCCCACACATATAGGCCGCGCACCGGTGCGCGCTTGCGTTTCGAGGAGAAGAGCTCCTTGAGAAAGCTTCGCGGCGCGGAGGCGAGCAAACGTGTGCGCAAGTCATCGAGGCGCGCCACGATCATCTCTTGAGCAGGATCGGGTGCATAGCCCAGCCGTGCGCACTCGGCGCGGTAGAGCGCTGCAACGGAAAGGTCAGGGGAGGGATGGGTCGTCACGCTGTGCAACGTACGAAATGGCGGGCGCGGCTCAAAGGTTCTGGTAGTTCGGTCCGGAACCGCCTTCCGGAGTCGTCCAAGTGATGATCTCGTAAGGATCCTTGATGTCGCATGCCTTGCAGTGGACGCAATTTGCGGCATTGATCTGCAGTCGCCGGCCTCCTTGTGCGTCTTCGACCATTTCGTAGACGCCGGCTGGGCAGAAACGCTCGCACGGGTTGCCGTATTCCGTCGTGCAACGCTCGACGCAAATCGATGTGTCGTGCACCAGGAGATGAACCGGTTGAGATTCATCGTGCACATTACCGGCGAAGAACACCGAGGCGAGCCGATCGCGCGGTGGCAGCGTACGCTTGACCCAGCCGCGATCGGGAGAGACGTACTCGTCGAGCTTCGCGAGCGCGGATGCATCCGATGTATTGCGGAGCGTCCAAGGCGTTCTGCCCTTCAGCAGCGCCTCGATGCCGGCATTGACGATTCCAAAGTACAGACCCTTCTTGAACGCTGGCTTGAAATTGCGCACCTGATACAGCTCGCGATGTCCTTCGGATGCGCGCCAACGCGCATCGAAGCCGGTGCTCTCACCACGCTCGGCCAAGTGCTCGGCCGCAAGCGTGCCGCAACGAATCGCTTGATGAATCCCTTTGATCTTGAAAACGTTCAAGGTCCCGGCTGCATCACCAATCAGCAGCGCACCGGGCATCTCGAGCTTGGGAAGAGATTGGTAGCCGCCCGCAGCGATTGTGCGCGCGCCGGCAGAGAGGATCTCGCCGCCTTCCAGCAGGTGTTTGACGTGGGGATGATGCTTGAACTGCTGGAACGCCTCGAACGGCTCCAGACGTGGATCGCGATAATCGAGGCCTACCACATAGCCCACGTAGAGGCGGTCCTCGCTCAGGTGATACACGAAGCTGCCCCCGTACGTGCCTGCATCGAGCGGCCAGCCGAATGCATGCTCTACTCGACCGGGTTGCACGCGACCGGGCGGCACCTGCCAGAGCTCCTTGAAGCCAAGCCCGAAGGTTGGCGGATCGATGCCGTCGCGCAAGTTGAACTGCCGCATGAGCTGCTTGGAGATGGAGCCGCGAGATCCCTCGGCCAGCACAGTCGTTCGCGCATGGATCTCGACGCCGGGCGTGTAGTTGGGTCCCGGTGTTCCATCCTTCTGTAACCCCATGTCGCCGACGCGTATACCTTTGACACGTCGGCCCTCATCGAGCAGCGCTTCAGCAGCCGCAAAGCCAGCGAACACGTCCACGCCGAGCGCTTCGGCTTGCTCTGCGAGCCAGGGTGTCAGTTGTCCGAGCGAGATGATGAAGTTGCCGCGGTTGTGCATGGGGCTCAGCTTGACCGCCCAATCAGGCAGCTTGTACGAGCCCGTCCGCGTCAAGAGCCGCACGTCGTCTTCCACGACCGGAATCTTCATCCCGGGAAAGTCGGCGCGCCAATTCGGCAGGAGTCGATCGAGCGGGCCCGGCTCGAGCACCGCGCCAGAGATCGAGTGTGCGCCGACGGCAGAGCCCTTCTCGAGCACGCACACATTGATCTCAGGCTTGAGTTGCTTCAAGCGAATGGCACACGCCAGTCCCGCCGGCCCTGCACCGACGATGACGACGTCGTACTCCATCACTTCGCGGTCGGACATGTTCTGCTCGCGTTTCCTTAGTCAGTGTCCGCGCAATTGTCTCGCAAAGTAGTGCGACCGGGCAAAGCGGCGTGGGCTGGGGACCGGAGGCTGGCGACCAAAGCTGGAAGCTGAACGCGCACTCGCGCTTCAAGTTACGCTGCAGCGTTGAAGAAGGCGCTCATCGCGGTGCCATTCGAATCGCGCCATCGAGCCGAATGCACTCGCCGTTCAGCATGACGTTCTCGCACAGGTGCACGACGAGTGCGGCGTACTCCTCGGGGCGACCGAGGCGCGCAGGGAAGGGGACCTGCTTGCTGAGCGAGTCCTGCGCCTCTTGCGGAAGCGCGGCCATCAGCGGCGTCTTGAAGATCCCCGGCGCGATCGTCATCACGCGAATACCGCTCGATGCAAGATCGCGCGCCATCGGCAACGTCATGCCGACGATGCCGCCTTTCGAAGCCGAGTAGGCAACTTGCCCGATCTGTCCCTCGAAGGCCGCCACTGAGGCGGTCATCACGATGAGCCCTCGTTCACCTTCTTCGTTCGGCGTGTTCTTCTGCATGACAGCGCAGGCGGCCTTGCAGACGAGAAGGGTGCCGACGAGGTTGATCTCGATCACCTTGCGGAAGAAATCGCCAGGCATGGGCCCTTCCTTGTTGACGATGCGGCGTGGCCATGCGACACCGGCACAATTGACGACAAGGTTGAGCCCGCCCATCTCGCGCTGCGCGCGCGCGACGGCCGCATCGACCAATGGCTCTTGCGTGACGTCGACTTCCTCGAAGTGAGCATTCGCTCCGAGTTGGCTTGCCGCTCGTGCACCGGCGTCGCGATTGACGTCAAACAGCACGACGCGTGCTCCGCCGCCGACGAGCCGCTCTGCCGTCGCCAGTCCCAGCCCCGACGCGCCGCCGGTGATAATCGCCTTCACTTCGTTGATGCGCATGTTTTCTCCTCAGATTGAACGGCGCCCGAACGCGTGTCACCGTTCGCTGTTAGCTTCGCCGACCCGCTAATCAAGCATCGCGAATGAGCCACCGCGGCCGCCGCTTCTCCAAGAACGCGCTCAGTCCTTCCTGCCCCTCGTCGCTCATGCGCAGCTTTGCGAGGAGTTGCGCCGTCTCTTCTTGGAGTGCGTCGCGGTCGTGCTCTGTTTCCAGCTTCCTAACGAGCTGCTTGGCTTCGCGAACCGCGAGCGGCCCACACGCCAAGACCGCCTCGATGTGCCGTTCCACCTCGCCATCGATGTCTGCCGGTGCGACCGTGCGATGCAAGAGCCCAATGTGTTGCGCCTCGTGGGCATCGAAAGGCAGCGCCGTCACGAAGAGTCGCCGCGCCTGGCGCGGGCCGATGGCCCGCACGACGTAAGGAGAGATCGTGGCCGGGACGATGCCGAGCCTCGCTTCACTGAATGCGAGCTTGGCTGTCTCGACACCGATCGCCACGTCGGCACACGCGATCAGGCCGATACCGCCGCCGAACGCATTGCCATTCACGCGCACGATGAGCGGACGGTCGATCTCATCCAGCGTGCGCAGGCAGCGCGCCAACAGGCGCGCATCCCCGAGATTCTCCTCCTCAGAGAGCTCCCGCATCGACCGCATGTATTCAATGTCGGCGCCTGCACAGAAACTCGCGCCCGCACCGGTCAGCACGATCACGCGCACGCGCTCATCGAGCCGGGCATCGAGCAGTGCGGCGTGCAGAGTCTCGAGAAGCTCTGCGTTCAACGCGTTGTGCTTCTCCGGACGATTCAATGTCAGCGTGAGGACGCCGCGAGCAGAAAGCGAGGTTACGATGGGCATGGGCTGTAGGCGCTAGGCTGTGAGCTGTCGTAACGCAGCGCGCATCACCTTCCCGCTAGTTCCCATGGTGTCGTACCTCCTCTTAATTACAGCCAGGGCAACCTCAGTCCCGAACCCGAGCCCCCAGCCCATGAGTCGTCACATCCTGAACACGCCATAACGCTCGTCGCCTGGTGCTGGGCCGTGCGCAGCCGTCGCGATGGCGAGCGACAGCACGCGGCGCGTGTCGATCGGATCGATGATGCCGTCGTCCCACAAGCGCGCGGTCGCATAGTACGGATGACCCTGAGTTTCGTACTGCGCACGGATCTCGTTCATGAAGCGCTCACGCTCGGCTTCAGGCCACTGCTCGCCGCGCGCTTTGAGCGCGTCGGCGCGAATCGTGGCCAGCACTTGCGCGGCTTGCTCGCCACCCATCACCGAGATACGTGCGTTCGGCCACATCCATAGCATGCGCGGACCGTAAGCACGGCCGCACATCGCATAGTTACCGGCACCGAATGAGCCGCCGATGATGACGGTGAACTTCGGTACCCGCGAGCAAGCGACCGCCGTGACCATCTTGGCGCCGTCTTTCGCGATGCCGCCGTGCTCAAACTTCTTGCCGACCATGAAACCGGTGATGTTCTGCAGGAACACAAGCGGCACATTGCGCCGGTTCGCGAGCTGGATGAAATGTGCCCCTTTGAGGGCAGACTCTGAGAACAGAATGCCGTTGTTCGCGACGATCGCGACTGGCCAGCCGTCGATGTGCGCGAAGCCGCACACAAGCGTCTTGCCGTACAGCGCCTTGAACTCGTGAAACTCGGAGGCATCGACGATGCGCGCGATGACTTCCCGAACATCGTATGGGTAGCGCGTATCGCGCGGAACGATGCCGTAGAGCTCCTGCGGGTCGTAGGCGGGCGGGCGGCTCTCGATACGCGGCAGCCAACAATCGTTCTTCCGTGCAAGGTGCTTGATCGTTGCGCGCGCCAGCTTGAGCGCGTGAGCGTCGTCATTGGCTAGGTGATCAGCTACGCCGGAGATGCGCGTGTGAACGTCGCCGCCACCGAGCGTCTCGGCGTCGACGATCTCGCCGGTGGCGGCTTTCACGAGTGGAGGACCGCCGAGAAAGATCGTGCCTTGGCGTTTGACGATGATCGTTTCGTCGCACATCGCCGGCACATAGGCTCCGCCGGCCGTGCACGAGCCCATCACGACGGCGATCTGGGCGATACCTGCGGCCGAGAGACGGGCTTGGTTGTAGAAGATGCGACCGAAGTGATCGCGATCCGGAAAGACCTCATCCTGCAATGGCAGAAAAGCGCCGCCGGAGTCGACGAGATAGACGCAGGGCAGGCGGTTTTCGGCGGCGATCTCCTGTGCGCGCAGATGCTTCTTCACGGTGATCGGGAAATACGTCCCGCCTTTCACGGTTGCGTCGTTCGCAACGACCATGACATGCATGCCGTGGACACGGCCGATGCCGGTGATGATGCCAGCACCGGGTGCGCTGCCGTCGTACATATCCTCGGCGGCGAGCGGCGAGAGCTCGAGAAACGGTGCACCCGGGTCGAGAAGCGTGGCGATGCGATCGCGCGGCAACAACTTGCCGCGCTCGGAGTGCTTGCGTCGTGCATCCTCGCCGCCGCCACGCGCGGCGATGTCGAGTCGCTGTCGTAGCTCGTCGACGAGCGCGCGCATGTAGGAGGCGTTGACGTGATAGCTCTCCGAGCTTGGATCGATGCGCGTCGGAATGATCATGCGCTCGCCTCGAAGATCTCGCGTCCGATCAGCATGCGACGAATCTCGTTCGTGCCGGCACCGATCTCGTAGAGCTTGGCGTCACGTAGCAGGCGTCCGGTCGGATAGTCGTTGATGTAGCCATTGCCGCCGAGCACCTGGATTGCTTGCAGCGCCATTTGCGTGGCGCGCTCGGAGGCATATAGGATGCAGCCGGCTGCATCGAAGCGCGTCACACGGCCACGATCGCAGGCGGCTGCAACCGAGTAGACGTATGCACGGCAGGCGTTCATGTTCGTGTACATGTCCGCGATCTTGCCTTGCATGAGCTGGAACGTGCCGATGGGGCGATTGAACTGCTTGCGCTCGTGCACGTACGGCAGCACGACATCCAGGCACGCACGCATGATGCCGAGCGGCCCACCGGCGAGCACGACCCGTTCGTAGTCGAGCCCACTCATGAGGACCTCGATGCCGAGCCCTTCCTTGTGCAGCACGTTCTCGACCGGTACCCGGCAGTTCTCGAACACGAGCTCGCATGTATCCGAGCCTCGCATGCCGAGCTTGTCGAGCTTTTGCGCCGTGCGAAAGCCGGGCATGCCGCGTTCGATGATGAACGCCGTGATGCCACGCGCACCAAGGTCGGGATCGAGCGTCGCGTAGACGACGAGAACATCGGCTTCGGGGCCGTTCGTGATCCACATCTTGGAGCCGTTGAGGACGTAGTGATCGCCGCGGCGCTCGGCGCGCGTGCGCATGCTGACGACGTCCGAGCCCGCGCCGGCCTCGCTCATCGCGAGCGCACCGACGTGCTCGCCGGAGATGAGCTTCGGTAGATACTTGTGCTTCTGCTCGGGCGTGCCCCAGCGTCGGATCTGATTGACGCACAGGTTGGAATGTGCCCCGTAGGACAGGCCGACCGATGCCGATGCGCGACTGATTTCCTCCATCGCCACGACGTGGGCGAGATAGCCGAGACCAGCGCCTCCGAAGGCTTCCTCCACCGTGATGCCCAGCAAGCCGAGCTCACCCATCTTGGGCCACAGCTCGCGCGGGAAACGGTTCTCCCGATCGATCATGTCGGCGAGCGGCGCGATGAGATCTCGAGCGAAGGCGGCCACGCTCGCGCGCAGCGCTTCGATGTCCTCGCCCAGTCCGAAGTCGAAATCTTCCATTGGACCTCCCGGCACCGCGAGTGCGACGGCAAGCAGCAACGGCGCCACCGACCGGCGTCTTGTGAAAGTTGTCCTATTGTCCGACAATCCGACCGAGTGTCAACGAAGGAAGAGTTGATGGCCCAACCTCGAGCGCGCCGCAGCACAGCCGGAGCGAGTGCCACGTCAACGGCAGCGAAGGCTCATCGTGAGCTCGAGCCACTGCGTTTCGAGCCGGTGGAGCGCGATCCAGCGTATACACGTGTGGCGCGCGCCATCGAAGCCAAGATTCTGGCGCGCGAGCTGCGCGCCGGCGACGCGCTGCCTCCGGAAATGGACTTGGCGCAACAGTTCCGCGTGCATCGCTCGACCGTGCGCGAAGCGCTGCGACGCTTGGAAAGTGCCGGTCTCGTCAAGCGCCCGCCGGGCGCCAAGCGTATGGTCGTGAGTCGACCGGCCGCTGCGGAGCTCGCGTCGGGCATGCGCCATGCGCTCGTGCTGCACGACGTGACATTCGTGGAAGTGTGGGAGGCGATGATGGTGATTGAGCCGGAGGTGGCGGCGCTTGCTGCTGCACGGCGCGATCAGCAGGATTTGCAAGCGCTGACCGCCGTGCACGAAGCGTTCAAGTCCTCGCCGAAAGGCGATCCGCATGCCGTTGAGGTCGTCGCGCGCTTCTTCGAGCTGCTCGGGGCCGCAGCGCGTAATCGCGTCTTGGTGCTCGCCAAGCAGTCACTCGCGCGGGTGTTGGCGCCTTCCTTGGCTCGCATGATCGACAAGGTGCCGCAGGCGCGCTCGCGTATTGCGGATGCGCAGAGAAGGATCATCGGCGCCGTGCACGACAAGAACGCCGAAGAGGCCCGCCGCTGGATGTCCAAGCACGTGCGCGACTTCAAGCGTGGCTACGAATTGGCGGGGATTTCGCCAGATACGCCGGTCAGCGTCGACTAAGTAAGAACGTCTTGGTAAGAACGTCTTGGCAGGAAGTCACATTTGGCAGGAAGGGCTCACAGCTCCAGCCTACAGCCCCTCAATTGCCATCGCCGTCGCTTCACCGCCGCCGATGCAGAGCGCAGCGACGCCGCGCTTCAGGTTGCGATGCCTGAGCGCGTGCACGAGCGTGGTGAGGATGCGGGCTCCGGTCGCACCGATCGGATGACCGAGCGCGCATGCGCCGCCGTTCACGTTGACCTTCGTCGGGTCGAGCTCGAGATCGTGGATGGCAGCCATGGTGACGCAGGCGAACGCTTCATTGATCTCATACAAATCCACTTGCGTGGCGCTCCATCCCGCGCGCTGCAGCACGGCGCGAATCGCACCGACCGGAGCGGTCGTGAACCACTCCGGCGCTTGCGCATGGCTTGCGTACGCCACGATGCGTGCGAGGGGCGTGAGCCCGTAGCGTTCGACGGCCTGCTCGCCGGCGACGATGACGACTGCAGCACCATCGGAGATCGATGAGGAGCTCGCGGCCGTCACCGTGCCGTCCTTGTTGAATGCTGGCTTCAAGGTCGGGATCTTCGCGATGTCGAGCGTGAACGGCGTTTCATCCTGTGCCACCACGCGCTCGCCTTTCCGCTCTTGCACCGTCACGGGCGCAATCTCGGCTTCGAAGGCGCCGCTCTCGATCGCCCTCAGAGAGCGACGTACCGATTCGGCGGCGAAAGTATCCTGCTGCTCGCGCGTGAAGCCGTATTTCTTGGCCGTCTGGTCCGCGAAATGACCCATGAGCTGCTTGTCGAACGGGCTTTGCAAGCCGTCGAAGAACATGTGATCGAGCAGCTCTGCATGGCCCATGCGCAAGCCGTTGCGCGCCTTCGGCAGCAAGTAGGGTGCGTTCGACATCGACTCGATCCCGCCTGCAAGAATGACGTCGGCCGAGCCGGCGCGAATCTGATCGGCCGCCATCATCACCGCTTTGAGCGCCGAGCCGCACATCTTGTTCACCGTTGTGGCGGGCACGCTCGCCGGCACACCGGCGCCGAGCGCGGCTTGTCGCGCCGGGGCCTGACCGAGACCGGCCATCAACACACAACCGAGGATCGTCTCGTCGATACGCTCCGGCGAGATACCGCTCGACTCGATCGCCGCTCGCGCTGCGACGGCTCCGAGCTGTGGTGCGCTGACCGCGCTCAACGTGCCTTGGAATGCACCGATGGGCGTGCGGTGCGCGGAAACGATGAATATGTCCTGGCTCATGTTGACTCGTTCTCGTCGGCTCGAGCGAGCTCCGGTCAGCGGTCACCGAAGCGCGATGAATGACAACTACACAGCCCGCGACGTGCTACCTGCGACGAAGGGCAACTTCGTTTGGCTGATGGAAGCAAGCCGCGCCTCCGCTAGCTTTTGCGCCGCTTGCCAGGTCGGAATCTTCTCCTCGCTGGCAAGCTCGAGAATGCGAGCGATGATGCCGTGAATGCGCGCGACCCGACGCTCGGCGCGTGCGACGCTGTAGCCCTGCAGCTCCAGCGCGCTGCTCATGAGACCGCCGGCATTGATCGCATAGTCGGGCGCGTACAGGATGCCGCGCCGCTCGAGCTCGGTGCCGAGCTCGTCCGATTCGAGCTGATTGTTCGCGCCGCCCGCGACGATCTCGCAGCGAAGGCGCGGCAAGGTGTCCTCGTTGATCACCGCACCGAGCGCGCAGGGCGAGAATACAGTTGCCTCGACATCGTAGATCTGTGACATCGGCACGGCCTCGGCACCGAACTCGTCGACGACTTGCTCGACGCGATCCTCCGCGATGTCGGTCACGAACACCTTGGCGCCGTGTGCGCGCAGCAACTTCACGAGGTGATAGCCGACTTGACCGGCGCCTTGGACCGCAAAGCTGACGCGTTGCAGATCCGCGTGCCCATACTTGAACTCGAGGCACGCGCGAATGCCATGCAACGTCCCGAGCGCCGTGAACCGCGAAGGATCGCCACTGCCGCCGTTCACTTCCGGCACGCCCACCACGTACGGCGTCTCGAGGCGGATCAGCTCCATGTCATCGGAGCTCGTGCCGACGTCCTCGCAAGCGATGTAGCGGCCGCCGAGCGAGTGAATGAACCGGCCGAGCGCACGAAACAGTGCCTCGCTCTTGTCGGTCTCGGGATTGCCGATCAGCACGGCCTTTGCGCCGCCGAGATCCAGGCCGGCGATCGCGGCCTTGTAGGTCATGCCGCGCGAATGCTTCAGCACATCGCGAACGGCATCGTCTTCGCTGACATAGGGCCACATGCGCAGCCCCCCGAAGGCGGGTCCGAGCCGTGTGCTATGGATCGCAATGATGCAGCGCAGACCGGATTCGGCGTGATGAAAGAAGACGACTTGCTCGTGTCCAAGTCGACCAACGGATTCGAACAGGTTCATGCGTCCTCGCTGTTCTGCTCGTGAGCACAGTATAGTCAGGGCTGCAAGCTGCAGCGGCTCGGAATTCGTGAGTCGTGAGTCGGGGTCGGAGCGGCGCGCCGCTCCCTTACAGCCTACAGTGTAAGGCGCTCGGCTTCACTCGGTGGCTGGCGCAGGGGAGGCGCACAGATCCGGCTCTTGCGCGACGGCAATGATGCGGGCTCGTGCCAGGTCGCGTGCAGCCGATACGGCTTCCGGCGTGCGCGCGTCCTCCATCGGGATCGCAGGCAGCACTTCGATCTCGATCTCGCCCGGCCGTGGAAGAAAACGCGTGCTAGGCAGGATGTAACGGGTACCCCGTATGCACACTGGCACGACGGGGAGCGCCGTGCGGGCCGCAATGGCGAATGCGCCGGTATGGAATTTGCCGACGCCGGGCTCGGCCAAGAACGTGCCCTCCGGGAAGAACACGAGAGCCTGGCCCGCATCCGCGGCTTTCAGAATTCGTCGGGCGTCCACGCCGCCGGCGTGGCGGTTGAAACGATCCACGAACTCCGAGCCGATACGCCGCAGCACCAGACCCACCAGCGGAATTCGGTTCACCTCCTTCTTGATGACGAAGCTGAACCGTGCCGGGAGCGCCGCCTTCATGACGATCCCATCCAGGTAACTCGCGTGATTGGCCACCACGATGCATGGCCCTGCGGGAAGGTGCTCGGCGCCGATCAGGCGCACGCGGATGCCGGCGACGATGAAGAAGAGGCGCGCGCTGGCATGAGCAATCTGTCGTCGCGCGGAGACGCCGAACGGCAGCAGCACGAGCAGGAAGGCGCACAAGCCCAGTGCGAGGAAGACGAGACCGGCATAAAGGCCGTAGATGATGTGCAGGATCTCGCGCGCGGTGCGTATCAGGACAGCGGGCATCGCAGGCAGGAATCAGCTTGAGCGGAAATTGATTGAAATAGTGTGACCGAGACTGTTTTCTGTGAGCCAGTTCACTTTATGTAACGCGCACGGGGGTTCTGTGATAAGTGTCACGTCCCGTTGCGGGTCCCCCTCCGCATACTGTCGGCTCACCCGCGTCGGTTGGACTCGGCCCTGCCGTTCCACCGTGCATGATTGGATACGATGAGCACAGCTACGAAACCGACAGTTTACTCGAGGACGGACGATGAGACGCGGCAGTCGCCGTCGTCGGCAATCATCGATCGCTTTCTCGATGCAGTTTGGCTGGAGCGCGGTCTGTCGCCGAACACCTTGTCGGCTTATCGCGCTGACTTGACTGCGCTCGATCGTTGGCTCCAGGGTCGCGGCACCTCGATCGTCGATGCCACGCGCGCCGATCTGCTTGATTTCATCGCGTGGCGGGTCGAATCGGGTGCGCGCCCCCGCTCGACGGCGCGGCAGCTGTCGAGCTTCCGTCGCTTCTATCGCTTTCTCGTCCGCGACGGCGTGCTGAAGGAAGATCCCACGGCGCAGATTGCGATGCCAAAGATCGGACGCTCACTGCCGAAGTCCTTGACCGAGGAGGAGGTGGAGGCGCTGTTGAACGCGCCCGAGATCAGCGATCCGCTCGGCTATCGCGATCGGACGATGCTCGAGGTGCTGTATGCAACGGGATTGCGCGTTTCTGAGCTCGTCAACCTGAAGTCCAGCCAAGTCAACATGAACCAGGGCGTGCTCAGAATCGTCGGCAAGGGCGATCGGGAACGTCTGATTCCGCTCGGCGAAGAAGCGGTGGAATGGCTGCAGAAGTTCATGAGCGGACCTCGCCTCGAAATTCTGCTTGAGCGCCAGACGGATTATCTGTTTCCGACGCGTCGCGGCGACCGCATGACGCGGCAGGCGTTCTGGCACATCATCAAGCGCTATGCGCAAAAGGCCGGCGTGAAGAAGGATCTATCGCCGCATACGCTGCGACACGCGTTCGCAACGCATCTGCTCAATCATGGCGCGGATTTGCGCGTAGTGCAGATGTTGCTTGGGCACAGCGACTTGTCGACGACGCAGATCTACACGCACGTGGCGCGCGAACGGATGAAAGAGCTGCACGCGCGCCATCACCCGAGGGGATAGTCAAGCTGGGGCCGGCCCCAGCCCACACCCTGTAGCCTTGAGCGCCTACCGCAGGCCAGTCTCCTGTCGCGCAATCACGAGCCGTTGGATTTCGCTGGTGCCTTCGTAGATCTCAGTGATCTTGGCGTCGCGGAAATACCGCTCCACCGGCAGCTCTTTCGAATAACCCATGCCTGCGTGGATCTGCACTGCCGCGTGCGCGCAGAACATCGCGGTCTCCGAGGCAGTGAGCTTTGCGATCGAGCCTTCGAGGGTATAGCGACGCCCGTCGCGCTTGGCCTGCTCGCGTAGCCATGCCGCGCGCCACGTGAGCAGGCGGGCGGCGTCGAGCCGACACTTCATGTCGGCGAGCTTCTGCTGGATCATCTGAAAGCTGCCGATTGGCGCACCGAAGGCCTTGCGCTCCTTCGCGTAAGCGAGCGATGCCTCGTAGGCGGCGCGGGCGATCCCGACCGCTTGAGCGGCGATGCCGATGCGCCCGGCATCGAGCACCTGCATGGCGATGGCGAATCCTTCGCCCTCGCGCCCCAAGCGATGCTCGACCGGGCAACGATAGTCGACGAGCTCGATCTCACAGGTCGCCGAGGCGCGAATCCCGAGCTTCGGCTCGGTCTTGCCGCGTACCAGCCCTGGTTCGCGGCAGTCGATGATGAATGCGCTGATGCCGCGCGATCTCTTCTCCGGATCAGTGACGGCGAAGAGCAGCATGTAATCGGCGACCGGCCCGGAAGTGATCCACGACTTCTTGCCGTTGATCACGTAGTGTGTGCCGTCCGCCGCGAGCGCTGCGCGGGTGCGCATGCTCGCCGCGTCGGAGCCGGACTGCGGCTCGGTGAGCGCGTACGCACCGATGGCCTGTCCCGATGCGACAGGGCGCACGAACTTCTGTTTCTGCTCTTCGGTGCCGAACTGCAGAATGCCGCCGCAATACAGCGAGTTGTTCACCGACATGATGGTCGCATGCGCGGCATCCGCCGCCGCGATCTCTTCCAGCATCAGCACGTAGCTGATCGCATCGAGCCCGGCGCCGCCATACTCGGGTGGGACCTCGACCCCCATGAAACCTAGCTCGCCCGCCTTACGGATCGTCTCGAACGGGAACTCCCCCGAAGCATCGAACTCGGCGGCGATCGGCGCCACTTCGCGTTGAGCGAACTCGCGCGCCACGGTTTGCATCATCTGCTGCTCGTCGCTCAGCTGGAAATCCATGCTGCTCCCCCTGTGGATCGAAGGAACGACGATACTGCGCGCACGCGGCATACGGAATGAGGGCAGGGCGTGGGTCCCGAGCCCTTTCTCGCACCCCACCTAGTACCGAGCGGCGACAACACCGTCTATACTTGCGCCCCCTCGCCGGTGTGGCGGAACTGGTAGACGCGCCGGACTCAAAATCCGGTTCTGGCAACAGAGTGTGGGTTCGATTCCCTCCACCGGCACCACTTTCCCAGGGACGGCGGGGACCGCTGGGCGGTGAGACGTTCATCATCGCTCCAGACGGATTCACCGCTTGTCGCCAACCGCGTCCTCCTCATGAAGTTCTGCTCCGCCTGCGGTCAGCCCGTCACAGTCAAGATCCCGGAAGGCGATCACTTGCCGCGGTTCGTGTGCACTGCCTGCGACACGATCCACTATCAGAATCCACGCATCATCGCGGGCTGTGTCATCGACGTCGATGGCAAGCTCCTCTTGTGTAAGCGCGCGATCGAGCCGCGACTCGGCTACTGGACGATTCCCGCCGGGTTCATGGAGAACGGCGAGTCGGTCCAGGCAGCGGCGGCTCGCGAGGCGATCGAGGAGGCATTGGCGCAGGTGGAAATCGGCTCTTTGCTGGCCGTCGTGAGCGTGGTGCACGCGAACCAAGTCCACATCATGTTTCGTGCACGCTTGGTCAATCCCACGTTCGGCGTCGGCCCCGAGAGCCTCGAGACCGCGCTCTACGAGGAGCACGAGATTCCATGGTCCGAAATCGCTTTCCTGAGCGTCGAGTTTGCCCTGCGTCGCTATCTCGAGGATCGACGCGAGGGCCGCGAGCGCGTGCACATCACGGACATCGACTTGCGAAGCAAGAATTCACCGTAAGCATCGTACGCGAGCGCGTCAGCATATCCCCATAACGCATCTGCCTCGCATCTGCACCCGCGCTTTGGCACAATTCATGTCAGTACGTCGCCGAGCGCTCAGCGCTCGCTGACCCTAGAGAAAGATCATCCGGAGCGTACGATGGCCTTCGTCGTCACCGAGAATTGCATCAAGTGCAAGTACACCGACTGCGTTGAAGTTTGCCCCGTCGATTGCTTTCACGAAGGTCCGAATTTCCTTGTGATCGATCCCGACGAGTGCATCGACTGCACGCTGTGCGAGCCCGAATGTCCGGTCGAAGCGATCTTTTCTGAGGAGGAGCTGCCGCCGGGCCAGGAGCACTTCAAGCAGCTCAATGCGGAGCTGGCGAAAGTGTGGCCGGTGATCACCGAGAAAAAGCCTGCGCCCCCCGATGCGAAGGAATGGGAGGGCAAGCCGGATAAGTTGAAGCTGCTCGAGAGATAGGCGCCCTCTGAGCCCCACAACCTCACTTCAGCTCGTCGAGCTTCCGTTTCAGCTCCACCGGCGGTAGATAGCCGCCAATGTAGTCGCCCTCGACGGTGAAGATGGCCGGCGTGCCGCGCACGCCGAGTCGCTCGCCGAGCGCGAACTGCTTGGCCACCGCAGCGGTGCCGCATGGCGGTGCGCTCACTTGCTCGCCGCGTTTCGCCTTCGTGATCGCAGCTTGACGATCCTTCGAGCACCAAACCGCCTCCATTTTGCGCCAGTCCGGCGAACCGGGTTTGCCGGAGCGAGGAAAGGCCAGGTAACGCACACGAATGCCAAGCTGCATCAGCTCGTCGATCTGGCTGTGCAGCCGCCTGCAATATCCGCAGTCGACATCGGTGAAAACGGTGATCGTGTGCTCCACTTTTGTCGACGGCGCGAAGATGATCGCATCCCGCTCATCGAGCTTCGCGAGCGCCTCTCGTCGCTCTGTCATGCGTGCGCGCTCGCTGATGTTCTCGCGCGATTCCACGTCGTACATGTCGCCGGCGATCAGATAGCGCCCGTCTGCGCTCACATAGGCGGTATCCGGTCCGATTCGGATCTCGTATAGCCCCTTGATCTTCGATGGACGCACGTCCTCGACCGTGAGCTCGAGCTCTCGGAGCTTGGCCGCAATGACGGCGCGAGGATCGGATTGAGTGGCGGGTTCGGCGGCGTTGACGACCGCGGTCGTCAACGCGAATAGCAGGGGCAGGAGGACGCGGCTCATCGAGACTCCAGGATACGGCGTTCGCGGACCCAAACCGCTTGACGAGCGGTGCAGCGGTTGGCTCAGGAAAGCAAGTGTAGCGCAATTGGGAGGCGCGACGCCCTGCAGGGCTGGGTCCAAGCGAACTTTCGCGACCGTCCCAGCGTGCTCGAGCCGCTCGAGAGGGGAGCGGCGCAGCGCGTCGCCAGGCAATCCCGTGCCCAGCGACTTAGCCATCACTGTCCGGTGCTCCACGCTGCGACCTTTCGGCGACATCGTGCATCTAAGAAGCAGGATGTCGCACTTCCACGGTCACAACATTCCTGAAGATGTCATCCGTGCCGCCGCCGCTGGGGATCCGCAGGCGCACGAGGCGATATTCAAAGTGTATCGACAACCAGTTTATACGCTGATCCGTCGGCTGATTCCTTGCGCGGCCGCGGCGGACGACCTCTTCCAGGACACGTTCGTCGAGATATTGCGCAGCATTCGCAGCTACTCGAGCGAAGGCTCGTTCGCGGGATGGGTGCGCAGCATCGCAGTGAGCAAGTGTCTGATGTACTTGCGTTCGCCCTGGCACCGCAGCCTGCTGTGGCTCGACGACCAAGCCAACGATCTGCAGGCGCTCGTTGAGCGCGACGGCGCCAGCGAGGAAAGCGGCGTTCAGGGCGAGTTGGCCCAAGCGCTCGCGCAGTTGCCGGCGCTCACACGAGCGGTCGTGTGGCTCTACGACGTCGAAGGCTATACGCACGCAGAGATCGCCCGCCTCATGGGACGGTCCATCAGTTTCTCGAAATCACAACTGGCGCGCGCCCATGCGCGACTGCGCGCCGCGTTGCAAGGGGACGAGGTGCCCACGGGCGGCTCGTCCGCCCCGCGTGCAACCGACGCGACGGATGAGTCAGCACCCATGGTTCGGTTGGCTGCACTGAGAGATTGAATCGGTAGCTCGTATGCATCCAGTCAACGAAGAGGTGTTTTCCCCAAGCGACGGCGCGCTCGACGCCAAGTGGCGCGAGCACGTCGAGCAATGTCCCGAGTGCGCGGCGCGGCGTGCAGCAATCGAGCGCACTCGCGCGGCTCTCCGTGCGTTGCCGCCGCTCGAGCCCGTCGTCGAGTGGTCCGATATTCGTGCGCGTTTCGTGGCGGTCGAGAAAAAGGCACGAGTGCAACGCCGTCGCAGGCGCGCGCTCAGTAGCTTGGCGCTCGCGGCCAGTATTGCGCTCGTCGCGGTGCTCGTCCGCCTTGCGCATCTGGATGATAACAACGTGGTTGACTCGTCTACAGAAAAGGTTGCGAGCACCGAGACGACCGGTGCAGCGACGATCGAGCTGGCGCGCCTCATCGAACGGTCCCGCGAGCTCGATGAGCTCTTGCAAACGATGCCGCAACGACCGAGCGTCGAGCGGGTGGGCATGGCGGCAACGCTCGATTCGATGGAGGAGCGCATTCAATGGCTCGATCATCAGTTGTCGTACGCGCAGGCAGGTCTCGATGCGGAGCAAGCGCAGCGGCTGTGGCAAGAGCGCGTCGAGCTCATGGATTCACTGGTGAAGGTGCGCTATGCGCAAGCACAGACTGCCTCGTTCTAGTGTGAGTGCGCGCCGAATGCTTGTTCTTGACGGAGCTAGGCGGATGACGAAGCTGACCAAGGTGCTGTGCACGTCAATGTGTGTGGGTCTTGCGCTCTGCGGCGCCGAGCTTTCAGCGGCCAACAAAGCCGACGACGAAGGGTCGCGCAGGGTGCTGCAGCAACGACTGGACGAGGCACGCAAGCGACTCGAGGCAGCCGCACGCGAGGTGGCGGAGCTGAGCGTGGCCTTGTCCGACACCATGGTTCGCTTGCCGCCGCTCTCGTCGCTGGCGTACACGCCACGCGCGGCACTAGGCATTCTGCTCGGCACCGATCGGGACAAGCACGACGACGGCGTGGAGATCATGAGCGTGAGCCCCGGCGGTGCGGCTGCTGAAGCGGGTCTGCGGGCCGGCGACGTGCTCATCGAGATCGACGGCAAGTCGCTCGCGCGCGAAGGCATGCAGGATCCGCACGACAAGCTGCTGAGCTACATGCGCACCGTGGAGCCCGATCAGAAAGTGCGGCTACGCTATCGGCGCGACGGCAGGACGCACGAAGTGGAGCTGGTGGCGCGCCCGATGCGCAATCGGTTCGTTATTCCACCGCAGCTCGAGCACAACGCGTCGACGCTGCTCGGTTGGCTGCAGGATGGCGTGTTTTATCGGGCTGAAGGCGTCTTCGGCAGCGCCGAGCTTGTGGCCATGACACCGAAGCTTGGGCAGTACTTCGGCACGGACAAAGGCTTGCTCGTCGTGCGCGCACCTGCCGACAGCCGGCTCAAGCTCGAAGAGGGCGATGTCATCCTCGACATCGACGGACGCGTGCCTACGAGCCCTTCGCACGCCTTTCGTATCCTGAGCTCCTACCAGCCGGGCGAAAAGCTCAAGCTCAATGTCATGCGGCAGAAGAAGCGGCTTACCTTCGACGTCGTGATTCCCGACGAGCCTGTCAAGCGCAGCCGCTTCGAGCTGCGGCACCACCGTCCCGTCGAGCCGCACGCGCCAATGCGTACGCCCACGCCTGCGCGCGCGATCGTCAGCGTGAATACGGTCTAGGGTAGGGCGGCAGGCTACGGGCCACGGACGGCTACGGCGTGAGGTGCGCGAAGCGCCGTAGCGGTCGCCGCTCACACCTGCTACCGTGCGCGCCCCATGCGACGCGCCGATTTCTACTACGAGCTTCCGAGCGAGCTGATCGCACAGCGGCCGGCTCCCAACCGCACGGACAGTCGTTTGCTTCATCTGCATGGGCCGACAGGCGCCGTGCGCGATCTCTTTTTCCGCGATTTGCCGACGCTGCTGCGCCGAGGCGACCTGCTCGTCTTCAACGATACCAAGGTCATCCCGGCGCGCATCACCGGTAGGAAACCCACCGGCGGGCAGGTCGAGATCCTCTTGGAAAGAGTGCTCACGGAAAACCGCATCCTTGCGCAGGTGCGCGCCAGCAAGCCGCTCCGTCCCGATGCGCCGATCGCGTTGCCGGGCGGTGCAACTGCGCGCTTCATTAGCCGGCACGAGGATCTGTTCGAGCTCGAGCTCAGCACCGAGCCGCTGGGCTACTTCGAGCGCTACGGCACCATGCCGTTGCCGCCGTACATCGAGCGTCCGAGCGAAGCGGAAGATGCGACGCGCTACCAAACGGTGTATGCGCGCGCGCCCGGCGCGGTTGCGGCACCTACGGCGGGGTTGCACTTCGACGAGGCCATGCTGGAGCGGTGCGCCGCCATGGGTGTGCGGTTTGCGTTCGTCACGCTGCACGTCGGAGCCGGCACGTTTCAACCAGTGCGCGTCGATGATCTGGACCAGCACCGAATGCATGCAGAGCGCGTCACGGTGGATGCACGAGCATGCGCAGCGATCGCGCAAGCGCGCGCAGAAGGCGGCCGCATCATCGCCGTCGGGACGACGGTCGTGCGTAGCTTGGAGTCGGCTGTGAAGGACGGTCGCGTGCAGCCATTCAGCGGCGAGACACGGCTGTTCATCCGTCCCGGCTATCAGTTCCGGGTCATCGATGCGCTGCTCACCAACTTTCACTTGCCTGAATCGACGCTGCTGATGCTCGTGTGCGCCTTCGGTGGCTATGACGCGGTGATGGCCGCCTACCGTCACGCCGTGCGCGAGCGTTATCGCTTCTTCAGCTATGGGGATGCGATGTTTATTGAGGCTGGAGGCTGGGGACTGGAGGCTGGGGGCGTGACGCGTGGGTCTCCAGCCAAAGCGCAGCGCCTCGAGCCCAGCAGCTCAAGCGCAACTCAGCTGGGGATGACAGGCGATAACGTGTGCTTCGTCGTGGCTGAGTGATCGTTCTGCCAGCGTTGCATGTGAGCAGGCACCCAAATTCGTGCGTTCAGCAGCTACACTGTGCTCTTGCGGCTTCGGCCAGTCGTTCTTTGCTCCAGCCTCCAGTCTCCAGTCCAGCTCATGCATTTTCAGCTCCTAGCCACTGACGGGCGCGCGCGGCGCGGCCGCATCACGTTCCACCGCGGCGTCGTGGAGACGCCTGCATTCATGCCGGTGGGCACCTACGGCACCGTCAAGGCGATGACGCCGGAGGAGCTCGTCGATCTCGGCGCGCAGATCATTCTCGGTAACACGTTTCATCTCATGTTGAGGCCGGGCACGGACGTGATTCGCGCGCACGGCGGGCTGCATGGATTCATGAACTGGAAAGGACCGATCCTGACGGATTCGGGCGGCTTTCAGGTGTTCAGCCTAGCCACTCTGCGCAAGGTCACCGAGGAGGGCGTGCTCTTTCGCTCGCCGGTCAACGGCGATCTCGTGCTGCTCACACCCGAGCGCTCGATGCAGGTGCAGCGCGCGCTCGACTCTGACGTCGTCATGGTCTTCGACGAGTGCACGCCGTACCCTGCAACAGAAAAGCAAGCCAGAAGCTCGATGGAGCTGTCCCTGCGATGGGCGGCCCGCAGTCGTGCCGAGTTCGATCGGCTCGAGAACCCGCATGCGCTGTTCGGGATCGTTCAGGGAGGCATGTACGACGCGCTGCGCGAGGCGTCGCTCGCAGGGCTGCTCGAGATCGGCTTCGACGGTTATGCGATCGGCGGACTGGCGGTCGGGGAACCGAAAGAGGAACGCGAGCGCGTGCTCGATGTGCTCGAGCCAAAGCTGCCGATCGATCGCCCCAGGTATCTCATGGGCGTGGGCACGCCGGAGGATCTCGTCGAAGCGGTGCGCCGCGGCGTCGACATGTTCGATTGCGTGATGCCGACGCGGCATGCCCGCAACGGCCATCTGTTTACTTCAGAGGGCGTGATCAAGATCCGCAACGCGCGTTACGAGCGTGACACGCGCCCGCTCGATGAGGCGTGCACCTGCTACACGTGCGCACATTACAGCCGTGCCTACCTGCGGCATCTCGACAAATGCGGAGAAATTTTGGCTGCCCGGCTCGGCACCATTCATAATTTGCATTATTACCTTGCCTTGATGCAGTCGATGCGCACCGCCATCGAAGAAGGCCGCTTCAACGCCTTCGTTGCCGACTTCTATGCGCGCCGTCGTGAACGCGATTGAGCGCGTGTTGTGTCGCCGAACGGGCTTGGCACCGGCGTGCAAGGGCGGGGTGTGACTGGATCGTGACTTTGCCGCCTTCCATGCTCGCCGACTTACCGACCGCTCCATGGTTCCGCCACGTGCTCGTGGCGTGCTTGATCCTGGGAATCGTGCTGCTGACGTTCAGCGTGGTGCAGCCGTTTCTCGTGCCGCTCATCTGGGGCGCGATCCTCGCTTATGTGAGCTGGCCCGCCAACCGGCGCGTGCTGCAGCTCGTCGGGAAGCGGCCTGCGCTCGCCGCGCTGATCACCACTGTGCTCGTGACGCTTGCGCTCGTCGTTCCGATGATCTGGCTCGTGCTGCTGTTGCGAGTCGAAGCGCTGGCGGCTTATGCAGAAGTGCAAGCGTTTCTAATGAGCAAGCCCACCTTGCCGCCCGCCTTGCTCGATGTCCCGTGGCTCGGCCCGTGGGTGCAGCAGTGGCTGTCCGAAGTCGCGGAGAATCCCCACGTGCTGCGCGAGCAGTTCGTGTCCTTGATCGAGCAGTCTTCCGTCGAGATCTCACGGCTCATCGGCGGCGTCGGGCGCAACGCAGCCAAGCTGTTTTTCGCCGTGCTGTCCATGTTCTTCTTGCTGCGCGACGGCCCGCGCGTGCTACGAGAAGTGCGGGCGATCCTCGAAGGTATCCTGGGCCCGCGCGTGAGCGATTATCTGGATGCGATCGGCGCCACGACGCAGGCAGTCGTGTACGCACTGATTCTCGGCGCGATCGCGCAAGGCGTGGTCGCAGGCATCGGCTATTGGCTCTTCGGCTTGCAAGCGCCAGTGCTGCTCGGCGCGATCACGGTGCTGATCGCGCTCATTCCGTTCGGCGCACCCGTGGTTTGGGGCAGCTTGTCGATCTGGATGCTCTTGACCGGGGAGATCTTCGCGGGCATCGGTTTGCTGCTCTGGGGCGTGCTGCTCGTGAGCTGGATGGACAACATCGTGCGGCCGCTGGTGATCTCGAACGCGACGCGCATGCCGTTCTTGCTCGTGGTGTTCGGAGTCCTGGGCGGCGTGCTCGCATTCGGGCTCGTCGGGTTGTTTATCGGCCCAGTGCTGCTGGCTGTGATGCTGGCGATCTGGCGGGAGTGGCTCGAGCAACATCGGCCGCGGGAAGGAGTGTAGATGGCCTGGAGGCTGGAGGCGGCAGGTGTAATGCGTATGTCTCTAGCCTAAGCCCAGAGCCAAGCGTCCAGGGCCCAGCGCCCAGCCTCAGCTTGCCGCAGCATCCTTTGCCTTCGTCAACAAGACCTTGTCTATCCTCATGCCGTCCATGTCGACGATCTCAATGCGCAGATCGCGCCACGTGAGCGTGTCGCCGGCTTTCGGTATATGCCCGAGATGCGCCAGGATGAACCCCGCCACGGTGTGATAGTCGCGACCGACCATGTCGCGCCGCTCCAGCCGGCGTTGCAGCTCATCGATCGGCAAGTGCCCGTCGACGAGCCATGTGCCATCCGGCCGCAGAACCAACTCCGGGCGTTCGCGACTGCCGACGTCGGGCAGCTCGCCGGCAATCGCTTTGAGAATGTCGATCGGCGTTGCGATGCCTTCGATGCCGCCGTATTCATCGGTAATGACGGCAAGATGTGTGCTCGAGCGCTGGAACTGATCGAGGAGCTGCAGCGCCGAGATCGATTCCGGCACGTGCAACGGCTGCAGGATGTCCTTCTCCTCGTCGATGTGTCCACGATGAACGGCTTCGCTGAGGCTGGCTAGCGTGATGACTCCGAGCAAATTGTCGAGCTCGCCGCGTGCCAGCAGAAACCGCGAATGACCGCTTTCCTTCGCCTGCTGCCATAGCGCTGCGATCGGCTCATCGATGTCGAGCCACACGATCTCCTGACGCGGCACCATGATGGAGCCGACTCGGCGGTCGGCAAGCGCCAGGACGCCTTCAACCAAGCTGCGCTCGGAGGCAAGAAACACACCTGCGCGCGTGGCCTCGGCGATCAACGCTCGCACATCGTCCTCGGTCACCGCCGCCTGGGGTGCCGCAGACTGCGGCAGCAGGCGCAGGATGCCGTCCACTGAGACCCGCAACAAGGAGACAAAGGGCGCCATGATCTTGGCGAACCAGCGCATGATCGGCGCAACGCGTATTGCCAGCGCTTCTGCGTGCATGAGCGCCAGCCGCTTGGGCACGAGCTCGCCGATGATGAGCGACACATAGGTGATGATGACCGCCACCACCACGAAGGCAGCCTTTTGTGCATACACCGCGGCAAGGCCGAGCTCGACGAGCGTGGCTCCGAGCGGCTCGGCCAGCGTGGCGCCGCTGTAAAGGCCCGTCACGATGCTGATCAACGTGATGCCGATCTGGATCGCAGAGAGCAGGGTGGTCGGGTCTTCGATGAGCGCCAAGGCGGACTGAGCGCCCCGCTTGCCTTGCTCCACGGCGGCTTGGATCCTGCTGCGCTTGGAGGCCACGAGCGCCATCTCCGACAGAGCGAAGAACCCGTTGAGCAGGACGAGCAGCAGGATGACGACTATTTCGCCGGTAGGCATGGATCGCAGTGCGTTCGAAACCAGAGCGGGAGTGTAAGGCCGATCGGGCGAGGGTTCACGGACACGTGTCAAGGTCGAGCGAATGGCGGCGTCGCGGGCCCTTGTATGCTTTTCCGGCGCGAGCGGGGCGGCTGTGTATAATGCGCCGCTCATTTGGGCCGGCGACGGCCTACGGTTTTCAACAACTCCTCTAAGAGAGGTTTTTTCGGGGGCCCACCGATATGGACTGGCTCATCTCAACCGCCGCGGCGCAGGCGCAAGGCGCACCTGGGCAGCCCAATGCATTCATGAGCTTTTTGCCGCTCATCCTCATTTTCGTCGTTTTCTACTTTCTGCTGATCCGTCCGCAGGCCAAGCGGGCGAAAGAGCATCGCGCCATGATCGCGGCGCTCGAGGTCGGGACCGAGGTCGTGACGAGCGGCGGCATCCTCGGAAAGATCACCGAGCTCGGCGATCAGATCGTCACGGTGGAAATCGCCGACGGCGTGCGTGTGAAAGTCCAGCGCCATACGATCGCGCAAGTCCTCCCCAAAGGCACCCTAAAGAGCGCCTGACTCGCTTCATTCCATGTACCAGATACCGGCTTGGCGATATTGGCTCGTAGGCATCGTTCTGGCGGCGGGGCTGCTGTTGGCTCTGCCCAACATTTTTGGTGAAGAGCCCGCGATACAAGTCTCCCGTCAGGATCGGGGAGCGATGGGTTCTGAGGGGGAGCAGCGGATCCTCGGCGTGCTGCAAGCCAATCAGATTCCCTACAACACGAGCTATTTCGAAGATGACCGGCTGGTCGTACGTTTCACCAGCGTCGACGACCAGATCAGGGCGCGAGACGCGATCAGCGATGCGGCTCCGGGCGAATACATCGTCGCCTTGACCAGCGCATCGCGCAGTCCCAGGTGGCTGCGCGTGATCGGGCTCAAGCCAATGGCGCTCGGGCTCGACCTGCGCGGCGGCGTGCACTTCATGTACGAGGTCGACATGGCCGCTGCGATCGAGCAGACGTTGCAGCGGCTCGCGCAGGACGTGCGCACGCAGCTACGCAAAGAGCGCATTCAGTATCAGGCTGTCACGGTGCGCGGCGAGTCGGTGGAAGTGCTGCTGCGACCGGGCGCAAGCGTCGATGCGGCCCGCCGGGTGATTCAGGGAGACGATCCCACCATCATCTTGACCGAGAGCCAGATTGACGGGGCAACGCAGCTCGTCGCGACGCTGTCGCCGGAGCGCATCAAGCAGCGGCAGGACCTGGCGATCGAGCAGAACGTCACGACCTTGCGCAATCGCATCGACGAGCTCGGCGTGTCCGAGCCGATCGTCGCGCGGCAAGGTCTCGACCGCATCGTCGTTCAGCTGCCCGGCGTCCAAGATCCCAATCAGGCGATTCGCGTGCTCGGCGCGACAGCTACCGTCGAGTTCCGCCTCGTCGACGAGGCCAACAACCCCTACGAGGCGCAGCAAACCAAGCGCGTGCCGGTCGGTTCGAAGCTCTACATGACTCGCGAAGGCGCACCCGTGCTGCTAAAGCGCGAGATCATCGCCTCGGGCGACCAGCTCACGGATGCGATCTCTGGATGGTCCGAAGGTCGTCCGGCAGTGCACGTCACGCTCGATTCGCGCGCCGGGCAAGCCATGCTGAAGACGACCACCGAGAATCTCGGGCGGCGCATGGCGGTCGTGTACAAGGAGACCAAGCGCCTGGAGGAAGGAGAGCGCTGTAACGGCATCCGCTCCGGCAACCAGTGCACGGTAGAGGAAGTCATCAGCGTCGCGACCATCCAGGGGGTGTTCTCGAATCGCTTTCAGATCACCGGCCTCATGGCCTCCGAGGCGAACGAGCTGGCGCTGTTGCTTCGTGCCGGGTCGCTCGCGACGCCGATCTTCCTGGTCGAGCAACGCACCGTGGGTCCGACGCTCGGTCAAGACAACATCAAGGCGGGCATGATGGCGCTGGCGATCGGTGCCGTGCTGACGTTCGCGTTCCTGGCGGTTTATTACCGTACTTTCGGCATGGTCGCGAACGTGGTGCTGATCTGCAATGTGATCTTGCTGGTTGCCCTGATGTCGCTTCTGCAGGCAGCGCTGACGTTGCCGGGTATCGCGGGCATCGTGCTGACGATCGGCATGGCGGCCGACGCCAACATCCTCATCTACGAGCGCATGCGTGAGGAGCTGCGCAACGGCAACTCGCCGCATGCGGCGATCCAGGCCGGGTTCGACAAGGCATTCTCTGCGATCGCCGACGCAAACATCACGACCCTGATTGCGGGCATCGCATTGTTTGCGTTCGGCACTGGGCCGATCAAAGGCTTTGCCGTGACGCTCGTGCTCGGCATCTTCACGTCGCTGTTTACGGCCATCATGTGCAGCCGGGTGTTCATCGATGCGATCTGGGGCCGTCGGCGACACCTCAAGACGTTGCCCGTCTGAAGGCTAGCGAAGGGCAGAACGCAGATGGAATTTTTCAAGCGCACGCCGAATATCGATTTCATCGGTAAGCGGCACTACACGTACGTCCTCACTGCCATCCTGCTCGCGGCATCGATCCTGCTGTTGGCCGTGCGTGGGCTCAATTTCGGCATCGACTTCACCGGTGGCGTGGTCGTCGAAGTGAGCTATCCGGGCGTTGCCGATCACGACAAAGCGCGCGCGGCGCTCGCGGCAGCTGGCTTCGAGGACGCGCAGGTGCAGTCTTTCGGCAGCTCGCGCGATCTCATGGTGCGCGTGTTGCCGCCGGAGGGCGAGGACGTCAACCAAGTCGGAGCTCGCATCCAAGAGGCGCTGCGTGCCGACGAGCCGCAGGTCGTGGTGCGCCGTACTGAGCTGGTCGGTCCGCAGGTCGGCCGCGATTTGACGGAGCAGGGCGGGCTCGCGCTCCTGTTCACGTTTCTCGGCATCCTGGCCTACGTGGCGTTCCGGTTCGAGAAGAAGATGGCGACGGGCACGGTGCTCGCGGCCATCCACGACCCGATCCTCATTCTCGGCTTCTTCGCCGCGACACAGATGACCTTCGACCTGTCGGTGCTCGCCGCGATCCTCGCGGTGATCGGTTACTCGATCAACGACAGCGTCGTGATCTTCGACCGTGTCCGCGAGGTGTTGCTCGGCACGCGCAAGAACATCTCGACCAAGGACATGCTCAACCTGGCGGTGAACCAGACGTTGTCGCGTACCGTGATGACGAGCTTTTCGACGCTCTTCGTCGTCGTCGCGCTCTACGTTTTCGGCGGCGAGACGCTCAAGGGCTTCTCGGCGGCCATCATCGTCGGCGTCATCGTCGGCACCTACTCATCGATATTCATCGCGGCCGCGCTGGCCTACGACTTCAAGCTCAAGCCTCAGGATCTCATCGCCGCCAAGAAGAGCGATCCAGAGCTGGATGCGCTGCCGTAATGGACCGGAGACTGGAGACCGGAGGCTGGGGCGAGACGATGTATCCCAGCCGGTGATGCGCCCTTACGGATAGGCATTCGCTGCATGGTCGAAGCCCTATTGCCCCAGCCCCGAGCCCCGTAGCCTCAGCCCGATGTCTCTCCTCATCTGGATTGCTTTTCTCGTGCTCTTCGTCGGCGTGCTGGCGTTCGATCTGGGCGTTCTGCACCGCGAATCGCGCGAGATGAGCGTGCGCCAGGCGCTCGGCTGGACGACGGTGTGGGTTGCCACGGCGTTGTCCTTCAGCGGTCTGGTGTACGGTGTGTACGAGCATCATTGGCTCGGCTGGCGCACCGACGACAACACGTTGTCGGGCGCCGAGGCGATGATCCAATACATCACTGGCTATCTGCTCGAGTGGTCGCTCTCCGTCGACAATATCTTCGTGATCGCGGTCATCTTCACCTTCATGAAGATCCCGCCGCGCTTCCAGTATCGCGTGCTCTTCTGGGGCATCGTCGGGGCGATCGTGCTGCGCGGCGCGATGATCGCGATGGGTGCCGCGCTCATTCACGCGTTCGATTGGATGTTCTACGTGTTCGGCGGCATTCTGCTGCTATCGGCAGCGCGGATGCTGAAGGACGACGAGCAGTTCGATCCCAGCAACAGCGTGCTCGTTCGTCTGGCGCGGCGGGTGTACCCGGTGACGGATCGCTTGGACGGCGAGCGCTTCTTCACGATCAAGAACGGCAAACGCGCTGCCACGCCGCTGTTCGTGACGTTGCTGCTGGTCGATTTCGCAGACGTGGTATTCGCGGTCGATTCGATCCCGGCGATCTTCGCGGTGACCCAGGATCCGTTCATCGTCTTCACGTCGAATGCGTTCGCGATTCTCGGTCTGCGATCACTGTACTTTGCGATCGCAGGGCTCATGGTGATGTTCAGGTACCTCAAGTTCAGTCTGATCTTCATCCTGGCCTTCGTTGGCGTGAAGATGATGCTGCACCACCACGTGACGATTCCGCATCTGGTGTCGCTCGGCGTGATCGTCGGCTTCCTGGCGATCGGCATCGTGGCCTCGTTGGTGACGTCGCGGCGCGAGCACTCGAGCTAGGCCGTTTCCGCAGGCACGATCGACAGCGCGGCTGAGGCACCGCGACAGTCCGGAGACGTTCGATGGAGCTACTGACCGACCCGCAGGTATGGCTGGCCTTCGTGACGTTGACGGCGCTCGAGATCGTGCTCGGCATCGACAACATCATTTTCATCTCCATCCTCGTCGGCCGCCTGCCGGAGCGGCAGCGTCCGCGCGGCCGCACCATCGGCCTGGCGCTGGCCATGCTCACGCGCATCCTGTTGCTGCTGTCCATCACGTGGGTCATGGGCCTGTCGCAGGATTTGTTCTCCGTCTTCGGCAGCGGCGTGTCCGGGCGCGACCTCATTCTCATCGGCGGCGGCTTGTTCCTGCTCGCCAAGAGCACGATGGAGATTCACCACAGCCTGGAAGGCGCGAAACAGCCTCCGGACGTCGTCAAGGCGAAGGCGACGTTCTTGGGCGTGATCACTCAGATCGCCATCATCGACATCGTGTTCTCGTTGGACTCGGTGATCACCGCCGTGGGCATGGCAGAGCACGTCGAGGTGATGATCGCAGCGGTGGTCGCCGCCGTGATCGTCATGATGTTCATGGCCGGACCGATCAGCAACTTCGTCGATCGTCACCCGACGATCAAGATGCTCGCTCTGTCGTTCCTGATCCTGATCGGGGTGGCGCTGATCGGCGAGGGCTTCGAGCTGCACATTCCGAAGGGCTACATCTACTTCGCAATGGCATTCTCGGTCTCGGTCGAATTCCTCAACATGAGGATGAGGAAAAGTAGGGAACAGGAAACAGGGAATAGCTAGGGAACAGAGGCCTCCCTGACACGAGACGTGTCCTCCCTGCCTCGTTAGCGGTCTTCTTGCCGAAGGCTTGCCTGCCGCAGACTTCTCGCAGTCTCAGCTACGCCGCCGTGCAACCACGCTGCGAAGCACGCTGTCCGATGCCGAGCGCGCTGTGTCGCACGCCATACGCGAAGTAGACGCCGAATCCGATCAAGATCCACACGCTCATCCACTGCCAGTTGTCGGCGAACGCTTCGAAGAACAGCCACAGGCAGGCGAACGCACCGAGCGGGCACACTATGATGGCAGCTGGCACGCGGAAAGCGCGCGGCAGATCCGGGCGCGTGAATCGCAGCACGAGCACGCCGATACATACGGTCGAGAAGGCGAGCAGCGTGCCCATCGAGACGAGATCGCCGAGCACGCCAATCGGGAGGAGGCCGGCGAGCACGGTCGCCACGATGCCCACGAACGCGGTGCCGACGTGCGGCGTACGGTAGACCGGATGGACGCGACCGAAGCGCGGCGAGATGAGGCCGTCCTGCGCCATCGAGTAGAAGATGCGCGCTTGCCCCATGATCATGACGAGAATGACCGAGCTCAAGCCGGCGACTGCACCGATCTCGACCACGGTCTTGAGCCACAGCAAGTCAGGATACGCTTCGAGCGCTGTGGCGACCGGCTTGGGCGTGCCGAGCTCGGTATAGGGCAGCATGCCCGTCAGCACTGCGCATACCGACATATACAACAGCGTGCAGATGACGAGCGAGCCCAGGATGCCGATCGGCATGGCACGTTGGGGATTCTTCGTTTCCTGTGCCGCGGTCGAGACCGCATCGAAGCCGATGTAGGCGAAGAACACGATCGAGGCTGCGCGGAGCACGCCACCAAGACCGAATTGGCCCTCCTCGGTGCGCGGCGGGATGAACGGATCCCAGTTGGCCACGTCGACATGCTGCAAGCCGAAGCCCAGGAACAGCAGGATCACCGCCAGCTTGATCGCGACGATGACCGTGTTCGCAAACGCTGATTGGGTGATCCCTCGGTAGCAAAGCGCGGCCACGCCGATCACGATGGCGATCGCGGGCACATTGGCGATCGCGCCGGTCCAAACGAGCCGACCGTTGGAATAGGCGAGCGGCGCGGTGGAGAGCGCTTCCGGCAACGCGAGCTGAATGCCGATGGCATCGCCGATCGTGCCCAAGAGGCCATTCATGTAACCCGACCAGCCCACGGCGACGGTCGCGGCTGCGAACAGGTATTCGAGAATCAGGTTCCAGCCGATGAACCAGGCGACGATTTCTCCGAGGGTCGCATAAGAGTAGGAGTAGGCGCTGCCCGAGACCGGCAGCATCGCGGCGAACTCCGCGTAGCACAGGCCCGCCAAGGCGCATGCGAAGCCGGCGATCACGAAGCTCAACATCACGGCGGGTCCCGCATAGTTGGCAGCGGCTTGACCAGTCAACACGAAGATGCCAGCGCCGATGATGGCGCCGATGCCGAGCAGGACGAGGTGACGAGCAGTCAATACTCGCCTGAGCGAGACCTCACCATGCAGGCTGCCTTCGACGGGTTCGCCCGCATCGACATGGGGGGCGGCAGTCACCGGCTTCGTTCTAAATACACTCACGCGTTGATCCCTCCCGTCTGCCGCTTCGGATATTCCTACGGCATTGTTCTACTGGCGGCGACTGTACAGAACGGTTTCGCGAAAATCGAGGCGTGACCGCGGAGGAGGGCTCGGCTGGCCGTGGCATGAGGTCCGTCTTATGTCACTCCATCCACCCTCGTCGCACCTGCCGCTCAAGCGTCGCGCAGCTCTTCCGGCACGTAGGGCCGCAGGATCTCCAGCAGCGCAGCGTACACCTTGGGCGTGCCCGCGACGATGTGTCCCTTCTGCTTGTACTCACCGCCCGTGAGCGTGCCGACCATTCCGCCTGCTTCCGTGATGAGCAGCGTGCCTGCGGCGGTATCCCAGGGCGACAGGCCCAGCTCCCAGAACCCATCGAGACGGCCTGCTGCGACATAGGCCAGATCGAGCGCGGCCGAGCCCGCACGACGAATGCCGGCGGTCTGTTGCGTGACGGCCTTGAACATCTCCATGTAGCTGTCGAGCCAATGCAGGTTCGAGCGATAAGGAAACCCCGTGCCGATGAGCGCTCGTTCCAGGCTGACATGTCCGCTCACGCGAATGCGCCTGCCGTCAAGGAGCGCGCCTTCGCCACGCGAAGCGGTGAACAGTTCCTGACGCAGCGGATCGTAAACCACGCCGTGCTCCATGCGGCCGCGACGCTGCACGCCGATGGAGACCGCGAACTGAGGAAAGCCGTGCACGTAGTTGGTGGTGCCATCGAGCGGATCGATGATCCAAACGAACTCGGCGTCGCCGCTTTGACCGCTCTCTTCCGCCAGGAACGCATGATCGGGGTAATGTTTGCGGACGGTCTCGATGATCTCCCGCTCCGCGAGCATGTCGATCTCGGTGACGAAATCGTTCTGGCCCTTCGCGCGCACATCCAGTCGATGCGCTCGATTCATGCCGCGAACGATGACTTCTCCAGCCCGCCGTGCGGCGCGAATGGCGATGTTCAGCAACGGTTGCATGCGTACAGATCCTCGGACAATGCGTGCGGAAAGGGTTTAAAGAGCAGCCGCGAATGCGGCAGGAGACGGGTAGAATACCAGCATGTGCGCCGCTCACGCCCATTCACGGCTTCATGTCCACTCGAATCGTTCTCGTAGACACACAGCACCCTGGTAACATCGGGGCGAGTGCGCGCGCAATGAAGAACATGGGGCTGCGCGAGCTGTACCTCGTGCGTCCCAAGTGTTTCCCGGATCCCGACGCCTTTGCGCGCGCATCGGGCGCCGACGACATCTTGGAGCGGGCGCGCATCTGTCACACGCTCGATGAAGCGATCGCCGAGTGCGGGCTGGTCGTGGGCACGAGCGCACGCCAGCGCCATCTTCCTTGGCAGATCGTCGAGCCGCGCGAGTGCGCAGCGCGAATCGCCCAGGAGATTCAGACCGGCCACGTGGCGATCGTGTTCGGCTCGGAGCGCTACGGGCTCACGAACGAGGAGCTCACTCGCTGCAACATGCTGGTGACGATCCCGACGAGCGCCGAGTACAGCTCGCTGAATCTTGCGATGGCCGTGCAGGTGATCGCTTACGAGATCTGGCTGGCGACGCGGCCTGGTGCGCCGCAGCCGCCGCCGCGTGACGTGCCGCTGGCAACGGCCGAGGAGATGACGCGTTTCTACGCGCATCTGGAGGAGGTGCTGGAGCTGATCGAGTTCCGCGATCGCACCGGTCGAGGGCACCTCATGACGCGTATCCGCCGCTTGTTCAATCGCGCCAACTTGGATCAGAACGAGGTGAACATACTGCGCGGCATTCTCACGGCGGTGCAGGCACGCCGCCGTCCGGCGGGTAAACCGGTGGCACGATGAGCGCGGACTTACCCATCTACTTGGATTACGCGGCGACCACCCCTCTCGATCCACGTGTCGCCGAGGCAATGATCGAATGCCTGCAGGATCGCGCGCTGCAGGGCAATCCTTCCTCCATGGGGCACGCCTATGGTCGGCTCGCCCGGGCGCGCATCGAGCAAGCGCGCGCGCAAGTGGCGGCTGCAATCGGCGCACGTCCCGAATGCATCGTGTGGACATCCGGCGCGACGGAATCGAACAACCTCGCGCTCTTCGGCGCTGCGCGTTTCAACGCCGATCGCGGCCGACACATTGTCTCCTCGCGGACTGAGCACAAGGCCGTGCTCGATCCGCTCAAGCAGCTCGAGCGCGAGGGATTCTCCGTCACGTATCTGAAGCCGAACGCCGACGGCATCGTGACGCCCGAGCAGGTGCAGGAGGCGCTGCGTCCCGACACCCAGCTCGTCTCGCTCATGCACGTCAACAACGAGATCGGTGTCATCCAAGACATCGGAGCTGTGGGTCGCATCTGCCGCGAGAAGGGCATTCTCTTTCACGTCGACGCCGCCCAGAGCATCGGCAAGGTGCCGGTCGACGTTGAGGAGATGTGCATCGACTTACTGTCCGTCACTGCGCACAAGAGCTACGGCCCGAAGGGAATCGGAGCGCTCTACATACGCCGCACGCCGCCTGTGGGACTGCGTCCGCTGCTGTTCGGGGGCGGGCAGGAGCTCGGGCTGCGCTCAGGAACATTGCCGACACCACAGATCGTCGGCATGGGCCTGGCGTTCGAGATTGCCGAGCGCGAGCGCGCAGCCGATGTCGCACGGATTACACGCTTGCGCGAGCGTCTCTGGGCGGGTCTGTCGACGCTCGATGGCGTCGAGCTCAACGGGCATCCCGAGCGCCGCGTGTGCAGCGTGCTCAACGTGAGCTTCCACGGCGTGGAGGGAGAGAGCCTGCTGTACGCGCTCGGCAACATTGCGGTATCTGCCGGCTCGGCTTGCGCCTCGGCGTCGGAGACGCCGTCGTATGTCTTGCGTGCGCTGGGGCGCAGCGACGAGGTCGCACAAAGCTCGCTGCGCTTCAGTCTCGGCCGGTTCACCACCGATGAGGAAATCGATGCGGCGATCGCAGTGGTGAGGCGCGAGGTCGAGCGTCTGCGCGCGTTAGCGCCGGCGGGACGGGCCGAGTAGGGCGAGACCCGTGAAGTACTCCTCGCTGGTGCAAAGCCACTTCTTCGCCCCGCGCAACGTCGGACGCTTGCAGCCGGCTCCCGATGTGCTCGAGGTGCGGCGCGGCTCGAAGGCGCAAGGCATCGAGGTCGTCCTGAGCGCCCGCATCGAGGGCGATCGGATCGCGACGCTACAGCAGCTCGTCTACGGTTGCCCTCATTCGATTGCCGCGACATCGTGGCTCACCGAAAGGTTGCTCGGCGCGAGCGCCAGCGAGCTCGCCACCTGGAGCTGGCGCGAGGCGGCCGATGTGCTCGAGGTACCAGCCGAGAAATGGGGTCGGCTGCTCGTGCTGGAGGATGCGGTGCGCGCGCTTGCGAAAGCATGGCACGATCGGTCATCGAGTCATGCACAAACGGCATGATCCCGCCCTTGACTCGCGCACTTCCCGCCGCAATTCTGGTCAAAGTTTGAACAGGCTTTCAGGAGGGCCAGAGCTGTCAATGTCGATCTCACTGACTCCCGCTGCTGCCGATCGCGTCCGTACGTTTCTAGGCCGTCGAGGCCACGGCCTCGGGTTGCGCGTCGGTGTGAAGAAGACCGGTTGCTCGGGCTTCGCCTACGTCGTGAATTACGCCGACGAGATTGGCTCGAATGACCTGGTGTTCGAGGATCAAGGGGTGAAGGTCGTCGTCGATCGCGACAGCTTCGAGCTGATCAAGGGCACCCAGATCGATTTCGTGAAGGAAGGCCTCAACGAGGCATTTCGCTTCCGCAACCCGAACGTGAAAGGAGAATGCGGATGCGGCGAGAGCTTCACTGTCTGAGCGACGGCGCCAGGCGGTAGACGAGCGAGACGTTTTTCTTTCTGACGGCCGAGGCCTACGGCCTTTTGTCGGTGTCATGGCCGGCGCGCCGTTTGCCGCTGAAGGTCGCCGCGGGTAGACTGCGCGCGCGCAAGCGGTTGGCCTGGCGCACTGAAAGCCATCGAGCCGAGCGCACGCTCGAGTATACTTCTGGTTTTAGATCCAAGTCGCTGATTGCGCAGGATTTTTGAGTGGCTGACGGCGGAGCGGCGGTGCGGCGGAGACGCCCCCGGCCGCGGAGCGTGCGTCAGCCTGCGTCTATTGTTTCCAGTGTTTCATTAGTCGAGGTCCGAAAGCCCATGGCGTTAGAGCGCACCCTTTCCATCATCAAGCCAGACGGCGTACAGAAGAATCTGATCGGTGAGATCTATCGACGCTTCGAGCAGGCGGGCCTTCGGATCATCGCAGCACGCATGATGCACCTCACGCAGGCGCAAGCCGAAGGATTCTACGCGGTCCATCGCGAGCGTCCCTTCTTCAAGGATCTGGTGAAGTACATGACCTCGGGCCCGGTCATGATACAAGTCCTCGAGGGCGAGAACGCCGTGGCCAAGAACCGCGAGCTCATGGGCGCAACCGACCCGAAGAAGGCCGAGAAGGGCACGATCCGAGCCGACTTCGCGACGAGCATCGAAGAGAACGTCGTGCATGGCTCGGACAGCGTGGAGAATGCCAATATCGAGATCGCGTACTTTTTCGCGACTGCGGATCTGTGTCCGCGGACGCGCTAGGTTAGTTTGGCACAGGGGGAGGGGCGAGCGAGATCCGCAAGAGCGCAGCCGCTGATGCGATCGCCGACGATGCGCTTCCCCATCTCCCCGGTTCCTGCTCAGTCGCGCGTGCAACCATGAGCTCAGCCCCAGCCAAGACCAACCTCCTCGGTCTCACTCAGGCCGAGCTGCAGGCGTTCGTCGAGCGCATGGGCGAGAAGCCGTTTCGTGCGCGACAGCTGATGAAATGGCTGTACCACCGCAACGTGAGCGACTTCGACGAGATGACCGATCTTGCGAAGTCGTTTCGCGCCAAGCTGAAGGAAGTGGCGGAAGTGCGGGTGCCGCGGATCCTGCGCACCCAAGTGTCCGCCGACGGCACCCGCAAGTGGTTGCTTGCCGTCGAGTCGCCCGAACCCCAGCCCCCAGCCCCCAGCCCCCAGCCCAGCTTCCAAGCGATCGAGATGGTCTTCATCCCGGAGCCCGATCGCGGCACGTTGTGCATCTCGAGTCAGGTCGGATGCGCGATGGATTGCACCTTCTGCGCGACCGCGCAGCAGGGTTTCAACCGCAATCTCACCACCGCCGAGATCGTCGGGCAGGTGTGGCTCGCGAATCGCGAGCTCGGCTTCAAGCCCGGTGCGCGCGTGATCACGAACATCGTGTTCATGGGCATGGGCGAGCCGCTCGCCAATTATCGTAACGTCGTGCCGGCCGCCGAGATCTTCATGGACGATCTGGGGTTCGACATCTCGCGGCGGCGGGTCACAGTGAGCACCTCGGGGCTCGTGCCGCAGATGCGCCGCCTGGCGGCAGAGACCAATTGCGCGCTCGCCGTGTCCCTGCATGCGCCGAACGACGCGCTACGCGATGAGCTGGTGCCGATCAATCGCAAGCATCCGATTGCCGAGCTGCTCGATGCCTGCTGGCACTACGTCGAGAAGCAGAATGCACGCAGCATCACGTTCGAATATGTGATGCTGGATGGCATCAACGATCAACCCGAGCACGCCTATGAGCTAGTGCGGCTGCTCAAGGGCAAGCCGGCGAAGCTCAATCTGATCCCATTCAACCCGTTCCCGCAGACGCGCTATCGTCGCTCGACGCCGGCGGCGATCGAGCGCTTCCGCGACATCTTGAACAGCCACGGCGTGATCGCGACCACGCGTCGCACGCGCGGGGACGACATCGATGCGGCTTGCGGACAGCTCGTCGGACGGGTCACGAATCGGACCACCGTCCGGCTCGGATCCAAACTCATCGGAGTGGCGGTGCAATCGTGAAACCAACAATAATCATTTGCCTAGCGGCGCTCACGATCAGCCTGGCCGGATGCGCGAGCAGCTCGGGTCGCTCTTCCGGTGCGGACCTGGCGCGTGCCTCGGAGATCAATCTCAACCTTGCCGTCGAGCAGCTGCGCAAGGGCAACCTGGCGCTGGCGAAGGAGAAGCTCGATCGGGCGCTCGAGCAGAATCCTCGCAATGCGGCGGCTCACTCCACGGCGGGCGTGCTCTACGAGCGCCTGGGAGAAACCAACAAGGCCGACTCGCACTATCAGCGCGCGATCGCGCTGGATCCGAAGAACTCCGAGTACAAGAACAACTACGCCGCGTACCTCTGTAAGAGAGGCGCTTACGAGCGCGGCGAGAAGCTTGCGCTTCAGGCCGCCAAGGATCTGCTGTACAGGACGCGTGAAGCGGCATTTTTCAACGCGGGCACTTGTGCGCGCAGCCGCGGCGATCTCACTCGCGCTGGCGCTCACTTTCGCGCGGCGCTCGAGGTCCGTCCGCGATTCGCAGCCGCCTTGCTGGAGCTCGCCGAGATCGAATATGAGCAGCAAAACTACCTTTCGGCCCGCGGCTTTCTCGAGCGCTACATGGAAGTGGGTCGCGCGACGCCCGCGAGCTTGTGGCTGGGCGTGCAGATTGAGCGTGCGCTCGGCAACACCGCTGTCGAGCAGCATTATGCGAATCGCTTGAAGACCGAGTATCCGTACTCGAATCAAGCGCGCCAGCTCATCGAGTCCGAGCGGAACCCGGGATGAGTGAGGCAATGACTCTGACCCCCGCATCGCACGATACGGACGTGACGCCCGGTGAGCTCCTGAAACGTGCACGGGAGGAAGCCGCGCTGACGCTGCAGGAAGTGGCAGACGAGCTGCGCCTGGATCTGTGGATGCTGGAAGCGATCGAAGCGAATCGCTTTCAAGCGCTGGGCGCGCCGGTGTACGCCCGGGGGTATTTGCGCACATACGCGACGCACCTGGGCGTGCCGGTCGATGAGGTGCTGAGACGTTACGAGGCGCTCGAAGACCTGCCTCAAGAGCCTGAGCCGATTCCAGCGGCGATGGCGACTACGCTGCGCGAGCGGCGCCGTTCGTTGCGGGGCCCGCTGCTCGCCATGCTCGCGCTCGTCGTCGTTGCGGGTCTCGTTTACCTAGCGCTCGACGTGTTCCTGTTCGCGTCAAAGACCGAGGACGCGAACGCGGGCACGGCGGGCGGTGCTGTCGAGCACAACGCAAGTAACGAAACGCAGTTGCCACTCGTTCAGCCGGTCTCCGCGGTGGCGTCGGTGAACGATTCGCACGATGCGCACACGACCGAGGTCGATGCAGTGCTGGCGCAGGCAACCGATGTGAACGTGCCTTCATCGGAGATGACAGGCGCATCGCCCATGACCTCTTCGGGGCCGGCCCCGGTCGAGGCTCGCCTTGAGTTCACCGGCGAGTCGTGGGTGGAGATCTACGATGCAACCGGCGCGAGGTTGTTGTTCGGCATGGGTACGCCGGCCCGCGCACGGACTGTGAGCGGCACACCGCCGTTACAGGTGATACTGGGCGCGGCCTCGGCTGTGCGCTTGCAGGTGAACGGACAACCGGTCGTCATACCGCGTCGCGAAGGGCGCGAGGCGACTCGATTCACGATCGAGGCAGATGGCACGCTGCGATGACGATGTGTGTCCGAGCCGGCGCTCTGTTCGTCCAACCGCGATCGTCCCGCGTCCGTTGAGGACACGTCGGTCGCCCTTGAGCTAGATGGGATTCGTCCTTGGATAAGCCTTCGACGCAACGGATTCAGCCTCCCCGTGGGATGAGCGACGTGCTGCCGAGCGAGATCGCGGCTTGGCAGCGGTTGGAGAGCACTGCCCGCGAGCTCTTCGCGGCGTACGGGTACCGTGAGATTCGTGTGCCGATCGTCGAGCAAACCGCGTTGTTCAAGCGCTCGATCGGCGAGTTCACGGACATCGTGCAGAAGGAGATGTTCACGTTCGTGGATCCGGGCGGGGAGTCGTTGACGCTGCGCCCGGAAGCGACGGCCGGCATCGTCAGAGCGATGATCACGAACGGGCTTCTGCACAACCAGAAGCAACGCGTCTGGTGCGGCGGACCGATGTTTCGCCACGAGAAGCCGCAGCGCGGGCGCTTCCGTCAGTTTCATCAGCTCGATGTCGAAGCATTCGGCTATGCCGGACCGGACATCGACGCAGAGCTGATCATGATGAGCGCGCGGCTGTTCGCGAAGCTCGGCATCGAGCGGCTCGTGCTCAACTTGAACTCGCTCGGCACGCCCGAGTCGCGCCGCGTCTACCGCGAGCAGCTCGTCGCCTACTTCAGCGCTCACAAGGCGCAGCTCGATGCCGACAGCTTGCGGCGTCTCGAGACGAACCCGTTGCGGATTCTCGATAGCAAGAATCCCGAGATGCAGGAGCTCATTGCGGCCGCGCCGGCGATCACCGAGTATCTCGATGCGCAATCGCGCGCACATTTCGAAGGTCTGTGCCGTCACCTGGATGCGGTCGGTATCAAGTACGTCGTCAACCCGAGGTTGGTGCGTGGGCTCGACTACTACACGCACACCGTATTCGAGTGGGTGACCAACGAGCTCGGTGCACAAGGTGCCGTCTGCTCGGGTGGACGCTACGATGGCCTGGTGGAGCAGCTCGGCGGCAAGAGCACGCCAGCTGTCGGCTGGGCGCTCGGCGAGGAGCGCATCATCGAGCTGCTCAAGGTCCAGCAGGGCCCGACACCGCCAGAGAGCCCGGACGTGTACTTCGTCATCTCCGGCGCGCAGGCGGAAGCTGTGGGTCTCACGCTGGCGGAGAAGCTGCGCGACGAGCTGCCGCAGCTGCGTATGGAGACAAACTGCGGCGGCGGCAGCTTCAAGTCGCAGCTCAAACGCGCCGATCATAGCGGCGCCCGCTTTGCACTGGTGCTCGGCGACTCGGAGGCCGAACGACAGGTTGTCGGCTTGAAGTCGCTGCGCGTCGAGGCGCCTCAGATCGAGCTGCCCTGGAGCGAGGTGGCGGCCGAGCTGCGCTCGCGACTCGAGAGCACGGGCTGACGGGTCGAGGACTTCATCGCATTACTTCGTAGCTACGAGAGTCCCATGGTCGACGATTATCTTTCCGATCGCGAACTGGAAGAATCGCTGCGCAACTGGTGGCGCGACAACTGGCGCTGGTTGCTGGGCGGCATCGTGCTCGGTCTCGCGATCATCGCCGGGTGGCGTTATTGGCAGGTGTACACGACGAAACGCGCAGAGGAGGCCGCCGATCTGTTCGCTGAATACCGTGCTGCCGGCGACGATGCGACCAAGACGCAAGCGGCGCTCGAGCGGCTCGCGCGCGAGTTCAAACGCTCTCCTTACACGATGCAGGCTCGTTTGCTGCAAGCCAAGCAGCATGTCGAGGCGGGACGCTTCGACGAGGCGGCGAGCGAGCTGCGCGCAGTCATCGAGGCCTCGAAGGACAAGGAGCTCGCGCAGATCGCGCGCATGCGGCTGGCGCGCGTGCTGATTCAGCAAGGCAAGCACGACGAAGCCTTGAGCCTGCTCGATCCCGGTAAGGCGGGCGCGTTCGCGGCGCAGGTACGCGAGGTTCGCGGCGATGCGCTGTTTGCCAAAGGGGACATGAGCGGCGCGCGGGCCGAGTACGCTGCGGCGCTGGCCGCGAATGCCGATGCCGTCACCGATCGGACGTTGCTCGAGATGAAGCTCCAGGACACGGGTGCGTCCTCCAGCGAGGCCACACCTGCGACGGAAGGTCAACCATGATGCATGCTGGCCTCACGATGCTCACACGCCGCGCGCTCGTAGGCGCGTCGATCGCCGCGCTCGCGTTGCTGAGCGGCTGCGGCGAGACCGAGATCGAAAAGCCGGCCGAGCTCGTCGATATACAAGCGACGCTGAAAGTGGATCGGCTGTGGAGCGTGTCATTGGGCGGTGGCGCCGAGCATCTGCGTCTGGCATTGCGCCCGATCGTCGTCGACGACGTGCTGTACACGGCGTCACACAAAGGTGACGTCGTGGCACTGTCTGCGACGAACGGGCGCCGGCTCTGGTCGACGCGCACCAAGCTGCCGCTTTCTGCAGGACCGGAGGTGGGTGAAGGCGTCGTCGTGCTGGGATCGAGCGACGGCGACGTCATCGCGCTGTCGGCCGAGGATGGCAAAGAGCTGTGGCGGCAATCCATCGCCGCCGAGATTCTGGCGCAACCCTTGATCGTTCGCGACCTCGTCGTGGTACGGACGGTGAACGGCCGCCTCGAAGCGTTGTCGCTCACCGACGGCACGTCACGCTGGTCGATCGAGGAGTCGGTGCCGCGTCTCACGTTGCGCGGCACGGCGCCGCCGGTGCTGGCGGGCGATCGCATCATTGCAGGCTTCGACAATGGCCGCGTGCTGGCCGTCGACGCGCGTTCCGGCGAGGTGCTGTGGGAGACCATCGTGAATGCGCCGAGCGGCAGAACGGAGCTGGAGCGGCTCGCCGACATCGATGCCCCGGCACGCGTATCTGGCAACGACGTCTTCGTCGTCGGCTTCCAGGGGCGCATGGCGATGCTGGCGCTTGAGTCCGGACAGATCTGGTGGGCGCGCGATGCTTCGAGCTATCGCGGCTTCGCGATGGATGAGCGCACTCTCTATCTCACCGGCGCCGATGGCGTGATCATGGCACTGCGTCGCACGGATGGCGCCGTGCTGTGGGAGCAGGACGCGCTGCTGCGTCGCAGTCTGACGGCCCCTGCCATTGACGGTGATGCGATCGTGGTCGGTGACTTGGAAGGCTACGTGCACTGGCTCGACAAAGCGACGGGCGAGTTCGTCGCCCGTCACAAGGCCGGTGGCGAGCGCATCACGAACGCACCGGTGAGCACGGAGGCAGGCGTGTTCGTGCAGACCGACGGCGGCAAGCTCGTCGCATTCAAGAGTCGTCCGCCGTCACCCGATCTCGCGCAGTCGAGCGGAGCGGAGAGGTAGGCCTCGCCTACCTTGTACTTGCGCGTCGAGTGCCAGCCATGTTGCCCGTCATTGCGCTCGTCGGCAGACCGAACGTTGGCAAGTCCACGCTGTTCAACGTGCTCACGGGGACTCGCGACGCGCTCGTTGCGGACGAGCCGGGCCTCACGCGCGATCGCAAGTACGGCTACGGAAAGATCGGCCCCGTTCCGTACATCGTGGTGGATACCGGCGGGCTGGTCGCCGATGCCGAAGGCATCGAGGAGTTGATGGCGCGTCAGACGCTGCGCGCCGTCGAGGAAGCCGATCGCGTGCTGTTCCTGGTCGATGTGCGCGAGGGCCTCACGCCGTCGGATCATTTCGTCGCGCAGACACTGCGCAAGCACGGCAAGGACGTCGTCCTCGTCGCAAACAAGGCAGAAGGGCTCGATCGGGCCAGCGCGGCTGCCGATTTCTATCAGCTCGGTTTCGGCGAGCCGCAGCCGATCTCTTCCGCGCACGGCGATGGCATACGCGCGCTCATGGAGCACGCGCTCGCAGGGTTCGAAGTGCCCGAGGCGCCCACGGCCTTGGAGCGAGACGATGCGATTCGCGTGGCCGTGATCGGCCGGCCGAACGTCGGCAAGTCGACGCTCATCAATCGTCTCGTCGGCGAGGAGCGCCTGATCGCATACGATCAACCCGGCACGACGCGCGATACCGTGCTCGTGCCGTTCGAGCGCGACGGACGCAAGTACGTGCTGATCGACACTGCAGGCGTGCGACGCCGTGCGCGCGTGGAAGAGGCCATCGAGAAGTTCAGCGTCATCAAGGCGCTGCAAGCGATCGATTCAGCGCACGTCGTGATCGGCATGATCGACGCTCACGACACGGTGGCGGAGCAGGACGCCAGCCTGTTTGGCATGGTGGCCGAGCGCGGTCGCGGGCTGATCATTGCGGTGAACAAGTGGGACGGCATCCCACCGGACAAGCGCGACCAGATCCGCGTCGGTCTCGACTTGCGTCTGCGGTTTCTAGACTTCGCGCCTCTCTTCTTCATCTCGGCGTTACATGGCACCGGCGTGGGTGAATTGATCAGCGCCGTCGGTCGCGTGTACGACGCAGCAATGCGCGAGCTGCCGACGCCGGTGCTGACCCGGGTGCTCGAGAACGCCGTGCAACGCCACTCGCCGCCGCTCGTGCGCGGCCGGCGCATCAAGCTGCGTTACGCACATCAAGGCGGACGCAATCCGCCCATCATCGTCGTGCACGGCAATCAAGTCGAGCACGTGCCCGATGCGTATCGTCGCTATTTGAGCAATGTCTTCCGGGAGCATTTCCAGCTCGAGGGCACGCCCGTGCGCGTCGAGTTCCGATCGGATGAGAATCCATTCAAGGACAGGCGCAACCGGCTCACTGCACGGCAGCGCCGCAAGCGGCGCAGAGTGATCGAACGAGCTCGGAGAGGACGACGGTGAGGAGAAAGCAGTAGGGAAGAGGGAACAGGGAACAGGAAGAGGAACGGCGCCTCGGCATCTAAGCGCCTACAGCCTACAGTCTACGGTCTACAGCCTACAGCACAGCCAAACCATGAGCTCTGCGCGCAAGATCCTGAAGCTCGATCGTCCGTTCGAGATGCGACGCGGCGGTACGCTGCACGGGGTCGAGGTTGCATACGAGACCTGGGGCGAGCTCAGCGCGGCTCGCGACAACGCGATCCTGATCTTCACCGGCTTGTCGCCTTCGGCGCATGCCGCGTCCTCGATCGAGGATCCCTCGCCTGGATGGTGGGAGGACATGATCGGACCGGGACGGCCGATCGACACGCGCCGTTATTTCGTCATCTGCGTGAACTCGCTCGGCAGCCCCTTTGGCTCGACTTCGCCGGCGTCGATCAACCCGGCAACGGGCGAGCCCTATCGTCTGACTTTTCCGGTGCTGACGGTCGAGGACATCGCGCGTGCAGGTCACGAGGTCGTGCGCGCTTTCGGCGTGACGCAGCTGGCATCGGTCGTCGGTCCTTCGTTGGGCGGCATGTCAGTGCTTGCCTATTGCGCGCTCTTCCCGAATGCGGCACGCACGGTCGTGAGCATTTCCGCCTCGGCGCGTTCGTTGCCGTTCGCGATCGCGCTGCGTTCTCTGCAACGCGAGATCATTCGCCGCGATCCGTTGTGGAAGGAAGGTAATTACACCCCCGATGCCATTCCCGTGTGCGGCATGCGCCTTGCGCGCAAGCTCGGCATGATCACTTATCGCTCTGCCAAAGAGTGGGCGCTGCGTTTCGGGCGCGAGCGGGCCAGCGTGGAGCGCAAGCCGGGAGATCCGTTCGGCATCGACTTCGAGATCGAGTCCTACCTCGAGCATCACGCATCGAAGTTCACCGGTCAGTTCGATCCGAACTGTTATCTATATTTGTCGCGCGCCATGGACTTGTTCGATCTGGCCGATCACGGCGGTGGATCGGTTGCCGAAGCGTTGCGGCGCTTCACCGTTGAGCGTGCATTGGTGATCGGTGTCGAGACAGATCTCCTGTTCCCGATCGAGCAGCAAGAGGAGCTGGCGGAAGGCCTGCGCGCCGGCGGCCGCGATGTGACGTTTGCGCGCTTGCCATCCATTCAGGGACACGACTCGTTCCTCGTCGACATGGATCGCTTCCGGCCGGTCATTGCGGAGTTTTTTAGTGGGTAGGGCGCGGGACACGCGTGCGAAGCGCGTAGTCATTCCCGTTTTCCGTGCCAGATTGCAATGCTTCGGCACGCGAAGCGCGTGCTAACGCGATCTGCTACCCTTACAGCCCCTCACCTACAGCCTACAGCGTAGAGCCGACAGCCTATGGTGACTAGACAAACCTCTTCTGTTTCCTGGGCCGAGCGGGACGCGGCGGTCGTGTGGCATGGCTTCACGCAGATGTCGTGTTACACAGAGAACGCGCCCGTGATCGTGGAACGTGCCGAAGGACGCGAGCTCATCGACGTCGACGGTCGGCGCTATCTCGATGCGATCTCATCGCTGTGGGTGACGACGCTTGGGCATCGCGTGCCGGAGCTCGACGCTGCCGTGCGCGAGCAGCTCGATCGTGTGGCGCATTCGACCATGCTCGGCAACGGCAATCGCATCGTGATCGAGTTTTCCGAGGCGCTGGCGAAGGTCGTGCCGGTGGACGGTCCGCATTTCCTGTATGCGTCCGACGGCGCGGCCGCAGTGGAGCAGGCGCTCAAGATCGCTTTTCAATATTGGACCAATCAAGGCATTCGCGGCCGTCATACTTACCTCGCGTTCGGCGATGCCTATCATGGCGATACTGTCGGCGGAATCTCGCTCGGCGCCGGCGGCTTCGGAACGGACGTTTTCGATCCGCTTCGTTTCAAGGTATTGCGCGCTCCGTCGTTTCGTAACCCGGATGCATTCAAAGAGGCTGCCAGACTCGTCGAGCAGCACGCAGAGTCGCTCGCGGCGGTGGTCGTCGAGCCGCTCGTGCAAGGTGCGGCGGGGATGCTCATTGCAGAGCCGTCGCGCTTCGGCATCTTGCAAGAAGCCTGTCGCAAGACGGGCGTCTTGCTGATCTGCGACGAGGTGGCGACGGGATTCGGTCGCACCGGAACGCTCTTCGCTTCGGAGCAATGCGGCTTGCGCCCGGATCTCATGTGCCTCGGGAAGGGGATCACCGGCGGTTATTTGCCCATGTCGGTGACGGTGGCGAGCGATCGTGTCTATCGCGCGTTCCTGGGACCGGACTTGAGCGAGAAGACCTTCTATCACGGGCATTCGTACGGCGGGAATGCGTTGGCGGCTGCCGTGGCGCTGCGCCATCTTCAGCTGCTCGAGGAGTGGGACGTGCTGAGCAACGTGCGCGCACGTGCGACGCAGCTGCGCGAAGCGCTCACGACGCGGATTCAACCACTGCGCGGCGTGCATGAGATTCGCCAATGCGGTCTCATGGCCGCTGTGGAGCTGGCGAACGATTCTGCGCAGCGGCGCCTTGCAAGACGCACCTGCGCGGCGATGGTTCGCCGCGGCGTGCTGGCGCGCTCGCTCGGCAGCAATGTCATTCTCGTCCTGCCGCTGACGATCACGGCGGAGGAAGTCGAGCGCGTCGTGACGACCTTGCAGGCGGCGATCGACGAGGTGGTCGTGTGACCGCATGGGATGACTGGCTGCGCGCCGAGCTCGATGCGGTGCGCGCCGCGAATCGTTGGCGACGCACCGTTGCATTCGACGGCGACGGTCCGACGGGCCGAGTCGGCGATCGCGAGCTCGTGAGTTTTGCATCGAATGACTATCTCGGCCTTGCGGCGCACCCGCGCGTGCGTCAAGCAGCCATCGAGGCGCTCCAGAAATGGGGTGCTGGATCGAGCGCGTCGCGACTCGTCACCGGCACGCGCACGCTTCATCACGAGCTCGAGGAAACGATCGCGGCGTGGAAGGGCACAGAGGCCGCGCTCGTGTTTCCCACGGGCTATGCCGCGAACCTCGGCGTGCTGCAAGTCTTCGGCGTGGCCGATGCGACGATTTTCAGCGACGAGCTGAACCACGCTTCGATCATCGATGGCTGTCGGCTCGCACGCGCGCGCAAAATCGTCTTTCGCCACAATGACGTGGATCACCTGCGCGAGCTCATGCGCGAGACGAGCGGTAGGAAGATCGTCGTCACCGAAGCCGTTTTCTCCATGGATGGCGACGTGGCGCCGTTCGATGCGCTGCTCGAACTGTGCATGGCGCACGGTGCCTTGCTCGTCGTCGACGAGGCACACGCCGTGCTCAGCGGCTCGAGCCTGCGCAGCGACTATCCCGGCTACATCCGCATCGGCACGTTGTCGAAGACGCTCGGTGCGCTCGGCGGCTGGGTCGCCGGGACGCGTGCGGTCATCGACTTGCTCGTCAATCGCGCGCGCACCTTCATCTTCACGACGGCGTTGACGCCGGCCGACGCGGCGGCAGCGCGTGCTGCGCTGTCCGTTTACCGCAGCGACGAAGGCGAACGCTTGCGCGCACGGCTACGCAGGTTCGTCGATACGATTCGGCCCGGGCACGCCTCGCCGATCATACCCATCGTGCTCGGCGCCGAAAGCGCCGCGCTCGCGGCATCGCAAGCCTTGTTGGAGCGCGGCCTGTACGTGCCGGCGATTCGTCCGCCCACGGTCCCCGTGGGCACGTCACGGCTGCGCGTTGCGCTCTCGGCCGCTCACACACCGGAGATGATCGAGCGGCTGCGGGATGCGCTCGCGACGTTGAGCGCAGAGTCAGTAAGCTCGTGAAAGGAATTGCGCGCAAACATTCAGCTCACACCAGCATTGCCATCCATGTCGCTTCGTTCCGCACGCATCGTCATTGCAGGCACTGGCACCGAGGTCGGCAAGACCTGGACGGCAGTCAAGCTGATCGAGCACGCTCGAGCGCAAGGCTTGACGGTGGCAGCGCGCAAACCGGCGCAGTCGTATGCACGCGATGACAGCGTGACTGATGCCGACTTGCTTGCGGCGGCGACTGGCGAATCGCCACACCAGGTGTGCCCGGCGCACCGCTGGTATCCCGTGCCAATGGCGCCGCCGATGGCAGCAGACGTGCTCGCCCGGCCGCAGATTCGCTTGGACGAGCTCATCGCCGAGACGCCGTGGCCGAATGCGGATCTGACACTGATCGAGACGGCAGGCGGGTTGTGCTCGCCGATCGCGCACGACGCAGACAATCTCGAGCTCATCGAGCGCCTTGCGCCGACGAGAACGTTACTCGTTGCGGATGCCGGGCTCGGAACGCTCAACCTCGTGCGGCTCTGTCTGCGCGCGCTCGGGGAGAAGCCGACGCTTGTGTTCTTGAACCGCTTCGATCCAGACAACGACCTGCATCGAAGAAACTGGCAGTGGCTGAACACGGAGGGCGTGCAGCTTGCGCGCGACGTGCCGGAAGCACTGGCACAGCTGACTTGATGCTTCCGGCTGCAGGCACGCGCGAGCGCGCGCGTGTCTCAATCGAACAAGAACAACGCCGGATCCACCATGGCACCGTTGAGCGACACGCCCCAGTGCAAATGGGGGCCGGTGACGCGGCCCGTGGCGCCGACGGTGCCGAGCATGTCGCCCGCCTTCACTCGATCGCCACGCTTGACATCGATGCGATCGAGGTGACAGTACATGGTGACCAGCCCGGCGCCGTGATCGACGAAGACGGTATTGCCATTGAAGAAGAAATCGCCGACTTCGACGACCTCGCCGTCGGCAGGCGCCAGCACTGGCGTGCCGGTCGGTGCAGCGATGTCCATGCCGGAATGCGGCTGGCGCGGCTGACCGTTGAGGATGCGGCGCGCGCCGTACGAATCGGAACGCGTGCCCGACACCGGTGCCGCGAATCGAAAGCTCGGCATCATGGTGTCGGTGAAGCGTTGCAGCGCTTGGCGCGAACGGCGTCGCTCGGCAGCGATCCGCTCCAGATCCTCGGGCTTCGGTGTCACCAGGCGTTGATTCTTGATCGTCAGGTGCTGCGTCCGATACTGCTTCTCGGCGACGCGAAAGGGCACCTCGACCTTGCCTTCGCTCGTGTGGACGATGACTTTGTGCTCGCCCGGTGCGGTGTCGAGCGGAATTCCCACGACCGCCAGCCAACGACCTTCGTGCTCTACGACGGCGAGCCGCTTGCCGTTGAGCGTGGCCAGCGGGGCGCGATCACCTGCGCCAGTGGGCAAGCTCACGAGCGCGACGCCGCCGGGCACGCGGCTTTCCCGTGGCAGGGCGTGGGCAAGTGTGGCAAGAGTGCACAGCGTCAAGGCCAGCAGCGCCTTGCGGAGACCGATCGAGATCATCGAGGCAAACCTAGTCGTTACTCGTTGTTCGGGTCGTCATCATCGAGCAGGCGCAGCTGGCGATTCTCTCCCGTCGTCGTGGCTTCGACACGGGCTTGGATCTCACCTTGCGCCAGTCGTGCTCGGATTCGTTGCCCCATTTTGACAGCCGTGCTGGTCGTGACAACGTGTCCCCATTCGTCGGTGACGATGGCGTAACCGCGTTGAAGCGTCGCAAGCGGGCTCATCGCATCGAGCATGCCCGCGGCAAGAGCGAACCGTCTCTTGATGTCATAGAGACGCGCGTTCATTGCCGCGGCGAGCGCGTTGCGGGCGAGCTCGAGGCGACCTTTCGCTGCGGCGACTCGCAGCGCAGGCGAGCAGCGTCGCAGGTGCGCGATCAGGTTCGCCAGGCTGCTGCGGCGGATGGCCAGCGAGTGGCGCATCGCGCGCAACAGTCTGCGCTCGAGCTCGTCGAGCCGTTGCGCGTGCTGCTCGAGCTCGAACCGGGGATTGCGGCGTTGCAGCCGCCGCGTGAGCCAGTCCATACGCTGAATGCGCTCGTTCAGCAGCCGCCGCAGCGTGCTCGTCAGCCGTCGCTCGAGCGTGGCGAACGCACGGACCCACTCGGCGCTATCGGGCACGACGAGCTCCGCGGCACCGGAAGGTGTCGGAGCGCGCACGTCCGCTACGAAATCGGCGATCGTGAAGTCCACCTCGTGCCCGACGCCGCTCACGATCGGAATCGGACATTCGTAGATCGCGCGCGCAACGATCTCCTCGTTGAAGGCCCACAGGTCCTCGAGCGAGCCGCCGCCGCGGGCGAGGATGAGCACATCGCATTCGGCGCGACGGCCGGCAAGGCGGATCGCCGCGGCAATCTGCGGCGCGGCGGCCGCGCCCTGAACCTGGACCGGATAGATGAGCACCGGAATGCTGCAGAAGCGACGCTTGAGGATGTGCAGGATGTCGCGGATCGCGGCGCCCGTCGGCGATGTGATGACGCCGATGCGGCGTGGAATCTTGGGCAGGCTGCGCTTGCGTGCTGGATCGAACAGCCCCTCGGCCGCCAACTTGTTCTTCAGCTCCTCGAACTTGCGCCTGAGAAGGCCTTCGCCAGCCTCCTCGATGTAGTCGAGGATGAACTGATAGTCACCTCTGGGCTCGTACAAGCTGACGCGGCCGCGCGCCTGAACGTGCATGCCGTCCTTCGGCGTGAAGCGCGCGAGAACATTGCGCTGCCGGAACATGGCACAGCGGATTTGCGCCGCCTCGTCCTTGAGCGAGAAGTACCAGTGACCGGACGAGGGCCGCGAGAAATTCGAGATCTCGCCCTCGAGCCATAGCGCCGGCAGGCCGCGCTCGAGCAGCATACGAGCCTCCCGGTTCAGGCGCGACGGCGTGTACACGTCGCGCGGCGGCGTCTCCGCAACCGGCGGCGGGGAGGGCGGAGCGGAAAAGAGGTCGGACATGGGCTCGCCAGGCTCTGGGCTGTGGAATACGAAGATGCGCTTCGCGCCGCACTGGCGCTTGTGATGTTGTCGGCCAACAGAATACAGGCAGTTGCTGCCCCTGGCGATGGGAAGGGAGTGGGAACAGGGAATCCGGAATGGAGAATCGGGAATAAGGATAGAAGGGGCGCGTCTGGTGTCGAAATCGCACGACGCGTAAAATTACAAGCTTTAATCGATCATCCGTGAGCTCCCTTACATGCGCATTCTCGAGGAAGCACTCACCTTTGACG